>JABAOF010003931.1_pt1 | contig 51777 bp, 53 predicted proteins | sample 7062171 | NCBI WGS metagenome assembly JABAOF01 (sample SAMN14538628, study PRJNA623070) | marine sediment metagenome | biome: marine biome [ENVO:00000428]; feature: marine pelagic biome [ENVO:01000023]; material: deep marine sediment [ENVO:00002113] | place: India: Gulf of Khambhat ... | reverse complement strand
GCAAAAGCCCTGAACCAAACCGGGTTAAAGTCTCAAGACATTAGCATCATTGCCTTTTCTCAGGGGCCAGGAATGGGCCCTTGCCTCCGAACTGGAGCCACCGCAGCACGAGCCTTAGCCTCGTACTTAAGCATTCCACTCGTCGGCGTGAATCACTGCGTTGCTCACATCGAAATCGGCCGGTTAATTACCAAGGCAAAAGATCCATTAACCCTGTACGTCTCTGGCGGAAACACCATCGTCGCAGCCTTTGATGCAGGACGATACCGCGTCTTCGGCGAGACCTTGGATATCGCGGTTGGAAACTGCTTGGATGTTCTTGCTCGCAAGGCAGGATTGAGCCAGACCGCGACGAAACCTCTCGGCGCCTTAGTAGAGGAGTTGGCGAGTCGGGGAGAGACGCTCATTCCCCTGCCATATACGGTGAAGGGCATGGACCTCTCCTTCAGCGGACTTCTCACAGCGGCAATCCAATTGCTCCACGAAAAGAAACACCGTTTCGAAGACATCTGCTACAGCCTTCAAGAGATCGCATTTTCCATGCTGACCGAAGTGACGGAGCGAGCGCTTGCCCACACCGAGAAACACGAGGTACTTCTAACCGGTGGAGTAGCAGCCAACAAGAGACTCCAATCGATGCTAGGACTCGTCGCCGAAGAACACAACGCCAGATTCTGCAAAGTCCCAAAACAGTACGCCCTCGACAACGGTGCCATGATTGCCTGGACCGGAATCCTCGCCTACCAACATGGCATGACTCTTCCCATCGAAAAAAGCTTCGTGCGACTCAAGTGGCGACTAGACGAAGTCAACATCCCGTGGGTCGAGACCTAAACCATGTTAATCAAAAAAGGCGCGGAAGCCAACCTATACCTAGAAGAGTGGCACGGTCACAATGTAATCATGAAAAAACGGTTACCCAAAAAATACCGCACGCACGAATTGGATGAGCAAATACGCTCACAGCGAACGATTCATGAACCCCAAGCCATGCACAGGGCGAAAGAGGCGGGGGTTCCCACCCCCACCATATTCGCGGTGGATGTAGGCGAAGCAACCCTCATCATGGAATTCATCGAAGGGCGACAAGTCAAACAGGCCCTCGACGATCTTCCTACTAAGGAAAAACTCCGTTTATCTCACCAGATCGGGACACTGATAGGTCGCCTCCACAATCATGACATCATCCATGGAGACCTCACAACCTCCAACATGATTCTGACCCAACATGATCGAATAGCCCTGGTCGACTTCGGCTTGAGTGAACAATCAAGAGAACTCGAAGCGAAAGGGGTGGATCTACACCTCATGAAGAGAGCTCTCCAAAGCACTCACTACAAGTACGCCAAGGAGAGTTTCAACGCAGTTAAGAACGGGTATATCGAATCCGTCGGGCGAGAAGCAGGACAAAGAGTGATAGACAAGATCGAAGAGATAGAAAAGAGGGGCCGATATGTTTCCGAAAGAAAATGAAGCCAAAACGTTATGCTTGTATGCATGCAAGATATGGGAACTCTTATGTGCTAGATAGCCAAAAGCTGGTTGTCGCTATACCACAGTATTGTGGGAAGATTGGGAGAGCAGGTTGAAGAAGCATAACGTTTCTGCTGAATTTCCGAAAGGTAGGCTAGCCTTTTTCGTAACGAGTAACAATCATAAGTTCTTTGAAGCGCGTTCTATACTAGCTGAATACAATATCGCGACGGCTATGCTCAAAATCGAAGCCGTTGAGATCCAAGACGACAGCTTGGCGAACATCGCGAAAGCTGCAGCCGCAGACGCCGTGGAAAAATGTCGCTTACCTATCATTGTTGAAGATGCCGGGCTCTTCATCGAGGCGCTGAAAGGCTTCCCTGGACCATACTCCTCCTACGTTTGCAGAACAATAGGAACCGAAGGGATTCTAAAGCTGATGGAAGGCATAGACCGTAGGGTCGCCCAGTTTCGCTCCGCAGTCGTATTCAAAGGTCCAAAGGAACCGACGAAATGTTTTCACGGCAGGATCAACGGAGAAATATCCCTGAAGGAGCGAGGAAGTTCTGGCTTCGGCTTCGATCCCATATTCAGACCATCGAGCAGTCATGTAACCTTCGCGGAAATGCCGACCGAAGAGAAGAACAAATATTCGCATCGCGCTCAAGCTCTACACAAATTCGTTGAGTGGTACACATCCAAGCTTTAACGAAGCTCTTAAATAGCCGCTCTTCCCGCTTTTAAAGAGCTTCAGGAGAAAAAGAATTGCCAAAGAAGCACAGGGGAAAATCCCACTCAATTAGACCGGTCAGCAAGAGACCACCTGTTTGGTGCAAGTACAAGCCAGAAGAGGTGGAAGCCATGGTCATGAAACTAGCAAAGGAAGGGCACTCTCCTGCGAAAATCGGAACCATCCTCCGCGACCAACATGGCATTCCGCTGACCAAACCACTCACTGGGAAAACGATAACAGGGATCCTAAAAGAAGCAGGGTCGGCCCCTGCCCTTCCTGAAGATTTCGAAAACCTGTTGAGAAAAGCCAGTCGTCTTCGGGTTCACCTTGAGAAGAACAAGGAGGACCTGCACAACAAGCGGGCTCTCCAAATAGTGGAAGCCAAGATCCACAAGTTGTCTAGATACTACAAACGTAAAGGGGTGCTCCCGCCAAGTTGGAAGTACGAACCAAAGGCTGCTTCCCTGATCTAGTTCTGAGGTTCTCTGTTGACCGTTGAAAAGGAGCAAATGGAGAGTCTATTAAGGAGCGCATCTGAAGCCGCCACACTAATCGCGAAAAACGTTGATGAAAACAAAACTATCCATGTGACTTCTCATCTAGACGCGGATGGACTCGCCGCCGCGGGGATTATTGGAAGAGCGTTATTCCGATTAGGCGCGACATTTCGCCTTCGAATTGAGAGATGGCTAGACGAAGCGATAATCCACAACCTGGCCAACGAAAAGCCTCCCCTAACAATATTTCTAGATCTCGGAAGCGGCTATCTAAACATATTGAACAGCGGATTTTCCGACCACAACGTCATCATTCTAGATCATCATCAACCAGTGAGCGAAGCTCCTGAGACGTTCACTCAAGTGAACCCTCACCTCCACGGAATCGACGGTGCACTCGATCTTAGCGGAGCAGGAGTGGCGTACCTTGTGGCTAAAACCCTAGACAAAGAGAACGGCGATCTAGCTTGTCTTGCCGTGCTAGGGGCATTGGGGGACATACAAGACAAATACGATCAGAGGAAATTGGGAGGCGTCAACGAAAGAATAGTCAAGGATGCTATAGACATGGGATACGTCAAAGTTGAAGAAGACCTGCTCTTCTTCGGAAGAGAAACACGCCCCATACATCGAGCCCTGGCTCTCACCACAAATCCCTTTATCCCCGGCATAAGTGGGGAGGAGGATAAGAGTCTAGCCTTCCTGACCAACCTAAAGATTACTCCCAAGCACAAAGACAGATGGCGGGCTCTCAAAGACCTCTCGGACGAGGAGAAGAAGCGGCTATTTTCGGCGCTTGCCGAATATCTGGCGTCGAAAGGTTTGGCCACAGATGTCGAAAAGAGACTAATTGGCAACGTGTATACCATGACGCACGAGGAGGAGTCGACCCCTCTCAGAGACGCTAGAGAATTCACCGTCCTGCTTAACGCAACAGGACGAATGGACAAAGCAGGTCTCGGAACGCAGATATGTCTAGGGGATAGAGGAGCAGCCCTCGAAGAAGCGAATACGGTGCTTGAGGAGTACAGACGGTCCATCGCGAAGGCGTTGAACTGGCTGAACGAAAAACCCAAACGGATAGAAGAACTTGAAAACATATACGTAGCCAAAGGAAATGGCCACATAAACGACAAGATGATCAGCGCCGTTTCCACAATCCTATCCACAACCGTGGCAAATCTAGAGAAACCCATAGTCGCCTACTGCAAAATCAAAGGAGAAGATTCGGCAAAGATCTCGGCAAGGACTCTGGACATTCTGACCCAGAGAGGTTTGGATCTCGGCGAAATATTACGAATTGCAGCTGAGAGACACTCTGGAATGGGCGGCGGCCACAACATTGCCGCAGGTGGTCAAGTGCCTGTGGAAAATCTGGAATCCTTCCTGAAATCGGTGGACAAACTTGTCAAAGAACAACTGGAGAACGGGTGACCTGGAGGCCAAGATTAGACTCACATATGAGCGTGCACAGGAGGCGAAGGCGGTTGCGGGAGCTGTCTCTCCCGACAATGTTAGGCTTCCCTCTGGGCTGATCGTTGAAACAACAAGACGTGGATCTTCAGTTTTGGCGATAGTGAACTGCAGAAAGGGATTGTCGACGTTCATCGCTACTCTGGACGATTTGTTGTCTTGTATCTCGGTAGCGGAGAGAGCGTTTTCGGTCGCAAAAGAAGGCTAGAGTTTGCTTTTTCTGCCCTGACACTGATGCTACATGTCCACGCAGTCTGAAACGTTCAGAAGCGCTTGGAATCCTGTGATATGGGTTAAATATGCGAGAATAGGTAAACGTAAGCGGTTCAACGATCCATGCTCATCGGATTACAGAGAACGATCATGACAAGCGAGGCATCTTTGTGCTAGACATAAAATTGATTCGGGAGAATCCCGCAGTTGTTGTGGAGAATCTCAAAAGGAGAGGTGCCACTGAGAAGATCAAGACGCTCCAAGACTTGATCAAGTATGACGAAAAATGGAGACGTTTCCTAACAAGAACTAATGAGCTCAGACACAAAAGAAAGGTGCTAACCAACGAGATCGCAAACCTGAAAAAAAGAGGAAAAGCCGTTGACAGCAAAATACAGGAAGCGCAGGGAATTCTGGCGAAAATTGAGGAACTGGAAGAAAACGTAAAGATCTATCGGCAGAAAGCCGATGATATCCTGTTGACTCTGCCGAACATTCTGCATGAGTCCGTTCCTATCGGCAAAGATGAAACCGAAAACGTTGTTTTGAGAAGTTGGGGAAAACGGCCGGAATTCGATTTCGAACCCAAAAGCCATCTTCAGATATGTCTCGACCTAGACCTAATAGATGCGGAGAGGGCGGCCAAGGTTGCTGGCCATGGTTTCTATTATCTGAAGGAAGAATTGGCTCTGCTAGATTGTGCAATCTTGAGATACGCAATTGACTTCATGATAGATCGAGGCTATAGACTAATAGAGCCCCCCTTCATGATGCGGAAAAAGCCGTACTTGGGCGTCACCGACTTGGAATTCTTCGAAGATCAATTATACAAGATTGTGGAAGAGGATTTGTACCTTGTGGCTACGGCTGAACACCCACTGGCCGCTTATTTTATGGATGAAGTGATCGAAAAGAAAGATCTACCAGTGAAGTTCGTCGGAACCAGCTCATGCTTCAGGAAGGAAGTCGGGACTCATGGCAAATATACTAAGGGCCTCTTTAGGATGCATCAGTTCAACAAGGTGGAACAATTCATCTTCTGTCTGCCAGAGCGTTCTTGGAAGTTACTTGAAGAGCTGCAGAAAAATGCCGAGGATCTCTATCGACACTTGGGGCTGCACCATAGAGTTGCTGTTCTCTGCAGCGGAGACACGGGAACTGTACAAGCAAAGACTTACGATATCCAAATTTGGATGGCTGACGGCGAATATAGGGAAATCGGTTCCAACTCCAACTGCACAGACTATCAAGCAAGAAGGCTCAACATAAAATATCGAGAGCAAAAGGGGCAGGCTCCAGCCGGTTTCGTCCATACGCTCAACAATACTGCTTTGGCGACAAGCCGAACCATGATGGCCATTCTAGAACAGTTCCAACAGAAAGACGGTTCAGTTGTGATTCCTGAAGTCCTGAGACCATACATGGGGGGAAGGAAACAGATAGGATGATTGGCTCACTCGTTTCGATTGGTTCTTGATGATGAGCCAATTGGAATAGCAGCCACGATTGTACACTAACATTTTAATACCTCAAAGTGAACTCTTTCAAGTTGCGACGGAGATTTGCCGTGTCTTCAAAGAGAAGGAAGAGAATCAAGGACAAGTGGCGTGGAAAGAGCTGGTACACAGTGATTTCGCCGCCATATTTTGGGGGTGTTGAACTTGGGGCTCTGCCTGCTGATGAGCCTTCCAAAATTGTTGGAAGGGTCATAGACTCCACGCTTTATGATGTGACTGACGATTTTGCGCATCAGTACCTGAAGATGTATTTCCAAGTTGATGGTGTGGAAGGGAAGACAGCGCATACCGTTTTCAAGGGCCATGAGTATTCCCGAGACTACCTGAGAAGTCTGGTGAGGCGAAGGACAACAAGGGTTGATGGCTTGTTCAACGTTGCAACTATGGATGGATACAAGCTGAGGCTTGCGGTGAGTGTCTTCACGCTTTCTCGCATCAAGACCTCTCAAGAGCAGACCATACGAGCGATAATGCAGGCGGTCGTAGAGAAGAAGGCAAGCGAACTTGACTTCGACTCGTTTGTACAGGAGGTTGTCCTCGGGAAGATCGCTTCAGATATCTACAACGAAGCCAAGAAGGTTGCTCCCCTGCGTCATGTGGGAATACGAAAGTCAAAACTTGTCTTCCAACCAGGAACTGCTGCATAATGCGTCTGAGCTTTACGACGCCTGGTGACTGGGGAGAGTGGCTTGGAAAAGACGAGATCGCTGAATTTGAGAAAGCGAGTTGCTCGAGAGGCCGCAATCCTCCTTTACGAATCACAGGAGAAGGAATACAAACAAGCGAAAAAGAGCGCGGCGAAAACTCTGAGAGCGCGCATTCTTCCCAGCAACTTGGAAGTCGCCAAGGAACTTGACGAGATCGCTGCCGAGAAAGAAGGCGTTTCGAGACACAAGTTGCTGATTAGGCTGCGAAAGGAGGCGCTGGAGATTATGGAAGCGCTGAAGGGGTTTGATCCGAGGTTGGTTGGAAGTGTTTGGAGGGGGACAGCCTATAGAGACAGTGATATAGATATTCTGGCATTTTCCTTTGATGTGAGACATGTTCTTGACGTGCTCCGGGAAAGTGGCTTCAAAATCGCAAGTTCTGGATGGCGCTCGGTAACCAAGAAGGGTAGAAAGAGAAGCTCCTTTCACGTTCATCTCGTTCTTTCTTCTGACGATGAAGCAGAGGTTGTGGTTCGGCATCCAGACAGAATTGGTCAGTTCGAACAATGCGAGATATATGGGGACGCGGCCACGGGGTTGGACTATTCTGAGCTCGAGGAAGTCCTAGAAAAGAGACCTCTGCAGAGATTCATGCCAAGTTAAGGTCGTCTGCCCTCTTGTACGTCGATTGTTTCCAACACTGTTGGAGACTGCCCTACAGCATCTTTATTTGAAAGGGGAGGTGTTTCTGCAAAAGCTCGAAAAAGGGGAATTTGGGGGGAGCTATTTGTTGGATCGTGCGACTCCTTTCGATATTTTCCTAGTCATGTTGTGAATTATTACTGTTCAGCTCAAACTGTGGGTGTCTGAACGGACTTAAATAATCGGCAATCCATAGAAAATATGGAGTAACATATAGTATTCCGAAATCCGAACACCAACGGAAGGTGCTTCGATGGGAGTGCAGATTGACGGGAAACGATTTAAGAAGATGTTTCCCAGCCTAGCTAAAGAGTTGGACGGCAGAAGACAAAGCGTAGCCATAAACTCGGTTCGATCTGATGTGAGCGCCGAAGAAAGCGCCTCGACCGATAAATTTTCTGTTTATATGCCTGACGTGATCGACTTCATCCGTCGATGCGACACGCAACAACAGGCAGCGGCGATAATTGATTATCTGGAAAAGCAAGGGGAGATCACTCGCACTTATGCTCAGAGACTTAGACACCAACTCAGAGAAAAGGGAGTTAGAAGCTTCGGAGCAAAGAAGGAAGACGGATACTACCTGAAGCAAGGCGGCCATTAACCGCGACAAGTTCTTGAACAAAGCCTCACCATTCTGCAAACCATGCGAACATGGATTGAAAGGTGAAGCGGCGAGACCGATTATTGATTGAGGATCAAGAGTTGCCATTCATAAAAGATAATACGAATACTTGATCACACGGGCAAGAGGGCAAAGCGTTGCAGAAGATAAACTGGATAGACGCCTTGTTATTGGTCGGAACTCTAGTAGTATCACTCATTCTTCACTTTTCCTCAATAGGGATGGTTTCGGTTGTAAAGGCGGCACCTTATAGTACGGCGAAACCCATGCAATTCTACTGGCACTATTTAGATATCCCAGTTTCTGTTGCTGGAACAGAGACTCATTATGTATTCAATACCACGCAATGGTTCAAGTATCGAACGAATGAGGAAGCATTTAACAATTCGCTCTTCAAACCTGTGGGGCTGCCCAAGATTGTGGTTGACTTCTACCTATATCCCAATCTTGCTGGTTCAGCTACGGCTAACGGTACATGGCAAATTTTTGTTTGGGCAAATAGCTCAGCATATCACCCCACCGGCTTCAACCTCGAATTTAAGGAGATTAACGTAGGTGGGACTGAACTTTGGACTTCGGGACAGCTTACTCCAACCGTCACCAGCACAGTAGGAAGCTACATCAATGTGCCTGTGTATTGTTACAACCTTTCATGTGCTGATCTCTCCCACACGTTCAATGTTGACACCACGATACTTGCCGAAGTGACCATAAACCCTGGGGCGTCTGCCGACTGTCGAATATGGTATGATTCCCCCATGTATCCAAGCAAGGTGATCCTTCCGTTTGAAGACTACGCAAAGCCCGTGTCCGTCAAAACCTATGATGTCAATCACGCTGAGACTAATACATTCCAGCACAACTGGACTCAGAATAGACGCCGAGTTGTGGTTCATGCTAACGTCACTGATCCCTTCGGCGGATATGACATCTACAAAGTCAACGCAACGATTCTTAACCCTTCAGGACAACCGGTTCTTGACAACGTGGATATGACGAGGATATCTGATGGCTTTTGGCACACCCACTACTTGAATACCTATGAGGTCAACTGGACCTACCCTGAAACTGCTGCGCTAGGAAACTATACTGTAGAAGTCTCAGCTATTGACAACAACGGATACTATAATTTCCTAGAGTATGGCACGTTCAACCCCTACATCGAATTTGCTTCCCGCATATTCAACATTGGAACGGTTACACTTTATGATCCCTCTTTCGAAGTCGTCGACGATGTGGAAACTCCCCTGCCAACAGCTCAAGTCTATGTTAGATTTCCCAATGGGACTACGAATGCTTTGCCGCTTTACACCGACGAGAATGGAATTATCGAATTACTACAGGTCCCGCCAGGAAACTACTCCTTCACCATCCTGTGGAAGGACGTACTTGTGCAGCAGACATCGCAATACGTGGATTCCAATGGACCTTATACCATAAAATGTTGGGTCTATCAATTGACTGCAAACGTTCTGGGGGGCAATGGAGCTCTTATTCATGGTGCTTACGTTGTCGTCTACACACATGTCGGAATAGTGTACGACTTTGGAATGACTGATTCCGCTGGACACGCTGTGTTTCAGTTACCTTCAAGCGATAATCCAGTAGTCGGATTGTATACTCTGGAGGTTCATTACAGCACAACCTATTGGCTTACGGCAGTCACGACGACTGCAACTACTCCTTCTGTCTCTGTAACCTCATCTAGGCCGGTCACAATCACTCTCAATGAGTTTCCACCTGCACTCTGGGCAACAACTGGCTTCTGGCTACTCGTTGGATTCATGATCATCATCGTGTTAGGCTCGGTGTTGTTCCTGAAGACGAGAGGCATAATATTCCAGAAGGCATAAGCCTCAAAACCCACCACCATCTTCAAAGCCAGCGGACTGAGACACGGTGTTATTTGTTGGGCGTAGGCAATTGTCAGAGCGAACCTGATCTTTTGAGCAAGTCGTAAGTTGAAGTGAACGACTAGCGACTGACCGATTTTACAAAGATAAATAAATGTCCTTAGGGATAATACGCAAGTTAAGGAAAGAACCAATGGCATGTGATGTAAATTTGAAGAGAGCATCGTTACCACTCTTTGCCCTACTACTCCTGACCTTGTTCTTTGCTTTGACTTCAGGTTTGGCAAACGCTGAAACTGGAACGCCCTCGCCGGCTAACATCACTATAGATCACGTTTTGCAGCTTCAAAATGGTGGGCTAGTAGTCGTGAACGACACTGTAAGGCTTTCCACCGAACCTGGAGAACACGTAGAGCCTCTGCAAAGCTTTTCCATAGGGTTCCCGTACATATACCGGTCCAATCTTGACTACTGTTTTGCCTACGATTCCGCCGATCCGAAAGAACAGATCCCTGTGGACCTTGACGTCGGACTAGGGAAGCTAGGCTTCTACGGAGCAAGCGTCTTATTTGGAGAGGGGATTGATATTGCCGATGGCAAATCTTACGACTTCACCGTCGTTTTTGTTTTCTCTAACCTCATAACCTCTTGGGTTCCTGAACTAGAGCCGGAGAATGCTCTTTTCAACGCCAGTTTCCCAATGTTTCCTAGCCTAACTCATAATACCTCTACATGTAATGTTACGATAGTTTTGCCATCGCACTCCACCTATATTGGGACCAGCCATCTGAAAGAGCGTGGGCAAGACTTCAACAAGACTGAGCTTCCAACTCGTACCGTCTTGAATTACGTGCAGCGCCCTTTAGAAAAGCTCACAAGTGAACTTGGTTGGTTGAGTTTCTTGCAGCGATCGCCTTCATCTCACGAGTACTTTCTCATGTTTGACGTGGAAGAAGCACATCGTGATATCAGATTAGATGAATGGGGGGGCATTCTTGTATCCGACTCTTATGATTTGACCAACAAAGCGGTATGGAACCTCACAAGGACAACAATACGTCTACCCAAAGGCGCCTACAACATCCTTGCACGAGACGCTTCAGGTAGCCTCAATCCGGTAGAACCAGTCGCTCAAAACGAGACCAGTTACGTTAGCGTGTCAGTTCCGTTGCGGACTGTACTGAAACAAGGAAACAGGACAGAATTCACAGTGAGTTATTCTCTTCCTTGGATAGAATACGTCAAACGCCAGGGTGAATCCAACTTCCAACTGTCCTTCAGCTTCCTTGAACATATCAACTGGACAATAAGAAAATCGGTCACAACTGTGACTCTACCCAAAGGCGCGAATTTTCGCCTCTCCTCCGCGAGCCCAGATATCGTTGAGAAAAGCGCTCTTGAGCAGACTGCAACGTTCACTTTCTACAATGTCACGCCATTCCAAGGTTTTGGTTTTGACATTGGTTATGAGCAATTCGTTTTTTGGGCGTCGTTCTATCCAACGCTGTGGATGGGATTGTTGGTTACTATGGTTGGCTCGGCAGTCCTCATCTGGCGTAGAACTCCAAGACCGACTGTGGTTCCGATAACTCCTGTATCTACTGAAGCGCTCAGGAGCTTTGTCGACGCGTACGACGAGAAGGCGAAGATTTCGGCGGAACTCGAATCAATTGACGACCTGTTACGTAAAGGTAGGATGACAAGGCGGCGGTACAAAATTCGCAAAAAGACTTTGGACGGTCGGCTTTCTGTTCTCTCTCGTGAACTGGCTGGTCTTCGGGATGAGATTGGAGAAGCTGGTCCGCGATACGCCAACATTATGGGGCAGGTTGAGGTTGCAGAAGCCTTACTTGAGGGCGCCAAAAGGGATCTTCGGCGAGCCGAAGCACGATATCGAAGTGGAAGCATCTCCAAGAGTGCCTATCGCAAGCTCGTTTCAGAATACGAAGAGAGAAGAAAACGAGCAAGGACGACAATCCAAGGCGTTCTTCTTAGGATAAGAGAGGAGTTCCATTAGGCACAAAATGTTTTTATCCCTGATGAATCACCACACTAGGATTCAAAAGTGAGGAGGAATCGTTCATTCCATGGTTGATGTAAAAGTCTACGAGGAAAAGTGTGATGGATGTGGAAGTTGCGTTGACGTGTGTCCTGTGGACGTCTTTGAACTCGGGGACGAAAAATCCCATGTAGTCAACAACGACGATTGTCTGGTATGTAGAGCTTGCGAGGTTCAATGTCCAAATGGCGCCATAGAAGTCACTGATTAGCTATTCATCTTCCTGTACGCGTCCAAGCAAGCAGTCATTTTCACTCACCAGGTCAACAGATAGCAGATTTACACTTTCCAAAACGAAGACTGAATATGTCTCACTTCGTCGATAATCTTGTTAGCACGCCTCTGGATTCTTTGGTCCGCTGTTGCGTGCTTGTCGCGGAATTGGTATGGGACTCCAGCCATTTGGGCGATGACTGCGGTAGTCATCTTTCCGAGAAGACGAAGACTGTACCCCCCTTCGAGCACCGCTACGAGTCTCCCTGTACAGAATCGAGAAGCCAATTCCGAGATTTTGCTGAAAGCTTGGGTGTAACTGAGAGCTGACAACGTGAGTTCTGCGACTGGGTCCGTATAGTGGCCGTCGAACCCTGTGGAAACGAGAATGAATTGAGGCTTGTACTGCTTGATTACCGGGACAGCTATTTGATTGAAGGCTTCAAGGTAGGTATCATCACCAATAAGGTAGGGAAAAGGGATATTAACGGTGTATCCTAACCCTTCTCCCTCACCGACCTCATCCGCAAAGCCTGTTACCGGAAATTCCGCAGGATCTTGATGTAGACCTATGTAGAGAACCTTTTTAGTATCGTAGAAACTCTCTTGAGTTGCGTTTCCGTGGTGAGCGTCTATATCCAAGATCGCGATGCGCTGAAGATTGAAGCTTCGAAGAAGATGCGTAGCAGCGACTGCGACATTGTTGAAAATGCAGAAGCCCATGGCATAGTACGCGCCAGCGTGATGTCCTGGCGGCCTAACGAGGGCGAAGGCGTTTTGAAACTTTTCGTTCATAACAAGGTTGACCGCTTTCACTGTCCCGCCTACTGCGAGGAGAGCAACGTCGTAGGTTTCAGGACTGACTACGGTGTCGCCAAGATCTAAGAGTCCGCCGCCTGAGGAACAGAGTCGTTTGACAAGCTGGAGGTAGTCGGCTTCGTGCACGAGTCTTACATCGTCGGTGCTTGCGGGATCAGGCTCAACNNATAGCCCTCAAGCGCTTTGGAGATTCAGGATGGCCTCGACCAGGGTTGTGATCAAGGTACTTGGGTGAATATACTATGGCGGTCCTAGCCACTGCACTTCGCCTCGGGGTAGATTTTGCTGAAGGTTTCTTCCACGTAGTCTTGGGGATCTAGGCCTTTCTCCTTTGCGAATGTTCGGAGGGCCTTGTTCACGCCGGTGGCGTATTGTATCGCCTTTTTGGCTCTGTTCACGATTAGGGTGGGAACTCCGAGTCGATGGGCTGTTAGGCGGAGCACCCTCTTTCGGAGGGGGTCCTCCTCTGAGGTGATGTTTAGGTCTACTGGCAAGCCCAGGGCGAAGTCAACCACAATGTGATCCATGAACGGAAGCCGGAGCTCCACTTTGTGGAACGCGCAGACCTTATTGTCTCTCTGAAGGTTAGTTTGGTGAGACATTTCTACATCATGGAACAGAGTGTTCCGAAGAACGGGGGCTCCGTGTCCTTTGTATTTTCTGAGATACTTGTGATAGCCTCCAAAAAGCTCGTCTCCTCCTAATCCCGTCAGAAGAATTCTGAATCCCCGCTTGGAAGAATTCTCGGCAACCCAGAAAAGCGGAAGGGCAACGCCGACTTTCATAACGTTTGGATCTTCAATTAACCATAAGATCCTAGGAAGAATGGATTTGACGTCCTTCATGGTGTAAGCTTGGATATGTAGTGGTAATCCTAACGCCTCCGCAGCAGCCTTGGCAAACTGAATCTCAGGTTGATTTTCAAGACCCACTGTGAAGAGAGTAACCTCTACTCCGCACTGTTGAGCCAAAACGGCTATCGTACTGCTATCGATGCCTCCTGAAAAGGCCACTGCAAGCTTGGCAAAGCCTGAGACTCTCTTCTTTGTTGACCTCAGCAGAATGCGCTTTAGGCGCTGCGCTGCGATCTCAATATCCACCGCTTCCAATGGGGGCTGCGTCACAGGTTTCACAGGTTTGAATGAAGCACCTGGCCCGGTGATAACGGCTATATTCCCAGGCGGAAAGGGTCTTGTATCTTCGACTCCAACAGACCACAAGGCTTTCTGTTCGGAAGCCAGAGCGAATGTTTCCTGATTCTCGCCATAGTAGAGTGGGGTTACGCCTAGACTGTCTCGACCAGCGATGAGTGTGTCAGCGCAAGCAATGGTAAATGCGTATGAACCGTTGAATCTTGTGACAACTGCGTCAGCCTTCCTTTGGCACGCACGTGCGCTTGGATGGCTAGCTTGCAGCATCTCTGCAACTTCCTCGACCTCCGAAAGTATGGGCGGCGGATAAACTCGACCCTCAAAGACCAGGGCGAAGTTATCGCCTAGAACTGGCTGTGGTTTGTCTCTAGGAGAGAAGCGGGAGAAGTTGTGCCCCAAAGAGATTTTCGAATCCAGTTTCTCTGGTTCCATTTCTTCCAGAGAATCGGCAATTATCAGCGAATCTGCGGTGGCGACTCCGTGCTTGTCCGCTCCTCTGTGCGTCAATTCTTTGAGCATTGCGACTACGATGGGCGTAGCGGTTCTTTCCTTTTTTGTGACGGCGGCGGCTAGAGCACCCATAGAATGGTCTCCATGAGATGACGCCTTGTTTGGAATGGAACAAGTGTTAAGGATCGGGTCTCTGGTTTTAACATTTCTTCTAACGTATTCTTGTCGTTGGCGCACAAAACTTAATCTTCGATGTGCTATTATGTAACCTCTCTAGAGGGGAGAGTGGTTGCCAATCCTTCCAATCGATACGGGCAGATACGGGACTGAGGAGATGCGAAATATCTTTGATGAGAAGAATCGGCTGCAGAAGTTGCTGGATGTGGAAGCAGCTCTAGCGTGGGCTCATGGGGCGGTTGGAAATATCCCTCGGAAAGATGCTGCAAAGATCGTCAAGTTGGCTTCAACTGATCACGTCAAGCTCAGTCGTGTGAAGGAGATCGAAAGTGAGATAAAGCATGATGTAATGTCCGTGGTCAAGGCGCTCGCTGAAGTCTGTGGAACAAGCGGAGCCTACGTACATTTTGGTGCCACTAGTTCTGACATTCTGGATACTGCGACAGCTCTGCAACTAAAGGAAGCGTTGGAAGTGATTGAGAAGCGACTGAACAGCCTTGAAGAAACGTTGATCAGGAAGGCGGATCGATATCGGGAAACTATGATGATGGGGCGAACTCACGGACAGCACGCGTTACCCATCACCTTTGGCTTCAAGCTTGCGGTTTGGATGCGGGAGATCGCGAGGCACATCCAACGTCTCCGTGATGGCAGAGCGCGGATAGTTGTTGGCAAAATGAGTGGGGCTGTGGGAACTCAAGCTGGTCTCGGCGTTGACGCGTTGGAGATCCAAGAACGTGTTATGAAACGGCTAGGCATCAGATCGGCGGAGATTTCCACGCAGATTGTGCAGCGGGACCGTTACGCCGAACTAGTCTGTCTCCTTGCGGTGATTGCTTCCACACTGGACAAAATTGCGACTGAGATTCGAGAATTGCAGAGAACCGAGTTGGGAGAGGTTTTTGAACCGTTTGGAAAGGAGAGACAGGTCGGCAGTTCGACGATGCCTCACAAGCGAAATCCTGAACTCTGCGAAAGGATCTGTGGACTGGCCAAGATTATGAGAAGCCTAGTCTCACCCGCTCTCGAGAATGTTCCCACATGGCATGAGAGGGATATATCTCAATCCTCTGCGGAGCGGTTCATCATTCCTGAGGCATGTATTCTAGTTGACTACATTCTGGTCTTAATGACAGGTATTCTCACAGATCTGCAGGTCGATGAGGAGAGAATGCTGAGGAATATGATGTTGACAAAGGGGCGAACGATGTCTGAGGCTGTCATGTTGGCTATGACGAGGAAGGGTGCTAACCGTCAGGACGCTCATGAGTTGATTCGGGGCTTGGCGATCAAGAGCCAAGCTGGAGGTCAGCCCTTCAGGAAGGTTCTTCTTGAAAATGAGACGGTGCAGGAGGTTTTGACTGAAAACGAGGTTGATGCGGCGTTAGAGCCGAGAAACTATTTGGGGACTGCAGTAGAGCAGGTTGAGCGGGCAATCGAAAAGACGCGACAAGAAAGAAAAGCGAGGGGCCTTGCTGGCTAGTACTCGGTGAGGGCTTTCTGCTTTGCGGCTTCGTCTTTCTTCAGCTTTTTCCAGTCATCAGCTCTGACGAACCCGCCTACTTGTTCCTTGATTCTCTTAGCGAGTCTCGTGCCAATCAGCGGGAGACCGACCAACTTGTCAACTGGAGCCCTTTTGAGGTCTGCTACCGTCTTCAGCCCCGCGTCATGAAGGACTCGCGCTCTAACCCGTCCGACTCTCTCCAGCCGGACAAGCGGCAGCAGCTCCGCCTTGACTCCCTTTTCTACGCGTGCCGTAAGCTCTGAAAGGTGTGGCTGGAGATCTCTGCTGTTGAGAAGTCTCACCAATTCGTGAGAAGCGTAGAGGAGCCATCGGGCTGTGGATATAAGTCTATACAGATCACCGGGTTGGACGTGAAACTTCTCGATGGTCTTGTCTTCGGTTGTCTCTTCTATCCATGCCTCCAATACCCAAGCGACTTTGGCGTCTCCTAAGAACTCTTCGTAGGCTAGTCGGTCTGACCACTCATCAGGTACTTCGATAGTAAACTCTTCACGATGCTCGTCAACAAACAATTCCAGGTCATCCATTTCCCTCGAATATGGGCGAAGCTTGGGAAACATGTCAGGGGTATGTGCAATCATGTGGAGAAAACTGATGTCGGTCAGTTTGGGAGCTCGACTCAATAGGGCGTCTCGAATGACCACCGCAGAAACAGGATCTATGTAGAGTTCTGAGATTCGTCGTCCAAACCTGGTGGCGAAAAGGTTTCCTCCGCTGGCATCAATCATCTTCTCTTGGTAAAGGAATTTCAAGATCTTTGTGATGATTCCTTTTATTGCTCGCGGATCATATTGATGTGCATAAAAGGTCTTGCCGAAGAACTCGTATATTCCTTGCTCGGTGTGGGCGAAGTCAGCCGCTATGGTTGATAAAACGTGGGCGCGAAGAACACGCTCTACTCCAAGCTTTGACCAGATCCTCTCCGGTTCGGAGAGAACATAGCTCTCCATCAGATAGTCTTGTTCATCCGAGGTCTTGGCGATGAGCAAGGCCTCTCCAATCTTGTCGTACTTCGGCCTTCCAGCTCGACCGGCCATCTGCTTGTACTCAAGAATCGGTATGGGGTAGTAGCCATACCCTGACTCATACCGTCTGTAATCATTTATGACAACCATTCTGGCCGGCAGATTGACCCCGAAAGCCAGAGTCGGCGTGGCGCATATGACCTTGATCTTTCCTTCTCGAAAGGCCTCTTCAATTATCTTCCTGTGACCTCCGCCGAGTCCAGCATGGTGAAAGGCGGTGCCCTGCTTGACAAGCCTGGCCAACAGCTCGCTGATTCTGGTCCTTTCTCCAGTCGCTAGAATCCTACCAGCGATTCGTGACAGCGACCGTGTCATTGGCTTCGATAGGACCGTGACCACACTCAATGCGGTTTTTTTTGCCAAGCTGACTGAGTTTCTCCTCGTTGACGCAAAGATGAGGGCTTGGCCACCAGATTTGATAGTGTGTAGAGCCAAGTTCACAGTCGGATTCTTCGTTGGCTTCGGTATCTTGAGCGCGCCTCCGTCTTTGAACTGGGCTTCGTCATGCAGGAACACGCCTTCCTTTAACACGACCGGTCTCCAATCTGTTGTAATTGACGCAGCCTTGAGCCATTCAGCTGCCTCCTCGGCGTTTCTTATGGTAGCGCTCAAGGCCAGAAGCTGGGCGTCTGGGTTCACTTGCATGAGTCGAGCGAGCACGACTTCCAGTGTTGGTCCGCGATCTCCATCATTTAGTAGATGAACTTCGTCAGCGACTACGAGGGAGATGTCATTCATCCAACGGGCGCGGTGCCTCAAGAGGGAGTCTGCTTTTTCGTTGGTTGTGATGATAATGTCATACCGTCCTAGCCATGAGTCGCTGCGATCGTAATCTCCAGTGCTAATGCCGACTCTGATTCGTCTACCATTTCTCTTCTTGATGTCTGCGTACTTTCTGAATTCTTGATACTTTTCGCTGGCCAAGGCGCGCAACGGAGTCAAATAGAGCGCTTTGCCGTCCATCTCTAGTATGTGTTTCAGGGCGCAAAGCTCGGCTATGAGCGTCTTCCCTGAGGCAGTGGGACTTGCTAGAACTAGATTCCTATCCTCCAATGCACCTGATCTTATGGCTTCAGTTTGGGGCGGATAGAGCTCGTTGATTCCGGAGTTCAATATGATTTGTTTTACTGAGTCTGGTATCTGCAAGTCCTCGATCTTCAAAATTGGCGCCTTTTGTGCTAGGTCTTCTTGAGGTATCCCTCTTTTGGAGAATAGATCGTTCCTTCTCGCAGCATCTGTCCCAGTAGCCTCTCTGCTTCGCCGGATAGAATACTGCTTTCAGTCTCAAGTTTTTCGAGAAGCGCGGATCTTTCCACCATTCCCGTGTCCTTTTCCATCTCAATAAGGGTGCCTAAGACAACCTGTAGCTTGTCACGCAAGCTCTTGGGTTTTCCCGTCATGATGATGTCGATGTCCAACTTGTGCGAAGAGATGTCGATCCCAACCTCCTCCAAAGACCGTTTCATTATTGCAATGGAGGCCTCAGCGTCTTCGGCGAGTATCTCTTTGCGTAACGCTGCTCGGGCTCTAGCTTCAGCCACTCGAACCAGAGACTCAAGTTGACGGGCAGTGATGGCGATGGGTGTTCCCTCCGTCTCACTTGCCGATCGCATTGTCAAGTAGAAGTCCTTGAGGCGTTCTAGGGCTTCTTCAGTCAAAGCTGGTTTTATGCTTCTCGAGTAGCTGATGTACTTTCGGAGGAGATCAGGTGATATTGGGGCCTCGACGGGTGGCGTTCCGGTTCGGTGGAGATCCAATATGTGTTCTGTCATCTTGGCGTCGATTTCTTTCTTGGGTACGTCCCGCAACACGAAGATGAGATCGAACCTTGAAAGGATGGTGACGGGAAGCGTGATATTCTCCGCAACGGTTCGGTACGGGTCGTACCTGCCAAACGCGGGGTTGGCTGCCGCTAGGATGGCGGTCCGAGCGTTGAGGGTTGCTACGATACCTCCTTTCGCCACCGAGACGGTGTGCTGCTCCATGGCTTCGTGAATGGCGACTCTATCTTCGGGTCGCATCTTGTCGATTTCGTCGATGCAAGCGACTCCCTTATCCGCAAGCACCAACGCTCCGGCTTCGAGCGTCATTCCCCCTCTTCTTTCACGAAGCACAGCGGCCGTTAGTCCTGCAGCGGTGGATCCTCTTCCTGAAGTGTACAAGCCTCTCGGCGCGACCTTGGCTACATATTGTAGAAGTTGTGATTTGGCTGTTCCAGGGTCGCCAACTAGTAGTAGGTTCATGTCTCCTCGTATTGTGATGTCGGGTAGACGTTTGGGCACGCCTCCGAAGAGAAGGTACATTATGGATTCTTTGATGTATTCGTAACCGTAGATGGACGGCGCTATTGACCGAAGGATTTTCCTATGGGCCCAGGGGTCTCTTGCGAGTTCGAATATCTTTTCCTCTTCTTGAGGGGAGATAAGGACAGCCTCAGGTTCTTTGCTTAGTACGTCGATGAAGTTTGAGTCTAGATGCAATCTGAAGGTCCTCAGTTTTCCGACCTTGGGAACGGTGGGGGCCGCAGCGCGTACAATCCCAATCACCGAGACATCATCGCCGGGTCTTGCTACATCAACGAGGTCTCTCCCGAAGATTTTCGTGTCTATCCATCTTGGAAGCTGTCCGGGTGGGAGGTCTTCCGGTCGTTCTTGGATGCGAATCTCTTGGGAGTCGATGAAGTCTGACATCTCTTGGAGGAAATCGAAGGGCCCTTTTCTCCTGCAGCTTGGGCTGTCACATGCGAAGGGGGCTCTCAGGAAGGGGGTACCCTGGTCTCTATAGGAGATTTCTCCGCATCGCTTGCATTTGAAGGCGGCTCTCGTCACCATGGGTCTTGCGGGGGTGGCCCGGATAATGATGCCCTCGACCATGGCGAGTCTTCCGATGTGTTCGGCGCCTAGATTTCGAAGCGACATGGGTTGCGGTAGACCGCGGAACCGAACCGTAACTGATTCTGTTCTTTCAGCATACTCGGGCTCTTCTATCTGCAATTGGGCATGTGCGGCCTGATTGGCATGCTTCAAATACTCGTCGGGCTTTTTCAGGATGTGTTCTGCCAATGCTGAGTCAACGGTTATTAGATCTTCGAAATCTACGATGAAGGAGGTTTTGCCTGCGAGGGCCATCTGGGAGATTCGTTCACGATACTTGTCCACCTTCAGAAAGTCTTGAAAACTCTCCTGTGGACCACCCATCAAGACTTCTTCTACCATGGCGCTTCACTCACCTTAGCTTTAGGATGGTCGATCTCCACGAGTCGATGATCTTGCGCAAGCTCTCATAGATGCCTTGCTCCTCTCTGGTCAAATTGCTGAGCGTTTGATCTGTCTGTGCGGGGGCGGATGCTAGGGAAACGATTTTCTTCAGTCGGCAATTGGTGATATCGCGGGCCAGTCTTGTTGTCTTCTCATGTTCTTTCATTTTCTCAGGGTTTCTGACGGCGTCTTTCTTCAGATTCTTGAGGTATCTGCGGAGACCCGGGTAGAAGTCTTCTGGAAGGGAAGAGATTTGCGTAGCTGGTTGTACGCTCTCTTTCCAGTGCATCTTGTAAAGTTTTATGGCATCGAGAGCTTCTTCCCTTCGGAGCCGAGCTATCCCTGCCTTTTCCAGCTCGTTTGCTATCCAAAACCTGACCTCCTGTTCTTCTCCCTCTTTGAAAGGCCCGACTTTCAAGCCCGGAAGTTCGATTGCTGAAGAATTTCGGTTCACTCTGATTTTCACTGGCGTGTTTTCGAACATAAAATCGGCGTTTTCGATTAGTGTTAATATCTCCTTAGACACGGCTTTCCCTCTCTGGAAGAAGTTCCAACTCTAAAGGAATGTGAAGGTTCGATATAAAAGCTGTAGTCAAGAGAAAACACCATGAGTTTCTCCTAGAATTTCGCTGTCTGACGTGTCCCAGAAATCCTTAAATGCTTCCAATGGGTAGAATCATCTTCCTACGTTTACAAACGTAAAGGTGCGTTGGAAAACCGACTGGACGAGTTCACCAGACTCCTCATGGCTAGCAGCCACATTTCAACCACACAGAGAATGTAGGAGCTACCGACTTGGCGGAAAGCGTTCCGGAATACAGCAAAGTCGACAAGATTATCGAGGATCATTCAGGTGAGAAGTCAGCGCTAATTATGATATTGCAGGAGATCGAGGGTATGTACAACTATCTTCCGGCTTGGGCGCTGAGGTACGTATCTGAAAAGCTTGATCTTCCTATGATTCAAGTCTACGGTGTAGCATCCTTCTATGATGCATTCCACTTGACACCACGTGGCAAACACCTCATTCGAGTCTGTCTCGGAACTGCTTGTTACCTAAGAGGTTCAGCTCGCGTTCTCGAGGCTGTAGAAAGAGAGCTAGGCGTAAAAGACGGCGAGACGACGCCTGATCTAATGTTTAGTCTTCAATCCGTCCGCTGTCTTGGTGCCTGCGCTTTGGCACCAGTTATGATCATCGGTGAACGATACTACGACAAGATGTCCCCAACGAACGCGGGAAGCACATTGAAGCGGGTGCGAGACCAAGATGCAAAAGATTAGAACTCCACAAGAGCTGGAAGCTCTACGAACCTCGCTTCTGCAACGAGGAGATCTCAACAGACCATGTGTAAGAGTGTGTCTAGGAACTGGTTGCCGAGCACGTGGCAGTCTAGAAGTCATAGAGGCGTTTAGGAACGAAATCAAGAAACAGGGTTTGAATATCGAGATAGGCGCCAAGCAAACGGGTTGTCATGGCTTCTGTGAAAGAGGGCCTGTCATCGTAGTACAGCCAGAAGAGATCTTCTATCAGCGGGTGAAGCCACGTGACGTTCCTGAAATCGCCTCGAAAACCCTGCAAAAAGGAGAGATTGTCGATCGTCTTCTATACATAGATCCGGAAACTGGTCAAAAGATATTGTCTGAACCTGAGGTACCATTCTACAAGAAGCAGAGAAGGCGAATCCTTGGCGACAACGGGCGGATCGACCCCACGGACATACTTGATTACATCGCGGGTGGCGGCTATCAAGCCTTGGCGAAAGCCATTACCACGATGTCTTGCGAGGAAGTAATCGATGCTGTTGAAAAATCTGGACTGCGGGGTCTTGGCGGCGGTGGGTTCCCAACTGGAAGAAAATGGCGGCTTTGCCGCAGAGCCGAAGGAGACGTCAAGTTTATCATTGGAAACGGTGACGAGGGTGACCCCGGGGCCTTCAGTGATAGAAGTCTCATGGAAGCAAATCCCCACAGCATTCTGGAAGGGATGGTCATAGGCGCCTATGCAATAGGAGCAAACCAAGGCTACCTCTACGTTCGCGCTGAGTATCCTTTAGCGTTGAAGCACCTCCAAACAGCGATGAACCAAGCTGGTCAATACGGTTTCCTGGGAGACGACATACTTAGTTCTGGCTTCAACTTCGATATTAAGATAAATCGAGGTGGGGGCGCGTTTGTCTGCGGTGAATCCTCTGCACTAGTTGCTTCAATAGAGGGTAAAATGGGTGAACCAAGAGCAAAATATGTACATACGGTCGAGCGAGGGTTGTGGAATCAACCCACCAACCTGAACAACGTCAAAACCTGGGCCAGCGTGCCCCTAATTATCCGGAATGGCGCAGACTGGTATGCACGAATCGGAACCGAGAAAAGCAAAGGAACGGCAATTTTCTCTCTAGTCGGGAAAGTCAAGAATACGGGACTTGTTGAAGTCCCTATGGGAACGCCGCTCAAAGACGTTATTTACGACATAGGGGGAGGAATACTTGAGGACAAGCGGTTCAAAGCTGTTCAAACCGGCGGTCCTTCAGGCGGTTGTATACCTGAAAATTTGCTAGGCCTTCCTGTGGACTTCGAGAGACTAACTGAGGCCGGCTCAATGATGGGGTCCGGCGGCATGATAGTGATGGACCAGGACACCTGTATGGTTGACGTAGCTCGATACTTCCTCGACTTCTTACAGTACGAATCTTGCGGAAAATGTGTTTCCTGCCGCGAGGGTATCAAAAGAATGCTTGAAATCGTAACGGACATAGCGGCAGGTCGAGGAAAAGAGGGGGATTTGGGACTTCTCCAAGAGTTGGCGGAGACGGTTAGGGACTTTTCTCTGTGTGGTCTCGGTAGGACAGCTCCGAACACGGTTTTGTCAACTTTGCGGTATTTTAGAGACGAGTATGAGGCTCATGTGATCGGTAGGAAGTGTCCTGCAGGCGTCTGCAAAGATCTGATCACCTATTTCATCCTTGAAGATAAATGTACAGGGTGCGGCGCTTGCTTGAAACTCTGTCCTCAGCAGGCCATACAAGGCGAGGCAAAGGAACCACACTTAATCAATTCTAGCAAATGCATTAGATGTGGCATATGCCGAGATGCTTGTCCATATGGAGCTATAGCAGTCGAATAGAAAGTGACAAGGATGGTAACCTTCACCCTTAACGGAATGGAAGTTCAAGCCGACGAAGGCTCCACCGTACTGGAAGTTGCCAGATTCTATGGGATCGATATTCCAACTTTATGCTATCATGAAGGGCTGACCCCATACGGTGCCTGTCGTCTATGTATGGTCGAGGTCGCCGATGGCAGAAGGACGCGACTCGTAGCTTCATGTCTCTACCCTGTCAAGGAGGGGATAAAGGTCAGCACACATACAGAGCGGGTCATAAAGGGCCGAAAAATGATACTAGAGCTATTGATTGCCCGATGTCCGAACTCCAAGACCCTGCAAGACCTAGCCTCCAAGATAGGATTAGAGCATGTCAGATTCAAGATGGAAAATGAAGACTGCATTCTCTGTGGGTTATGTGTAAGGATGTGCGCTGAACAGATGAGCGGTGGCGCCATAGGTTTTGTAGGCAGAGGCCAAGAAAGAGAAGTGGTCACTCCCTTCCGTGAGGCTAGTGAAATCTGCCGCAACTGCGGGGCCTGCATGTACATCTGTCCCGTGGTAGAACTGCAGTGCCGCGGGGTCAAATCTCCCGGGGAACTCTGCAACTCGTGCCTCGTCATAACGCCACAGTGCTTGGAAAAGCACGGACAAGTCATGTGTACGCTAGAATCATGTGGAGCATGTGTACAAAAGGAGGAAAAATAGTATGAGCTTGTCAAAACCCAACGCAAGTCCAGCAACCCTAACCAAAAACAGAACCGATCCGTGTCCCGTCAGTGGACTCTGTGTCACCTGCATCGATGGGTGTCCCGGTCCCTGTGAGGTTGCCAAATCTGCCATAAGAGGTCGCGAGGTTATCTACCCCGCCCCCTTCGGGGTAATAACCACTGGATCCCAGAAAAACTACCCCGTAGATCTTTCTCACTTCAACATTATGGGGACAACCGTGGGAGCGGTAGGTATCGAGGCCGATAGTGACAAAGCCATATTCCCTGCCGTTAGCTTGGAAACCAAGATTGGTCAAGGCAAAGGTCTAACGCTGAAAATTCCATGGTTCACTTGCGCGTTAGGCTCAACAAAAATCGCTAAAGACAACTGGAAAGAATTGGCCATCGGAGCGGCCATCTCAGGAACTATGCAAGTGATAGGTGAAAACGTGTGTGGCATGGATGCTAATTCAGAAATCAAAAAAGGGAAAGTAGCGTGTTCCCCCGAGTTGGAGTGGCGCGTGAAAACCTATGATGAATGGCGAGAAGAAGGCTACGGAGCAACGGTAGTCCAGGCTAACATCGAGGACACAAAGCTCGGCGTCTCAGAATACGCCATCTCCGATTTGGAAGTGGACGCCGTGGAACTGAAATGGGGCCAAGGCGCCAAAGACATCGGTGGCGAAGTCAAGATTAAGAATCTAGACAAAGCACAGCTTCTGAAGAAACGAGGCTACATAGTTCTTCCTGATCCGGAGGATCCAGACACCATTGAGGCTTTCAAGAAAAAGCAATTCACCGAGTTTGAACGACATTCACGAGTTGGCATGGTTAACAAAGACGATTTTGTGGGCAGAGTAAAAGAATTGAGAAGCAGAGGAGCCAGATACGTCTTCCTGAAGACCGGCGCTTACCGACCAGCGGACGTAGCAAGAGCGGTGAAGTTCTCCTCGGAGGCTAGAATTGACTTGCTCACTGTTGACGGTGCAGGCGGTGGGACAGGAATGAGCCCTTGGCGCATGATGAACGAATGGGGAATACCCAGCGTAGAGATATGGTCACTGACCTATCAGTATGCAGATAGACTAGCGAAAAGAGGTGAATACATCCCCAGCATAGCCTTCGCGGGAGGAATCACCATGGAAGACCACATCTTCAAAGCCCTGGCACTAGGTGCACCCTACGTTAAAGCTGTAGGCATGGCCAGATCCCCCCTCACGGCCGCCATGGTAGGCAAAAACGTGGGTAAGCGGATTACGGAAGGCAACCTTCCTGTCTATTACGCACGATACGGAAACACTGCAGACGCGATCTTTGTTGAGGGCGGTCGGCTGAAGAACAAGTTCAGGCAAAGATTTGCCGATATCCCAACTGGAGCGATTGGCCTCTACACTTACAACCAAAGGCTGTCCCAAGGCCTGCAACAAATAATGTGTGGTGCGAGAAAATTCGCGGTTCAACATCTCACCCGAAACGATATAGCCTCCCTAACTACTGAAGCCGCCCGAATATCAGGGATTCAGTACATTATGGATGCAGATAGAGACGAAGTAGAGAAAATCTTGCGCTAGGTTAGGAACGTCTTCGTTGCGCTCAAGAAAAGCGCCTAGAAGGTAGTCAGAGACAAATCTCGAGAAGAGCCGAAGCAAAATCATCAAAAGATTTCTCGACGAACATCGCTTGCCATTCTCGGGTAGCAAGCGCCTGGAAAACCCAGACAGCACAAGCCGCAACTGGTTTGAACTGCAATACTCTCCCTTGCAGCAGATGCCGAGAGTCTACATAAGTGAAGTAGATACTATTTTATTGTCTCCATATCTCTAATACGTCAGCGAGGTTGAGCGATTGAGTTTCGAGATGTGGACAGAGAAGTATCGCCCGAGATCTCTCAACAAGATGGTGGATCAAAAAGAAATCGTCGAACGTTTGGCAAGCTTTGTCAAGGCGCGAAATACTCCGCACTGCATCTTTGCTGGCCCCCCAGGAACCGGCAAGACCACGGCCGCCCTCTGTCTAGCTCATGACCTCTACGGCGAAAGCTACCGAGAACACCTCATGGAGCTGAATGCCAGCGACGAAAGAGGAATAAACGTCGTCAGAGAGACCGTGAAGACCTATGCACGGATTCGATCAATTGGCGAAATTCCATTCAAAATCATGATTCTGGATGAGGCCGACAACATGACGCGAGATGCCCAACAAGCTCTCCGTCGAACCATGGAACGCTTCACCGAGACCTGCCGTTTCATCCTCATAGCAAACTACAGCGGAAAGATAATTGAACCCATCCAATCCCGATGTGCCCCGTTCCGGTTTTCGTATCTGAAGAGAGAAGATCACGACGCGCACCTTCGCGAAATCAGCAATCAAGAGGGTGTCCAGCTGACTGACGCCGGCCTCGATGCGATCTACGACGCCTTTGGCGGAGATTTGCGTCGAGCCATCAACTCTCTACAGGCCGCCGCATCTCTAGGCAGATCAATCGATGACGAGACCGTCTATTCGGTGATCGGCAGAGCAAATCCGATAGACGTCCAGACGATGATCACTACGGCCATGAAGGGGGACTTCGTAGGCGCCAGAAAGCAGCTGAGGGACATGATTCTGAAGTATGGCGTTGCTGGAAGCGACATCATCCGGCAGATTCATATCGAAATTTTCCGCTCTCAACTTCCTGAAGACTGGAAAGTCAAGCTCGCAGATGTTGTTGGCGAGATCGACTTCCGACTGACTCAGGGCGCTGACGAAGAGGTTCAGCTAAGCGCTCTGCTCGCCCGACTGGCTGAAGCGGGTTATGAGGTTCAGAGGGGCCGTTAGTCTGTCTTGCATGCGGCCTGGGCTGTGAAGCATAAGCCTCGAACGCTGGCTGAGGTTGTCGGGAACTCTGAGCCAATAACTCAACTTACTAAATGGGTCAAATCGTGGGGCGAAGGAGTCCCTAAGAAGAGAGCGGCCTTCTTGTATGGACCTCCTGGCGTGGGTAAGACAGTTTGCGTCGAAGCTTTGGCAAACGATCTCGGCCTGGAATTAGTGGAGAAGAATGCCAGCGACTACAGGACCGCTGACGCAGTCCAACGTTTTGCTGGTCTAGCTTCTCAATACAGCACATTGTCCGGCGATAGAAGGCTGATCTTGCTGGACGAGTTGGACGGAATCACTGGGACCGCAGATAGAGGGGGCGTCCGAGCAGTCATACAAATCGTGAAAGACGCTCGCTCTCCGCTTGTGCTGGTGGCTAACGATGCTTTTGCTCCAAAACTTCGCAGTCTTCGCAGATACTGCCTCCTAATCGAGTTCAAGAAGCCCACGGTTCGGCAAATCGCGAGGCATCTAGAGAAGATCTGTACTCGCGAGGGTATCGCTGCCGAAGAGAAGGCTCTGAAGTTCATTGTTGAGCGGTCTGGACGTGATGTTCGTTCCGCCATAAACGACCTGCAGGCACTGGCGCAAGGCCGTGAACGAATTACCTACCACGATACCACTTGGCTTGCGGAGCGCAACCGAAAGGATGTAATCTTCAACGTTATGAAGACGATCTTCTACTCTGAAGACGCACGCGAGGCCAAGAGAGCCGTTGACCAAGCGGATGTTGATCGAGACATGCTCTTCGAGTGGATCTATGAGAATGCCCCCCATCAGCTCACCGATCCTCGTGATTTGGCTCAAGCGATGAACTACCTGTCTCAAGCCGACCTGTACAGAGGAAGAATCAGGATCACCCAGAATTGGCGATTACTGCGCTACGTCATTGATTTTATGACAGCGGGCGTCGCCATGTCTAGACAATGGTCCAAACCCTCTGGTTGGGTTCCCTACCGATTTCCAGAGCGAATACGATGGTTATCCAGAACCCGAAGTGAACGGCAGATGCAGTCAAGAATCGGAATGAAGATCAAAAAGAAGTGTCACATATCTGCTAGTAGGGCAGCAAAGGAAATTCTGCCATACCTGCGAGTAATGCTGGAGAACGATGCAAAGATGGTGGCTGGCATGGCGAAATGGTTCGATCTCGACGATGATATGGTCAAGTATCTGCGGTCCAAGTAATTTCGTATTAGATCTTTCGCAAATCAGTTTTACGTGTTCTTTCTGTGCAAATCTGCAACACGTGCTCTAAGCAGCTGGAACCCCTATTCTCTTGCAGTATGGTTCACGCCTTTTGATAGCCTTGAGGAAGATTTTCCCCAATTCGGCATCGTTGGCTCCTTTGCGCAGGGGAGTAATGATGTCCACTAAATTGTCGTTCCTCATTAGGCAGGGCTTCAGTTTTCCGTCACTCGTGACGCGTATGCGGGTGCAATGAGCGCAGAACTCCGTGTTCTCAATTGGATGTATTGCTTCGACCTTAACATGGGGTAAGAAGTAGATCTTACGGTTCTGCATGTCCTTGCGCGTCTTGATTTCTACCGCTCGCTTGGCGAGTGATTCTTCTATTCCGTCTGGGACGAGATGATGGCTCTTGTAGTAAGATTCATCAACGTTTAACGGTTCCAATTCGATTAGCTGCAGGATGGTACCGGTGTGTCGTGCAAACTTGATCATTCTTTCAACCTCTTTCTCGTTGATACCTTGCAGCAGAAGCATGTTCAACTTGACAGGATACAAACCAGCGTCGACAGCCGCTCTGATTCCCTTTTCCACGGCCCTCAGATTTCCGCTAGTCATTTTCTCGTAAGTTTTTTTGTTCAAGGTTGGAATGTTGACGTTTACCCGCTTCAATCCGCTTTTTCGTAATTCCTTTGCCAGTGGAGCCAGAAGTGTTCCGTTAGTGGTCATAGAAAGGTCGCCAAGGCCCCGGAGTTTGGAAATGCCTGCGACGATCTGCACGATTTCTGGGCGCATGAGCGGCTCTCCTCCTGTAAGCTTGACGTAGGATATGCCCAGACTGAGTGCTATGTGGGCGATACGTATGATTTCATCCACGGACACCTCGCTGGAAGGAGCGGTTTCTCCTTCTCTGTGGCAGTAGGGGCACTTCAGGTTGCACTTCTGCGTAACTGAGATCCTGAGGTTGAGGGTTGGACGCCCGTAGTCATCGCAAATCATGTTGAAGCCCTAGTCGCGGGCGTGTTTCAGTATGTGACCCGCTTCGGGCAAGATAAGTTTTGCCAAAGCTAGCTTCACAGCCTGTGGAGACCCAGGGATGCAGAACACAGCTTTCTTTTCTGCTGAAACACCGGCCAAAGATCGAGTCATAATAGCTGCAGATCCGATTTCATCGAAACTTAGCTTCCTAAACAACTCGCCGAAACCTGGCAGCGTCTTCACCAGAATAGGTTTAACAGACTCAATAGTGAGGTCTCTCGGGCTGATTCCAGTTCCGCCGGAGACGATAATCGCGTCCACCTCTTCTGATCCTAAGGCTTTGCGGACACGCTCTTCGATGAAGACACTATCGTCGGGCACGATTTCCTTAGAGATGACACTGTGCTCGCTTTTCCGCAAAGTCTGCACAATAAGATCGCCAGAGGGATCATCAAAGCGCTTCCCTGTTTTGAGCTGCTCGTAGCGAGAAGAACTACAAACGATAATTGCGAAATTCAGCTTCTTGGGTGCCTTGGTTTTGTGTTTCCGGGTGACCTCGCTCATTTGCTTGTTCCCTTCACCTTGCGAACGACGCGGATATTTTCCACAAGCGTGTGCGGATACTGGCCTTGCGCGTTCTTTTCATGCTGTTTCGTCATGTCCCACACCGTAAGCAATGCGATTGCCGCCGCAACAAGGGCCTCCATCTCGACGCCGGTCTGAGCTTTGGTTTTCACGGTTGCGGTGACTTCCACCACAGTTTCATCTACAATCTCTAAGCCAACTTCTATACTTGTCAAAGGGAGTGGATGGCAAAGTGGGATCAGAGAACTCGTGTTTTTTGCTGCCAATGTTCCAGCAACCCTGGCTGTCTGCAAAGGGTCACCTTTCTCGAGCCTTCGTTCTCTGACTAGTTGCACCGTCTCTGGTTTCAGTCTGATGGATCCGGTTGCTGTTGCCTCTCGGTAAACTTCTGGTTTCTCTGTGACATCAACCATGGACATGCTTAACACCAGAGTCTATCCATGTATCCTTGGGGCTTATTTTGTTTGTTCCCAGAGCTCCATGAGTTCTTTTATCATTTGTGCTCTGGGATTCTCTTCATGATAGCGAAAGATGCGGATTCTTCCAAATCTCTTATGTCGAACGAGGTCGGCGTCTTCCAGCACCTTTAGATGCTGATTCGTTGTAGCATAGTTGAGTCCAGCTCGTCGGGCAATCTCGGAGATGTTGAGTTCCCCTATTTCAGCTAGTATTCTGAGGATTCTCACTCGTCCCTTGGAGGAGAAGACAGTCTCGATTTGCATGGTGCTTCTTTACCTCTTCTTTGTATCGAGGGTCTTGCTCAGCTCTTTTTCTAGGTCGGAGGCTGGGATCTTTGGCAAGCTGATATAGGTGGTCTTTCCTCGTTGCCCTACACCTGATAGCTCTGTTTTGATTATGCCCAAGGCGGAGAGTTCGTTTGCATACTTCCATAGTTGTGTATGTCCTCTCTGTCTCTTACCATATTCTTCGCAAACGATCGCGTAAGAGTCTTCAGCTTCGCCCATAGACATGTAGGCAGTTTCAGCTTGTTTGAAATGTCTCGCGATAGCGAGCAAGAAGAGTCTTTCGTGAATGCTAAGTGGAGAAATTATGTCTTTTCCAACGACCGGGTAGACACTGGCAGCAGCTTTTCGGACGCATTCCGGCACGACTTCTTTCATATGAGAGGTGTCAGCGTATTTGCCAGCTCTCCACAGGAGTTCAATGGCGTATCGTGCGTCTCCGCCTTCCATGGACGCTAATTCGGCAACAAGCTCTACCGTTTGCGGAAAGACTGTTCCGTTTCGAAAGGCCATGTTCACTCGGTTGTTTAGGATATCCTGAAGCTGAGGTTTCGAGTATTTTTCCAGATGGATGAGGTTGCGTTGGAGCGTGCTTCTTGCGCTGGAATCTAGCTTCTTTAGGTATTCGAGTTCACGGAGGATGCAGAGAAGGGAAAGTCTTTGGGGGGCATTGAGACGTTCCTCTTGTACGCGCGTGAGACCGTAGAGTGGATCTGCTCCTTCACTTCGAATGAGCGCGTCCAATTCGTCGAGGCATAAGATCAGATAGACGTTTCTTTCATCAAGAATCTGCATTAGCGTCTGCAGAAGTTCCTCGGCTGAGTAGCCGCGTCTGGGGAAATTGGGGATGAACTTGAGGATGACTCGTTGGAGTATCATGAATGAGCTGCCTTTGCATTCGCGGCAATTGACGTGAACATATTTTAGATCTATTCTCCGCTTCTCTGCCTCTCGCGTTATGTCTAGTCCGAAACGCTGGGCGAGGACGGTCTTTCCTGTTCCCACATTCCCAACAACTAGCACTCGTTGCGTCATGTCGCCAGGGCTTTCCACGGCGAACCGGAATAACTGGTTCAAGAAATGGAGTTGAACCTCCCTATGAGGAAGAAGGGAAGGAACGTAATTGATGTCCAGTCGGGTCTCATCTTTGAAGACGCTGAACGCTGAACGCATGAGCAACTCCTCGTTCTTCCAATTGGCTGACGTTGATTTATCCTTTTTGTCTATTAAAAGGAAAACCACACAGAGAGAAAGCTAAAAGTATTATCCGACAGAACGCGAGAAGGGAAACGTCTAGCTTCGCCTACCTTTGCTTCGTAGTGGCGGGCTCTCGCACTCAAGATCTCAATCATGATTCAGCGGGGCCAGAGTCGTCATCGCCCACCGTCGAAACTATTCCGCGTCTTGCATAAAAGTATATGGCGAAACGATTATAAGTTGACCGAAGATGCCAGGCAAAATCCGAGTACAGCCTCTCGCTGAAGAGAGTTTCGGCGTAAGGTCCATGTGCACATATGTCGAGACGGCAGATGTACGGATCCTCTTGGACGCTGGCGCCTCATTGGGTCCCAGTCGATTCCGCCTTCCCCCCCATCCCAAAGAATACAAGGCAATGGCAATCTGTCAGGAGAGAATATCCGCGGCCGCAAAGAAGGCAGATGTAGTCACGGTGAGCCACTACCATTTCGACCATCACACCCCTTCCTATACCGACTGGTTCTCCAACTGGTCCTGTGCAGAAGTCGCAAGAGAGATCTATGAAGGAAAGCAGCTTCTGGTCAAGAATTATCGGACCAAGATAAATCCTAGCCAGCGACGCCGCGGATGGCTGTTCAAGAAAACCGGCGGTAAGCATGGCGAGAAGCTTGTATTCGCGGACGGCAGAACGTTTGAGTTTGGAGACACCAAACTGCGATTTTCGGAACCAGTTTTTCATGGCGTCGGAAATTCAGCCTTGGGCTGGGTTTTGATGATTACCGTTGAGCATGAAGACGAACGAGTTCTATTCACCTCTGACGTTCAAGGTCCAATGCACACTCCTACGTTGGAGTCGATTCTTTCCGAGATTCCGCAACTAGCTATTGTAGGGGGACCTCCGACTTACCTTTCTGGGTTCAGAGTGGAAGAAGAGCACATAAAACAAGGTTTGGGCAACCTTGAGACTCTGGTCCAGAGGGTTCCGGTGACCATTCTGGGGCATCATCTTCTGCGAGATGATAACTGGAGGGTGCAGTTCAAGCCGATTTTCGACGTAGCAGAAAGGGCAGGTCACAAGGTGGTGACCGCGGCCGAATTCGTTGGGGAGAAAGATAACCCGCTCGAGTCTCACAGGAGACTGCTCTACGAGAACGAACCCCCAGATCCACAATTTGAGAAGTGGTTAAAACTGCCGATTCTAAAACGAAAGAAAACAAGACCACCGCTCTGAATCTAAAGAAAGTCTAATCGAATCTGGCTTCAATGAGTTTTTCTCGGAATCTTCTGGCGTCATTACAATCCGTTTTGAGACGTTTGAGTTCCTTGGCCTCTTTCTCTAGCTTGGCAATTCTCAACCGGATATCTTTGAGTGTGTCTCTCATTTTGGCTCTGAGGAACGCGATGATTGATTGTAGTAAAAATCGGTTATGAAAGGGAAATCCATATTCAGAATCAATCTTTCTAGTTCATAATCTATTTTTGCTGGATGCCTCTGCTTTCGATAATCGTGAATCTTATGCTACCTCGGTTGAAGGAACTGAAAAGACCCGAGCGGATCAGTCAGCGTGGAACGCTGCCGAAGAGCCAACTGGTCAGCTGTACTGAATGTAAGCAAGTCATTGTTCTGCCTGACGGCGCGTGCTATTGTGGGATTTGGAAAGAGACGATAAGCACGGCGTTCTGCAAGTATTGTCCCTACTATGGTAAAGAGACCCTGGAGTACAGATTGTTCAAAAGAAGATGAGGTAAATGGAAAGGTGAGAGAGTTTGGAGTGCCCTAACTGCAAGAACTGGATCGACAAAACCGGTCAGAACAACAACGGCAATTTCTACTGCTGTACAAGATGTGGGACTGTCATCTACAGAAAGCAGGCATTCTGAGGAGGTCTCGTGATGAGTGATCCACTAACCCCTACAGCTTCCATCTTGGTTATAGGTGGCGTCGGCGGCTTTTTCTTTGGATACATCCTCAAGAAGCTCCTGAAGTTCGCAATCACAATTGGAGTTGTCATCTTCTCACTAATGTACATGGCTTATCGAGATGCCATTAACATAGACGTTAATGAACTAGCCAGCACGATCTGGAGCTTCGGCGAAATGCTTGAACCGCTACGACTGACTTCTCTCGTGGGCAGCGGACCCTTTGTAGGCAGCTTCGCCGTTGGCCTTCTTTTCGGGCTGCGACAGGGCTGAGCAGCCTTCGACACTTCTAGAGACGAAGTGTCAAACCTTATAATCGCAAAACTCGAGAGATACGTGGAAATCAGAGAAGGTGCGACTATGGAATCGTTTCATTGGGTAATTCTCGGCATGTCTGCTATGATTGTGGGAACGTGTTTGCTCGCCGGAGCCCTCTGGATCTGGTCTCTCAATCCCAATGTGTATGAAGAGTTGCAGGTGCGGCGGCAGTGGTTCTACATCTCCGGCCCTTTGCTCATCGCCGGAATAGGCACAATCGGAATTGGGGCAATCTGTTTCACAATAAGCTGGCGCCTTCGACGCGGACCAGTCTAAACGTCAAACGCAGGACCTATTCAAGATCTCAGGTATGCCACCAATTTCGGCATAAGCTCGAAGCCTTGCCGCAACATACCCTCGCGCCCGTCTTTGCACGCTCTCTCGGAGAACTCCTGAACATTGTCACCCTCGACCTTGTTCCCCGATATCAGAAGCGGTACCGGATCGTCACTATGTGCTTTCAGCTTACAGGGTGTCGCATGGTCTGCTGTGACACAGACAACGCAATTATCAAGTTTCACTTTTTGAAGCAACTCTCCAAAAAAGTGCTCATCTACAGAAGCAATCTGTTGGGTCTTAAGGCGGAAATCTCCGTCGTGACCCGGTTCGTCAGGACCCTTGATATGTATATAGAAACGATCATGAGACGGCAATGCCCTCAACAGTGCCTTGACCCGTATTCTACAGTCAGTTTCAAGGCTTTCGGATGGCGGTGGAAGGTCGACTAGGTGCATGCCGGCTAGTTGTGATATTCCCCTTTCGACGGGCATGTCAGCGAGGCATACGAACCTTAAGCCATAATGCTCACTGATGTTGAAGAATCTGGGCAAACGGTGCCCCGCGTCTCTAGTGAGGACAACATCAGCGGTTAGCTCGCCTTTGGCAGCCCGCTTCTTGTTAATTTCATGTGTTTCCAACACCACTCTGCTTTTTTCGGTGAATTCGTTGACAAGCTCTGCGGAGATTCTTGCCTCCTTAGTCTAATCCATTGGCTTGCATTGTTTCACGGTCATCTCAACGTCCTGTTTTGCCACGCCTAAACCTTCTAGTCTGGCATATGCAGGATCTGTGTTGGTAATATTGCCAGATAGATGCCTCTGCTTGCTTCTGATGACAAGGGCGCCCCGATGACCTATCGTGCTCTCAAATTCGAAGTTCACGGGATAGGATTCCAGTTTCACCTCCTTGTTGATGGCTCTGCTAAGCTCCTCTGCTTCTCCTGTAGTTAATCCGCGCCCTACTCTTCGGTCCACGATCCTGTTTCCGTGACCGAGTGTTGCGAAGTTGCATCGTAGCACGAGGTTACCGTCTTCGACAACTAGACCGGCTCCGAGGGCTTCAGTGAGTCCTCTGCTGATTTTGTACTTGAAGGGATCATACCCCAAGATCGAGATGACTGCCACGTCGCTTTCCGGAGCTATACCCTCCCGAACGGTGTACATCAGTCCGGTCTTGCCCGTTTTCGCGAGGGAGTCCATGTTGGGCGTTTGAGCTGCTTCTAGCGGCGTTTTGTCTCCCAGCTCTTCTATTGGCAAGTCGCCCATGCCGTCTATGACTACGTAGATCAGCTTCAAATTTGGGGCCTCTGCTTTATCTACTAGGAACTCACACTTAGAACAGCCCAAGTGCACATGCAGTGGGGTGGTTCTAAGGGCAGAATACACACTGACCCTTTCGTTTCTGCTCCGCGATCCATTCTTCGATTCCGATCTCTTTCATCCTTTCAGAGTTGGCAATAGTTCGTTCGTGATGGGGTATACCATCTGACCGAAATTCATTCACGCTCGCACAGGGAAAATCTTGACATTGAAAGCAGTATTGGAGACCCCTCTCTTTTGCACAAAGCATCATCCGGCAATCGGGACTCCAGTGGACATCAAGCGGGCTTCTGCATCCGTCACACCTTATCTTCTCTGGCCGGACTGTCTCGTTGCGCTCTTCCTTAAACCATTTTACTAATGTATTTCTCACTTTATCGTTGCCGTGACCCGCTTCGTACATGTCACATCTAGCACAATTGAGACCGCAGACGGAAATCAACCATTCATCTGGATTTTTGGGTTTCATGTCTCCATTCACCCGTGTGAACGCTAGTTAATCAAACCGTTGAATAAGTCTATTGGCGGCTTAGTTGATGAGACTGTATCTGGTTCGCGCGTCCGCATTCTGGCTGAGCATCTCCATCCTGCGAAGCATGCATGCATTGCTAATCTGCTTGTCTACGTGTTATTCTTCTCAAGGCAAGGCAAAACCCTTAAATATATGATGGTTTCATCATATGAGCAAAATGACAAATAAGGATTTCAATGCTCACAAGCTCTTTCTCAAAACTTTGTCAAACGAGACCAGACTGCTAGTCTTGGAATCACTCAGATCCAATCCGAAATCCGTTGGTGAGATACGTGCGGAACTTGGTTTCGAGCAGAGCAGGGTATCCCACGGTCTGAAGTGTCTTCATAATTGCGGCTTTGTGGATGTTGAGAAAGAGGGGAAAAGGAGGATTTATAGCCTGAACAACAGGACGATCATTCCTTTATTTGATATAATTGATAGACATATCACCAAATATGGTCCGAGATTGGCTACATGCGAAACCTTGGCTGATGTAAAGACTGTGGCAAGCCGAGAGGTGGAGAGAAAATGAAAACCGGCGAAAGCGGGGCGTGTAGTGACGTCAAGATCCCGCCGAGTCTCGGAAAACGACTTCGCGTCTTAGACCGTTTGAGCCAGGTACCACAAACCCTAGACGAGTATGGTACACTTCTTCAAGACCGTATCAAGAAAAACCTAAAAGAACCAGATTTGAGAGCATATTTTCGGGAAATCTTTGAAGGTGAGAAAATATTTGGTCACGTGCAATACGAGACCAGTCACAAAGTCTGGCTTTCAGGTGACAGACAAGTTTACGTCGCCTGTGCCCTTGACGCCCTAGTCGAAGGTTTCTTTCAACCAATTAGAATCGATTCAGCATGTTTTCACTGTGGTGAACCAGTGCAGATCAAGATGTCTCAAGGAATTGTCAACTCTATAAAGCCATCTTCGTGCGTCATCATCTGGTTGGGGGCGAGCAAAGTCGGAGAAGGGCCACTTGAAACATATCTCTGCCCTTACATCAATTTCTTCAGTTCTGCTAAACACGTTGCAGAATGGAGAGTCAAGAACCCGAACGAACTTGGCATGACGCTCACTCTAGACCAAGCTCTCGGACTGGCCAAGAAGGGTTATTGGGAGGCTGTGCGTGGGTTTCCAACCGAAACTTAGCAGTAGGTGTGCTTAGTTGGTGAAGAGGTCAAGAATCCAAGGCAAAACCTTGTTTCTCTGTGAAGAATGCGGCTTGGGCTACGCAGATAGAGAAACAGCTCAGATGTGTGAAGATTGGTGCAGGAAAACAACAACCTGCTCACTTGAGATTACCCAAAAGGCAACGTACAAACGAGATCTCGGTGTTGTGGAATCCTAAGGATGATTTAGATTTGCATGAAGTTCCATCCACAAGTCGCAAACCCAAGAGAAAGCTGCGAAAACCAATTATCCCTTTCGATGAAAAGGATTGCTATGTAATTCAGTATGAATGAGGTTAAAACAGATGAAAGGGAGTGGGTATACCGAAGAACAGGTAGTTGCCCTAGCCAAGAGAGCCTATAATGAGGGAAACGCCGGGTTTGACGTCATGCCGGAAAAATGCGCCCTGTTGGTCATTGATATGCAAGATGAATTCGTTAAACCACACTGGACGCCTGATTGGGTTCCAGAAGCAACCAGACAAGTCCCACGTATCAAAAAACTGATAGAGCATTGTAGAAAAAAGGGGATACCCGTTATCTTCACAGTATATTCAAAGACACACAAATATCTTGACCGTCCGAAAACTGGCCCTTTGATGCCGGGGCGCTATTCAGACTTGGAAGTGGATCGATCGACGTTCTTTGTAGACGGGCATGTCTGGTCTGAGCTTGCACCAAAGGAAGATGAAATAGTCATCCACAAATCCTCCTACGGCGCCTTCTACGATACTCCGCTAGAGACCATTCTCAAGAATCTTGGAAAAGATACCGTCATAATCTGTGGAACTATAACAAACTACTGTTGTGGGACTACAGCTCGGCAGGCCTATGAAAGAAGCTTCAAAGTTGTATTTGGGAGTGATGTAACATCAGCCGATCTTCCAGAAATGCAGGAACCTGAACTGAAGGTAATGAGGAAAGGGTTTGCCAAGGTTCTGACAGCCAATGAGATCATTGAAACGCTGAAATAGGCCAAAACGTATATGCAAGTCGCAAAAAAGGGAAATGCCGGAGATATCTCCAGTAGGTCCGGGGTTCAAATCCCCGCGACCTCACCAGTAATGCGCGGGCTTGGAGGATGTGAGAAATTAAGATTGAGACTGGTGAGATAAGTTATCGTAGGGCTAACGTGGATGACCTTGAAGCTTTGATTAGCTGGCGAGTCCGATTTTTGAATGAGCTCTATCATGCATGTATGCGCGAAACTAGGAATGCAGGCTTATATTTGCTTGGAAGGTACCCTTTCCTCCAGATGAATATCAATGGCGACCGACTCCTCGGATCCTGTCCGTTTGACGAAGGCTCAGATCAAACCAGCTGCTGCAATGCTTGCCCGTGCTTTCCAAGATGACCCGCTATTTGTCTATTTTCTTCCGGATGCGCTAGAGAGAAAAGAAAAGCTACATCACATTTTTGAGGTTTTCATTCGCTATGGGATTTTGTATGGTGAAGTCTATGCGACATCTCCGAATCTGGAAGGAGTGACCATATGGTTTCCTCCTGGGCACGCGGAGATGACCCTGTGGAGAACGATTCGATGTGGAGGGCTTTCCCTTGTTTTCAAAGTTGGAAGGAAGGTTGTGTCGATGGTGCTCGGGTTTTTCGATTATGCCTTCGAAGTGCATAGTCGCCACGCGCCTTTCCCCCATTGGTACGGAGCTGTCCTCGGCGTTGACCCTAAGTTTCAGGGAAGAGGTTATATGAGTGCGTTGATGAAGCCCATCCTCGCGCGAATAGATCAGGAGCAGTTGCCCTGCTATCTTGAAACCAACAGTGACAGGAACTTGCGGATTCACGAGCATTATGGGTTCAAAGTAGTTGAGAAATGTACTGTCCCCGGAACCGACGTTACTCTTTGGGCTATGTTGAGAAAAAAGTCTAGTTAACGCACGCACATGACGCGGAAGATGCTTGAATGGAACAAGTTCCTACTAGTATTCGACTATTTCTGGCAGCTTTTTGGCTTGTTCGACCCAATAGGTTGTTTCAACTAGAGTAGGGTGTCTTTTCAAAATCCTCTTCTTTTCATTAACCTCAATGAGCTTCTTTCTCAAATCTTCAGCTGTGTACTTGGAGAGCTTCTCGATTGTGTCAACTTTCGCTTCAAAAAGCAACCTGCCCTTTACACCTTTAATATCGCTTATTCTAGTTATATCTGCAAACTTCACCAAGTCAAGAATGTATTCCAGTGGTATACCTGTCTTCTTGGAAAGCTCTTCTCTTCGTGTTTTTGTTCTTCCAGCTTCAATCACCTGTTTCACATCAGTGATACCAAGAGATTTCAGTCTTTCAAGATGCTCAGAAGCTACACCCTGAATCTTCTTGAGATTCAAGGGCTTTCTCTTGCCCCTACGTTTCTCTATTTCTTGTCTTCGTAGGTCAAGTGTTACTTTGTACATTTTCTTATCTGATGTGAACTCATAATATCTATGAATTCCCCACAAGTAGGAGTTTACAGATCTTAGCTCTTTCTTACCCCAAGATACAAAATCTCTAATGTCATCTGGAGTCGCCTCATCAATCCCTTTGATACACTTATGTTCCTGCAAATAATCCTCAAACTTGTTCACAAAACCTATGCAAGACTCAATGGCACTTTCAGATCGACCATGTTTCCTCAAAAATTCTCTAAATCCCTTCTCGTTCATGCCTGCCACTTCACAAGGAGATCTTTTTATCTTTTATGCATGCGCGCGCGCGAAAATGAAAACCAAGTGTTGATAGGAGCGCTCCTTTGGTTAGCTATGACCGCTTCAGTTGTTGCCATTCCAATTGTGATGTTTCCAATCTTGAGAAAGCATAATGAAGGTTTAGCTCTTGGGTACGTTGGTGCCAGGATTTTTGAGGGCTTTTTCGAAGCTGTCAATGTAGTCAGCCTGCTATCGCTATTGTCATTGAGTCGAGAATTTGTAACTGCAGGAGCTCCGGTTGCTTCCTATTTTCAAACTTCAGGCGCTTTACTACTAGCAGTAATTGATTGGGGCTCCCTTCTGCTGGATGCATGCATGCCTGTAAAGCTATTACCTCGCTATAAGAAAATCTTGTGCGAGAAGACTTGTTGTTATCAGCAAATGAGATATGCATGCATAGGGGTGGAAGTAGTCTCGAGGTTGTGTGCACATGCGGAGTGTAGGTGAGAAGATGTTTGGGGAGAATACGGTGACAACGGAGGAGGAAGCGCTTGGCTTCGTGAACAAGTATGGCGTGGTCACCCTGTTTCCGATACGAGGGTGGCGTTTCCCGAATCTCTATCAAGCGGTCGCTGGGCGGCACAAGGCGGAAAAGCACTCCAAGATGTGGCTGTGGGCTGACGGCCTTTCGGAGAAGAAGCGAATACACTATGGCAAACTGGTGCGCAACCAAAGCACCCTGCTCTCCCTGGAGATGTTTCCAGACTTCTACCGGATATATGGAAGACGGAAGGTAGGGGACACGGCCCAGAAGATTCTGGAGTTCCTGAAGCGTCACGGAGCAACATCTACCACCGTCTTGAAGCGACACCTGAACCTGACCGGGAAGGCCAACAGAAGCAAGTTTGCCAAAGCGATAGATGAGTTACAGGCAACCTTTTCCGTGGCCATTGTCGCTCGAGAGAAAGCACCGCGAATGACGCACTCATACGACCTGATGGAACGTTGGATGCCTGAGCTGGTTGAGGCGGCTCTTCATTCAACGGAAGTATTGGCTCGAGAGCGAATCACGACCAAACTCCTGGAAAACAACGTCTTCGACAAACGAGAACACGTTGAGACATTTCTCAAGAGATTCTGAAATGCATGCCCTTTCTACCCGCCTGTTTTTCTTCAGAAGCCTATGTCGATCTTCCTTTCGCCACGTATGCTGGAGACATCTCCTGCAAAACTCCCTCTTTTTTCTGATCCATTTCATGTCGAAGAAAAAGTCTGCTTTCTAGAATGGGTCTACCGCGAACTCTACGAACTAGTTCACGGTGAACAGTAGTTCGTTGATTCAACATGCGTTTCTAGAGAATTCGCACGTTTAAAAAGAAGCTTTCTCCGCGCGTCTTATGGAAATTCCCCTATTATACTCAGTTGTAGATTCATCAAAGAAGCTCATTCTATTGTTCATTCTTCAAAAAGAAGGAGTATACATGCTTAGATGGTCTTCTCTCAAAAGTGTTCCAGACAACATGGAGTATACTCTGGAGTATACCAATGAGTATAATGATAAAATGAAATTCTTAGAACTGGAACACTTCTGGAACACATCAACTATGTTAAAAGTGTTCCAGATTAACATTGTCTCAAAGCATGCATGCATTCTGACTACCAAGCTTCAAATCCGTTAGCCTTCAGCAAATTCGCTGAAGCCCCAATTGAGTAAACCTGCACAAAGAATAGAAGACGGAGTCGACGGGAAAGGCGTAAACAATTCATGGCTTTTTTGGGCACTGCTTGTAGAATCTCGCTAGGCCTGATAGATGCTTTGCTGGGGATAGACTTCGATTCCTGCTTTTCCGATTTGATAAGGTCTCGGAACAGCGTCCACTTCGGTGCCTCGCATTTTCAGAATTCTGACTGCCCGTTCTCCAGTTTTGAGGGTCTCTAGAAGTATAGCGCCGTGAGCCAGGTATTCCTCCGGTTGTACCTGTCTCTCTTCCCCCAAAGACACGGCTTCGCTCGTGATAAAGCAGGTAGCGCCTACGTTGCTCAATGCTTCCATGATATCCAGTATTGCCTGCCTTTTCTCCCAAGGCTCTGGAAAGCGAAACAAAAGGCCCGAGATTGAATCCAGCACAACTCGTTGGGCACCGATATCCCCGATGAATCTGTCGATACTGCGGCCGCCTTCAAAGGTCTTGAAGATGCTATCGATCAAGCGTGCGCGCGCGAGCTCCTTCCCACTAACCTTTAGGCTTCTGATCTGCGCGCGTTGATAGGCCTCTTCTGGGATGCGCCTAACATCAGATGCATCGATAAACGTGAATCTGTTTGCTTCCTCTAACTCCTTGAAGTCCCAGCCGAAGGTTAGCATCTCTTCGATGAACTGGGGTTTGGATTCATCTAAACTGATGTAGACTGTCTTCTCTTCCTGTTCAGCTGCACCGTAGTGCAAGAATTGTGAGCAGAATATTGTTTTTCCGGTTCCCGGTCCACCCATCACTAGTAATGTTCGGCCTTCTGGAACGCCTCCTCGCAGCATCGTATCCAGGCCTGATATACCCGTCTCTTTTTTTCTAATGACCATCTTTATCATCGACCAGCACAGACTACAACCAATGTCATATATAATTTCTTCGAAGTAGTCTCTGACCAATGCTGTTCAGAAAGAGAGAGTCGGAACCAACAGCTTTTTCCTATGTGGTCGATTAGTACGAGGCCAAACGGTGTTGTAGATTCGCGCGCGCCAGATACAAGCAGGTTGAGGAAACCAGAGCATGCATGCATACCCAAACCCAAAAGTCGAAATCTAGCTCCTATCTACTGTTCGTTTAGTGAAACATTCAGACGATAAAAGCAGGCTCGAATGTAGCTGGGGGAATATCTGTGAAGGTTCAATATCCTGAAATTGGTATTTGTGGACTTTCTTGTCGGCTTTGTCCTATGTATCATACCGGGGGGAAAAGCAAATGCGGGGGATGCAAGAGCGAATTCAGGATGGCTGCTGGTTGCATGCATGCGACTATGAGTTGAAAAAGAAGGAAAGGTTAGGAGTTTGCTTGCATGCTCCGCCTCATTCTTACTTAGTCTCGAATCTAGCTGAGTTATGTAGGGATTGGAACGACTGCCCATTCTTCACCGTTTAGCTGCATCACCAGAAGGTACGGTAATCCATCAATGACCACGATTTGTCCGTCATCTGTTGTGATGATGTTTCCACCGTAGGTTCGTCCTTCGCTTGTTGGGTGAAGCGCAGCCTGACAAAGACATGGGTTACCGTCTCCATCGCCAAGATAATTCACAGGGAAAGTTGAGAAGTCAGGTGACTTGCAGCAACCGTTGGGAAAACCGTTGTTTCGAGCGTCAACATAGGTTTTTGGTCCTCCTTTGAAACAGCAGGGGCCGAAATAGCCAGCAACGGTTCCATCAGCAAGAATCAAGGGAACAAAAGCTTCAATGGCAGCTTCATTCATGCCCATAGCTTCTACCAGGTTCACAAGATCTTCTGGTGATAACTCGTAAATCCATGAACCGAACTCCATCCATATTACATCCACCATATAGTCGGCTGCTTCAGTTTGACAGCCTTGTTTTGTCTGCAGAGGCGTTGCGAATATTGGTATAGCTAAAGCGAATGACAGGAATAGAACAGTCATCAATGAACTCAGTGCTAGTTTTCTCATTTTGAACTCATTTCCTCCATATATTTGTATGCAGAACTGTTGCTTGGAGATTATTAAGTGCATAAGGTTTTTCTACTATAGTAACGAATTTCACCTAGTGGGAGGTTAAAGGTTATGAGAACAGCCGATCTCAAGAAGACCATTTTAAAAGTGTTTGGAGGCAGAGAATTCTATGGCTATGAGATACATAAGGTTCTACTGTCGCGAGGAGTTGAGATTGCGATCAGTCGTCTCTATCGAGTTCTTACTGAAATGCTGAGGGAAGAGCTACTCGAAGGAAGATGGGAAAAGAGTAGCAAGGGGCCAAAGAGAAGGATATACAAAATCGGTGACGCAGGAAAAGGTGAACTGGACAAGATTTTCCTAGATGCGATCCAGATCGTCCATATGTTCTATGGCAAATATCTAATGAGTCTCGCTCCCAAAATCAACATCCTCGACGAAATATATTCTCCGCTCATAGAAGACCTCGAAGAGCCTAGCAACATGGCTTGTATCACTCCACAATACACGCCAATACACGAATGGTTTATGCGAACTGTCCACAAGATTTCGCCTCAAGGAGAGATTCACTTGGTCAAACCGAAATCTCTGGAGATCGACTTGAAACTAGACAATTTGACAGTTCTGAATGGCAGTTACCACGATATTCCGTTGAAGAAGAATTTCCTTGACCTACTAGTCATCATGGATCTCCCCAAGAAGCCGTCTCTAAAGAGGGCGTTGAAAGAGTGGTATAGAGTCCTCAAGCAAAATGGGAAACTGGGAATATTGACGCCCACAATTCTGCTAACGAAACATGAGGATCCAATGACAATTGGTGACTTCGTTGAGAAACATGAGCATGAAATCATAGAGAAAGGTGAGAAAATCGACAAAGACCTCCTCCAGGCACCGCTAAAAAACATCTTCGCTGAAGTCAAAGAGAGACAGATTGCACATATTACCGTCATCCAAGCCACTCCAAGAGGGCGCGTGAATTCTAGCGAAATGAATTAAAACGCGCATGCATAATATCACATTTGTTTGTCCGTCTTGGCGTGTTTTCTGTGTTTTGTTTGTATGCGCGTATTTGCACGAAAAAAGAGGGAAGATGAACAAATCGCGTTCTCTAAATTTTGCATGCATGTATGCAATTTTACTCTTCTCGCTTGAGGGCTTCGAGTTGCTTTCTTAATGTTTTCCTCGCTGTCTCCAACGTAGTTAATCCATGAACTTCGTATTGGACAGTTCCGGCATTCGGGGCTCCGCTAGTATAGAGTGCAATTCTTCAAGCGATTCTACCTCGATGATGCCGCCTCCCCCCTGATTGTTGGCGAGATTGCCGCCAACAGCCTTTCCACTCTTGAGGTATTGCTCCCAGTAATCTAGTGTCGCTAGGACTAGTTTAATTCTTTCTTCGGATGGCATTTGTGGAATGCCTAGAGGACGCATTAGCACTAGGAATTTCAGACTATCACCTCCTTTTGGTGCAGACGAAGAACTACCGCTTTGGGGTCTAATAATCAACTACGGAATCCTAACTATAGCACCAACAATCACATAGTAGAGGCTTAACGTTCATGAGTCGATTCTTATGATGAATCTTCCGCGCGCGCATTCAAGTAAGCCTTCCCGTAGCATCTCAGTCAGAACCAGATAAAGGCGACTAGTCTCAACCCTCCGGGACACAAGAACCTTGTGAACATCGTAGCCGTAGAATTCTCTGTCTCCAAACACCTTTAGAATAGTCCTTTTAAGATCGACCGTTCTCACAGCGCCTAACCTCCAAACTATATGTAATTCGGTACTACAGCAAAAAAATCCTATGTCCTTAATAAGCTCCAGACAGTAGCCTTACACTAATGAAAAAGGAAGCAATGAGTCCAAAATGAAAAAGCTAATACTAGGCTCAGCAATGACTGCTTTGCACGCGCGCATTGTAGATGCTTGTTCTAGGACTATATACAGTAAATGTTTATTTGGTCTAGATGTATAGGTAGTGCACCCAATGAACTTGGAATGTGAGTTGACAACACTAATGAAAAGAAAAGCATCAATTTTCGGATTAGTTTTATTGCTGATTTGGATACTACCTGTGGCCCTCAATGTTCCGCTAGTCCGAGCTGATGTGGGAGGAACAGGCAAATTCCTGACAATAGAAATCGTGGGGGAAGGGTTTGTGAAGGCAACTAAGATTGAATCTGGGGAAACCTGGGACTTCTATTGGGCAGATCCACCAATGACCGAGAAAGTAGGTGCTGGCACCGTCAAACTGGAGGCTTTTGCCTCTGCCAATTGGGAATTCTCACACTGGGAAGGAGACCTAACTGGCTCAGAAAACCCCACGGACTATAAGACACAAAAATACGGATATGTGATGGCGGTCTTTGTCAGGAAAACCTACACCATTACAGCGTCTGCTGTGGGCAATGGTACTGTTGAGCCTGAAGGCGAGGTGCTGGTAGAACATGGGGCAGATCAAACGTTTAATTTTGTTCCAGATCTGGGCAATCATGTTTCGAGAATTTTCACTGATGTGGATGGTTATCTTCGCAGTTTTGCACTGAACTATACTTTCTACAACGTAACTGCGGATCATATAATCAGCGTGTCCTTTTCTGCGGATGGAACGGCAATTGTGGATGCTGGATACGACGTGTACGCCTTTCTAGCTGCAGGTGCTACTCTGGGCTTTGATGAAACCGAAGGGGGGGTGGCAACTGGAGAGTCGGTCGATTATCCAGTTGGGACGTATGCCGTAATCTGGGACATCAACGTGCCTTTTGCCTTCGTCGATGAAGGTCTGGTGTGCCTGGAATACGATGACACTGGTTTAAATGAAACAGAAGAAAGCAACTTGCGCTTGATTCACGCTGAATCAAAGTGGGCCTTCCTCAGCGATGTAAACCAAGACTTGATAGTCGATGGAGCTGACGTGTCCATTGTGGCGAATGCGGTCAAGCAGGGTCAGTGGTATGATCCATGGTTGGACATAAACAACGATGGGTTCGTTGATGAAGACGATGTGCATATCGTGAATGACAACAAAGGAGCATTCTTGGAAGACATTACAGTCGAGGTCAACACGGACCTCAACCTCATCTTCGGACGAACCGGTTGGTTCTCAATATTTGGCGCGCGCAAGGGTGGGGTCAAAAAATAGGACTCAGACGCAGACTTAGGCTGCTAAATTCACCCGTTCGTGAGTGAGTTTCTTCATTGTGGCAAGTGCTATTGAGTGATTTCGCCTTTGCGCGCAAAGAGCAGCGCTAACACCGCATCATCGACATAGACGAACAAAATCAACCAAACGTCCTTTTCTAGGCGACAGGTAAGTGAATCTGCGAAAACCGTTTTAGTTGCTACAAGTATAGGACTATGTGATTTACCTGAGTTATTATTGTTGGTTGATCGGTTAGGGACAGCCGATGGCGTTAGACTGGAATCTCGCGGCAATCCTAGAAAAGGCGAAAGAACAGGAAAGAAAGTACGGATGGCTCTATTCGGCATGGTCCTATGAGCATGCTCTACGTGTCAAACCGGATGATGTTTCTTTCGCTGCGGAGACTTGGAAAAAGATAGGGGATTGTTACGATCTAGCTTCTAGAAAGAGTGAGAACTTGGACGAGTTCAAGAAGCTTCGGCATCTGGCAGTAGAGGCCTACAGAAACGCGGGGAACCTTTTTGGAGGCTTGAAAGACCATGGAAGAAGCTTAATGTGCAAGGCAAGCGCTGAATATTCACGTTCTTGGTTGGCACCCAATCCTTCTGAAGTAAAGAGCGCGCTTGATGAATGTTCCACTCTTGGAAAAGAAGCTTTGAAGGTTTTTAGAACTGCGAAGGATGAACCGAATTATGGGAAGGCCTGTAACGATCTGTTGTCATGCCTCTGGGAGCTCCTGCATTTCGCCCCTACAGAGAAGGAAAAGCGAATCATCGCTGAAGACGGAGTACACTACAGCAACGAGGCCGTCTCAGTTCTTTCGGCACTCAACAACAAACCGGAACTCCTTCTAGCTTACTCTTTGGCAAGCCGCTGCTGTTGGTATTCCTCAAACATCAATGAACAAGAAGAGAAAAGACAGGAGCAGGCTCAAAGGAGTCTGGAATATTCTGAGAAAGCGCTAGCTCTTTCTAAGGAGGTGAATAACCCCTACTACACTGCAATGGCAAAATGGTCTGCAACTCTGAGCACCCTATTCTTCACAGATCGAATCGAAGATTCCTTGCACCACGCTGAGGAAATGCTGCAACAAGGAGCCAAAGTAGACGACAATTACCTGAAAGGTGTTGCTTCCTACCTCCTAGCGTTTGTGACAGATTGGATGGTTCCCCGAGAAGTAAATCCGGACAGAAAAGAGGAGAAATGCAAGGAGATAATCAAGTACAGCGAAGACGCCACCCACTATCTCGAGCCGATTTCACGAGACGCCGTCATAGGTGAAACCTACATGTTCTACGTACAAAGCTACTCCACTTTGGCCAGCGAGTTTGCCACTAAGCCGTTGGAGAGGCTTGACCTGTCAAAAAAGGCGGTGGAAATCGGTCGGAAAGGCCTAGAATATGCAGTCCGATCAGGGTCTCCAGATGCCATTGGATCTATCCGTCACACGCTTAGTAAGGCATTGCATTCATACTCCAATCTGGAGCCTCGAAGAGCTGAGAAAGCAAGACTGCTGCAAGAGGCTTTGGATCTTCGAAACGGATACCTCGAAATTGTCGAAAAGACATTTCCGTCTAACTATTGGATTCTTGGCTTGGGGAAGGTCTACGCTGCACAATTGAAAGCAGAGTTGGCCAAACTAGAAACCGAGGAAGACAGAACAATAGCTTTTCTAAGAGGGGCCGCCTCAGACATCGAAGATGGCGTTTCAAACTGCGAGAAATGGATCTTGCATCGCCCCTCACCCCCCCTCATAACCACCGTCGCAGAATATGAAGACTGGTTTGGAAGAATTCTCGAAGAACTTCACGCAATTACTAAAGAGGAAAAATCGCTTCGCAAGGCAACCATGGTATACACTAATGCTGCGGAAAAGTTTGAGAGGGTTGACTTGTCCAGTCGGGTCGCCGAGTCCTTCTGGAGAATAGCCAGAAACCAAGACCAACTGGGCGAAAATCTGGCGGCAGCCGAAAGCTTTCACAAGGCATTTAAGGGGTACGACGTGACCGCTCGAAAGATACCTTCTTTCTCGGACTTCTTCACAGACTACGGATCATACATGAGAGCGTGGAGCGAAATTGAGAAAGCGAAATCTGCTCATGCCAACAGAGACTATGGCACTGCTAAGAAACATTACAACAAGGCAGTGAGGCTCCTGAACCGAACAAAGAGATGGAACCACCTTTCTTCGAACTTCCGTGCCTGGGCCATTCTAGAACAGGCAGAGAGTCTGAGCCGGCGGGAAAAAAACACGAAGGCTATCAGGGCGTTCAACAAAGCGGCAAGGCTCTTCCGCGAAGTCCAAACGTCCCTTCACGTAGCGGCTGACGAAATCAGGAATGAAGACGAACAATACCTCATCAAAGCGCTCGTCGAAGTCTCCGATACCCGAAGAAGCTATTGTCTCGGCAGAGTGGCCTTGGAAGAGGCAAGAATTCTAGATAGGCAGGGCGATCATGTAGCTGGATCAGAGAAATACGGTTCAGCTGCCAAGGCATTCCAAAGCATTTCCAAAGATGGACCTGAGCGCACCGCTAGAGAGTTGCAGCCAATAGTCTTTCTTTGCAGAGCATGGCAGAGAATGTTGATGGCGGAAGCCAAAACGTCAACGGAACTGTATGAAGAGGCGGCCAAACTCTTTGAGAAAGTCCACGAATACAGCTCTGACCAAACAACGAGTCTGCTTGCTTTAGCCCACAGCAACTTCTGCCATGCCTTGGTGGCTGGCACAGAGTTTGAGATCACTAGAGATGTCAAGAAATATTCAGAGGCCAAGAAATTCATGGAAGTGGCAGCGAGCTACTATTTGAAGTCAGGTTTTGATACTGCCGCGGAATACGCCAATGGGACACAGCGCCTTCTTGATGCCTATGTCTTAATTGAAAACGCTAAGGCAGAGAGCGATCCGACGAAGAAAGCGAAATACTTCATGATGGCTGAAAAGGTCTTGCAGTTTTCCGCTGCCTCTTTCAGGAAAGCACAGCATCAGGAGAAAACCACGCAGGTTCAACAACTTAGCAAAAAGGTCAAAGAGGAACGAGAACTGGCAGTAATGTTGAAAGAGATTTTCCAGGCACCTACAATAGTTTCATCTACTCAAAGTTTTGTCACGCCGACTGCAAGTGCAGAAGAAGCCGTGGGTTTGGGAAGTTTTGAAGGGGCAAACATCCAAGCTAACTTGATTTCGCGAATCCAACAGGTGGGCGCCGGAGAGGGTATCCCTCTAGAACTGCACATCGCTAATGTGGGCAAGGAGTCCGTTATACTTTCTCAGATTGATCAGATTCTCCCAGCGGGATTCGAGCTACTTGAGCAACCTGATTATTGCCATCTGGAAGATTCCCATCTTAACTTGAAGGGAAGACGGCTAGATCGCTCAAAGACAGAAGAGATTACCATGGTATTGAGATCATTTGATCAAGGCGCCTTCGAAGTCAAACCAAGCATTCTGTATATGGATGAAAGTGGACAACAACTCTTGTGCGAACCCGCGCCAGTGACAATTGAGGTGTCGGAGGCTGTTCCTCAGAAGCGGATTGCCACGGGATGTGAAGATCTGGACAACTTGCTGTTGGGTGGGTTGCCTGAAACGTATCCGGTGATCTTGACGTCTCCTTTCTGTGACGAAAGAGACTTGCTGATCAGAAGATTTTTGGAAGTGGGGGTAGAGAATGCTGACATCACGTTCTATGTTACTGTTGATCCGGGAGAACTCAAAAATCTTGCAGCGGAGAATCAATCGAGCTTTCAGCTTTTCATCTGTAATCCCAACGCAGACAAGATCGTCGAGGCTTCGTCAAACGTATTTGGGCTTGAAGGCGTCGAGAAGCTAACCAACATTAACATCGCTTTGACGAAAGCCATTCGTGAACTAAAAGAGTCAGAAGATCGCGCAAAGCGGATTTGTATTGAAATAGTATCGGATATTCTCCTGCAGCACAATGCCGTTCAAACGCGAAGATGGTTGACCGAGCTGGTCACCGAGTTGCGGGCGAGGGGATTCACCACGTTGGCGGTGATGAACCCCTTGATGCATCCGCCTCAAGATGTGCAAGCTATTTTGGGGCTCTTTGAAGGTGAGATCGCTATTTACGATGAGAAGACTAGAGAAGGCTCCCGAAAACTCCTGAAGGTCAAGCGGTTGTACAATCAAAAATACGTGGACAGCGCAGTGCCCCTCCAGAAAGAAAAGATGTAGAAGTCTGCATACATGCTATCTAGTTCTCCGTCTTGTGAAAACGCTCCAAAACAGACGATCAAAGCGTTAGAATAAACAAAAGAAATCAAATAGACACCAACAGCGGTGGATTGACAGCCGCAGGTTGTCCCCTCAGCCATGGATGGTGCGGCCGCCGGGATTCGGACCCGGGTTATCGGCTCGGGAAGCCTTCGGCCATCAGTCTCCCACCGATCAACTGGGAAGAGTTCAAAACGTGGGCGCACAACCGGTACGCGAAGAGTTGGGCGAAAGACGTGTACTGCTACGCCAAGCGGTATCACAGCATGGTGACCGGCAGCCTCAGAGAGCTGGAATCGTTCAGCCAATCCAAACGCAACAACGTGGTGAAAGCCCTCATCGCGTTGTCGAAATACTTAGGAATCTACACGCAGTTCAAAACCAAAACAGAGAACTACGGCTTCAAATGGAAAGGGAAGAGCTCACTGGGATCGTTCACCCGGATGATGCAGGCGAGTGACAGCGACGTGCAGCAGTGGTGCAACGAGGCAGTGGAGAAGCTGACGGATAAGGAAGTAACATTCGTGAAGTTCGCGGCTATCTCCGGCATCCGAGTCGGTGAAGCGATCAAAGCCTTCAACCTGGTCATCGAGCTGCACCACGCTGGCAACCTCGGAGACTACTACAACCGGGAGCTACAAACCCTGGAACACTTCAAGTATCCCGAGCGGTTTCTCAGACGCACCAAAAATGTGTTCTTCAGCTTCATCCCTCAAGCGTTCATAGACGAGATCGCGCCCTGCAAACCGGTCTTCTACTCCACGCTGCGGAAACACCTGAAGAAACATGGCCTCAACCTC
>JABAOF010001367.1_pt1 | contig 51852 bp, 40 predicted proteins | sample 7062171 | NCBI WGS metagenome assembly JABAOF01 (sample SAMN14538628, study PRJNA623070) | marine sediment metagenome | biome: marine biome [ENVO:00000428]; feature: marine pelagic biome [ENVO:01000023]; material: deep marine sediment [ENVO:00002113] | place: India: Gulf of Khambhat ... | reverse complement strand
TTCTTAAAAGCGCCTTAGGGATCGCGCCGATATCACAACAGAGAACTACATCATATCCTCGAGGGAGTTCCTTCCGGAAATCTCCTGCCACAACATCGATCCTGTGCGATAAACCCGCATTTCTGATGTTTTCTCTAGCTATTTGACAGACCGGCTCAATATCCAGTATGCAAGCTCGAAGATTCGGATTCGCTTTGGCTAAGGCTATGGACATGACTCCCGAACCACCACCAACATCCAGAATGGCCTGTGCCTTGGACAAATCCAAGTATTTGGCCAAAGCCTCAGCATCAGCCTTATGGTAATGGAAAAGCATCTGGGTGAAATCTCTTGCCTCTTCTGGATGCTTCCTCATTGACTCCACATAATTTTGCTTCTTTCTTTTTCTAATCGTCCAAGTGTCTTTGCCTGTTCTAAGGATTTTTTCCAACACAGTGAAGGCTTCAAACACCTCCACTCCCTCGGCTGAAAACTGTCTGGTCCAGTAAATAGGCCTCTCGCGAACAAAATATTTGTCGGCTAAGGTCGAATTCCAGTACAGGTCTTCTTTCTTCCGAAGTAAACCCATTGAAACTAGAGCGTCAAGGAAGAAGAGTAAGTACCTTTGATGGATCTTCAATTTCTTTCCAATCCTGGCAGCCGATAGCATTTTGCCATGAAGTTCTCGGAAAAGCTGCAGTCGTTCAGCGGTGATGGTAAGCCTTGAGGCCATGAAGGCCGTTTCAAGATCCATCTTCGCTAGAATCTTGCGCGGGAGTTTATCAAGAGTAAGCCTTTCCATTGTTGCCTCCTGGATATCTGAAAACCCGAATCAGATTTTTTTCTTGATTCTCGCCTTAATCTCTTGAAAAACTTTTATCACAGGCAAAACTTGAGGTCAAATTTTTCAAATCCAGACCAAGGCCAGGATGCGAGTTCTCTTCTTTGGTCTTCCTGAGCGAAACGATAAGTATCTTCAGAAAATCCGAGTATATAAGGAGCAGCAGTGAGGGTATCCAGAAGAAGAAAATGGGGACGATTATTCTAGCTCGAAGTTGACTTGAGATTTATTTCAAGCGGTACATCTCGACAGCTTATTCTAAAACCCGGCATTCATTAGAATGGCAATTTTACCCCCAAAAATGCACTTCTAAGCCTTAATTTCAAGGTGAAAAAGAGGATTATTTATTTAAAAACAGCCATTTGGCTTGGTCTGACCCCCTTTGACCTGGAGAGTTAGATATCATAAAATATCAAACTCAATACGCAATAAAAAAAAATTCAGGAAATCAGACAACTTTTTTTTTAATGATTGAGGAGAAATGATGACAGACTGGAATAAAATCCGAAGAGATTTCCCGATAACCAAGAATTCGGCTTATTTCCAGAGCGCAGCCATGTCTCCCCTGCCCACTCCTGTTTTCGAAGCCATCCAGGAAGAATACCGTAAACTCCACTTAGGCGGAGATATAAAATGGATGGAAGACCTGGAAAGATTTAAAAACTTGTGCACAAACTTAGCAGGACTCATGAACACTGAACCAGACAATGTGACCTTTGTCCCGAACACTTCCCTGGCGATGTCCCTGCTGGCTCTATCTTTCCAGAATCAATTCAAAAAGCCCTTTAACATAATTTCCATGAAGGACGAGTTTCCTGCCTCGACCATCGGTTTTGAATACCTGAATATCATGATGAAGTATGTCGAGCCTGTAGAGGGGCGCTATCCGATCGATTCCATTATCGAAATGATGGACGAACAGACTGTGGCCGTCGTGACCTCCCAAATCCAGTACGCTACTGGATTCCATCAGGATCTCTTCACCCTTGGACATGAACTCCACCAGCGGGGAGTTCTCTTCATCGTCAACGCCACCCAGGCCTTCCCGTTCTTTCCGGTGGATGTGATAGCCTCGAATATTGATGTTCTTTCCGCCTCTCTTCATAAATGGGGATTGACCGGACACATCGGCTCAATGTTTTTTACATCTCCGTCGTTCCGAGAAAGATTTCCATCTCCATTGACAGGATGGCTTTCGGTGGATACCAAAGGAAAAGGCATTATCCACACCGGAAAAAACACACCCTTCTGCCTACACGAATCGGCTCACTGTTATAACTTCGGCACCTTTAACCTTCAGCCCCTTCTGGCCTTTCAAAAGGCACTGGACTATATCCAGGAAATCGGTCTCCAGAACATCCAGCAGAGGATCATGGAGCTAACAGAATATCTTATCCAAGGATTAAGGGATCTGAATGTCACCATCCTCTCCCCTGTTTCCAGGAAGGAAGAGCGGTCCGCGATTGTGACCTTTACTCTCGGCGATAAAAATGAAACCTGTGTTAAGAGACTTGCTGAAAACAATATCTACGTGTCTCCCCGGGATGGGAATATCAGAGTCTCAGTGAACATTTTCAACAACTTGGCTGATATAGACTGTCTGCTGGAAGTATTGAGAGATTTAAACATTTAGAATCTAATAGAATCCAAACGAATCCATCAAAAGGAGGAACACTTTGAAATACCGGAAATTCGGAAGAAAGGACTGGGAGGTAAGTGAGATGGGCTATGGCATGTGGGGAATGGGCGGCTGGACCGGCTCGGATGATGAGGAATCCTTCCAGTCTCTTCAGCGGGCCTTGGAATTGGGTTGCAATTTCTTCGATACAGCTTGGGCCTACGGGGAAGGGCGAAGCGAAAGGCTGCTCGGCCGGCTGGTAAAGGCCAATCCCGAGAAGAAAATCTACACAGCCACCAAGGTTCCGCCTAAAAATTTCAAATGGCCCAGCCTCAGGGAATACACCCTGGACGACTGTTTTCCTCCAGACCATATCGAAGAATACATACATAAAAGCTTGGAGAACGCTGGTCTTGAAAGCTTTGACCTGATTCAATTTCACACTTGGGAAGATGGCTGGGCCGAGGATGACCGTTGGGCTCGAAAGATAGACGATCTCCGCCAGCACGGATTGATCGAGGCTGTGGGCATCAGTCTAAACCGCTGGGAAGCATGGAATGGAATAAAGGCTGTCCAAAGCGGCCTGGTCGATGCAGTCCAGGTCATCTATAACATCTTCGATCAGAATCCAGAGGATGAGCTATTCCCAGCCTGTGCGGAAAAAGACGTGGCTGTGATTGCCCGGGTTCCCTTTGATGAAGGAACATTGACCGGCACTTTGACCAAAGAAAGCACCTGGCCGGAAGGCGACTGGCGCAACACCTACTTTGTCCCTGAAAACCTGATCCCCAGCGTGGAACGGGCAGACGCTTTAAAGGATTTGTTGCCAGCTGGTATGACCATGCCTGAGATGGCCCTGCGCTTCATCCTCAACAATCCTACAGTCAGCACTATTATCCCGGGCATGCGAAAGCTTCAACATGTGGAATCCAACATGTCAGCCAGCGATGCTGGCCCGCTTCCGAATGACCTTCACACCGCGCTCCGCGCCCACTGCTGGGACCGACAGCCGGCCAAATGGTCACAATAAAAACAAATAAAATACACATGGAAGGAGATTCACAATGAAACTGAATATATATAGATTTGGGTTGATATTCGTGGCCTCTATTCTCCTGGCTTCTGTTTGCTTAGCCCAGATAGAGCTGAAACCCGAGGGTTATTTTGAGACACCAGGATTTGTCTTTCTGGTCTACCACAACGATTATCTGGTAGGAAAAAGAGGCGGCCTTCAAATGTTTCTCCACGACAAACGTGTTGCTGATGCCGGTGAAATTATCTGCCTGACAACCGAGGGAAGACCGTTAGGCTTCGATACTAAAGAAACAGGAAAAAGGACAGTTGAGATGGAAAAAAACTCATCCATTGTCCCAGAGAAAATAAAGCCACTGGGTATCATCTATAAACTCATCTGCAGTACAGATGGCGATTCGATCCTGGTCAAAGTTCATCTAGATAAACCCATCGATTGGAAAAAGGTTTCTCAATTCATGCTCAAGCTGGAGATTTATCCCAAGGAATATCGTTACAAGACCTACAGAGGCGGCCCATTTACGGGTTACTTCCCTGAAAGATACATGGGCAAGATGATGCTGGTACCTTTAGCCAAGGAAATCTCGATTGCTCCCGAAGACGACCTGAGAGCCTTCACCATCACTTCAGAAGATGCGAACCTCGGCCTCATCGACGGCAGAGGCCAAGGAAATATCAATGGCTTCTTTATCTTTGCAGCACTCCCTCCTGGATCGCCTCAACAGCAGTTTTCCATGAAGATAACACCAAGAATTGATCCTCGATGGCAGAGGGAACCAGTTATTCAGGTCTCGCAGGTTGGATACCATCTTGCCCAGAAAAAGATAGCCGTCCTTGAGCTTGATCCTCGCACTACAGATCCAAAGGAAATGAAGATCGTTCGCCTTGAGAAAGACGGTAATAAAAAGCTGACCAAGGCCGCAAAACCAGTCAAATGGGGACCTCTGTTTAATTACGACTATTACTTGTTCGACTTCACAGAGGTCAAGACTCCGGGACAGTATTATCTCATTTACGGCAGCCAGCAAGTTGGGCCGATAGCCATAGGCCGTGATGTGTACAAAGAAGCCTGGCAGCCCACCATGGATGTCTTTTTCCCGGTCCAGATGTGTCATGTGGAAATCAGGCAGGGAGAAAAGGTCTGGCACGGCGCCTGTCACCTTGACGACGGGCTTCAGGCCCCTCTAAACCAGGTCCACTTCGACAGCTACCGGCAAAAAGATGAAACAGAAACGCAATTCAAGCCTAACGAGCACATACCCGGTCTTGACTGGGGTGGATGGCACGATGCAGGAGACAACGATTTGCCTTTTGGCAGCATCTGCCAGACCGTCCTCTGGATGGCTCTCGCTCAGGAAGAATTCGGAACGAGCAGAGACATGACTTCTATTATCAGAGACCAGCGGAGGGTAAACCTATTCCAGCCAGATGGGAAGAACGACATGCTTCAGCAGATATCCTTTGGAATGGAAAACCTGTTGGCCCTCTACCGAGCCGCAGGACATATCTGCCCTGGCATAATCGAAAACAAAATTCAGGATTATATCGTAGTTGGCGACCCGGTGAATATCACCGACGGGCTCGTCTATGACCCGACACTGAAACCAACAGAGCAAAAAGGGGGGCGCTCCGGAAAGTTCGACGATAGGTGGGTGTTCACCAACAGGAATACAGGCGGACAATACCAGTTTGCTCAGGTTGCTGCTCTAGCCTCACGCGTCCTCAAAGCGTACGATAGCAAGCTAGCAGAAGAATGCCTGCAGGCTGCTCAAGATGTCTGGGAGTATGAGCAGACCCATGAGCCTGTTCATTTCGAAGTTTGCTACCAGCCTCTAGAGGATGAATACCACTCCTGGGAGATGGCCGCAGCAGCAGAACTCTTCCTGACGACCGGGGAGGCCAAATACAAGAAAAGACTCCTGGAACTCATTCCCTATATCAAGGCCAGACCTGCTTCTCATTTTTGGTGGTCGGGTCTAACGTTGGCTCGAGTTATGCCCAAGATCGAAAACAGCCAGTTTAAGAAGGCTGTGGTCGAGAAAGCCAAGGAACTCATAAAACATATGGAAAAAGAAGTCTCCAAAAGCCCCTACCGAGTGTATTTCGAGTTTAAAGTCTGGGGAAATAATTGGGATGTCTTACAACTCGGAGCCCGGTCTTATTATTTTACCAAGCACTTCCCAGAGATTTTCGATGAAGAATTCCTCTTTTCAGCTTTGAACTACAATTTTGGCTGCCACCCAGCTTCCAACCACTCGTATGTTTCCGGTGTCGGTGTGAATTCGGCCACGGTGGGGTATGGGTTTAACAGGTCAGAATGGACCTACATTCCGGGCGGTGTGGTTTCAGGAGCTTCTTTCATCCGGCCCAAGTTCATAGAGTACCGCTCTAACACCTGGGACTGGTATGAGACAGAATACGTGATCGGAGGCTCAGCCGCCTATGTCTTCGCTGTCCTGGCCGCTGACCACCTACTTAATAAAAAAGACAAATAATAAAATAAAATAAAAAATAAAATAAAATGGGGACGGTTCTATTTTATTAAAAAAAAGAATCAGGCTTTATTATAAATTGATGCCCCAGAACATCAGAAGAAGTCCAGGTCTTGTAATAATGATAAAGCTTGACCGCTGGTAAAAAAATAGAACCGTCCCCTATTGTTTAAATCAGGAATATTTTGCCATGGGAAGAACTAAATGTATAGAATCGCTAAGATGGGGGTTTGATTGCTCTATTTCGACTTCTCATGTAGGGATTGAACGAGCTTTTTGATGTCTTCTTGGTCAGGATTAAGCTCCAATGACCTCTGCCAGATCTCTAAGGCTTCCTTCTTATCCCCCAATTGATAGTGACAGGAGCCCACTAAATTCAATATCTCCAGATTGGCTCCAAAGTGAGAAAGATATCTCTCATAAAAAGAGAGGGCTTCTTGATAAAGTCCCAGAGCATGTGTCGATTTCCCCAGGAAATACAAGACACCCTCGCTCTCTTCCTCGCTGTCCAGGAAAGGCGCAAGTACTTCTCCTACTTTCTGGTATTCTCTGTTTATGAAAAGGACCTGAGCATAACCCAAGCCATATTTCAATTGACTTGGATTCTGATGATAAGCTCTTTCTAGCAGAGAGCTCGCTTCGGTGATGTTACCTTTATTCAGATACTGGATGCCTAAGGTGTAGGTGTATTCTTCAAGGCGCGAAACAGGCATGACTTTGGAGATAACCAGAGGCCTCGGCAAATCAACCACTGAAGAAATTTCAAAACGGTCTGTTTCAAAAAGAAGCTCGTTCCCTTCTTTATCCAGAACAGAGACTCTAGCGGTGTAAAAACCGGGAGAGAAATTGGCCAGAGACTGAGCTTCGACAAAATTCATATCTGTTTGATATTCACTGATCGTCTTTGTTCTAGAAAATAATTCTTTTCTGTCTTTAAAGAAACTCAGTTTGATCGTTCCTTGAGATTTTGACTCCTGGCCCAATCCAAGAACCTGGAAGAAAATAAACAAGGTGTCTTTGGCATTAAAGACTCTTCTGGACTGGCATAATAATTGGCTATCGCCTATCTTGAAGGGAATGATTTCTTGGCCTGCATCTTCACTCCTTTTGGCCTGATAACTCAAGATCAAGGCGCTCATCCGAGGCTCTGAAATTTCTTGAGGAATGGCGATGTCTTTCTCCAGAGAAGCAAATTCCTTGGAAACTCTATTCTTGATGAGAACATCAAATTTGTAGTTTCCTGGTGCCAGTGGGAACATGTCCTGCAGGGAGAAAGATTTGCTCTGTATCTCTTCTAGCTGCTCCCGATCCATGTTCAACGGAAATTCCTTGCTGTATTGAAATATCGTCTTTCCGCTCGTATCCGTTACCCGTCCGTTAAGCTCAAAATGAGCACTGTATCTGCCTTGATAGAGGTCAACAGAAAGCTTTTGGGGCTCGACAGCATAATGGACCAGGAATAAACCTGAATCATCTTTCATCACTTTGACCAGATGATCGCTGCCGATATAATTCGCCGTGTATTCCACCTCAACCCAATCTTTATACTTCAGAATTGCGGTGGCGTATTTATCTTCGACTTTTTTCTGGGGAGAAGAAAAAACAGCGCTGAATAATGTATCTGAAGCCAGGGAAACAAGACCGGGAACACCCCTCTCGCCTGGAATGAGAGAGAGGGTTTGATGGGCTAGATTAGGCTCTAATTCCTCTAGCGCATTATAGGCTTCCTTAATATCGCGGAAGTTTTTCTGGTAATCGAAATCGGCGATCAAGCTCTGTGGTCCGTGGTCTGAGGGAGAATATAAAATATATTCTCCAGTCCCGTATTCTTTGAAGAAGATGATATTAAAGGATGTAGGAAGCCCTAAATTGGGATCGCCGTGGTAAAACCAGATTTGAGTCGGATAGACATTCATCACATTTTCAAAGTATTCAATGCTTTTTGGCGGACCTAAGACAATGTAAACTCTCCCTTGATCTGTCATCCATCCAGGTTTAGGAGTGCCTCGGCCGAAGAACTCATTGGCATAGCCCAGCCTCCGATAATGTTCATCTTTGAACTCATTCTGAGGACTACCAGAGGTAGGATCTCTCTGCTTCCAGAAAGCCTCTATGAAAATCTCTCTCTCCCTGTCGTTCTCGAGCTGAAGAAAAACATCCTTCTCTTTAGGGGTAATGATGTAGACGACCTCCTCTTCTATCCATTTCTTGTATTTTTCAGGAAGCTTGGCTCTTTTTTCCTTGGCAGCAGACAGTGGCATGAGTAATAAAATCATCAAGGCTAGAATCGTAGCGTTATTCTTCATTATGTCTCTCAGCATGCAATCTGTTTTACCATTATATCATTTATACTGGAAGCACTCATCCCTGTTTTCATCAAAAGAAAGAAAAGTGAAAAAAATAGAACCGTCCCCTATTTTTTTAATTCAAGACTTAAATAAAATCTATCCTTCAATAGTCTTGATTCTGGAGACCTGACCCCTTGATTTCGTTTTTTATAGCTTGCGAGAGAAGTGGCGATAGAGCAAGTAGGTGGAGACGAAGGAAATGATGAGAATGATTAGAGGAAACAAGATCCCGAGCATGGCTAGTCCTTTTTGTCCTTGTGTTTCTTCTTGTATGAATAATAAGCTAACAAGAGTCCCAGGAAAGAAAAAAAGTAGGCAACAGACATTCCTATGACCACGGCAAGACTTTGACTCATTTATTCCTCCCACCTGGCAATTTTTTCTAAATCTTCGAGATATTTCTTCTGCTTGATCTCATAATCTTCTGATATCGCCTTAAGCTTGGGATCAATGATCTTGATCATGATCACCAGCAATACTATACTCACGCCCAGTATTACCCAGCCGTACCAGAGCAAAAGCAGACTAAAGGCCACTCCCAGAGCCACCAAGACATAGACTAAGGGCGAGATTATGAAAGTCAGATAATCCTCTTTGGTCCAGCGGTCAGCCTCTTGAGCCGTCCATTCCTTTTTTATCCAGCTCATTTTTTCCCTCCTTCACTCTGTGTTTTTACGACTTGCAGCAAACCTCTTCTCTCGGCTTCCCTGTGTACCGGCTTCCACCAACCCAAGGGCCTGGACATGACATAATATTTAACCAGCCGGTCCATATCCTCGTGCGGAGTAAGAAATGTAACGGGGATATAAATCAGAGCTCCCAGAACCATCATGATCCAGAACTGGAGATAATCCGGAAGCACCGGGATAAGGCGAAACTCTGGCAGCACCCAGACTACCAGCCAGCTGAATCCTAGATTGGCTATCCAGGAGGAAAGGTATCCCCAGGCATTGAAGCGCCACCATATGACTTGAAGAATATTAGGAAGCCAGATACCGGCAGCCATGATCCAGAGAGCAAAAATGAGCCACTGGGTTATCTCCTGCATCATCAGACCGTAAAGGAAAGAACCCAGGAGAAGTATAAGCGTGGAGATTCTTCCCACCCAGACCAGCTCTTTTTCGCTCGCCTTGGGCTTGAGATAATGGTGGTAGAGATCTCTGGTGGCATAGGAAGCTCCGAGATTAAGGTGGGTGGAGATCGTCGAGAGGTGAATGGCCACGATAGCGGCAAAGAAAAAACCCAGCAGCCCCACAGGCAGGTATTCGAACCCCAGCCGAAACCAGGCCATCTCGTATTCTGCGGTGGAGGTGATATTCGGATACAGGGTAAAAAAGGCCAGAATGGCCACTGCCCAGAGAGAGTTTCGCACCACGATCAAAGCCGACCCCCACCAGATACTGTAGCTGGCATCGCGGACTGTTCGAGCCGACTGAATACGCTGCGCTTCAGGGTACCAGTCGATGGCTGTGCCCATGCCAAATCCGCCGATAACGGCAATGACCAGCATGGTCAGGAACCAAACCAAAGGAAAATCTCCGGATGCCCATCCTGAAAAAGCAAAAGGATTCAGCCGCCAGCTCTGTCCCAATGATTCCAGTTTCATCATGATTCTCTGGGGGCCGCCAGCAGCAACGATTCCCCATATCGAAACCAGCACGATGACCGAAAAGGCAATCACACCCTGCTGGAAATCAGCCATGACCACTCCCCAATAGCCGGCTGCCAGAACATAGATGGCGCAGAGCGAAGAAAACAGTACTAACCCGATCCATTCAGGCCAGCCAAAGAGATAACGACAGAGCTTTCCCATGGCGATTCCGACCCAGCCCAAGACAAACATGTTCATGAAAACCTGCCAGCCAGCTATCCAGCCGCGCAACAGTTCTGCCCCTAAGCCAGAAAAGCGCAGAGTCTGCCATTCGGCTTGAGTGTAGGCTAAGGAGCGACGGAAGATGCGGCTGGAGGCAAAAGCGGAGATGGCACACCAGGCTGAAAAGAAAGTATACCAGATGCCGCGGAGGCCATATTTATAAATAACTCCGCTGACCCACATAGGTGTATCTGTTGCCGAATGGGTGGCATAGACAGAGGCGGCAGGCAACCACCAGGGCAAACCCCGGCCAGCCAGGAAAAAATCGGCCATGGACCTTTTTCCTAGCCTGTAGAACAGAACTCCGCAGACAACCATGAGAACGATGAATATGACTAGCCAAAACCAATCTAAGAAGCCAAAAACGACCATGGATAACCTCTTTCATGGACAAAGGGGACAAGCATATCATTCACCACTATTTCGTTAATCCAAGAAGTGTGAAAAAAGAGTCGGCTGTTTGATTTACCAAATACGAGAGATTGAAATTAACAGTGATATTAATAAAGAAAAGCCCCTTCCTTTTGTCTTTTAATAGAATTGTAATTTTGCCTAAACAAACTTGTGACTTCTTGCCAGGAAAGAGCCTGGAGGGCACTGCCCTCCAGGCTCTGAATTCAACTTTCTTTACTAAAACTGAAAACTGAGACTCAGCCTGATTTTGCGGGATGGAAAAGTGAGACCCGAAACTCGACCGAGAACTGGTTCATGTGCACCACCGTACCCAGCGTTGGTCACTGCGTCTTCATTGAACACGTTCAAGACATCAAGGGCTGCCCGGATGACACCATAGTCCCCGAGAGCAAAGCCTTTGTCGAGGCGGAGATCCACAACTGTCTCTGAAGGAAGATACCACGGATCATTGGGGTCGATGGCGACGATATGACTACCACCCGTGGTGATCACACCTCCAGGAGGCTGTGACCATTGTGAGGAAGTAGGTATCACTTGTAAAGGCCAGAGAGGACGTCCTGAGTTGTACCGCAAGCGAAGACCAATATCTGCTTCGACGTAGGGAACTCTGTAGGAACCTGAGAGCTTGAATTCCCACACCGGGGTATGCGGCAAAGGCCCTTCCATGGTGTTGATAGTCTGGTTCATACCTGATAACCAGTTGGTATCGAAAATCATCGGGCCTTCGACGTTGAAATCCTGACGGATTGACCTGGCTGCCATGCCGTCGGAATCCGACCAGAGCAGAGAGGCGAGCATCTGCCAGCGGTTGGAGAAGCGTTTCTTCAAGGTTAGCTGCACGCCGTGAAAGATCCGACGCGGCTTTTTCCCGTCGATGTCCGGCATATTTCTCACTTCCCGGTCCGTATGGGTACCAATCCAACCTATATCACCACCGTCTACGACGCCGTCTCCGTTGTAATCAATCCATGGGATTCCCCAAAGATTAACCTGTTCGCCATAGTCAGTTTCAAAAGCCACCCTCTCATACTGGAATTCCTGCCCTGTCTCGCGGTTCAAAGGCCACTGGACCAAGATGTTTGAAGTGTGCTTGTAGATGTAAGTGAGACTGGCTGAAAAGTCTGCGAAGAGCTCTCTTTCCAGGTTCACGGTGATCTGGTCAGTGTATTGTGCTTTTAGGTCATCGGCAACATAGAGCCGCCAGGAATAATCTACAGGTTCAATCGCTGGTAGCCACGAAGGTCTAAGGCTGTCGTCACGGTATTGGTCACCGTAAAGATACCTGGTAGCCTCGTCCACTTCACCCGGGTCCACATAGTTGTTGCCGTTTAAATCGACGAGCTCAAAAGGAATATTATAGTAAATCCAATGGTATTCTGCCTCTGGCATATCAGGACCGAACCGCCTTAAGTATTCCGTGTTAAGCGGCATGAAGTAGCGGCCATAATTCGCCCGGAAGACAGTCTTCATATCGCTAGTTAGGGCATAAGTGATTCCGATACGGGGGGCAAAGGTCGTCAAATCGAAGACGTTATCCGTACCCTCACGGTCGCGGATGACCGGCGGCGGGTCATTTATCCCCTCTGGAGTCGATGGATTCTCGTAGACTTTTCCCTCGCCGTATTTGGCGGTCATTCTGTCGTAACGTAGCCCAATGTTGAAGGTCAGGCGCTTGGTAGGGGACCACTGGTCATCGATGAAAAGACCCAGATTATCACTCGTCCGAACAGTCAGGAAAGGATTGAGCCAAGTCTGCCTGTTGTACATCACCAGTCCGGTGGCACCGTACCAGGACTTCATATAGTTGATGTTCTGAGTCCAGGGAGCAGGATAGGCAAAGTTAGCATAGCCCTGGAAGTATCCACCCAACCAGTTTCCTCTTCCGATGGTGTACTGGGCACCGAACTTAATGTCATGCTCTCCCAGAAAATCTTCAGCATAGTGGGATACATCGGCCTGAACAGTGTGTCGACTGGACTTCTGAGCTTCCACATAGGGAAAATTGCCATTAACACCGACGACATTCCATTTCCACCAGTTGATGTATCCAGGATTGTCAGGAGCATCATCTGGAATAAAGGGCTGGTCATCCCTCCAGAAGCCCATGTACTTAGCCGTGAGGATGGTCTTTCCAGTGGCGAGCCACTGCCACTGTGAAGAAATCGCGTGGGTTATAGCGCCTTGACCATAGGTCATGGTCGCATCCCAGTGCGGGTGCCAGGTCCAACCATCGCCATCATTGTTCTCATAGTGATAAGCAACCCAGGCTCTGTGGTTTGTCAAGGGCTCGGCTGTGATCTTGATATCGCCGAACCGTCCCCAGGAGCGGTCTAATACCGGCCAGAAAGGCGTCTTGGTTTCAGATTTAATGTAATCAGCACCAGCATAAAACCAGACCTTATCCTTGATGATCGGGCCTCCGAGGGTGAAGTTGCCTTCATACTCCTGCTCTTGATACCTGATAATATCATCTCCGGCAGGAATGAACAGTCGCTCTTCACCCCAGCTGCCGATATCAGTTTCTGTAGTAGGAAGAGTATCAAATTCATCTCTTCCTGGTTGGTTAACTGCCGCTTTGCCTAAAATGGTGTACAAGGCAATATTGCCGTGGAATTCGTTGCTTCCTGATTTGGTCAAAACATCGATCGCCACTCCAGTAAAGTTTCCGTATTCGGCCTTGGAACCTAAGGCTATCACCCGGACTTCTTCGATGGCATTGTAATTGACTTTGACCAGAGAACCTGCCGCAGCCAAGCGAGGATTGGTGGTGTTGACTCCGTTGATCAAGAAGACATTTTCGTTCGACTGGCTACCGTAGGCAGTGGGACTAGGAAGCCAAGAAGAATCTTTGCCTTGGGGAGCCATCCCGGGCGTTGTAAGAGAAAGGTCATAGAAGGCATCTCGGCCGGTAGGCAATTTATCCAACATTTCGTCCATGATGTTAGTGGCAATCGTAGATGATTTCGAATCGACAACTGGACTGGCTCCTATGACTGTTATTTGTTCTTCGATAGCACCTGGTTCCATAATGAGGTCGATGGTGATGGCCACTCCAGCAGAAATGATGACGTCCTCCTGGATGACTGATTTAAAACCTTCAAGAGTGGCCTTTATGGTGTATCTCCCTACAGGTAAATTGAGGAAGACATATACTCCTTTACCAGAGGTGACAGTAGAGCGTGCGCCTGTAATGAGGGCTTCACCCGTAGCTTCTACGGTAACTCCAGGCAAGAACTCTCCTGTGTCATCGGTAATCGTACCGGTCAGTTTTCCGAAAAAGACTGTTTGGCTGTAGGCAGAATGGTTGGACAAGAAGGCGAGCGTGAGCGCAAAGAGACTCAGGATTAGGAGGCTCTTTTTTAATTTGTGCATCTGGTTCCTCCTTTTTTAATCATTTTTTCTCATTACCCTATTCCTTCCTTGTTTTACGGAAGAAACAACATATGCCTTTTGCTTTAACCACACCCTTATTATCACCTCCTAAATATAAAATTTAAAAATATTCCATCAGGGCAGTCCAAGCTCTTGAGTCAGCAACAGTGCAGCAGCCCCCAGAGTCACTATATCAGGCCCAAGGCTGGTCATCTGAATATTAGTCTCGTCAGCCAGTGCCGTCAGGGAACGCCGGTTCACCTCTCTCTTGATGGGATCCAGTAAGGCCTGGCCAAAACTGGCCGCGCTCCCGGCAATCACGATATACTGGATATTCAAAATGCTCACTAAGTTAGCCACCGCCATCCCTAAGTAGCGCCCTGCCTCATCAACTATTTTATGCAACTCTTCGTCGCCATCCATCAGCGCCTTCGAGACAACATCAATATCGATTTCCTCTGGTCTTGTAAAAAACCGATGGAGAGCTGAGCGAGAGCTATTTTTTGCAATGTCCTGAGCACGCGTTACGATGGCCTGGCTGGAGGTTACTGTTTCCAGGCAACCGTAATGTCCACACCGGCAGAGTTGGCCATCTTCTACAGTCACGACATGGCCAAGTTCGCCAGCGCCAAAGTTTTCCCCGAAGTAGAGTTGTCGGTTGAGTATGATACCAGCGCCGATTCCTCGACCTATCTTAATGACAATCAAGTTGGATATCTCTTTGCTATCTCCAAAAGTGAACTCAGCCAGCGCAGCAACTTGACTGTCGTTGGCGACATAAACCGGAAAATCGTACCGTTCTTCTAATAAATCTCTTAAAGATAGGTCGTGCCAGCTGAGATTGACAGCATTGCGCACGATTCCTTTTTTGGCATCTATCAATCCGGGCGTACCAATACCGATCCCCAGCAAAGGACTATCAGCATAGGAGACCAATTTGTCAATCAATTCATAAACCAGGTCTAGGGCATTTTCCCCATTCCGCCCATCTATGGGCAAGCTAAAACGATGTCTGATTTCACCGCGGAGGTTAACTAAAGCGCCCCTGAACTCGATGTCTGCAAGGTCAATTCCTATCAGATAACGGGAATTTTCCGCCATATCTAGTAGAATAGGGGGTTTGCCTCCCCTTGATGGACCAAGCCCCACTTCTGCCACGAGTCCATCGTTTATCAATTGAGCGACGGCATCCGAAACAGTTGCCCGGGTCAACCCAGTCGCTCGTGCTATATCAGCCCGGCTGATTTCCCTCCCATAATAGATAGTTTTAAGAATAAGGCGGGTATTGTGAGCTCTGGTTTGCTGACGAGTAGCCTTTTTCATGGGAATGACGCCCAATCAGGCAAGAAACTTTGTAAGTTCAGTAAACTAACAAATCTTTATTAATATAATAAAATCACGTTGTCAATATTTTAATCAAATATTTTTTAAAAAATAAACCATCCAAGCTTTTTCTTTTATCATTATGGAAAAAGCACCAATAAAAAGAAAGCTGACTCAAGAAAATGAAAATTTATAAGAAAATAGAACCGTCCCCTATTTGGAACCGTCCCCTATTTGTCCCCTATTTGGCCTCTATTTATTGTTCTTCCAATAGCTGTTTTAATTTCCCGATCAAATCTTCGAGAAATTTGATTTTTTCCTGGTCTGAATTCCTTTGTTTTGCTTTTTCCAGATATTCTATCGCTTGGGCATAATCTCCTTGATGGATACGGCACCGGCCAGCCATCTCCAGAATTTCAGCATCATCGGGATTGATTACCAAAGCTCTCTCCAAATAACTCGACGCCTCAGGAATTCGATTCAGCTCAAAAAGGATAAGCCCAATGTTGTATAAGCTGTCTACACGTTTTGGTTCGAGTTCCAGGGCTTTCTCATAATACTGGATGGCTTTCTCTAATTCTTTCTGTTCCTTTGAAATCAGACCAATGTGGTGATAGGCTCCGGCAAATTTGGGGAATAACACCAAGGTTCGGGTCAAGGCTTTGGCAGCCTCGGGCAGCATCCCTTTTTTCAGATAACTGATGCCAAGCAGATAATAAGCATTGGCATCCTCAGGATTATCCTCTATCATCTTTTTTAATATAGTTATGGCTCCTTCAAAATCTCCCTGCTGGACTTTTGCGGTGGCTTCATTAAATTCGGCCTGCGCTTGCTTGGCGCGCTCGACTCTCAGAATCTGCTCTTCGGAGACCATAACAATCGTCTCTATTTCTACTTTTTGTATTCGATCTTGAGGAGACGCAAAATTCCACTCTGCCGTGACCGTTTTATATCCCTCTTTTTTAATGGTTGCCTGGTAGATTCCATGGGGAATGCCGACCAGCTTAAAATCTCCTTTTTTGTTCGTGATAACCTTGTAACTCCGGCTTGTGTTAGTGTCCTGCAGGCGTATTTCTACTTTCGCAAGAGGTTTATTATCTGTATCCACCACCTTCCCGTAGACGTAGTATTCCCGGTACTGGCTGAAACCGGGTGCAGTAAAAACCAAGCAGAAGAAAAGTAATAAAATTCCTGGCAACAAAAATGATTTAACTCGCATATGAATTCTCCTATTTTGACCTGTAAGAATTTGCCTTTCTTAAGGCTTCCTCGACCTTCTGGGGCTGATTCTTCCTGGTGTAAATATCAGCCAACAGAAAATAGCCGAGAGCTTTCATATCAGAAGACTTAGCTAAAGGCAAGCCCTTCTCGACGAGCTCTAGAGCTCGATCTATATCAGGGGATTCATAGAGCAGTCCCCGGGCAAAGAAAAGGTATCCTTCAGCCGCCTCAGGAGCGATACGGATGACTTCTTGCATCTGTTCCATATACCCTTTTCTGTCGCCTAGTTTGAACAAGATTTTCCCGAGATTGAAACGAGCTTTGTAGTGGTCAGGATAATAGGCTACTTCTTTTAAATAAAATCCCCTAGCCGTCTCCAAATCGCCCTGTTCTTCATGGAGAAGAGCTAAATGGTAGTGAGCTAAAGGAAACTTGGGATATTCTTCTAAGACCCCTTCAAGAAAGACTTCTGCTCTATCATAGCTTTTTAGACTCACCAGGCACGCCGCTAAGTTCAAGCGAGTTTGGGCTAACTTGGGCTGAATCTCAACAGCTTTTTCCAGGTAAGGAAGAGCTTGAGAGTGGTCATTTTCTCCCATATAAATCTCACCCATGATCGTATAGGCTTGGGTGTTTTGCTCATCGATGGAAACTGTCTGCTTGCAGAGAGCAATGACGTCCTCTTTCTTTCCTTCTTCCAGCAATACATTGGCCAAGCCGATCAGGGCCTGAACGCTTTTCGGGTCGTTTTTCAAGATAAAATCATACTGCTCTTTGGCTTCTTCTTTTCGGTCGAGTTCAAAATAGCTTGTCGCCAATAACAATCTGGCTTGAGGAATCAAAGGCTCCTCCCTAAGGACAGATTCCAGAATCCTTACGCCCTGATCATATTCTTCTTTATTGATCAACTCACCAGCCTGCTGGACTGACACGTAGATGCGCAGCTTATCTTTCGGGTCAGCCAACTCCTCTCCCTTTCCAGAAGAGGGTTTCCTGGCTACCGGGGCTCCGATATAACCGAGAGCTGCGAGGCGTTGGACAGTTTCATTGTCCAGGTTGGCGGCTTCAGGTTTGGGAGCTTCCAAACTCGACTGCTCGATTATCCTGTACAGGGCTTCTTTCAGTTCTCTGGCTATCTTTGGAAATCTATTCCTCAAGTTGTTGAATTCCTGGGGATCCTGCACCAGGTCATACAGCTCAGGACGAGGAGCATCGATGTATTTATACTGGGAATTTCGAAGGCAGTGCAAAGCACTCCATCCGAAAAGAATGTTGGGGGAGAGCGATTCGCCGTAGGCATAATAATCTTTGCTTTGGACAGGGTCAAAAATCATGGCTAACAAGGATTCTCCTTGGTTTTCTTCGGGGACCGGAATCCCGGCCATTTCGAGCAAAGTAGGATAAAGATCTATGGTCCTCACCTGGGATGTCTGGCGGATGCCCTGGAAATCATCAAAAGGCGTAACGATGACAAAGGGCACCTGAACCGCATAGTCATAGATATAATATCCATGGGTCGATTCACCGTGTTCGCCCAGACCTTCGCCGTGGTCCCCCATGATGAAGATTATTGTGTTTCTGTCCAATCCATTCTCAACAAGCCAATCCACACACCGCCCGACCTGCTCATCAGTAAAAGCAATTTCTCCATCATACAGCCCGGCAATACTGGTGTTGTATTCAGAGAAGTAGGGCTCAGGAGGTTCATAAGGAGTATGGGGATCATAGAGATGAACCCAGGCCAAGAACGGATTTTCTTTCTGAGTTTCCAGCCAGGATAAGGCAGCGTCGACGACCTCGTTTCCTGGGCGCTGGACAAGCCCCAGGTCGAGCTGTTTATATTTCTTCAAGTCAAACTGATCGTCATAATGATGGAAACCCTGTTTCAGACCCCAGCGGCCATCGAGCACGAAAGCTCCGATAAAGGCTCCGCACTGGTACCCTTGCTGGGAAAACAGCTCAGCCAGCGTTAAATGCGTCTCGGAAAGAGCTGTGTTGCCGTTGACCCTCACTCCGTGAAAGGTGGGGTACAGACCAGTCATTATCGAAGCATGGGAAGGCAGAGTCAAGGGAGAAGAAGCCGTGCATTGTTCAAACAAGATTCCCTGGCGGGCCAAGGAATCAAGATGTGGAGTTTTCACCCCAGAATAGCCGTAGCAGGCTAAGCGATCTGCTCTAGTCGTATCCAGGGTGATGAGAACAATATTGGGTTTCTCGATTCCCTGCTTGGCTAAAAGGGCGGCAAATTTCTTGGCGGGATCTTCCTTAGGGCGTAAAACTAAAAAGAGAATGATCGCTAGAGCGATCACGGCCACGCATATACCGATCAGATAATAAATTCTTGGCTTCTTCATTTTCAATTTAGTATAAGACGAAGAGTTTAAATACCTGAGAAATTATTATAGAACACCCAGCCGGCTATTGGCTACTTTTGTTTAAAGCCTCCAGTACAGCCCAGATGGCTCCAGGTCTCATGTATTTCATGGCTCGGAACAACTTCTCACCGTATTTAGTGACAGGATTATTCCATTCAAACTCATCTGGATTGCAGTAAGCTTCGGGTGTTTTGAAAAAGTATCCCTGGCCATAGTGGCTGTAGACTGTATAGAAGACACCATAAGCGGTATGCATTCCTTCTTCAATCAACCCATGAAGAATACAATTGGAGGCAAAAGCATAAGTTGTCCCGGTCCAGACTTCATCTCCCTGCTGGCTGAAGAGCTGCTTCCCTTGCGCGTTCCGGCCGTTAACAGCCCCCATCAATCCCGCGCCAAACCCGAGCACGTTCTTCTGGTATACGGTTTTCAGGGTTCTCTTCGCCTGTTCGAGAGGAATAATTTGCTCGCTTTCTTCCGCTTCCATACCCAAAATCTTTGCATACCAGAGTCCGAAGAGCTGGTCAGTCATGATATCATCAGCGTGAGCGTCGATATTGAAATATCCTCCTTCTTCATTCCACAGCTTCGGCAAGGCATTCCGGCCCGCGTCAAACCAGGACTTATACTTCTCGATTATCTCATCCACCTGCATTTCTTCTAGCCCATGGATTTCCTGCTCGATCAACATCTGCCCCATCTTCCAGGTCGATTTCAGAGCGGCCAGCCAGAGCATACTCACAAAGGCGCTCTCCCCCTTCATCTTCCAGGTGTCATAAGTCTGGTCAGGGATTCCTTCGTTCAAAGGAATATGACTCTCTGGGTCACCAAACCTCTTTTCTAGAGTATCCAGGGCCAGCACCGAAGATTTAAAGATTTTTTTCAGGAAATCATAATCCTTGGAACCAGTGTAGAGAAAATCCCTGAAGCCCCGCAAAGGGAATTTCGGGTTCAAGTCTTTCCAGACATTCCCGTTCTGCCAGTTAAAGGCATTGACTATGACCCAGGGCTGGTTCCGGGGCGAGCCGATATCATGGGGAACCATCCCGTAGTCCTTGTTCGTATTCCAGTAATAGTGCATCTTATCTTCGGGAACTTCACCGGGCATGACCTCTGGATAAATATACACTTTATAGGTTGGGTCTTCCCAGGCGACAGTCTTGGCAAAAAATCGCATGTTGTTCAGCTCCAGTTCTGGCCACAGCTTCAGGAGATGCCAGGAAGAATAGGCATCCACATCAAAAGTTCCGTACATGAGGTAGTCTATGCTTTCCAGGTAAGTATGCAGGTTGGCAAAGGCATCCCAGACACTCGTTTCCGCTAAAATGTAGAGCTCGTTGAAAAGGGCCTGTTTGAACCAATCTGGCAACCGGGGATTCTCGATGATGTTTTGCTGCCAGTCGTCTATGGTTTTCTCCCATTCCTGATACTTATCCAGAGCTTCGCTGGCTATCGTGAAGGCGTTATCCCCGTCTGCTCCGAAAAATTCGGTGTATCTTTTCCTGTATTTGACTCCCTTCTCAAACTCATAAAAAGGAAGATCCCAGGTTATAACAACCGGAAACTCCAGACGTTCCTTTGGTCCTAGAGTTAATTTCACAGCGATGGCCGCAGCTAAAGTCTCTTTCCCCTTGCCCGTCCTCGAATCCTGAGAATTGGAAAGAGTCCCGTCAGCGGAGAAGGTTTTCCAGATTTCTTCCCCACTTCCCTGAGGGTCAAAATCAGTGTGATAATAGACCTTTGCTTTTCCTGGGATTTCCTGGGCAGCAATGCACATGGTCCCGGTCATGGCGTTGCCGCGTTTGATGTCCATTTTCTCATTGCGGAAGAGAATCCCTTTCTTGTTTCCATCCTGGACAAATTGATTGAGATTCCCAGCGCTTTTTCTATCCCATGCAAAATCTGTAGAAACTTGGAGGTTCTTGACTTTGGCTTCCCAGCCGACCATGTTCTGCCAGGTCAGCATGACGCTGACTTCAGCAGCTTTTCTGTCTGGATTCTCGACAATCCATTTATAAACGGCGACAGGATAACTGGTCTCTTTATAATTATGAGGAATGACAGGTGAATACTGAGTCACAGCTATCTTCACCGGAAGCTCTATGTTTTTTTCATAGGAAAATCCAGACTTGGGAAAAAGGGCATAATAGCTTCCCTTTCCCTCCGGATAATTCCACTTCCAGCTCTGGAGTTGTTCTGAAGGAGGCTCATCAGTGGAAAGGGTGTGGACAATGGATTGATCCCCTTTCTTCATGAAAACATGGAATTGGTTAGCCCAGAGGGTATCGTCCACCATCCAGCCTGACTTGAGAAACCAGTATCTGAAATTGCCGCTGATGGTCCATTCATACGACCCTGCTCCGATTCCTCCTACCGGGCAGGCACTTCCTTCGGCTGTGGCATCAATATTTTCAGGAGCTTTGGTGTGTCCAAAATCAGTAAGCTTATATCCTATAGGGCGGTCAAAAGCACATTGGGGAAAATTGCCCAGGTTTGCTTTGGTATAATTCAATCGATCTAGAATATAACGAATAATTGTATTATCTGATCTCAATCCGCTCGCTTTGGCTCTCTGTATTAATTTATCCAGGCGCTCTGCTATCTCTTTACCTTGGTCATCACATATCCCCTTCTCCATCAATAGCTGCAGGTACTGGCTCTTGACCTTCTTCTTGATCGCTTCCGACCCGAATAGATCAGGCTGAGAGCAAAGCATAAGCAGAAATATCAGAATGAGAGAAGTGATGATTCGTGGGAAAAGAAAAGAAAAAATTTTTTGATTCTCAGTTTTCATAGCAACCTCCTCAAATTTGAGCAAAGCCAAATATATGAATTCAGAAGCGCGAAGTCAAAATATTAAGGTTTGAAGACCGAGCGTCCTTTTAAGTAAGTCTCAAGCACCTTGAATTCCTTATCAAAGACGACGAGATTGGCGTATTTTCCCTCTTGAATGCTCCCCATTTCATGCTCGAGGCCGATAACTCGACAAGGATTCAACGAAGTCATGTTCACGGCCTGATTTACAGCGATCCCAGTCCATTCTAAAGCATTCTTCACTGCCCTGTTCAGCGTCAATACGCTCCCGGCTAGGGTCCTGCTCTTTCTTAGGCGGGCCTCGTATCCCTTCAGTTCAATCTCTTGGTTCCCCATTTGATAAATCCCATCGTCCAAGCCGGCAGCCTTTATAGAGTCTGTGATCAGACAAATTTTATCGGGACCTTTGGCTGCCAAAGCCAATCTCAGCGCAGAAGGATAAATATGAAGCCCGTCGGCAATGACCTCAGCGGTGACCTCAGGAGAATCGAGAACAGCGCCGATGACTCCAGGGCTCCGGTGGTGATAACCGCTCATGGCGTTGAAGAGATGGGTGGCATGACTGATCCCGTCTTCAAAACTTTCAAGCGCCTCCTCGTAGGTCGCGTCTGAGTGGCCGATGGAAACAACAGCGCCCTTTTCGATCAAAGGCTTGATAAAGCTTCTGTTGTTGCTGACTTCAGGGGCCAAGGAGATGAGGGTTTTTAAACCACTTAAGGCTTTGATGAGAACCTGAATTTCCTCCTGACTCATTTCCCTGATGAAATCCGGATCTTGGGCTCCTTTTCTCTGCGGACTCGAGTACGGCCCCTCGATATGAACGCCCAGGATTTCAGAGGGCAATTGGATTTGCCTGGCATTCTTTACGGCTTCCACAGCTTTCAGCATGGAGTCCAGGGAAGCTGACATGATCGTGCCCAGAAACCCGGTGACTCCGTGGCGAGCTTGGTAAGAACATATCTGTTCCAGGCTATTGACCTCACCGTCCATGACATCTTTTCCTAGGGCACCATGATGGTGTAAATCCACAAGACCAGGTGAAACGAAATTATCTTTATAATCCATGAGGCTGACATCTTTCTCTTCGAGTGGGCTTTCTCCTGAATGGACGGTTGAGATCTTTTCCCCCTCTATGAGGACCACTCCTCCAGATAGGACTTTATCCTCGAGGATAACGTTTCCTTTAAGGGCGGTTTTCTGCATCTGGAAATCTTTGTCTAAGGCTTTTTCTCCACTTTCTTTTCAACCGGCAGCTTCCGGTAATCCGTTAATTGTATATGACGTTTCTGGACGATATTCTTGATTCGCCTGCTGGTGAGAGCCTTGGTGACAGCGGCCCGATTGGCAGCCACATTCGGCAGTCCTTCAGGATTCGTATCCTTCAAAGCTCTCTCTTCAGGCGTGTCAAGACCGGGATGGACAACCAGCAGCCAGAGGCCTGGACCCAGCTGTTCCAATTTCTCAGCCAAGGCTTTCCCTTTCTGGTCAGGAAGGACTTCGTAAATGCTTAAAATCTTTTCTCCAGATTCCTGCGATAACGGCAGGTTATAGTCTTTGGCAATCTGCCAGACGACCTCATGGAGCTCTGGAGAGCTCTCCAAGGTGTCCATATGGGTATCGATGTACTGGACATCTATCTTGCGTTTCAGGGCCAACTCCAGCTGGGCGCGCAATTCTTTATCCAATTCTTCTGGTGAGGGATTGGCAGCTAAAGATGCCTCGGCAGTCGGATAAAAATACCCATCTTCATCGACCAAACTTGAAACTTCAGTCACAGGGAGAATGGGTTTCCATCTGTAATCCTGCCATTCAGCATTCATGGTCAAATGGACACCCACACACCACTCCGGATGCTCAAGGCACATTCGGGCTGCTTCTTCGAACCAGGGAGACGGCACTATGATGGAAGCGCAGGTCAATATTCCTTCTTGAAAACATTTCTCAAAGGCAAGATTGGCGGCATGAGTCATCCCCATATCGTCGCCCCGCACGATGAGATAGGCAGGCTCTTCGCTTATTTCTGGAGGCGGAGCACATCTCACCCAAAAAAGACTCGCCATAATGAGCAAAACAAGGACTTTCATTGCTTTTTTCATCGTTAAAAATTCCTTTCTGTTCGTTTCATTCAGTTTTTTAAACTCATTGCTGATGGCTCGGTTCATGTCCGAGAAGTGCGATGATGCTTCAGAACTCTCATGATCACCAACTGGAGAATAATGATCATACTGCAATTGACAACCGGGATGAATAATCCCTGCCTGATTCCATAGGCTTGAGCGAGCTTTCCTGTCAGCCAGGGCGAGGTCATTCCTCCAGCCAGGGCAATAACAAATATAACACTAAAGGCAGTGCCAGTGAAAGAAGGAAAAGCTTCTCCCACCACAGCTAGAGTGGTGGGAAATATGGCTGCAAATCCCAAACCTATCAATACGGCTCCCAGAGTTGCTACAGTCCTTGAAGGAGAGGATACGATCATCACCGCCGCGATCAAGGAGAGGAGAGCACTCAAAAAGACCAGTTTCTCGTTCTTCAAGATTTTCACTATTCGACTCGATAACAGACGACCGCCCATGATAGCTCCCCAATAGCCAGCTAGAATTATAGAAGCTGTCATAGGAGTCAGACCAAAATACTCATTTAAATAGGTAGAAATCCAGCCCCCTACCGTAAACTCATTTCCTGACTGGAAGAATAGCAGAAATCCGCACAACCAAAGGAGGGGATGCTTAACGACTTTTGAGACTTGGCTCAGAGGGAATCCCTGCTCAAGCTTGGGCTTGGGGAAGGCAAATATGGAAAACAAAAGGAAAGGTACAAGGCTCAACAAAAAGGCCAACAGAAGGATGTTTGCCAGCCCGATACTCCCGAGCAGAATTCCGATCAGGAAGGGAATTGTCAGAGCACCGAAGCCAAAAAATATGCCCAGTAGATTCAAGGCCGAGCTTCTCTTGTCCGGATGAATGTCACTGGTCAAGACATTTGTCCCGCCATTCAGACCGCCCCCTCCAAAGCCGATGATGACCGAGGCTAAAACAACCATCGAATAGGTCGAGGCATAGGTGAATACCAAAAGAGAAGCGGCCACGAGAAGAGAACAGATCATCAGGAATATCTTGAACCCGAATCGATCAACGACCGGACCGAAGATAACAGACATGACCAGCATGGCCAGGTTCATGTACAAGAAGAGTTTGCCAGCTTCACCTTTGCTGAATTGAATCCTTTCAAACAGGGAAGGCAGGATAGCTCCTAGAATAGCCATGACGATTCCGAAAACGAACATCCCTGCACAGGCTGAGGACATGAGTTTGGCTGTGCTGACTTGTCCTTGACTCTCTTGATTATTCATGCTCCAAAAACCTCATTTTAAAAGAACCAAGGGGACGGTTCTATTTTTTGCAGTTTCTTCTCAATCTCTTTTGGCAATTGAGAAAAAATAGAACCGTCCCCCATTTTCTTATTTTATTCATATCATTTCATCGAGCGGCTGTAATAAAACTTGGTAAAGGCTTGATAGACCTTTTGCAGGTGGTCTTTTTCAACTCCTTTAACGTTGGGAGAAACAAAGGTGGGAGGAAGCTTGCCTTTCTTGGCCAGGATGGAGCCAATCTCGGCTACCAGGGACATGGCTATGGAGACAGCTGTCACAGTAGAACCAGCCGCCACTTTCTCAATTTGACCGACATCAACCAAAGCATCCTCAGGTGGAACACCATTATCAATGGCGATATCAGCAATATCGGGAAGCATCTTGCCAGAAGGATGAGTCCTGGGAGCAATCTTGGCGTTCTCAAGAGAAGAAACACAGATGACTTTCAACCCCTTCTCTTTGGCTTCCAGGGCGACTTCAATCGGAGCAGTATTCAGTCCTCCATGTGAAAACACCAGCATACAATCCCGCGGCTCCAAGGGATAACTCTGCAAAAAAACTTCAGCGTATCCTTCCTGTCTCTCCAGCCATAAGAGCTCCCGTGCCCCTCCTGGACCGATGACATTAAACCACATCAATCTCGGGTCATAGAGCGGAAAAAATCCGATAAAGCTTCCATACCTGGGGAAAATATCAAGAACAGGTATGGCGGAATGACCACTCCCGAACATATAGATCCTGCCCCCTTTCTCTACCGCTTCAGCCATGATTCCTGCCGCTTTTTTTATTTTTTCTATTTCTTTGGTTTTGATTCTCTCCAGGATCTCTTGAATACGGTTCAAATAATCAATAGCTGCCATGGCCAATCTCCTTTTAGATTTTCTTGCCTCAAAAAAAGCTTTATTCCTGAATCAAGATCAATGATATCCGTTCATTCTTCTACTCTACCTGATCCCAGGCTAGTTTTCCGGCTCCGTAAAGTCCAGCATCCTCTCCCAGGCTGGATAACTCAATCCTCACCTTCTGAGCTGCCAAGGGCTGAGCCCATTTCTTAAACTCGTTCCTTACAGGCTCAAGAAACACCTGTCCTGCCTGGAAGAGGCCGCCTCCCAGGACCACCATCTCTGGATTCAGGATACTGACGATATTGGCAATCCCCATGCCCAGAAATCTTATGGCGGAATCAATGACTTTGTTGGCTACTGGATCGTTCTGCTGGGCTGCCTCAACAACTGTTTCGGCGGTGATATTCTCGATGTTTCCCTTCACCATTCCTGTCAGGAGCGAGGATTCTCCAGCCCTTACGAACTCTCTGGCCTTTCTGGCCACTGAATTCCCGGAAGCTTCAGCCTCAAAGCAGCCGATCTCTGAGTACTTGTCTTTTAATTCTGGACTCAGGGCAAACCAACCCACAGCCCCTGAAATGTCCTCGCTGCCGTGGCAGAGTCTTCCTTCTATGATTAGGCCCGCGCCGATTCCTGTTCCCACAGCTAAAAAGACGACATTCTCCAGGCCTTTGGCTATCCCCTGCCACTGCTCGCCTGACACGTAGGCACTGCGGTCACTTTCCAGGGTCAAGGGAAGCTTCACCTTCTCCTGCACCTTCTCTCGAAGAGGGAATTCCTCCCAGCCAGGAATATTGGGAGCCCAGACCCGGCCGGTTCTATGAAAAACCACCCCCGGGATGTCAATTCCTATGGCCGCTAATTCTCCCTTTTCTGAGCGAGCGCACTCTTCTAGGGCAATGATGATGCCGATGATCTGCTCGGCAGGCTTTTCTGCTCTCGAACTATCGATGGCGACCTTGCCTTTACCAAGCATATTCCCTTCTGGAGTGAATAGGGCTGAAGAAATCTTGGTCCCCCCTACATCAACAGCGCCGCAAAATCTTTTCTTTTTCTCTTCCATATCAACCTCTACAACTATATCTTATCCAGGTTCTTTTTAAATCCTTAATTTACATTCTATAATAGACTCTCTCAATAATTAGCACCTAAAATGTTAATAAAATGGCATCATATGAATTTTCGTCAACTAACGAGTTTTGTGAATGAATCTGAAGGAATGGAGGAAGCGACTTTGAAGATTTAGCCTTTCCGAGCCGTTCTTCGAGGGAATCCGACAGTGTCGGATCCGAGGACTGTGTGAGCACGGGGTGAGCCATCAAGCGGTGTCTAGAACAGCTGAGGGAGATGGAGCGGGAGAAAGAAAAACGAGCGGAGTTCCGCAGGACCGAGAAGGTTGGGGAGGAAATGGCGCTAAAAATCTGAACGGAGCGAAAGCATTCCTTCAGATTCATCTGTACTCTTTCACTCCTTTTCCAAAGCTACAACCCAGACTTCTTTAGGCTCTAAAACCTTTTTCATGACGACTCGATTGTCTTGGACGAGAAGGGAAATGACCTGCTTTGATTCCAGATCTCTGGCTGAATAATTCTTGCTTCGAGCTGAAATCGCAAATTTCGCTTCAGTCTTCTTGTCCCCTCGATTAAAGGCAAAGAAAACCTTGAAGTCTTTTCCCTCCAGGGTTCTGGCATCCACAAAAACATCTTGTTCCGAAGAGGTCACTTTGACCTGGGTAGGTATTTCGAGCCACTGGGCCAATCCGGCGAAAAATTTTGCGTTGGCAGGATTTTTGAAATGATGATAAGCAGACCCGATGAAGGAACCGACGATGATCGCCTTGCCTTTTCCGTAGAGAGCATAGACAATGGCTGGTTTTCCGTTCTCGAATTCAGCCAAGACCTGACTTCGGTCGTTGATCAATTCAAATCCTTCCTCGAAAAAAAGAGCGTCCAAAGCATCTCCTTCTTTCAGAAGAGGAAGTGATTCGTGAGAGGCGTTTATCTTGATCTTCGAGGTCTTCGGCAGCGGCATGAGATAAGACTCTCGGCAGCCAAAGACTTCATGCAGCCCTCCCCCGGGAATGATATCGCTGGAGAAGCCCCGTTCATCATTCCATCCACACCGCGCTTCAGCCACCATAACACCTCCAGCTTTTACATAACTAATAAGGGCTTTGATATGGGGTTGGGACATCATCACTGGATAAGGGACGACCAGTAGCTTATACTGGTTCAGTCTGCCAGGGACAAGATCCATGACATGGAGAAAGTCCACTATCATGTTCTGTTCGTAAAAAGCCCTGTATACTCCTTGGAGAGATTCACTCAGGTTGTTGTAGCCGATGGGCTGCCCCTCACCCGTGTACTGCTGCTGGCCACCCACCATATGGGATAAAGGATTGTAGAGAATGGCAATCTCTGCTTTCGGAGGCTGACCGCGGAGAAACAACTCCTTATTTTCGGTGATGACTTTAGCCACTTGACCAGCCACACGGGCTCTCTCAGTGACTTTTCCGTCCAATTCAACCAGTCCGTAGCCACCAGATTCATAGCCTGAGATCATGGGATAATAGGCATAGATGTTGATCCCCTTAGCTCCGTAAGCCACTGCAGTCCAGATCCAATCTCGAAGGTCCTCTCCTACCACTGGAACACTCATCTTCAGGCCAAAGACGCCGTAGCCTGCCTGCAACTCTCCCACATAAAAGCCGCCGTTCTTTAGGCCCATGGAGCGGGCAAAATCATGTCCAGATGCCCTGAAGAAAGCGGGCCAGGGTTTGATCGTCCAGGCGTGTTTGGGATAGATCGAAACACCATAATAATCCACGCTATCTGCCATCAGGCGGTCATCAGGAGTTCCATTCCAATTCGGCTTGGAAAACAAACCGGGAATAGCTGAATGGCTGGTGATCACACTTTGAGGGACCACTGATCTTACTGCCTCCGCCTTTAGAGCTAGGTCTTGAGCCAATTTATCGACGATGAAATTTTTCCAGTCAATATAATCCGTATAGGTAAGAATCGTCCCGAATCGAGGGGGCTCTACCTCCTTCCAATCTTGAAAAGTGCGGTACCAGGCTTCATTCAAATTATCCAGGGTATGATATTTTTTCTGGAGCCATTCGCGAAAACGGGCCATAGTGGAATGGCAGTAACAGAACTGCATATAGGCAGCATTCCCCAAATGATAAACTTCAGCCCAGTTGATGATATGAGGTTCACTCCATAAGTCCCATCCGTAAAAAGCTGGCTTGTCCTTCACGGCTTTGGCTGCTTCAGAAAAGAATCTTAAAATCTTCTTTCTCACCTCGAGATGGTCAAAACAAAACCCGGGCGACGCCTGGGATTCCACAGCCAGGCTGTTACTGGCAACAAATTTTGCATCAGGGTGTTTGAGCCCAACCCAATCAGGAGCAGAATCGATGTAGACCTGAACGATAACTCTCAAGCCAACCTCTCCTGCTAAATCCGCAAGAGTCTCAAGGGTCCGGAAATCATACTTTCCCTCTTGCTTCTCATTGGCAGTCCATTCCACCCAGCAGCGAACCGTATTGAAACCCAAGTCTTTGATCTGCTCCAGGTCTTTTCTCCAGAGATGGATTTTCTTAGGAGTCACAGTTTCCAGCATAGGTGCCCTGGCCTTGCCTCCAGCATACCAGACAGAAACTGGATAATGGTCTCTTGTCTTCTCAGAGGAAAGGACTTCATCGAAAGAAAAACCCAGGAGCATAAAAATCCCCAGGAGCAGATAAGCGAATAAGTGATTTTGTCGGAACACATTCCTGTTTATTCTCATTCTATTTTTTCCTCCTAAATTATTCTAACCATATTATTTTTTTATCAGACTCTATGTTATAGCTCAACAATTCGGCAACACTTTTTGGGTGTCATAACCGAATTTCTATCTTCGTTGAGAAGCTTTTTTCTTGATCTTAAATTCTTCTCCTACCACCTCTAGCAACAAGGAAGAACCTTGATAATAATCCTCGCTAATTTCCCAAACGATCACGCCGGCGACCTCTTTTTCTTTGACGTATCTGCATTTAAGGGCCACAGATTGTTCGTCATCGAAGCAAATGATCTCGGTATTTTCAGGATTCCGGATGTAAGGGACCTTGGCACAATCGTCCCAGATACGAGACCATCCAGCGTTCATAAGATTCAGTATCTCCTTGTATCCGTATTGTTGACTTTTCTGGAATCTCTGGTATAAGCCGCTGCAGTCGAAAGACCGGCCATAAAAGGGTATTCCCAGCAATAACTTTTCTTTAGGGACCTGGCGGCTCAGGTAATACTCATAGCTGTCATCTGCAGAGCCGCAGGGATCATTGTTGCAGGTGTAAAGAGGAGAATTATGACCTGAGTGGTCGCTCCACTCGCCGTGGAAGTCATAGGTCATGCAGCCCACATAGTCAAAATATTCCATCACCTCTTCGAAATTTATCCATCGGGCCCAGTAATCACCAGCCGGGGTGGCCGTAGTCAAGAGGAGAGGAGGATTCTGCTCTTTCAGCGCAGCCGAGAGCTCTTTGGCCAGGTAGACAAAATTTTGCTCTTCCTCAGGATTGGAAGGATACTCCCAGTCTATATCAACGCCATCATAGTTGTTGGTCAAGCAGAATTCGAGTACCTGGTTGATGAACCTCTCTCTGTTGCCTGCGACAGAGGCCATCCCAGGAAATCCTTCGCAATTTCCCCATCCTCCTATACTCATGATGACCTTGACATTGTTAGCATGGGCAGTCTCGACCAATTCAGGATAGACATAATCTTCCTCCACGATCAGATTGCCATCAGAATCTGGTTTAGTAAACGCGTGAGCAAGAAAGGTTAAGTATTTGTACTGGATTTTACTGCAATCAAAGGTGTCTTTTTCCCAGGAAGGATAGTATCCGATCACTACTTTAGATAGATTTTCCTCCACAGGAGAGGTGTTAATGATAAGGCCTTTACATAATATAAGGCTGAAGATGATTATCAACCCCAGGATGATTCTAGACTTCCAGCCTCTACTCATTCTTCCTCCTTCTCAATCTTAGAATTCGCTTGGCAACTCTCTATCCTTCCAGTTTACCCGGCTCTAATAAAGGTGCAATTCTCCAAATATCATTTATCCAGCGCTGGCTGCTGCTTCCATCAGCAGGAAAAAGGCCTGACCTTCGGTGGCCGTTCCAGGCAATTCAAAGGTTGGCGCCCCGCAAACGTCCTGAACCAATCCATACTCATCCACTTTCTCATGCGCCGCCTTTCTCATCCTCTCTGCATGTTTACTGTAGGAGGGATCTAACCACCCTCCCTGGAGACCACGGTATATGGAGTAAGCAAGCATTTGAGCCAGATTCGCCTCCACAAAGGTCTTCGGATTGTCCACCACATCGTGGAAAAGCCCATCCTGGCGTTGGAAAGCGAGGCAGCCATCGATGACATCTCTTACATACCCAATAAGTCGTTTTTTCTCCTCTGTCATTTTCTTGGGCAGTGCTTTTATTACTCTGGACATGCCGGCAGCAGCCCAGCCGTTGCCCACTCCCCAGAAATCCTTTCGCTCAAAATCATTAATACTATCGTCCCAAATGTGAGAGAAGAGCTTTTTCTCTGGATTCCACAGCAGTTTCCTGAATCCCTCGATCTGCTTCAATGCCTCATCGGGATGACCGGCCACAGCGATGAAAGGAGGCGCCATGTACATGGAGTCAATCCACACCTGTGGTTTATTTGCAATATGGTACAAGGTGCCCTCTTTTGTCTTGGGCGCTTTGTGCAACAGATAATCAAGCATTCCCTCAGCCGCTTTTTGAAGGGAGGGATCACCCGTAATCTTTGCAGCATACAGAACAGGCTCGCCGTTGGCGGCAGGATCGGTCACACCTTGATTGGCGCTTATAACAGCCAACCGACCATCCTCAAGCTGCCTCAGAGCAGCCTCCTTGGCCATCAGAATGACCAGCTCTGTTTCCTCCATTTCCAGCAGAGCCTGGGCAGCCACGCCCTGCTCCCACGCATGCCTCTGCATGGTCAACATGGCCAGTTTTACTTTTTCGATTCTCTCCTTCACATTTTTGGCAGCGCCTTGCCCAGGAATTCCCCTATCCAAAAAAACAAAGCTCGCTCCAGTCGCAGCTCCGTATGACAGCGATGTCTTTAAAAATTTTCTTCTTTCCATGTTCTCCTCACTCTACGTATTTGGCAAAATACAAAATAATCCAGACAATTGTCAACGGGATACAACACCCTACTCCCCATTTCATTGATTTTCTTAGTAAAATAAATAACCTTATGCAAGCTCGAATTAAGTGTCTTGTGCCCTGAAATAGACTTGATTTCTAGTCATAACCAACTTAATATAATTGAATAATCGACAAAATTTAGCGATGTAACTGGATCATCGAAATGGAAATCATCATCAAAGAGGATTATGACCAAATCTGCGAAGAGGCCGTCACGATCATCCACCAAACCTGGAAAAAGAAAAACGATTTAGTTCTTGGACTGCCTACGGGTAGGACTCCTCTCGGAGTATACAACCGGCTCATCGAATTAAACCAAAACCAGGAAATCGACTTTTCTCGGGTCGTCGCTTTTAGTCTAGATGAATATTTGGGGCTGAACAAGGATCATCCGCAAAGCTTTGCCTATTACATGGAGAAGAATTTTTACCGGCACATCAATATCAAGAAAGAAAACATCTTTCGCCTGGAAGGAACTCCGAAAGATGTTGACCGCCACTGCCAGGAATATGAAGAGAAGATCAAATCTCAAGGAGGACTCGACGTTCTGATTCTGGGTATCGGAAGAAATGGCCACATCGGATTTAATGAACCGAGCTCTTCGTTATCCTCACGAACCAGAGTCAAAACCTTGGCTGAGGAAACCGTCGAGGTCAATTCTCGCTTCTTCGAGAACAAGGACGAAGTCCCACGCTTTTGTTTGACCATGGGGATCGGCACTATCATGGAATCGAAGATGATCATCCTCCTGGCTTCGGGCGAAGACAAAAGCGAAGCCGTACAGAAAAGCATGGAAGGTCCGGTCACAGCCTCAGTGCCAGCTTCGATCCTCCAGCTTCATCCTCAAGCCAAAATTATTATCGACCAGAAAGCGGCCTCGCGACTCATCAGGAGAGATTATTACCAGTGGGTATACAGGAATAAAGAGAGAGTCTCTGATTTTTTAGAAAGAAAAAAAACGATCTCCGATTAAGCGGGGTGGCCGTCAGTGTAGCCTGGCTGCATCCAGGCTAGGTTTCGTCCTTCAAAGAAGGGCTTCAGGTCTGCCTGGATTTTCTTCATTTCTTCTGGCTTCATCTTCTTGAAACTCTTCAACAAGGCAATGTTCTTCTTCAAGACTTCAAGGCTGTCCGTGCCGATGACTGCGCAGTGAACATGGGGAAGGCTTAAAGCATAGCGAATCAACTCTTCGGCTGAAAGCCCTTCGACCGTCTCTCTCGGCCGGATGACCTTCATTGCCAGAATCCCCATCTTCTTTCTCGCTGCGGCCGGAATGGCTTCTTTCTCAAAATCACCTATGCGTTCTGCATAATGATTGAGAGCGATAATCATGGTGTCAAAGTCATAGCGGTTGGCCATGGCCATCATCGATTCTGCAGATAGGTGGCCTGAATAACCGATGAACCGAGTCACCTTTTCGTCTTTTAATTTATTGAGGGCTTTGAGCACGCCATCCTTGGCGCCGATTTTCTCTACATTTTCCAAGGACTGGACGTTGTGAATCTGGTAGAGGTCCAGATGGTCGGTCTGCAGGCGTTTCAAGCTTTCCTCCAGATGACGCATAGCACCGTCATAGGTTCGTTCCCCTACTTTGGAGGCCAGGAAGACTTTTTTCCGGCGGTTTTTTAAAACCAAGCCATAGCGTTCTTCGCTGACCACACCCTCGTACACATAATCATGGGCTGTGTCCCAGTAATAAAGGCCGTTGTCGAGAGCATGGTTCAACAGTTCGATGCTCTTTTCTGGGTCTTTGATCGTGCAAAATCGGCTGCCCCCACCTATGGCGATGAGGGGAACAATCACCCCTGTCTTGCCCAACATGCGGGTAGGCAGACCTTTGGCGTCAAAGGCCCGCTTCTTTTTGGCTGAGAATAGATCTCGAGAGGATATGGCCCCGAGGGCAGCGGCTGTGGTCAAACATTTTTTAAAGAAATCACGGCGTTTGATAATGTTGTCTTCCACAGCAGGTCTCCTTATTAAAAATGTTTAGGTTAATCTTAATGCATTCAGGAGTGAAAAATAAAGAGAATTTCCTGGCTCTCTCTCTAAATTTTTAAGCAACATTCAATTTTTCCTAACGGATTAATCCTTACCTTTATATATTTTTCCCCACAGCTTAATATCGTCAAAGCTTCCCGTGTCATCAAAAGAGCCTAGACCTACCTGTCCATGACCTAATGTTTTATCCACGGCCGTTAAGATTGGGCTTGTCATGTCATCCATGTAGACCATGATCTTCCCTGTCTCTGCATTACAGGTGACTTTAAAATCGTGAAACCTTAAATCATTCATCCGGGCCGTGGAATGACCGGGTGGTTCGCGGTTGATCTTTACCCGATCACGGCCGTTTACCAACCCGATGATATTATGCAACTCGTCACTGACTGCCGAAAAGTGGACATAATAGAAATGGGTGGGATCCTGGTAATGAAAAATGACATCCACATCACGATGCATGTTAGCCGGGTCTGCATGGCATTTGATTCGTCCCGTAAAGACAAAGCTGGTCACATCGAAGTCCTTTAAGATCGCACGCGAAGTCGGTGCCCTGACTTTACCCGGAAGGCCGGGCGCTGTAAGACGATAGACCAGAGAACCTTCCTCTTCGGCCACCTCCCAGTGATCCAGGATGTCGGGGTGCCATCCTTTAGCATCGCCATCCTCAAAATCATCGCTGACCAAGAGAGGGAGATCTTTCAATGACTCTGATGGTACCGTCTCAATCGTCTCAGAATCAATGCAAAGAAAAAAAAACATCAACGCTCCCAGGAGAGCCACCAAAGTAACTGAGTGTCTGACCATCACTGACTCCTTTAAAGGATCTCTCTTTCTAGACTTTTAGCTGTATTTACGAGCTTACGGATAGCGGGAACGATCATGATCACCAGCTCATACTCTGGCCTTTTCGGACGTTCTAGAAGAGAAGATGCGTTTTCCACCCAAGCCTGCTGAGGCGGCTTCTTGCTCTCCAGATAATCCAGGGCCTGGAGCCCAGCCTCAGCCAACGAAGTTAAGTCCTCTGAGAGGGGAAGTATCTCCTTAAGGAGAAGAGACACCTCCAAGATGGGTTTCAATTTGGAGTGATTGTCCCGCCATTCGATCAGCCACTCCCTTATGATCTCTTTATTGGTCTTGTATTGAGGAGCGTCAGCCAGCATTTCATCAACCAGGTTGCGGAATTTCCTGGCTCTATGGCTTTCAGGACGAGCCGCATCGACCAGGCGGTTTAAAGGTGTCATCTGGGTGTATACATGAGTGTTTCCCCGTGTGTAGAACTTAACTGGCTCTACGATATCAGCCAGGACCTTAAGGGGATCAAGGTGGTATTTTCCCGATAAGCGCTCCAGCATCTTCGGATAACTGGACCGATGAGTTATTCCCAGCTGTTCCAAGCCTTGGCTTATAACCTCGAGGCGGCGGTACATGTCCTCAACATCTTGGACCTCCTGCGGAGACCAGAACCGCTCGGCGATACAGGCTGTTCTCGGCCAGATACGGGAATCAATGTTTTCAGGGGTGACATACTCAGCCCACATGCAGGCCTCGCCACCCAGAATTCGGACTCTTTCCTCTGGGTTTAAGTTGGCTGCTTCTTTGCCCAGGGGATCGACCTGGTAGTGCTGAGATGCTGACAGAATGTGATCCAAGTAGTAGCCATGGGATAGAATCCCCATGTATCCTTGACGGGCAGATTTGGCTAAAGACTCTTGCCCCCGCCAGCTCTGCACGACGATGTCCTGGGGAAGGTCTGGATGGAAGATTTCGTCCCATCCCACCATCTTTTTTCCGTGTTTTTTGAGGATCGCTTGAATCCTTTGATTGAAGTAGGCTTGAAGGTCATGATTATCCTTCATATTATTTTTACGCTTGAAGGCCGCAATACTGGGATTGGTGTTCCAATGTGCGCCATTGACTTCGTCGCCGCCAATATGAAAGTACTCGTCAGGGAAGAGCTTCGTCATCTCACCCAGAAAGAAATCAAGGAAAGTGTAAACTTCTTCCCGGGTAGGATCCATACAGGGATCATGAATGCCCCAATAACGCTCGATCGAATACAGACCTTGAATACTGGCCAACCCAGGATAACCCACGAACCAGGACGTGCTGTGACCGGGCATGTCAAACTCGGGAACTACCCGGATCCCACGGTCACGGGCGTAGCCTAAGATCTCTTTTATCTGCTCTTGGGTGTAGTAGTTCCCGTCTGAACCCATCTCATGAAGCTTGGGAAAGTTCTTGCTTTCCACCCGAAATCCCTGGTCTTCTGAAAGGTGCCAGTGAAGGACATTCAGTTTCACCGCGGCCATGGCATCTAGATTGCGCTTGATAACCTCAGGAGGCATCCAGTGCCGACAGACATCTATCAGCAATCCTCTCCAGGGAAAACGAGGTTGGTCCTGGATCATAACCGCCGGTATATGAAATCCCTCTGAATCTCTGCCCACCAGCTGGAGCAAGGTTTCGATTCCTCTCAGAACGCCAACTGGGGTAGAAGCGCTGAGATGACCTCGGGCAGGATTGACTTCAAGAGCATAGGATTCGTCCTCGTTCAGGGATTGGACTTTTTCCCCTGGACCTCGACAACTTATCTGAAGAATAGCCTTAGAAGCATCCTTTTCTACCTCCACGGCCAGAGTCATACCAGTCTGCACGCTCAACCGCTTTATCATTCTGTGCACGGCTCTTTCCAAGCGCGGTTCTTGGTGGCCAGCCAATGCGACTCGAAATTCTGAATCAAGAGCCAACTTGCCCTGCCTGAAGGAAATTTTCGCCGGATAGGGCATTAACACGAGGTCTGGTGCATTGTCTGAAGGATCTGAAGCGGACACATTGATGAAAACGAAAAAGAAGGCTAAAACGAAAATCAATGATAAAAGGCTAAATCTCTTCATAGGTGCCATCTTCCCTTCCTTTCGATTGAATCTAATGATAAGCAGGAAAGAACGTTCTTTCCTCAAGGGCTTTTTCCTATTATTAAGTATTCCAGGCATTCTTTTGTTTTCGTTCTTGACCTTTTATAGCAAAGGAAAATTCAAATATCAAATTTCATTTCCAAGATTTTGCTGATTGAAATTCTCGTACATGTTTCCCACAGAGAAGTCCTGAAGAAAATACTTGTCTATCAAATTCATTTTTTCTAATATCATTTTGATCACCAGAAATCGAGTTAATTTTTGATATTGATTTCCATGATTGCATAAAAGAGTGGAGAATTTATCATATGAATAAAAGAAAGAATAGAAAGGATTAAAAATGGATAAAGTATCAGAGATCGCTAAAATGATCGACCATTCTCTCCTTCATCCCACGCTAACCGATGAAGAATTGCGGGAAGGATGCGAGTTTGCTAAAAAACACAAAGTTGCTTCTGTCTGTATCAAACCCTATGCTGTCAGGTCAACAGCAGCTTTACTCAAAGGTTCGGATGTCCGGGTCGGCACAGTAGTCGGCTTTCCTCATGGAAACAGCCTCCCTGAATTGAAAGCCAATGAAGCTGAGCTGGCCTGTCAAGAGGGGGCTGTTGAATTGGATATGGTCGTCAATATCGGAAAAGTGTTAAGCGAGAAATGGGATTATATCGAGGCAGAAATCAAGGCTGTGAATGATGTGGCCAATAAATATGAAGCTATATTGAAAGTCATTTTTGAGAATGATTTTCTCCCCGAAGACAAATATAAAATTAAACTCTGCGAGATTTGCAGCAAAGTAAAGGTTGCCTTTGTGAAGACCTCAACAGGTTATGGTTTCGTGAAAGGAGATGATAATAAATATTCCTATAAGGGAGCAACCGACCATGACCTCGAATTGATGAGAAAGCATTGTTCGCCAGAGGTCCAGGTCAAGGCAGCCGGCGGCCTGCGCACCCTTGATGATGTTCTTAGAGTCAAAGAAATGGGAGTTACCAGAATAGGGGCCTCGGCCACAGAAGCCATCCTTAGAGAAGCCAAAAGGAGATTTCGAGAATAAGAAATCAATAGATTCGTTGAAAAGAACGGTAGGAGATAAAAGTTATAAATATTAATGAAATGTTCTGATTTTCTCTTTATGCTAATGTCCCGTAATCAAAAGACTTGACGATTCAGACGACCTCTCTCCAATTTACTTTTTCACCGTCTTGTCCAACCTTTTTCCCAGCTTCTTATACAGGCTACGCCTGGCATCTTTATCCATGTCCAGTATCTTTTTCGCCTGAGCAGCAACGGATTCAGCTACCCGCCTCGGGACCACCACCACCCCATCACCATCGGCAACCACCACATCACCAGGACAGACCAGCACGCCACCGATAGATACAGGCCGGTTGATTGACTCCAGCATATTGCGGCCAGGCCGCATCCCACGCCCTAGACCACGAAAATAGAGTGGAACTTGCTCGATGGCTATTTCATCCGTATCTCGAGCGTGCGCATCAGTCACCACCCCTAGCGCTCCTCTGGCATACCAGTCTAGGATGTTATAGGAGCCTATGGAACCAATATCAGCTTCTTCGACATCATCAATAACGATGACGTGGCCTGGTTTGATGATAGAGACGAATGCTTCCGACGAATAAGTCTCATAGAAGTGACCTTCCCAAGACTCAAAGTCTTCCTTGGCTTCAGGTCGGTTAGGAAGGTTCGAAGGCACGTAACGTACGGTCAGCGCGATCCCGCGGAATTGATGCCTCAAGGTTTTCAGGTCCTTCCAGGCAGCCTGAATCTCTGGATTGACCAGCCCCACATCCTGAAGTCCAATCCTATCTAAGGCATCCTTCACATCAGCCACCCGCAATCCATCATAAAGTTTCAGAATCTCGGTGTTTTCTTCTTGAGAATAAGCAGGCACCTGAATAAAATTCACGCCCTTTTCGAGCTGCTCTGGGTCGGCTCTTTGGGAATAGACAACCAGGGGGCATATCATAAGGATACACAATATCTTAGGGATCATGTTTGTTCCTCCTTCAATGTTCCTCAAAGCTTATATCATGAGAAAAAGTCGGGGTCAAATCGAGTGAAGTTAAAGCGAGGAAGAGTGCCCGGTGCTGGACTCTAACCAGTTTGGACGTTTGTCAAGATAAATTATGAGATTTCAAATATTCAGTTCTTGAGACATTAATAAATTCCTTTTATAATACAAGGAAAAATATCTGGGAGAAGAAATGGGAAACATAAAAATATGTTTAGGATTAGTTTTTTGTTTATTGATTATTCTATTCAGGCCTGGATTATGCGAAGCAGAAAAATCTAAATTGAGAGTTACAGTTGAGCAAGCCGAAATTCGATTGAAGCCGGATTCAGGTAGCATGACGATAAATAAAGCACCCGCAGGAGCAATTTTAGACTCAGATGAACAGGTTGGAGAGTGGTTTAAGGTGAGCCTGCCTCCAGATAAGAAAGGAATCGTTATAACTGGTTTTATTCATTCTAGTGAAGTTGAAGTTATCACTGAAAAATCAGTTGAAAAAAAACTAGCTTCTTCGCCTCCTTCTACCCCGCCGCCTCCATCTACCCAGACCCCTCCCCCTGCTCAACATCGTGCCTCTCAGCCCACTGCCATGAAATTCGATATAAGATTCTGGGGAGGAATGAATTATCTTATAGCTGGAGATGTAAACGATGGCGTCAAAGGTTTTATCGATGAGGTTCACGATGATGAATTCGTTTTTCTGTCAGTGGAGGGTGAGGCTAAAGACCTTCACCTTGGTTTTGATTTTGCTGCAGATCTCATCTTTCATTTTAATCCTCAGGTTGGAATCGGAATCGGAGCTGGCTATATTCAAGGAACCCAAGCGAGTGATTTTACCTTTACTAATGGTGTTGAAGGAATCTTCACCAATAAACCCAAAATGAGTGCCATTCCCCTCAGATTAGGAATATTTTTTGCTGCTCCCCTGGATGAGATATTAAGCTTCTCGTTCAATGGAGGAGTTGGAATCTATCTTGCCAATTATTCTTTAGATATCTGGTTTGAAGAAAATGGATACTGGGAGGATGTACATCAAGAAGCGACAGCGGCAGGTCTTGGATTTCACGCTGGGATGGGATTTGAATTCAATCTAGCGCCGAATGTTGCTTTTTTTATCGAAGGCCAGGGCAGGTATGCAAAAATTAGTGGCTTTGAAGGAACCTTTGAATATGACGACAGCGGAGGAGGACCACTATACGTAGAAAAAGGCAAGCTTTATTATTATGAAAACAACATAATGGGGAAAACCTACCCAAGAATATCTATCAGCGAAGATGAACCCTCTGCCTCTTGGGTCAGCAATGTAAGAGAAGCCAATGTTGATTTCAGTGGTTTTAATGTTGTAGCTGGAATAAAATTGAAATTCTGATTTTCAGACGAGCTTTGGAGGGATTTCAGGTCCCTCTAGTCGCCTGCCAGACTAGGAGACCGCAGCTGTCCGGTTTCGTTCGCCTTAATTTTCACTCATACCGCAGGGAATCGGCAGGATTAGCAAGGGCAGCCTTGAAAGACTGAAAACTGACCGTCAGCAAAGCGATTCCCAAAACTAAAAAGCCAGACAAGAGAAAAGTCACGATATCGATTTTGATACGATAGGCAAAATTTTGCAGCCATTTATTCATGGCAAAATAAGCTACGGGCCAGGCGATGCCATTCGCCAGCAGCACCCATTTAGTGAACTGTTTGGATAGCATGACGACAATTCCCGCCACCGAAGCTCCGCATACTTTGCGGATACCAATTTCTTTGGTCCGACTTTCTGCAGTAAAAGACGCCAACCCCAATAATCCCAGGCAGGCGATGAACAGTCCCAGAAGAGTAAAGATTCCGAATATCCTGCCGACCCGTTCATCAGCCCGGTACTGGCGATCAAAATCCGTATCCAGAAAAAAATGCTCGAAGGGATGCCCAGGAAAGGTAGCCTGCCATTGGGACTCGACAAAAGCCAGTACTTCTTTCAGGTTCGTGATATTTATGGATAAAGTGATATACCTAAAGGTCCAGGGAAGAAATTCCATAACTAGAGGCTCCACCTCATTCTGCAGTCCGCGATAATGAAAATTCTTGGTAACCCCAATGATCGGATTTACACGCACTCCATGTCCTGTTCTTAGGCGCTTTCCGAGCGCTTCTTCAGGATGGCTCCAGCCTAAGGCTTTGACAGCCGCCTCATTGATGAGAAAAGCTCCCATGAAATCTGTCTTCGTCCCTTTTTGAAAGGCTCGTCCAGCTACCATTTCAATCCCATAGTCAGGAATAAAATCATCGTCAAAATAAAGATGAAACATCGATTGGTTCCTATCATCCTCCTCTCCGACCAATTTAATGCTAAAATTAGACACTCCTCGTCCTGGAACGCTGGAGGAAACCGTGGCCCCGTTTATGGATGGATGTTTGGAAAACAAATCTTTTATAGTTTTATAATTCTCCTGGATAATAATCCCTCCTCGCAGAGGAAGAACGAGCTTCTGTTCTTTTTCGAAGCCTAAATACTGATTCTTCAGGAAGTTGAACTGTCTGTACATGAGCAGAGTCCCGATAATCAGAACAACAGAGATAGCGAACTGGACAACCACCAGAACAGTACGCAGGCTGACGCTACGAGTACCAACCGTCGTGGCTCCTTTCAGAGTGACAACGGGCCTGAAGGCAGACAGCACAAACGCTGGATACAGGCCTGCGATTAATCCAATCAGAATCCCACCCCCGATCAGTATAAAAAGCATGCCTGGATTTAAAAGCTCATTGAAACTAAGAAGGGTACCGGCTAAATTATGCAAAATGGGAATCGAAAACTTGACTATGACCATCGCCAGGCCCAAGGAAAAAAATACTACCAGTAATGATTCTCCTAAGAATTGACTGATCAACTGAGGCCTTTGCGCGCCTACAACCTTGCGCAATCCCACTTCTTTGGCCCTGTTCGCTGCGCGTGCAGTGGAGAGATTCATGAAGTTCAGGCAGGCGATAAGGAGAATGAAAAGGCCCACCATAGAAAAAATATAGATATATACAGGATTCCCTGGAGGCTCGATTTCATAACGGAGACGAGAGTGGAGATGCAGGCTGGAAAGCGGCTGCAGGAAGTAATGATAGGTTGTTCCCCAGATTGAAAGCTGTTCCCCAACATATTTATCCGCCAAGCGGCTGACTTGTTGAGAAAACTCTTCCATATCTACATTTGGCTTAACTTTTAAATATGTAAAAAACATAGTGGAATACCAGTTGGACATCTCATTCCAATCAGAAAGCGTTTTCATGGAAACCATAAAATCGTATTTCAGATGGGTATTTTCCGGAGAATTGGTCACGACTCCTGTTATTTCATAAGCTTCTTGATTTATCTCCAGAGTTTTTCCTACGACATTTGCTTGGCCGAAATACTTCTGAGCCATTCTTTGTGAAATCACCAGAGTTTGAGGACGAATCAAGGCTTCTTGGGAATTTCCCTGAATAAATGGGATGGTCAAGATATCAAACAGTTCCTGGTCTGCATACATGAAGCGATCTTCATAAAAGACTATATCACCTCGTTTGACCAGCCGGCTACGAGCAGGAATAATCCGGGCTGAATTTTCGACTTGGGGAAAATCACCCTTTAGAGTAGGTGCAACCATAGGCGAAATTGGAGCAAAAACCCGATTTGCGGTTTGGGTGCGAATATCCTGAACGATCCGATAAATCCTTTCCGTATCCTTATGGTAGGTGTCATAACTCAATTCATGACGCACATAGATAAGGATGAGAAGACAACAGGCCATCCCGATAGCGAACCCAGCTATGTTGATAAAAGAATACCCTTTGTGTCTTTTGATAGTCCTCCAGGCGACTCTTAAATAATTCATGAACATGATACACCCCCAAAAAATGAAGTCCTTCAGGAAGGCAGGAATCGAAAGGAGAAGATGTCGCCAGTACCAAAACCAGGCGCGTAAGCAACCCTTTGACCCGGCAATCCCTGCAAATTCCTCATCAAAATCACCCAGCAGAGAGAATTCATCCTCCTGCCGCGCTAAAATTCTGAGAAACCATCCCCCAATCCTGGGTGGATTCAGCTTGATATGTTTCATTGATTGTCCAAATCAAAAACAAATTTCGATAGCCCTGCCCATAACCTTTTGTTCACTTCATAGGCGCTTTTCAGGGCCTTCAATCCTTCAGGGGACAGGGTGTAATAAATCCTTTTCCGCCCTCTCCTCTCCACGGTGGGCTCTCCTGAGCGCTTGATGACATAGTTTTTCTTAGTCAATTGTTTGAGGGCGCTATACAAGTTACCGTAAGTAAAATCCTTCCCTATGATCTCTGAGGCATGCTGACGAATTTTAACTCCATAGGCAGTCTCGTTGAGCCGCCAGATGGAGAGGAGAAGAATTTCCTCGATTTTGGTAAGGTCTTTCATATCAATGTAATTTTACTGAATTTCAGTATATAAGACGCAAGCCAGATCAAATTGGTTGACATAAACAGAAAAAAATTTGGATGAGTAGTTTCCGTTCCCATCTAGGGAATGTCTTTCTGAATTCCCATCACCTTCCCTTTCTGAACAGAAAGCTATTATAGCCTCACCTCGTCAATGCCGAGGCGTGGTTGCGTCTTTCCGTGTGATTGTATAAGACCGCCTGATGAAAGACAGCTGGGCATGATGAATCCTGCCTTCCTCATCCCGGGTGAATATCAATGTCCAGGGCGCCTGCTTGAAATAAAAGAAATCCTTGGCCACGGGATAGATCTCATCGGGTCCGAATTCCATGATTTTAAGCCGATCGCCTTCTCTCCAGATTTCAAGAATCAAATAGTCCCCGACATAATATTTTCCGGTATATCCATCCAATTCTTTGGGAGTGAGCACGATGGGATTTGGCTTTTTGAAATAAAGGTACTGAGGTGTCCTGCCCATATTGTCTTTCTCAGTCATGGACAGGCCCCTTTTCTTGAGCAACTCTATGATGTTGTCGTGTCCGCTTCGGAAGGCATAATGCATGGGAGTCCAGCCTTCATTGGTCTTAATTGTCGGATCTGAGCCTTGATCGAGAAGGTATTCAACCAACCGGATACATCCCCGCCAGATGGCAGTATGCAATTCTGTCATGCCCCACTTATTCCTGTTGTTGAGTTTAGCTCCTCTTTCAACCATCAGTTTGATGATCTCGACGTTGTCATGATGCGCAGCCCAATTGACTGGTGACCCACCATCTCCGCCTATGACATTCAGGTCTGCTCCTTTTCCGATCAAATACTTGACGATATTCCAATGGGCACGCATGCAGGCCCAATGCAACGGTGTGTAATTGTCCTGGTCCGTCGCATTCAGTCTGGAAGGATCCTGTGCCAGTATCGTTTTTACAGTTTGCAAATCTCCTTTTTTCGCGGCCTCCACGATCGGTTCCGTTGACGCGATAATGGTCAGGTGAATAATAAGTATCATAATTAATACGACTCTTTTCATGTCTTTTTCCTCCTCGCTGTTTTATGGAAACAGAAAATTAAATCGTTTTTGTTCTAGACATCGCCTAATGAAAAAAGCCTTTCTCTTAAACATACAGTGGCTTCTCTCCATAAAACGATAATATGAATCATTCAGTTTATACATCGCTCGAATAGATCCCACCTCTCAGGTTTAGTTCGCGTCAAAGAGGAGTATCTACTTGGTTTCTTCCTTCGGCTTAAGCTCCATGCCGAGTTGCCGCGCTAAGCCTAGCTGATCATCTTCTTGCCATTCTTCTAAAACTTTTCCATTTTCAATGCGCATTATGGTTATCAGACTAAACTCAAACTTTTTCTCAGTCGCTGGAAGGCCCTGAACGCCTCCTTTGTAAGTGCCATTCGCGATAATCCTGCATATGACTTTGTCTCCTGCAGCAATGATATCTTTAATGTTCCAAGTGAATTCAGAGAAAGCCTCTGCCGAAGCCTTATAGTTTTCTATAAGTTTCTCGCGGGAGGTGGATTCGGGATATCCTGATGGATTGTAGATCGCATAGTCAGGCGATAATAATTCCTTAAAAGCCTCAAAATCTGCCCTATTTAACGTTTCAACGTAGCGTTTAACTAGTGCTCTGTTTTGCTCCTCAGTTTCTGCCTGGGCTTTGAAAGCTTCAAGCTCTGCCATTGCTTCTTTGTCCTGGCAGCCAACCATAAAGCACAAAATCAGAGCCAAGGGAATAGCCAAGAGTGGTTTTTTCATCTCGCCCTCCTTATTTTTAATGTGAGAATAAGATTTTATTTGACAATGTCTATCAACTCTCATTTTTGTTATTCTGAATTATTTCTTTTCGAGCTTTTCCAACATCTCTTTGGCATTATTGTTGTCGGGATTGAGCTCGAGGGATTTCTTATAATTCTTGATCGCCCTTTCGGTATCTCCGCTGTTCATATACGCTTCGGCCAGGCTGTCATATACATTGGCAGACCCGGAGTGCAGTTCCACATTCAGTTTGAAAACCTCTATTGCATCTTTATTTCTTCCAGCCCTCATCAGTCTGTATCCCATGGCATTGAATTCCCTTTCCTCAAAATAAAGCTCACTGTGGGGATTGGATCTTATCTCTTTATATTTTTTCAACCCGGCCTGGATACCGTTTTTCCTGATCTCCTGTTCGATACGATATGCTGCTGAACCGCTGATCATTCTCTCCACCATGTTCAGCCGTTGTTGTATCATGGCGACATCGGTATCTCGAATATTCAGAAAGGCCCTGTAGTGCTCTCTTGCTTTCTCAAGATCACCCATCCCTCTATAGGTTTCGCCGAGCTGCCAGAATGCATTCAATGATTTGGGATAAAGGCTCAACTGGTATTCAAACAGCTCGATGGCTTCTTTTATCTTTCCCTGTCGGCTCAATTTATCGCCTTCAAATGTTAGCGCCAGCGAAGGAGGATCCACTGCAAAGCTGTATTCCTCCGACAGCTTTTCATAATAATCAATAATGTCCTTCACGGTGTTTGTCTGGAAATCCTCCGGCAGTTTATGCCCGGCAAACAATTGCCTCAGCCCTTCTCTAAAAGGAAGAGGGGCTATGAAATAACCCGATGGTTCCCTGAATTCCACTCTAAAACGGAATCCCTCTGGCTTTTCGGATTCAAGAAGTCTAGCGAGACTTTCTGCGTATTCCAGGTCCTGGGGACGCTCATTCTTTTCACATTTTATATAAAGGAAATTCTTGAAAGATTTTCTATTCTTAAAAAACGCCTCAGTCCTGGGATAAAGAAATTCTGAATTCTCAGGATTCATGAAAGGGTTTTCTGATAGGACGGCGTTGAAAAATTCGGGTTTGGTAATGAGTGCATACAGACAAAAAACGGCGCCGGCCTGAGGCCCTGCCAGTATCCTGAAATCCTTTGTCCTGTAGCTTCTATCAACATAAGGAATCAACTCTTCCTCAAAAAAACTTATGAAATTATCTGCCCCTCCGCTATCATCGCGTCCCCTGATTTTTGCTGGCAGATTATCCCTGTAACGGTTGGTGTTGGCCACACCGATGATAATCAAAGGCGGAATCTCCCCGGTTGAGCCCAGCTTCTCACTGATAATGACGGCTTCCGCAAAATAGTCATTTATGTCCTGCCCGTACAAAAGGTACAAGACAGGATATGCCAGTTGGGTATTCTCGTACTCACTGGGAAGATGGATCAGGAGAAGCCTGTCTTCTTTTATGAGATGAGAATGAATCATTTTGTATTTACCGATGACGATATCGTCTCCATCCTTCTGGGCAAAACACAACTTCTGCCCGGAATAAAAGAATATTAGCGATATTAATCCAATCATAAAATTGATCTTGAAATTTTTCATCGTAACCTCCTCAATTTATCTCAATTCATCCGGTCTTAATTCTTCAATGATTCTTGTATCCATCCAATAGATATCTTCATCTGCATTTATAAAGACAATTTTTCCGTATTGACATCTCTTTATATAAATTTATGTCTAGTCCAAGAAAACCATAACCTATCCATACCATCAAATGAACTGGTTAAATGAATGGACTAAAAACAAAAAAACAATGCTATCGACCAGTCTTGACTTTAAGGATAAAAATGTAATCCTTCGGCAAGAACGTTTCTATCCGTACGATTTCAAAACCCGCTTCTTCGGCCGCTTTTTCAACTCTTTCTTTGATGGTTGGACTATTCGGATCTATCTTTTCTCCAGCGAACTCCCTTTCCAAGTCAATTTCTGAATCGATCGGGTCGACGATTACCAAAGGCGCACCAGGCTTAAGGCCAGGTTTTAGATTTTTGAATAGAGGACCGGGATTGTCTAAACCATGAAATACCCAAACCATAAATGCCATATCCAAAGATTTTTTAGGAAAGAGCGGGTCATTTTCTTTTCCAAGAATTGTTTCAATGTTAACGATGTTTTCTTGCTGACATCGTTGTCGCAGGATGGAAAGAGCATTTTCATCGATATCGTTAGCGAAAATCTTACCCTTGGGTCCTACCCGGCCAGCCAGGTGGACTGTGTAACGGCCACGACCTGCTCCAATTTCACCGATAGTCATCCCCGGTTTAACTCCGATCGCGTCCATAACTTTTTCCGGTGGTTGAAGCTTCTCAGCTATACTTTTCTCCCATTCTAAGTGGCGTTCGTACTCAACTTCCGGAGGGATTTCATGTCTCTTTGATATCCTGTTTGTTATTTTCCAGCCCTCTGTAAATTTAAGAACAGAAAGGAAATCCGTATAATCTTGAACTTTATTGTTATAAATTTTAACTTTTGCAACGGCAGCGTTTCCTTCAAGCCCTATCACCTCTATTTCCGCGGTTGTTCTGTTATTCCAATCTGGCCGGAGCCATTCTTGACGATTTAACAAAATTATCCATTGCTTCAAAGTCGTTGTGAACAACCTACCATGATGCATGTTTTGCCAAGCGAAACTCTCATGAAATCCTTTTTTTAAGACGTCAATATCAATATTATTATGAGCAGCTCCTACGTAGCATTCTTCGATGAGTTTGACTATGGCTTCTTTTTCCTCCTCAATTGTCTGAGCGAAACATTGCGCGATAAAAAATAACGCTAGTCCTGCCAAAATAATGAATCTTTTAATTTTCATTTTGTATCCTCCTCATAGATCCGTTAAAAACGTGAATGTAACTCTCCTCCGAATGTCATCCCTAATTCATCGTCTTTCTCTTAAGCATACTACTGCCATTGTCTTTTTCTCAATGATTTTTTCTCGAATGGAAAATCTAGAAAACCCCATAATACTCAAATCCAATGCATTGATACGGAATCCTGATAAAAAAGTTATGGGACAAAGGAGTCCCCTCTTTTGCTGACAATGTCTGGCGTTTATTATTAGGCAAAAAACGTTTTAATCCTAAGGACTTTTAGGTTCCCAAAATAAGTCTAAACAGAAGAAAAATGCCTGTTATCGCTTGTTTGCGTTTGTTTAATAATGGTTCAATATAGGCTCGGTCCTCGAATTGGCAAAAAAATAGCCAGAGGGGAGTCCTCAGAAATATTCCCTTTCTCCTCGGCTGCCATCAGGTGTTCCCGCTACCGAGGCTTCAGAACGCGGGTAAGCCGGCGAGTAGTTCTCCGGTCTTCAAGTAATGGTTCATCGCCGTTTCCCAGGCTTGCATCGATGTCCGATAGCTCTCTTCAGTGAAAGTTTGCAAGACCCGATCCCCCTTGCGGCTCAGGGCCGTGTAGCTGTAGCTGATGGTTGCGCAGGTCGTTTTGTCGGTGAGCGGTTCCAGCGAGATACGCAGCTTCACAATCGCGATCCCCGGTGAGTGTTTGACCATCTCGACCATCCCTATTTCGGGCTCGTGGCGAGTTACGATCCACACCGACTCGACTTTCTCGTCATGGGTTATGAATACGCAATCTGGTTCAACGACTCCCGTCTCGGAGTAGACCACGGAGGGATTCCAACCCTCGCACCACTCGGTCTCTTTGACCGGGCAGTAGAGCGGAAAGATTTCCTCAGGCGTTCCCTCTATAGTCTGCTCATAGCTGCGCGTAATCCGACTTGGCCTTACGACCTTCATCTCGTTTCCCTTCTCATTCGTCCGGATCCTCCAACTGGCACTATGATGACTCGGGATCCTCTGACAACCGGTGGCTGGCCCGAGCATCCAGCTCAAGTCCATAGACGCGCTTCAGATCGGCGATGACCTTTAGCGATTCGTCACTGAATGGTGACTTGCCTTCAAAGGCATGGAGTACAATGCCTTCAAGCAGGTCACCCAGCGATATGTCGTAGTACTCGCCCAGCGCTTTAAGGACTTTGACTAGTCGCCTTTCCATGCGAACCCCTGTCTGCACGCGCTTGATGACATACTTGTCTCCCGCGGGTGGATGTTTCTTGGGCATCATCGCCTCCGTCTGTTTGTGCATAAGTGTGGTGCACTAATGCCATTCCACGAGTTCGATGAGATTGCCCGCGGGATCGTGGAACATGACCCACCGTGAACTTGGAGCACCTGACTCTTCAATACCCCAAGGTAGCTCTATCTTCGCAGCTAGTAGTGCCTTTATGGACAGGTCGAGGTCAGGGACAGTGAGGGCAAACATCGGCCAGCGCCGCTTTGGATCGCGAGGTTGCTCAAGCCGCCCCTCCATGATCACTAAGAAGGTGCCATCGGTATCAAAGACGTAGTGATCTGTGCTTCCGCTGATAAGCCTAAGTCCCAGGACGTCTTCGTAGAACTTGGCTGTTGGCTTGATATTCTCGGCCTCAGCCCATACTGTCAGAACCGCTACCTGATTCGTTGGTCTTGTGTGCGCTGTCTGATGCCTCTTGTACGAACTCCGCGAGTGGGCGTCCTGTTGCACGAGCACTCCGTGGGGACCGTAGCTCCCCTGTGAGCGGTCGAATCCATTTAGGGGAGGGACAGCCAACCACACTAGCGCGAGAACAATCATCAGGTGTCTCATTTGAACCTCCTTTGTATTTGCTCGCCCGCGTCTGGAGGACTTTGGCGAGCCGTGTATCCATGCGAACCCGGTCTGCACGTGCTCAAAGACGAGCTCTCCGGGTGCATGTTCTTGCGCGCCATAACTTCCATCTATATGCTACCATGTTACCAAGGTAACAAGCAAAAGTCAAGCGTGGTCTTCCAGGTCAGGGAAGAAGCACCCGCGTCAGCGCAGGCCGGGTGTCTGATTATAAGGAGTGGGATCTTATGATACCGGTGACATCCCGTTCCAATTGGGGTACTGGCAGTTGGATTAGTACTTGGGATCAGAGTTTTAAAAAATGAGCATATTGGAAAATGGTATTTGATGGTGTCTAGTCCTCCATAATGAATGATTTCCACTTGGACTAGACCTCCCCCCGCGTATCAGCTGTGTGTCAGAAAATGAGTAAATCTGCCTAACTATGGATATAGATGATAGAACGGAAGACAAGGCTAAACAAACGGTATATCAGGGGAAAGCCAGGATTATTAGAGTGCCGAGGGCCGGACTCGAACCGGCAAAGAAATGCACCTCAGGAACATCTTAAGTCTTAAGACTCTTTTTGCAAAAGCTAGAACTCTTTGCAGACATTCTTGTTTAATTATTCCTATGTCTTTCGTATAATCATTTTTCTATTTCCGACTATACAATTGGAGGACAGGGTCATATAGACTATAATATGATTAATTCGATTTTCTTATTCAAAATTTGGAGGAATCAATGAAAAAAAAATGTCTAGTTATTCTCTCACTTACTATTATTATCTCAGCAACCACAACATTAATCGCTCATGATTTATGGCTGGTGCCCCAAAAATTCAGTATTAATCCCGGAGATTCGCTGACTATATTTGCCAACACAGGAATGGATTTCCCGAACAGTCTCAGTGCAGTAACTCCAGATAGGGTCGACCAATTCATTTTGGCAGGAAAATCAATAAAAGAATATGTTTCCGATTTAAAAGTGCAAGGCAATTCACTAGTCACCAAATACACTTTCGAGAGAACAGGTACCTATGTTGTCGGAGCAGCTTTGAAGCCCAAAGAGATTAAACTCACGGCAGAGGAATTCAACGATTATTTACTCCATGACGGCCTTCCCGATATTTACGAGCTCAGGAAAAAAGAAGGAATTCTTGACAAGGCCGCGGTTGAGCACTATTCCAAATATCCAAAGACGATTGTACAGGTCGGAAAAATACTGGATAAAACATCGATAAAACCCTTAGGATTTCCAATTGAAATCATTCCTAGAGTGAATCCGTATGAGTTGAAGTTAGGAGATGATCTGGAAGTTACAGTCTTATTCCAAGGGAAGCCTTTATCAAATGCAGAAATTGCTTGGAGCTATCCTGGAAGAGGTGAAGAATTTGCAGGCTCAAAAAAGACAGATGAGAACGGGCTGGCCGCTATACCTCTGGTCAAAGCCGGACCGTATGTCATCAGACTAACGCACATGGAGTGGGTCAAGAAAGAAACGCATGAATGGGAGAGCTACTGGACTTCCTTGACTTTTGAAGTTTCACCAAAATAAGAACATACAGAAAGGCAAGATATAGGCCTGTACTAACTTTTCTATATTTTCCAGCTTGGCAGTTCTGATTTTAAAGTGAACGGATAACAAGGGGAGTGCCGAGGGCCGGATTCGAACCGGCACGTAGGCTAACCTACGAGGGATTTTAAGTCCCTTGCGTCCATTTATATCAAAATAGACAATAATCCATTTCACAAATATTACACAAAAAATGTTGAAATGCGTTGAAAATAATAGAATGGTGCTGAAAACTAAAAATCGTATAAATCACCATAAATATGGGGAAATCTCTGGTACGCCCGGACAGATTCGAACT
>JABAOF010002178.1_pt4 | contig 52003 bp, 45 predicted proteins | sample 7062171 | NCBI WGS metagenome assembly JABAOF01 (sample SAMN14538628, study PRJNA623070) | marine sediment metagenome | biome: marine biome [ENVO:00000428]; feature: marine pelagic biome [ENVO:01000023]; material: deep marine sediment [ENVO:00002113] | place: India: Gulf of Khambhat ... | reverse complement strand
AACTCTAATCTTCGATTTTTGGCTAAAAATCATAATGCTCGCTACACCAAATGCCTTCGCATTAAGGGAATAGGCCGTCTTCATTTTTTGGCTAAATAATTAAGTATTGTGTCCCCGGAATTCAAGAAAGGATTAAATAAATGTTCATATTCTATAGGTTGCTTTTAGCACATGTAATTGGTGATTTTCCTTTGCAGTTTACAAGCATATATCGCTTCAAGACCAGATCTCCCTTAGGCTCTTTTGTCCACAGTGGCATTTTTGGTTTACTGGCGGCACTTTTGGTCTGGCCTTACTGGAATCTAACCAGAATGTGGGGATTCATATTCTTCCTCTGGATTGTTCACGCCATACAAGACTGGCTAAAAGTATTGGTATTTGAGAAGTATAAGTGGAATAATATTTGGGTATTTCTACTTGACCAATTTCTACATATAGGTTTTCTTGGTATGCTTTTTCCCTTCGGCTTGACAAAATTGACTCTACCACAAGGTCTTTCAAAATTGGTCTTTCTATACAACGATAACGATTTAGTAATATATGCAATTGCCTTTATATCTATAGGATTTGGCGGAGGTATTTTGATCTCTTATATCAAGAATTTGTGCTACGGCGGGGAAAAGGTGGACTTAAATTCGCCTAAGGGATATATTCAAGCTATAGAAAGAATGTTGATAGTAGGCTCAATTTTACTGAAAGGGTATTATTATCTTGTAATTCCTGGAATCTGGTTAATTCATAGTGGATATGTAATGTCCAGAAAGAGAAGGGAAAAACGATTTCGTCTTTCTTCTTTCTTTGATTTAATTTTAAATACTGCTGTGGCAGTTGGAATAATGTTGATTCTAAAATAAAGTGATAAAAATAACTTGCATCTGGGTTTGGATAGATTTAAGTTTTAAAGAATTGGAGGAACGACCATGGAAAAAGATATTTCTGTCCTGCAAGAGACTATAAACATATTAAACTTTAGATTTGAAGCTCTGCAAAAAATTACTCAATTAATTAATTTAGCCAGTAACTTTGAACAGGTTCTGGACGAGGTGATGAGACTGACAATTAAACTGGTTAATGCCCAGGCAGGGGTTATTATTCTCATTGACCAGACGACAGGAGAACTATCCTCCCACGTCACTATCGGCGGTCGTCCCAGGGAAGAATCGGGTGAAGAACCTACGTGGAAGCTTAATAAAGGAGTTATGGGGGCAATCCTGAAAGTAGGCGAACCTGCGATTATTTCTGATGCTTCAGAGTATCCCATATTCCGTGACGAAATAAGCAAAGCCATAGGATGCACGGTGGTAAATGCCTTATGCGTTCCCTTGAAAAGGAAAGGCGGAACCCTGGGAGTTTTGGAAGTATTTAATAAAAGACTCTCAGCAGATGAGCCAAAAGAGGGTGATAAAGGTACGGCACCTTTCACAGCGGAGGACCAAAAACTTATCGTCTCTCTTTCCAATGAAATAGTGATGGTTATCGATAATGCAATGCTATTTAGCGAGAGGGAAAGAAAAGTTGTGGAGTTAGATAGTCTGTTGAAAGCTACCGAAGCTATAGCCTCAGCTATGCAATTGGACCCTCTCCTGGATATGATTATGGAACTGGGGATGAACGTAATGGATGCTGAGGGATGTTCGGTGCTTCTGGTAAATGAGAAAGAGAAGAAGTTGCAGTTTGTGGCAGCCAGCGGAGCGAAAAAAGAGGAAGTAAAGAAGTTAAGTCTGGATATGGGAGAAGGGGTAGCCGGCTGGGTCGCCCAGAACGACCAGTCGCTATTAATTGAGGACGTTTCTAAGGAGACGCGTTTTTCAAAAAAAGTTGATGAGAGTTTAGGGCAAAAGACCAAATCGTTAATTTGTGTTCCCCTTAAGGTTAAACAGAGGACTATTGGCGTAATGGAAGTTATTAATAAAAAAGGTGATAGAACTTTTAACGAGAGGGATATGGTCTTATTTAAGCCACTATCGGCTCAGGCGGCTGTGGCTATTGAGAGGGCGAGGCTTTACGAAGATCTGGAAGATATGTATATTTCTACGGTAAAATCATTGGCAGCAGCTATTGATGCCAAGGACCCTTACACTCGTGGCCACTCTGAAAGAGTAACAAGATTCTCAATGTTGATAGCTAAGGAGTTAGGTCTGGATGACAAAACTCAAAGGAATGTGCAACTATGCGCGCTACTCCACGATGTGGGTAAGATAGGTGTTCCCATCTCAATTCTAAGAAAGAAAGATAAACTAACGGATGAAGATTGGAAACACATTCGTCGCCATCCTGTCTTGGGAGCGGAGATAATTTCTCCAATTACACAATTAAAGGAACTTATTCTCAGTATCCGTCACCATCATGAAAGGTATGATGGAAAAGGTTATCCCGATAGTTTAAAAGGCGAAGACATCCCCTTGATTTCCAGGATACTTGCTGTGGCAGATACTTTTGACGCCTTGACTTCCGAACGCCCGTATAGAAGCGGTCTTCGGGATAAAGCAGCGCTTGAAGAAATGATGGCTGTAAAAGGCACGCAATTGGACCCTGCGTGTGTGGAGGCGTTCTTAGCAGGGTATGGTAGAGAATTTGTCATAAGAGAAGAATAGGAGCGTTCGCGATTTGGCTTGCTCGCTGACAATTTTTTGCTCTGGGAGCATCGCCAAAAATCTCAGGAGTTTCTCCCGTTGTTAGGGGACTAAACTCCGATGTTCGATTTTTGGTTAAAAATTCTAATGCTTGCTACACCAAATCCCTTCGCTTTATATTGAAAAAGGAAGAAAAATGAAAAGGCTTTTTACTTTTAAAGGGGGAGTCCATCCTCCCTATTTCAAAGAACTTACTTCTGGTCAACCCTTGGGAAGGGCCTCCTTGCCTAAGAAAGTGGTGATTCCCCTTTCTCAACATACGGGTAAACCGGCAAAACCGATTGTGCAAACCGGCGATAAAGTTAAGACTGGACAACTCATTGGAGAAAGTGACGGTTTCATCTCTTTACCCGTCCACAGTAGTCTCTCCGGGGAAGTTATAGATATCAAACCATGGCCCCACCCATTGGGCCATGCCTTACCTTCGGTCATAATTGAATCCGATGGGAGAGATGAATGGGTGAGTGATTTAATAGTGCATGAAGATTATTTTCGCCTTTCTCCTGAGGAGCTAAGAGAGATTGTTAAGAACGCTGGAATAGCAGGGCTGGGAGGAGCAGCCTTTCCTACCCATGTTAAGCTCACTCCGCCAGAAAATTGCGAGATCGATACCGTGATATTGAATGGTTGTGAATGTGAGCCATATCTGACTTGCGATCATAAGTTGATGCTCGAATACTCTCGAGAAATACTCGAAGGACTGAGGATAATCATGCAAGTAGTCGATGCTGATCTAGGAATAATAGGAGTAGAAGCCAACAAAACCGATGCCATTTCTCTTTTGGAAAATGAGCTACGGCGAGAGCCCGGTATACAGTTAGCAGTGTTGAAGGTAAAATATCCTCAAGGTGCGGAAAAACATTTGATTGATGCTGTTCTAAACAGAAGAGTTCCTCCGGGTAAGCTGCCTCTCGATGTAGGAGTAGTGGTTGATAACGTGGGTACAGCCCTGGCCATAAGGCAGGCGGTAAAAAGAGGGATTCCGCTGATTGAAAGAGTTGTTACAATCACTGGTTCAGGCATCAAGCAACCACAAAATTTGTGGGCTCGTTTGGGTACACTATTTACCGATTTAGTCTCCCATTGCGGCGGATTACTAGGAAATCCAGAGAAGATAATTGCTGGTGGTCCTATGATGGGAATAGCCCAGTATACTCTCGACGTGCCGCTAATCAAGGGCACTTCCGGCATATTAATATTAAGTGAAGCTGAAACCTTTTCTGAAGGAGACTGTATACGTTGCAGCAAATGTATCGATGTATGTCCTGTGAACTTGATGCCTACGGTGATAGCCCAACATGTAAAGCAAAAAGATTGGGAGGTTGTAAGGAAGTATAGTCCCTACGATTGTATGGAATGTGGGGCTTGCGCTTATGTATGCCCGGCAAAGATTCCGCTGGTGCAATATATCAAGTGGGGGAAAGAAGAAGCAAGAGAGAAATAGGATGAAGGAATAGTTTTCGGAGTCGCTCGGATAGAGGAATGCTCGGAATTTGGTTCGCTCGCTGACAATTTTTTGCTCTTCGAGCACCGCCAAAAATCTCAGGAGTTTCTCCCGTCTTCGCGGGACTAAACTCTAATCTTCGTTTTTTGGCTAAAAATTCTAATGCTCGCTATACCAAATCCCTTCGCATTAAGGGAATAGGAAGCTTTTCACAAACTATCTTTTAGTTGGTGGTAGTTATAGAGGAAAAAATGGAAGAAGTTATTTCTCAAAGGTTAATCGTTTCTGTTTCACCACATATTAGAGCAAAGGAAGATGTTCGGGCAATAATGTTTGATGTGGTCTTTGCTCTTTCCCCGGCTTTGGCTGCTTCCATTATATTTTTTGGATGGCGGGCACTTCTTGTTATTTCAGTAAGCATCTTCTCTTCCATAGCTAGCGAGTTTTTCTGGCAGAGGTTATGGGGAAAGAAGGTTACAGTTGGAGACTTAAGCTCTGTTGTTACGGGAATGCTTTTAGCTTTTGTCTTACCTCCTTCTTCTCCCCTGTGGATGGTGGCAATAGGTGCATTTGTAGCAATTATTCTGGGAAAGCAGATTTTTGGAGGTTTGGGTTACAATCCATTCAATCCAGCACTGGTGGCGCGGGCTGTGTTATTAGCTTCTTGGCCGGTGTATATGACTACCTGGACGAGACCCTTTGATGGGGTGACCACTGCATCCCCTCTGGGAATAGTGAAGATGGAGTTGGACCAGAGGTTGCCATCATACTTAGAGATGTTTTTAGGTAATAGAGCTGGCTGTTTAGGTGAAATTTCTGTTTTAGCCTTATTAATCGGGGCACTCTACCTCCTGTATAGGAAGCAGATTACCTGGCACATTCCACTAAGTTATATTGGAACAGTTGGTTTAGTCTGTTTTCTGTTTGAGAGAGACCCTTTATTCAACATCATGGCTGGTGGGCTTATTCTGGGGGCTTTCTTTATGGCTACGGATATGGTCACATCGCCTTTAACCAGAAAGGGTAAGCTGGTGTTCGGCGTAGGTTGCGGGCTTCTGACTGTGTTAATTCGCTTTACCGGAGGATTTCCCGAAGGAGTCTGTTACTCTATTCTGATTATGAATATGTTAACTCCCATAATTGATAAAATGACTGAACCGAAGGTCTTCGGTAGTTGAAGTAAGTAATAGAGAGAGGCAGTATAAATAGTCCATGCCAAGGTCTTGACATAATTTGTAATTACCGCAGGATTTCCAATGAAAAGAATTATGATGCGAGGTTTGTTACTAATGGCTATGGCCTCCTTAGCTGCTTGGGCACTTAGTCTCACTTATAAGAACACCAAGCCTAGAATAGATGCCTATGCTGAACAGGAAGCAAGGAAAGCTCGGAAAGAGGTTATATCCGCGGCAAGCAAGTTTGTGCCCATAAATATTGAGGAGCAAGAATACTTTATCGGTTATGATGAGAGAGGAAAAGGTGTGGGCGTGAGCATAAGGACGAAGACGCAGGGTTATTCCGGGCCAATAGAAATGCTTATGGGATTCGATATGAACGGAGAGATAACAGGGCTGAAAATATTGAACCAGATTGAGACTCCTGGATTGGGGTCTAAGATTATGGAGGATTGGTTCAGTAAACAGTTTATTAAACTGAAAGCAGAGGATTTGAATTTTGCCAAAGAAGAACCCCAGGGGAAAATAGAAGCAGTTACGGCAGCGACTATTTCTTCCCGGGCAGTACTTGAAGGAGCTAAGAAACTGTTCGGTTTATATGTTGACTTTCTGGAACATTTAGAAAAAATAGAAATTCTCAAATATATGCCTGATGGGGTCTACACTGGCGAAGGAAGGGGTTTTAGTGGGCCGATTAGGGCAATGGTTACTGTGCAAAATCATCAGATATTAAAGATAGCTGTTCTGGAGCAACAGGAGGTAATAGAGTACTGGTCTAAAATCAGAGAGAAAATCCCCCAGGAAATACTGGAAAAGCAGAATGTCGATGTAGATATGGTTAGTGGAGCGACTTATTCCAGCAAAGGATTGATTGAGGCAGTAACAAATGCTCTGGAGAAAGGAATAGAGAGATAGAATGTTGAAGTTTGGGCAGGCTTTGAAGATAGTGCTTGGAGATACCAAACCGATGAAATGGGAATGGGTAGTTCTCTCCCGGGCGCATAGAAGGGTGCTTGCTGAAGATATAATTGCTCAAAATAATATTCCCTATACAGACAATTCGGCAATGGATGGCTATGCAATAAGTACAAAAGATCTGAAAACCGTTCCCCTGGAATTAAAAGTGGCAGGAGTTGTATCTTGTGGGAAACCTATCACCAAGAGACTAAGACCGGGTGAGGCTATGGCTATAATGACAGGTGCTCCAATTCCAGAAGGGTGTGACGGTGTTGTTCCTGTAGAGGATACAGAGTTAGTTGCCTCAGGAATTGTGAGAATTCTTAGCAAGATCAACCGTGGTAGAAACGTGCGCTATTCAGGAGAAGATGTGAGAAAGGGAGAGGTGGTTTTGGAAAGAGGCACCTCTATCGGTCCAGCTGAATTAGGGATGCTCGCCTCTGTGGGTAGGAAGAGAGTGAGGGTTTTTCGAAAGCCAGTGGTGGCTATATTAGTTACCGGCAATGAAATCATCGAACCTGGTGAGAGGCTGCGTCCAGGCAGGGTGAGAGATATAAATACATTTTCCTTACGCGGTCTTGTGGAAAGATTCGGCGGTGCTCCGCTTGCTCTGGGAATAGCTGGCGATGAGAAAGCTAAACTGTTGAGAAAAATGAGAAAGGGACTAAATTCTGATGTGATGATTATTTCCGGTGGGGTTTCTATGGGGAGGTTCGATTTCGTGCGTGCCGCCCTCACTTCTCTGGGATATAGAGAAAGATTCTGGAAGGTGGCGATGAAACCGGGAATGCCAATCAGCTTTGGACATATCGGTCGCATGCCGATCTTTGGGTTACCAGGTAATCCTGTCTCTTCGATGGTCTCCTTTCTGGAGTTTGTGCGTCCCCTTATGATGAAGCTCGTGGATAGACCTATAGATTTGCCTGAAATTTCCGCTCGTCTAAAAAATCCTATAGTGAAAAAGGATAATAAGAGACATTTCCTGCGGGTGAAATTAGATTACAGCGATCACAAATATTTTGCTTCTCTCACAGGTCCTCAGGGGTCGGGAATTCTTAAATCGATGATTGAGTGTGACGGCATTGCCGTTATTCCAGAGAATGCTAAGTCTTTGAAAGTAGGAGATAGAATAACTGTGCAATTGGTAGCTTAGGGGCTTGTTCCCGCCTCGATAAATCGGGGTGCCCAAAAAGGGCTACACTACAGTCTATACAAGTTGGATGGTGATTGGTATGCCTAAGTTGAGAAGTTTTACTAACGGGCTTTTGAGGGAGAATCCAGTTTTAGTGTTGGTACTCGGGCTCTGTCCTCTCCTGGCAGTTTCTAATACTGCAATTAATGCTCTGGGGATGGGGATTGCCACGACTTTTGTGTTAACTTTTTCCAACCTGGTGATCTCTTCTACCCGTAGACTTATTCCTGAAGACTTGCGTATTCCTGTTTTCGTTATTGTTATATCTACTTTTGTTACCGTAACCGATTATTTTATGGCTGCCTATTTTCCACCTCTCCACAGAGCCCTGGGCGTTTTTGTTCCCTTGATTGTGGTGAATTGCATCATTTTGGCCCGTGCCGAAGCATTTGCCTATCGCAACTCTTTGATAGATTCGCTTTTGGACGGCATAGGGATGGGTCTGGGGTTTATTCTGGTGATTGTCACCATTGGAATAATTAGAGAAGTTTTAGGCAATGGTACAATATTTGGCTCAAGTAAATTCATCTTTCACCCCGGCTTGATTATGGTTTTCCCTCCCGGAGCATATTTAACTATTGGCTTTCTAATGGGAATACTAAACATTTGGAATAGTAGAAGGAGGATGAAGAGATAGTTTTCGGAGTCGCTCGGTCAGTAAAACCTCGCTCAAAATCCGTCCCGATGCATCGGGGCGGATTTGAAGCTCCTGTAACTATCCCTNNTTCTTTGGCGTTTCTCGCCACATGGAAGTTTCCTTGGGTATGAGCATGGCGGTTATTTTCGTAATGACTATATCCTCAGCAGTTACCTGGATTCTCTACTATTTTATCCTGTTGCCACTAAACCTGGAATTTCTGAAAATCTCAACATTCATATTGGTAATTGCTTCTTTAGTTCAGTTGGAAGAGCTTTTTTTGAAGAGGTATATTCCTCACCTGTATCGAGCCCTGGGAATATATCTTCCTCTGGTTACAACCAATTGTGCTATTCTGGCAGTCGCTTTCCTCCATGTCGATTATAATTACGCTTTCATTCAAACTGTGGTATATGCTCTGGGAGTCTCCTTAGGATATACGGTAGCCATAATGCTGTTTACTGGAATTAGAATGAGATTGGAGATTGCACCCATTCCCGAGCCTTTAAAAGGGTATCCTACTGCATTCTTCATAGCTGCGTTGATGTCTTTGGCCTTTTTGGGCTTTAAGGGTCTTTTTGGCTTGTAATTAATGGGGAGGAATTATGGTCTGGTTTGCCGTTATTGCTTTGGGTGGGCTAGGACTACTTTTTGGTCTTCTTCTGGCTGTAGCTGGTAAGAAGTTTGCTGTAAAGGTCGACCCTAGGCTGGAAAAGATATTGACAGTCCTGCCAGGGACTAACTGTGGCGCTTGCGGTTTTGCCGGGTGTAGGGGTATGGCAGAGGCTTTACTTAGAAATGAATCGGGAGCGGCTTCCTGTCCGGTGGTCAGTGAAGAAACTGTTTATAAAATAGGTGAGATTCTGGGGAGAAAATTTGAGGTTAGAGAAGTGGAAGTTGCCCGGGTTATGTGTCAGGGGGACGAGAGCAAAATAAAGTATGACTACCAGGGGGTAGTGGACTGTCGCGCAGCTCATCTTGTGGCTGATGGGTACAAGGCTTGTAGTTACGCGTGTTTAGGATTGGGTACATGTAAGGCTGTCTGTCCCTTTGATGCAATTCTCTGGGAAAAGGGTAAGACGCCAGAGATCTTGATGGACAAATGTACTGCATGTGGAAAATGTGTTGAAGTCTGTCCTACAAAAGTAATCAGTCTCATTCCTAAAAAAGCTAAAGTATACGTTAAATGTAGTTCTCACGATAAGGGAGCGATAGTTCGAAAGATATGCAAAGTGGGTTGCATTGCCTGTGGCATTTGCGTTAAGGTTTGCCCGACGAAGGCTATTACCTTGGAAAATAATTTGGCTGTTATCGATTACGAGAAATGCACAAATTGTGGAATCTGCGTTGAGAAATGTCCAACCAATTCCATAGTAATGGTGCAATAGACCTCTTCACAAACCATCTTTCAAAAATATTCTGAGTTAGGATGTTCCTGCGATTGTTTCCAACCTATTAACGTTTGTACATGTGGAACAGATATGGAATATATATGTGAGTTGTGTGGCAGAAAAATCGTAAGAAGTCGTTATCTGGTCAGGATAGCTTCGTATGCTCCCTATGATGGTTTAGAAATAGGGCTTTTAGATTTGACGCGCAATTTTGAAAAAGAGATAAAAAATCTATTGAAAAAGATTCAGAACAAAAGAGGGAAGAAAATGGAGAAAGATATTTGTGTGGGATTTGAGTTTATTCTCTGTAAGAAATGTCGCGATAATTATATAAAGAATCCATTGGGTAAAAAGAGAGTTAAGCGTGGTAGAAAAAGAATTTCAAGAAAGAGAAATCCATGAACGAAGTAGTGATATTTATTACTTCGGCTAGTGAGAAAGAAGCAAAGGACCTTGCCCGGGTTTTGGTGGAGGAGAAATTGGCAGCCTGTGTTAATATCCTCTCTGGTGTTGAATCACTTTACTGGTGGAAGGATAAGATTGAATCGAGTAGGGAATGGATGCTGGTAGTTAAGACGCAGAGGAAAATGGCAAAAAAGCTCGTGAAAAGGGTGAAGGAAATTCATAGTTACGAAGTTCCAGAAGTGATTGCTCTTCCCATAGTCGAAGGAAATAAAGACTATTTACGATGGATTTCTGATGCACTCGCTTTGCGCAAAAAGAAAGGAGATTTATGAAAGAGGCGCTGTACTACTTACCGTTGAAAGAAAAGAATAAAGTGCAGTGTTTCTTATGTCCCCATCAATGCATTATTGATGATGGAAAGACGGGCATCTGTCGCACCCGAAAAAATGTGGAAGGGAAATTGTTTGCTTTAGTATATGACCAGTTTACCTCGGTAAATCTGGACCCGATTGAGAAAAAACCTCTCTACCATTTCTATCCAGGAAGAGAAATTCTATCACTGGGGACACTTGGCTGTAATTTTAAATGTAAAGGCTGTCAAAATTATGGAATTTCTCAGGCGACAGTAGGTGAGGTTCCCACCAAAACTGTTACTTCTGATGATGCTGTGAGACTGGCAAAGGAATACGATTCTATTGGCATAGCCTATACTTACAATGAGCCATTGATTAATTTTGAGTATCTTCTGGAAACTGCTCATGAAGCGCATAAATATAATTTAAAAAATGTCTTGGTTACTAATGGCTATATCAATGAAGAACCTCTGGTCAATCTCTTACCCTACATTGACGCAGCCAATGTTGATGTTAAATCATTTCGGAACGATTTTTATAAGGAGTATTGTAAAGCCAGGTTAGGAGATGTTCTACGCACGGTAGAAATTATGGTGAGACAGAAGAAACACGTAGAAGTTACAAATCTGGTTATTCCCACTCTCAACGACTCTGATAGTGAAGTTGAAGACCTGACCGATTGGCTCTATTCTTTATCCGATGAAATTCCTCTACATTTTTCTCGTTACTATCCGTGTTACAAGATGACTATAAAGGCTACGCCTCTGGCTACTCTGGAAAGGGTGAGAAAAATTGCGCAGAGAAAATTGAAGTATGTATACCTGGGAAATGTATGGGAAAAGCCTGAATCTAACACTTATTGTCCAGGTTGTAAGGAAGTACTTATTGAACGCCGGGGATACCATACCAAGGTGGTGGGTCTTACGGGAGAGAACTGCAGTAATTGTGGAGAGAAAATAAATATAAGGGTTTGAGATAGAAAAAATGAAAAAATTTACAGCTCTGATTTCTATCTTTCTTATTTTTTTTATCTGTGGTTGCGCCAACAGGGAATATAGTAAGGTAGAATTCTTGATGGATACTGTGGTAGAAATTAAAGTATACCACAATAACAAGGCCGAGGCACAGGAAGCTATCGATAGTTCAATGGAAGAGATGAGAAGAGTTGAGCAGAAGATGTCCAGTTTTTTCCCGGGAAGCGAAGTTTTCAGGATTAATAAGGAGGCTCTTCTTGAGGAAAAAAAAGGGCCTCTGTCGGCAGAACAGTGGATACCTGTTAGTAATGAGCTCTTCTCCTTGCTTAAAGAATCGGTCCACCTGTCACAGCTCACCAGAGGCACTTTTGATATTACCATTTATCCCTTGTGGAAAATCTGGAAGTTTAAGGGAGAAAATCCTGAAGTGCCGGGTAAAGGGGAAATCGAAAGGGTGCTAAAATTCGTAAACTACGGTGGTATGATTTTAAAAGATGGGAAAATCAGTTTTGCCAAGAAAGGTATGGGTATCGATCTCGGAGGTATCGCCAAGGGATATGCGGTCGATGCCGCAGTAAAGATTTTGAAAAAGAAGAATATAAAGAGTGCTATGGTTAATGCAGGTGGAGATATGTATGTCTTGGGAAGAAAACAGGGGAGACTGTGGCGGATTGGTATTCGACATCCTCGAAGAGAGGGAGAAATTTTGGGAACTATTGAGGTCGAGGATGAGGCAATCGTTACTTCTGGCGATTACGAGCGTTTCTTTTTTTCTGGAGGAAAAAGATACCACCATATCATAAATCCCAAGACAGGCTATCCCGCGGATGAGTGCCAGAGCGTGACTATTGTGGCTAAGGAAGCTACCTTTGCTGATGGGCTGGCTACGGGAATATTTGTTTTGGGCCCCAAAAAAGGTATGGCTTTGATTGAGAATTTGGAAGGGGTGGAGGGAGTTATCGTTAACAAAGAAGGAGATGTCTCTACTTCTTCGGGATTGGTTTCCAAGATTAAGTATGTTAACTAGAAACGATAAGATTTTAATATTTAGCCTGGTTGCCATCGCTTCTTTATCTTTTTTACGGCTTTTTTTTATTTCTAACAGGGCGAGCGAAGCCTTAATTAAAGTTGATAACCTTCCCGTGCAAAGGGTCTCCTTAAAAACGGATAGGAGAATCGATCTTGAGGGCGAAAATGGAAGGGTGGTCATAGAGGTGAGAGAGGGAAGAGTGAGAGTGGTAGAATCAACCTGTTTTCAAAGAATATGCATAAATACGGGATGGATAAATAAACCAGGCCAAAACATAGTCTGTTTGCCAAATAAGGTATTGGTAACTATAGAAGGAAAGGAAGGTCCCAAAGTCGATGCAGTGAGTTATTAAAAGATAGTTTGTTCATCGCTTGAGGAATATATGCTCGGGATTTGGCTCGCTCGCTGACAATTTTTTGCTCTTTGAGCACCGCCAAAAATCTCAGGAGTTTTCCACGTCTGGCGGGGCTAAACTCTAATCTTCGATTTTTGGCTAAAAATTCTAATGCTCGCTACACCAAATACCCTCGCATTAGGGGCATATTTGTTTTTGGCTGAAATTCTAATAGCTCTTCACAAACTATCTTTTAGATGTTAGGTTAGGGGCTCTGTGCAAGAAAACGGTTATTGTTGAAGGTAATTTAAACGATGGATGGGAAGAAGAAAATAGCATACGTTTCTGTTTTGATTGCTTTTGCTTCCACGCTACAGATAGTGGAGAGTCTCTTTCCCCATCCCCTTCCCTGGCTTCGGCTGGGGCTGGCAAATATGATTACTTTGACCAGTCTCGTTATCTTCGGATATGCTGTGGCAATCCAGGTGGCTGCGTTAAGGACGATTTTGAGTTCTTTCCTTCTGGGAACATTCTTTACCCCCGGTTTCTTTTTGAGTTTTTCTGGTGCGCTGGTGAGTGCTTTGGTAATGGGTGGGATTTATAGTCTGGGAAGGATAAGAAAAAACAATCCTTCTCCACAGACTCTTTTTGGTTTTAGCATTATAGGAATCTCCATTCTGGGAGCAGTGAGTCATAATCTCACGCAACTTTTCGTTGCTTATGTTTTCCTGATAAGGCATAAAGGAATATTTTATATATTCCCATTTTTGATAGTGGCAGCGGTAGTTACTGGTTTCATAACCGGTTACGGGGCGAATTACCTGAGTAGAGAAATAAGGAAGATAACCCCAGAGGCTGGCAAACCCCGTTAGACTATTTACTTTCTCAGAATTAAGTATTGTGTCCCCGGAATTTGATGATGAAGAGATTGATTTTAGCTTCCAGTTCTTCTCGTAGGCAACAGATTCTCTCTCGGTTGGGCTTAAAATTTCAAGTAATGCCATCTTGTTTTTCCGAAGAACACCCAGTCTCTTCCACAGGCAAATCGGTGCCCTGGAAAATAGCCGAGAAATTGGCATTACGAAAAGCAAAAGAAGTTTCTAAGAGGGTTTCTGAGGGCCTGGTTATTGGCGCGGACACGATAGTTGCTCTACCCACTATTGAGAGAAGGAAATTTGAGATTATTGGTAAACCCCAAACGGTCGAGGAAGCAAAACAGATTTTGAGACGATTGGGTGGCACAACTCATGAAGTTTATACAGGGATTGCAATTGTTGATGCTGAGACCGGTAGAAAGGTTGTGGGGCACGAAGTTTCCACAGTGAGGATGAAAAAGCTCACCAGTAGAGAGCTGTCCAGGGTAAGCGGGATGCATCTGGATAAAGCAGGAGCTTATGGGGTTAAACAGAAGAATGATGTCTTTGTGAAGTTGCTGGAAGGATCTATGGATAATGTGGTGGGTATGCCCCGGAAATTATTTAAGGAATTGCTGAAAAAATTTGGTGTGAAGGTTTAGGAGCCTTTCTCAATCTTATCTAAGTTATTAATTATCTTTGCTTTTTGGTATAAACTAAACAGCCATTCTCTGTAAAAGAGGATTTTCTTTTCTTGAAGAAGGTCTTTCTTGAAATTTTCTTCTTTATCTTTTATTTTTCTTCGTGCATATTCGTCTTTTACTTCTTGGTCGGTAACTTTAACACTGGAAATAATAAAGTCTCTCATTTTCTGATTGGTAATTAATAATTTGACCTGGTTTTCATACACGGCGGGTTCCGTGCGAAAATAGTTTTGGAGAATGTAAAAATATAACTGAGGGTCAAATTTTCCTTCTCTCTGGAATTGGGGAAGCGAGCGTATCGTATTTATTACTTCGCTCTGGCTTACATAAATTCCGTACTTTTTTGCTTCCTGAAGAAGGAGCTGTTCCTGAATAAGTGAATTTAGGACCTCGGATTTGATTTCTTTCCTTTGGTCATCAGTAAGTTCTCCTTCGGGGTTTTGGTCGTACCAGTTGCGAATTCTCGCGTTGACTGAGTCCAAAAAGGAAGAGTAGGAAATTTTAGTCCCATTAACTGAGACAACGGAATCGATTAAGCGGCGTGTGGAGAAATTCCAGAGAAATACGCCGCCAATAAAGGCAATAGCGATACACCATAAAAAGGTCTTTACGTTTTTTCTAAGAAAGTTCATCATTTTTCATCACCTAAAAATTATTATATTAAAAATTTATTGTTTTGGTCAAGGAAATTGTCATGGGCACGCTGTTAGAAGTGGTTCTTAAATTAGTATCCAAAGTTTTTGTTTTCGCATTTATTGGTTATCTTATAGGAAAGATAAGGGCAAGGTTTGTCAAGCCATTGGTTGCCGTGGTAATAGATGGTTCCCTCTATTTGCTTATTCCTTTTTTCTTTTTCCTTTCCATGTGGGAAAGCTCGGCTGACCTGCTGGTGACAGAAAAAGTCGCCCTGATCGCAGCCGCAGTTGTTATTGCTTGCGGTATTATGGCTTATCTTTTTTCTATTCTTTATGGGGTCGAGTTTAGACAGATTTGCCTTCCCATAATGTTTATGAACGCCATATATCTACCGGTTCCCATAAATACCCTCTTCTTCGGCAGAGAAGGGATGACCTATAGCGTGATTTACAGCCTGATTGCGGGGATACTCCACTTTACGCTGGGCATATATCTGGTGAGCCGTAAGGAGCATTTTCTGGAAATAATTAAGATGCCGATGATTTATGCCGCCTTAGCGGGGATAGTGCTAAACCAGGCCAGGGTAGGTATTCCCCAGGTGTTTCTCCATGTTTCCCTGGGCCTCAAAGTAGTAGCTCTTCCGGCGATGGTAGCTGTTGTGGGGTATCAGCTGAACTTTATCGGGCGGCGACATTTTAAGTTGGTAAATGTTGGCGTTCTTCTTCGGGTGGGTGGGGGTTTTCTGGTAGCCTTAATCTTGGTTAGGCTTCTTGGTTTCTCAGGTCCGGGAGCCTCTGTAGCTTTAGTGTCTTCAGCAATGCCTTCGGCAGTGCTCACATATATTTTTGCAAAAAAGTATAAAGCAGATGCAGACTTTGCTGCGGGGATGATCCTGGTGGGCACTCTCCTGAGTATCGTGACCATTCCCTTAATAATTTCTTTCTTGAGATGAAAAAACTCTATATCTATTTTATTATCATAATTCTTTTCTTAAGTAGCTGTTACCCTGCGCCTAAGAAAAGAGTGCCTGTTCCTGTTCCTGAGTATTATGTTGATGAAAAAACAGAGAAGGCGATAAAGAAAGATCTTACTGAGGTGGAAAAAATTTGTCAGAATAGCGAAAGCCTGGATGTTGTGGGAAAGTCTACAATGACGCAATCGGCAAGGCTAATCGACTTAGGTAAGGTAGCCTCGCCGGTGTTAGTTAGCGTGGTTCAGGATAAGACTAAAAATTGGAAATTCAGGTATTGGGCTTGTGACTTATTGGGCTATATTAAAGATGAGAAAAACATCCTTCCCCTCATTGCAGTAATTGAAGACTCTGCTGAGGAGGAGAAGATAAGGTTTTGCGCTCTTGGGGCTATATCGGAAATGGCTAATCCGGAAGCCGTCGAGTATCTGGAAATAGCAGGAGAAATTGTGGAAAATGGTACTTTGAGGGAGGAAATAACGAACGTTATAATTAGGTTGGGAATAACAGAATAAATTTTGGAGATGGATAAATTATTTCGTATCCTTTGGTTTAAATGATTTAAATTCTGGTTCGATTACTTTTTCCTGCGTTTTGCTCATTAGACAGTTTCCTTCAAAGATGGCTCCTTCGGCTATATAGAGTTGTGGTGCACTGATATCTCCTTTGACCTGCGAGTGGGGAAGCATTTCAATGCTCGCCGAAGCAGTGATGTTTCCAGTAATCTCCCCTCCCACAACTACAGTTTGAGCGTTTATATCTCCCTTTACTTTCCCATCTTCCCCTACAATAACTGCCTCAGCATTTGCCACTCCACCATCGATATTACCATCAATTCTGAGGGTACCTTTGCTGGAGATTGTTCCTTTGATTTCTGCACCTTGGCCAACCAGAGTATCTACTTTCCCGACTTTTCCGACCTCTTCTTTCTTGCCAAACATACCTTTGCCTCCTGAAAAAAATTAATATTTTCCACACTTATCCTTTTCCAGACCACGATGGGGTTGGGAAAGAGTGGACTACTTGTACTAAGACTATTTGCTAAAGGTGAGAATCTGATACATTTGTTGGATTATTGTTTTGCAAAAACTGGCTTACTTTTTACATAGAGGAGGGGATTTACAGGCTTACCTTTGTACCAGACTTCGTAATGGACATGAGAAGCAGTAACTAACCCTGTATCACCTGATAAGGCTATAATCTGTCCTCGCTTAACTTTTTCTCCAGGCTTAACCAGTATGGTTGAGTTGTGGGCATAACGGGTGGAGAATCCGTGTCCATGGTCAATCATTACGCTGCGACCATAGGTTCCCTGCCAGCCAGCTACGACCACTCTCCCATCAGCAGTTGCTCGCACAGGGCTCCCTTTTAAATTGGCAATATCAAGTGCGTAATGAAACTCTCTTCTTGCAGTTAAAGGATGGCGTCGCCAGCTATAGCTAGAAGTGACTCGACCAAAAGTAGGCCATATAGATGGGGTGGCCAATAATAAGGATCTCTTATAGGTGAGGTAGTCGCCTATTTCGCGGAAGCTCTGTTTTCTTTCCCAGGCTTCCCTCTCCAGTTCGTTAACATTCATCTGGAATAATTCCTTGCTGAGGCCATTTCCACTATTCAATACCAACGTGAGGTTGTGCGCATCCTCAATGGAAGGTCCACCTATTCCGCCAAGTTCGACTATATCGTTAGGGTTTTTCATATGTAACAGTCCTCTGAGTCGCATGTCCATCTCTTTCAATTGACAGATGAGGTCCCTCTCTTGTGCCAGAGACTTGGCGAAATATTCTGCTTTCTGTCGAAGTTCCTTGTTAGCTCTGACAGTTTCCCTGTAGTTTATTTCTCGACTCATAATGAACACTGAGCAGACCAATGAAAACGTCCATAAAATTAAAACAGAATAGATGAAGTTTAATGAGAGACTAGTTCTTATCGGTCGAGACTTATCATGCGGGATCAACAAAATGGTCAATCTTCTTCCTAACCACTTGCGAATTCTTTTTCTCATCACCTGCCCTCCCCCATTTTTCATTATATTAATTCTTTATACAAGAATATTGACTATTTTGTCAAGACTTTTTTACTAGCGTATGAATGAATAGGATTCTTGCTGGTTTCGCTTTTATCAATCCCACTAATATTATATCATAAATATGTTACAGTCATGTTAAAAAAATGTTAATTTTTTGTTAATTTCAGGAAATAGCCCATTTTTCAATAGCGAAAATAGAGACGGGCATAGATAAAATCACCAAACTAAGCCTCAATTATCAAGAAAAAAATTCCCTATTCCCTGTAGGAAGAGGGACAGGGTTACGGGGAGGGATAGAAAAGAATTAAAAGTGAGAAGGTCGCTTTTTTGCTACTTGCAGCTACATCCTCTTTCGCTCAGCAGCTATACAGAATTCAGTTTTTTGTTTGCATTTCATTTGTAAATGTGTTAAAATTAAAAGTTAATTAAGGATTTAACTAACTCGTTTAAGGGGTCTTGAAGTGCACATTGCCACAAAGTATAACCCAAAAGTTGCAGAGAATAGATGGTATAACTTCTGGCTAGAGAAGAAATATTTTCACAGCGAGCCCAGGCCAGAAATGGAGCCATATACTATAGTTATTCCACCTCCCAATATCACCGGCTCCCTCCATATGGGGCATGCTTTGAATAATATTTTGCAGGACGTTCTAATTAGACTAAAGCGGATGCAGGATTATAATGCACTCTGGCTTCCCGGAACAGACCACGGGGGAATTGCCACCCAGAACATTCTGGAGAAGGAGCTTCTTTCCCAGGGGTTGACTAGGGAGAAGTTGGGTAGGGAAAAGTTCTTGAAGAGGATGTGGGAATGGCGCAGCGAAGTGGGGGATACAATTCTTGAACAGTTAAAGAGGCTGGGCTGTTCCTGTGACTGGGAGCGCACCCGGTTCACTATGGATACTGTCTGTGAAAGGGCTGTTTTAGAGGCTTTTGTTTACCTTTATAGGAAAGGGTTAATCTATAGGGGTGAGTACATTGTCAACTGGTGTCCCAGGTGTCAGACTGCTCTTTCAGATATTGAAGTGGAACATGAAGAAGTTAGGGGCAAATTATGGTATATAAAATATCCTCTCAAAAGTTCGAAGAGGGGAGTCTCTTTTGTTATGGTAGCTACCACAAGGCCGGAAACTATGTTGGGGGATACAGCAGTTGCTGTTAACCCGAAGGACAAGAGATATAAGGGGTTAATTGGAAAAGAAGTTATATTGCCCATTATGGACCGCCCCATTCCGATTGTTGCCGATGGATTTGTAGATTCTACTTTTGGGAGTGGTGCGGTAAAGGTAACCCCTGCGCACGACCCGGATGATTTTAAGATAGCCCAGAGATACAACCTGCCTAGTGTGAAGGTTATTAATGAGCAGGGAAGGATGACTGAGGCTTCAGGGAAATATCAGGGGAAGGACAGGTTTGAGTGCCGCAAGGAGCTGGTAGAGGAATTAAGAGAGAAAAAGTATCTAGAAAAGATTGAAGATTACAACTATTCGATTGGCCATTGCTACCGCTGTCAGACTATTCTGGAACCGCTGGTATCTGAACAGTGGTACCTGAAGACAGGGGAGATGGCAAAAAAGGCAATTGCAGCTTCCCGAAAGAAGAGAGTGCGCCTCATTCCTGAAGGTTGGAGCAAGCCATATCTGAACTGGCTTGAAGAACTGCATGACTGGTGTATTAGCCGTCAGATCTGGTGGGGCCACAGGATTCCCGTGTGGTACTGCCAGAAGGGATGTTCCCCTGTTGCAGCGGTGGAAAAACCAGAAAGATGTCCCCAATGTGGCAATAGCAAGCTTATTCAGGACCCCGATGTGTTGGATACCTGGTTCTCCTCAGCACTCTGGCCCTTTTCCACTTTCGGCTGGCCAAAAAAAGAGGGCAAGGTTCACGGTAAATCGAAGAATGAGAAGGTAATCGATGACCTTGATTACTATTATCCCACTTCGGTCCTGGTCACAGGATACGAGATTCTCTACCTCTGGGTGGCGAGAATGGTTATGATGGGGCTGACATTGATGGGCGACATCCCCTTTTCTGATGTATACATTCATGGCATAGTGCGAGACGCCAAGGGTAGGAAAATGAGTAAATCTATAGGGAACGTTATCGACCCCTTAGGAACTATGGAGAAATATGGAACTGATGCCCTGAGGTTTGCTATGGCATGCGGTGGGGTGATGGGGAGGGATGTTCAGCTCTCTGAGGATAATTTCAGGGCGGGAAGGAATTTTGCTAACAAAATATGGAATGCTTCGCGGCTGGTGCTTATGAATCTGGAAGGGTTCAAATTGTCTGCCGGCACGCCAACACAAAATACCTCTATCAAAGAAAGACTCACTTTACCTGATAGGTGGATTTTAGACCAGTATAATCGGGCAATAGAAGAGGTGACTATTGCCTTTGAGGAATATGATATAAGCAGGGCGGCAAGGCTGCTCTACGAATTTATCTGGAGTAAGTTCTGTGACTGGTATCTGGAACTGGCCAAAATGAGACTTTATGGCCAGGAGCCGAGTGAGCGAGAGGCGGCTCAGGTTGTGCTCATTTACGTGCTTGAGGGAACGTTGAAGTTATTACATCCAATAATGCCATTCATTACGGAAGAGATATGGCATCTGTTAAATAGCATCTTTCCGGCAGGGAGAGAAGAATCGATAATGGTTTCTTCCTGGCCTCTTCCCGGAAGCGAGGAAAGGGATGAGGATGCCGTAGAGAAGATGGGATTGGTCATAGATGTAATCTCTCAGGTAAGGAATGTGCGTAGCGTAATGAGAATTCCACATGATGAGATGATAGAAGTGTTTGTTAAGCCATCTAATAGAAAACAGAAAACACTTCTGGATGAACACATTCACTATATAGAGAGTTTAGCCAAGGCAAAAGAAGTTATAGCTGATAAGGGCATTAAGAAACCAGAAGATTGTGCCACTGCGGTCGTTGGTGATGTAGAGATATACGTTCCGTTAAAGGGAATGATCGACATCCAGCGAGAAGTAGATAGGTTGAGTAAAGAAATTGAAAAGATAGAAATTGAACTGGAAAGAGTAAATAAGAAATTGAAAAATAAAGAGTTTCTGAAGAAAGCTCCAACTCCAATTGTGGAGAAAGTAAAGAGACAAAAAGAAGAATACAAGATTACAAGAGATAAGTTACTGAGAAATTTGAAGTTAATCAAGGAGTGAGCGAGATGCGTGAGGATGGAAGGCAGAACCACAAGATTCGTCCAGTAAAGATAACGCGGAACTTTCTGAAATATGCTGAAGGGTCTTGCTTGGTGGAAGCAGGGGGAACAAAGGTAATCTGCAGCGCTTCTGTAGAGGATAAAGTTCCACCGCACCTGCACGATACCGGTACCGGGTGGGTAACCAGTGAATATGCGTTGCTGCCCAGAGCAACAGACCCGCGCTCAGAAAGGGAGAGGTTTAAATTGTCCGGACGTACCCAGGAGATTCAGAGACTCATAGGTCGTTCCCTGCGCGGTGTTATCGATTTAAAATTGCTTGGAGAGCGTACAATAATTATTGATTGCGATGTCTTACAGGCTGATGGTGGCACGCGGACAGCCGCCATAACCGGAGGCTTCGTTGCCCTGGTAGACGCAATACGAAAGTTAAGAAATGACAAGAAGATTGCTTCCTTTCCGGTAAAAGACTACCTGGCTGCTATAAGCGTGGGGATTGTTAAAGGAAAGATGCTTCTGGATTTAACTTTTCAGGAAGACAGTTCTGCGGAAGTAGATATGAATGTGGTTATGACCGGAAGCAGAGACCTCGTGGAAGTTCAAGCTACTGGTGAAGAGGCTACCTTTCCTGAAAAGAAGCTACTGGAAATGCTGGGACTTGCCAGTAAAGGCATTGGGGAATTAATAGCGATAGAAAAAGAAATTCTGGGAGACTTAAAGTAGTCGGAGATAGTATGTTGGAAATTGTTCTTGCTACTCGAAATAAAGACAAGGTTAAAGAAATTGAAAAGATACTTAATGGTATCGATGCCAGATTGCTCTCTGTGGATGATTTTCCCGGCTGCCCTGAAGTGAAGGAGGATGGAGAGACACTGGAAGCAAATGCCAAGAAGAAGGCGCTGGCAGTTTCGCGGTATACGAAAAAGTACTCTCTGGCTGAAGATACTGGTCTGGAAGTAGAGGCCTTAGGTGGGGCTCCGGGAATACATTCAGCACGGTTTGCCGGCGATAACTCTACCTATAAAGATAATAATAAGAAACTGTTGAAACTTATGGAGAAATTCTCCCTGGGAGAGAGAAGGGCGAGATTCAGATGCGTAGCTGCTTTAGCCAAGCCTGACGGTGAAGTGGTAACTTGTGAGGGTGTATGTGAAGGGATAATTGCTTTTGAGATGAAGGGAGAGAGCGGTTTTGGCTACGACCCTTTGTTTCTTCTGCCAGAATACGACAAGACCTTTGCCGAGCTGGGAGAAGATATGAAGAACAAGATAAGCCATCGCGCACGGGCGCTGGGCAAAATTAAAGAAATAATTAATAATTGGACAGCATAACAATAATACCGGAGTAGCGAAGCGAAGCTTCGCAATTATAACGTCCCGATTCATCGGGACTTTCTTCATTGACAGAGGCTGTGAATAGGTGTTAGAATAAATTATTAGGGCGGGGCGTGGCGCAGCTTGGTTTAGCGCGCTTGCTTTGGGAGCAAGAGGTCGTCGGTTCAAATCCGACCGCCCCGACCATTAATAAGAAGGATAATCCTGATTATAAGACATGACAGCCAGTAAGAATGCATTTGAAGAGGAGGAAAGATGGAAAGAATAATTCAAAATGAATATTTCCAGTTTTTGCTAATTGTAATTGGTTCGATTATCTTTGCGAGAATTTTACATTTAGTAATGAGAAAATATTTTAGAAGAATTGCTAAGAGAACAAAAACCGATATCGATGATATCATGCTGAGAATTATTAAGAAACCATTATGTGTTTACATTGTTATTATTGGTTTCTATTTCGGGTTAAAATCTTTATCTGCACTTACGCCTTATTCTTTGTGGATAAATAGGATATTTTTTGTCATTTCCGCACTATTATTATCATTGATTATTGCCAGGATTTTATCTGTTTTGGTATCTCGTTGGCTTAAAGTGCAGAAGGAGTTTGAGAGGACGCCCAGGCTGATTAGCACCGTAGTCTCTATTGCTATATATTTGATCGCTTTTCTGATGATTTTGCGTTATCTTAACATTGAAATAACCCCTTTGGTGGCTACTCTTGGTTTAGGCGGTCTGGCTGTTGGTCTGGCGCTGCAAAATACTCTGGCAAACTTTTTTGCCGGAGTCCATATTATTTCTGATAGACCAATAAATGTTGGCGATTACATCGAAATGGATGGGAACATAGCAGGATATGTTGAGGATATTGGCTGGAGGTCGACTCGCATCAGGACATTGCCCAACACTATTGTAATCGTTCCCAATTCAAAAATCGCTGAAAGTGTGATCGTTAACAATTATCTACCAGTGCAAGAAATGTCTATAGTGCTACAATGTGGCGTTGATTATGGTTCTGACCTAGAAAAGGTGGAGAAAGTCACAGTAGATGTGGCAAGGAAAATACAACAGACAGTTCCTGGCGCAGTAAAGACGTTTGAACCATTCATCAGATATCACACATTTGGCGATTCAAACATTAATTTCTCCATAATCTTAAGAGTGGAAGAGTTTGTTGCCAGGTATTTAGTTACTCATGAATTCTTCAAGGCGCTAAAGGCAAGATACGATAAAGAAAATATAGAGATATCCTGGCCGATAAGGAAAGTCTATACAGCAAAGCAATAGCGCCCTCGTAGCTCAATTGGATAGAGCAGCGGCCTTCTAAGCCGTCGGTTGTCCGTTCGAGTCGGACCGAGGGTGCCATGATGGTGGGTGTAGCTCAATGGTAGAGCACATGACTGTGGCTCATGTGGTTGCGGGTTCGAATCCCGTCATCCACCCCAAATTTTATTGGGACGTTTGGGTAATAGGCAGGACAAATGAAATAGGTCCGGTTGTTTTCAGTTAGCTGGAATATTGGATATTAGGGAGAGTAAATGATGAGAATTATTCGCTATTTATTGGTGGTAACATTTTTGGTTGTAGCTATATATGGATGTTCACCTGTGCAAGAAAACGAGGATGTGCTTTTCCAGGTGTCGACTATGAATGCTATTTTTCGAGCAGACTATGATGGAGAGATAACCTATGGAAAGTTAAAGCAGCACGGTGACTTTGGAATAGGTACTTTTGATGCACTTGACGGAGAATTGTTTGCACTGGAAGGTAAATTCTATCGAATAAAAGCAGATGGAAAAGCCTATCCCGTTGATGATTCGATGAAGACACCATTTGCCGTAATAACTTTTTTCCAACCCGACAAATCCGTATTGTTAGATGAGGCTTCTGATTATAAGCAGTTGCGGAAGTATTTAGACAGTCTATTGCCTGCAAAAGACATTTTTTACGCTATTAAGATAGAAGGTACTTTCGAGCATGTAAAGGCAAGAAATATCCCTGGGCAAAATAGGCCATATCCTCAGTTTAGCGAAGTGGTTAAAAATCAGATAATATTTGAATTTGATGATGTACAAGGGACTATGGTAGGATTTTGGTGCCCGGCTTATCTGGAAGAAATCAATGTTCCAGGGTATCACTTCCATTTTATCACTAAAGATAAGAGGATGGGAGGACATTTACTCGACTGCCAGACTGAAAATGTAAAAATTGAAATCGACTATACTCCCGAATTTCATATGGCATTGTCAGAGAGTGGCTAGTTTATCAAAATAGATTTAGATTATGCTATATCTTATTTTTACTATAGATGGAGATTGGAAAGAATATTTTGATATTAATTTACCTGAGAAGAAAAGACTCCCCAATGTGGGAGTTATGCAGGGTTTAGTCGAGCAAGAAATAGAAGTAGCAATGCGTAATCTCCAAGGGCGGTTTATTCATTTCATCCATACTTCACCAAGAGCGCGTAATTTTTTTCTCAAAGAACCTTTTATGAAAGACTGGAGACAAATTATTGAAAATAATGGCGATATCGGTATTCACCCCCACGAGGATGATCCACACAGAGCATACTATTTTCAGGATAGTTCGAGAATGAAGGAGGTGATTTCTGGTCAAGTTGATACCTTGCGCAAGCAGGGATTAGATGTTTGTGCTTATCGGGGAGGTTACCTTGCTTTCTTTAGCAACTTAATCCCTATTTTGGAAGAGAAAGGTTTGTATTTTGATTTCTCCTGTGAGCCTGGAAGATACTTGAATGATAGTGGAAGTTTGGTATCTGATTGGAAGGGAGCCCCGACGTCGCTTTATCGAATGAGTTACCAGGACCACCGAAAAGTAGGAAATTCTGGTGTTTATGAGATTCCTGTGGGAACGTCAAAAGGACACTATCTCTATTTTGAAAAATCCACGCCTGAAATTATAGAGAAAGTTGCTTTTGATTTGAGAAAAAAGTCTATGAAAGATTCCTATAATATCGTAGTTTCTGTCTTGACCCACACTTATGAATACACATCCTCAGATGAGATTAGAAATATTGAAGAGAAAATTTCTTTATTGAAAAAGTATGGACGGTTTATAAATCTGAAAGAGTTACATGATATTATTGAAGATCTGCCCGAAAAAAGTTAGGATATATAATAAACCTTGAAATCACCACAGAGTTTCTTAGAATTCCGGGTGTAAGAAAGGAGGGTTCATGGAAAAATGGCAAAAAATTCTCTCAAAAAGTATTATGGATACTGCCACGCTTAGTAAACGTGTCAAAATAGACAAAAAGAAAGTTAATAGAGTAATTAAAAAGTATCCTATGAAAATAAATCCCTATTATTTAAGTCTAATCAGGAAGAAAAATGACCCTGTATGGAAACAGTGTATTCCTGATGCTTCGGAAGTTGAATTATGGGCTGGTAAAAAAGACCCCCTTTTAGAAGAGAAATATTCGCCTGTGGAAAGTTTAATCCACAGATACGAAGACCGGGTTTTGCTGCTGGCAACTAATTTGTGCGCAGGGTATTGTCGTTTCTGTACAAGAAAGAGAAAAGTAGGGATAAAAGAAAAAGTTTTAGAAGGAAAAGGTGCCCAAAAAGCTTTTCGGTACATAAAAAGACATAAGGCTGTGAGAGATGTTATTATTTCTGGCGGAGATCCGCTCTTTTTGGATGATGAAAGAATAGAATACTATCTTAGAAAGCTTAGAAGAATAAGACATGTCGAGATTATTAGAATAGACAGCCGTGTCCCCTGCCTGTTGCCTCAGCGAATTACGCCTAAATTGTGTCATATTTTCAAAAAATACGCTCCTATATATTTTAATACGCACTTTAACCATTCTCAAGAAATAACGAAAGAAAGTGTGAGAGCGTGTAATATTCTTGCTGATAGCGGCGTTGTCTTGGGAAACCAGGCGGTTTTGTTGGCGGGAGTTAACGATGACCCGCGTACTTTAAAGAGGCTTTTTGAAGGATTACTAATGATGCGAGTTAGACCTTACTACCTTTACATCCCTGATGCGGTAAAAGGCACATACCATTTCCGGGTTAGTATAGCAAGAGCGCTGGAGATTATGAGAAGTTTGATAGGATATACTTCTGGAATGGCTGTGCCTCGTCTTATATTAGATCTTGAACGTGGTGGCGGGAAAACTCCTTTACTTCCTAACTACATTTTTAAACATAGAGGCAGAAGATACATATTTAAGAATTTTGAGAATAGAAAATTCTACTATGCTGATGTCAAATGAGGCTCAAAGTTACGGAATGTAATTAACCTAACTTTGCTGGCCGAAGTTGACTCATCGTTCAGCGGGGCATTGGGGATTTTCAGGACTCCATAAGATACGTATTCATAAAAAATGGACATAGGTATAGTACGTGAAAATAGGCCTAATGAAAGAAGGGTAATCTTGAGACCAACAGAACTAAAAGAGATTGCTCTAAAACACACTGTTTATGTTGAAAAAAGCGCTGGTGAAGGCATAGAGATAAAAGATAGCGACTATGAACAAGTGGGCGCCAAGATTGTGGAAAGGAAGCAAGTTTATTCCGGTTCTTTGGTGGTGCGACTTAAAGAGCCTAAAGAAGATGAATTGTCTATGATGAAACCAGGTTCTGCCATAATGTCTATGATGCATCTTCCAGGAAATCCAAATTTGCGTTCTTTGTTGAAAAAATACAGAATAATTGCCATTGCTATGGAAGAAATAAAAGATCCCTTTGGCCGCCGTATGATAGAAGCAGTACATCAGGCAGGTTATTTGGGTATGGAAAAAGGTTTCCAGCTATGGGGCGGAGATCCCTCAAAGTGTGTAATTAAAGTTATGGGATATGGCAATATTGCCTGTGGAGCAATTCAGTGTGCTGCGAGAAAATTTGCCCGAATAGAAGTATTAAACAAAAAAGATTTTAGAAATATGCGGAAACACATCCCGGGAACAGATATTCTGGTAAATGGTATCAACTGGCCTATGGAGAAGAGAGGTAAAGAGTTTATAATCACCCGTGATATGTTGAAACTTTTCACGAAAGGAGCTGTATTACTAGATTTGATTTCCAATCCGCCAGGGCAGTCTCCGATAGAAACTATGCATCCTACGACTCTGGATAACATCTCTTACGTAGTGGATGGCGTTATTCATACTTCCTGTTGGGCCTGGCCAGGACTCGACCCGGTAAATATCTCCCGGAGATATAGTATGCAAGTGGCTCCCATACTTAAGGAAATAGCAGATAAAGGGCTCAATAGCCTTCCACAATATATTAGCCAAGCAGTGCATAAAGAATTTTAATAATTGGAGAAAAAAACCGTCTCCCTTGGGGAGAGGAAAGGGTATTTAAAGGAGAAACTGGCATGAAAATTTCAGATTACCTAAGAGAAGGGATGATTTGCCTCAACCTGAAAGCAACCGCAAAGGAAGAAGCAATCAGAGAATTGGGGAGTTTCATTCGTAAGGCTAAGGAGATAAGTAATTATGAAATGTTCCACAAGGATGTTCTGGAGCGAGAGAAACTCACCACAACCGGGATAGGTCAAGGAGTGGCTATTCCTCATGCCAGAACTGATGCTGTAAGCGGGTTTGTAATTGCCTTCGGCAAGTCTGAACAGGGTGTTGAGTTTGCTTCTCTGGATGGGAAGAAGGCGAAACTCTTGTTTTTGATGGGGACTCCCAAGACTGCCGGACTTGATGAATACCTGGTGCTGCTTGCCCGTTTGACCAGATTATTAAAGGAGGAATCTTTCCGGGAATCGCTTCTTAAAGCCAAAAGCCCTGCTGAGATAGTCGATATTTTTAAGAAATTTGAGAAATAGAAAAGAGGATATTACCTTCAATGGACCTACTATTTTTGATTGGATTAGTTTTAGTTCTGGGACTTATTGGGGGTAAGATTTTCAATAAGTTTAAATTTCCTGCGGTGGTGGGATATCTTATCATTGGTATTTTTCTAGGTCCTTCTATCTTTGGTTTGTTTAAACTCGACTTATTGGACCGCATGGGTATAATTACTGATTTTGCCCTGGGAATAATTGCTTTTATTATTGGTAACGAATTAAGATGGGGCATTTTGAAGAAATTTGGCGGGAAAATTATCACTATTTTATTCGTACAAGCTATAGCTACATTCATTTTAATAACTTTTGGCGTCTGGCTTTTGACCCATAATTTCGCTCTCAGTTTAATTCTAGGATCTCTTGGCGTAGCCACTGCCCCTGCAGGTACTGTTGCTGTACTTCAGGAATTTAGAGCGAAAGGTCCTTTAACTACTTCGCTTTTGGCTATAGTTGGGCTTGATGACGGTTTAGCGCTTATAATTTATGGTTTTGCCAGTGCTTTAGCTATGGTCTCAATTGGGGGTAGCCAGGGAATCAATTTCCAGAACATTTTGGAGTGGCCTTTGCTTCGAATCTCAGGTGCTGTAGTTCTGGGAATTCTATTGGGATTGGCATTATCCTACGTTGTAAGAAAGAGGCATGATAAAAATGAGATTTTGACATGGTCTCTGGGAGCTGTCTTAATCTGTGCTGGTCTGGCTAATATCTTAAATTTTTCACTAATTCTGACTACTATGGCTCTGGGAATGACCGTGGCAAATATATTTTCGCTCTCTGGTAGGAGAACTTTTGAGGCTATCCAGTCGATAACTAATCCTATTTACATTGCTTTTTTTGTTTTGGCTGGTGCTCATCTGCAAATGGGACTACTTCCTAAGATGGGACTTTTGGGTCTTGTCTATATTTTGGCGAGAGCATTGGGCAAAATTGGAGGAGCTTCTTTGGGAGCACATATCTCAAAAGCAGAGACGAATATGAAAAAATATTTAGGCTTTGGTCTACTTTCACAAGCAGGAGTAGCTATTGGTCTGGCTATGATTGTCCAGAGAGAGTTCGGGGTTTATGGAGAATTAGCAACTGTGACTATTACTATTATTACAGCGACTACAATTATTCATGAAATTTTGGGCCCTGTGGGGGTGAAGTATGCTATTGCTAAAGCAGGAGAAATTGGGCACGGCTAGTAAGGAGATATTGTCATGGAACTTCTGGTAATTGTACTCAATAAAGTTGACCTGTTGAACGATCTTCTTTCTATTCTCGTAGAAGTAGGAATAACCAGAGCTACTGTTCTGGATAGCGAAGGTATGGGGCATCATCTTGCTTACGAAGTGCCTATATTTGCTGGCTTGAGGAAAATGTTGGGAGAGGCAGGAGCACACAATAAGACTATCCTTGCTTTGATTGAGGATGAGAAATTGGTTTCTGAACTGAAAAAATTGCTGAAAGAAGTAAAAATCGATTTTACTCAATCGGGGATGGGAATTATGTTTACTGTGCCAGTGGGTAACGTCATTAAATCTGAAAATGAGTCCTTGTAAAGATGATGTAATTCGGGGACACAATACTTAATTATTTTTAATTATTGAAACTCGCCCTCCGAACTTTTGAAAATTCTGCCTAAACTCCTATGACATAGGCAAACACGGGTGGAACATAAAATGTTAAGAGATTGTACTTGAATTTCCGAGACAATGATAATAATATTAGAAAGTGAAAGGCGGCCGAACAAGATAATTAAGTATTGTGTCCCCATAATTCTGAGGAATATTTAATGGACGAAGAAAAAGAATCCAAAGTAAAACCTATAGTGGAAAAATGTATTAAGGAACTAAGTCTGACTCTGAAGACAATGGGTATTTACCCTTCCAACCATCCTGCTATTAAGTCTTCTGTGGAGCGTCTGTATACTACTATGGAGACTCTTTTTGAGTCGTCTTCTGAACTTAAATTAGAAATAGCCCAGAAGAATCTTCTGGCAGATGGTCAGCTTCTGGACAGGACTAATGAAATATTTAGAGATTTCGCCCTCCAATTTCATAGGCGGGGAGTGGCCTCTGTTACCTTTAACAAGGATTTGAATACGGAGGAGTTAAGGGCTTTTTTGGAGGTTGCTTCTACAGAACCAAAGATGCTCCAGAAAGAAGGTGGATTCTTAAAGCTTTTTCAAGGGAAAAAAATTACCCATATTGATGTAGTAGAAATTGACTACGAGAAGGTTTTCGGTGTTGAAGAAGAGATAGGTGAAGCGAAAGAAGCGGGTAAGGTTAGAAGCGAGGAAGAGATATGGACTGACTTGATAAGGGGACTCGACTTGTCCAGTGGGTTGAGGTTGGGTGAAGTCGAGCATAATTTTCTTTTGCACTTGGAAAGGGACCCTGAGAAGATGGCTACTTACCTGGAGAAGGTGGCTTGGAAAGGTTCTCTGGGTAGTAGCGATCTGGGAGGGGTTGCTGTCAGAAGAACTATCAATGGTATAGGAAACTATATTTTTAAGAACCTTCCTCAAGAGAAGGAAATTCATAGAAAGAGATTAGCTGAGGTGGTATCCTATCTCGACCCGAAATTAAGAATCCAGTTAATAGATGCAGAAATTGACATCGAACCGGGTCAAATAGATGTGGTAAGAGAGATAATTCCCGATTTGTCAAATTCCGTGGTAATGGAAATGATGACCCTGGTTGTCAGTACCGAAGGCAGGGTTACGGAGCGTTTAGTGAAGCTTTTCCACAAGATTGTCCCCGAGGAGGAAAGGAAAAGAGAGATAATTCCACTTTTTGGAGATAGTTTGGCCGATATGACCGGAAAGGAAGACTCTTTGTATATGCGCCGGCTGATCGAGGACCTTTTCCTTTCCAAGCCTACAGAGGAGTTCATTTCCGAGGCCTACAAAAAGACACTCCAAGAATTGAATGAACAGATTTCATCCATTAGGGAGATAAAAGAGTATGCGGATTCTCTTAATGAGAGGAGGATAGAAGAACAGGCCTGCACTGTACTTACGGACTTAATCAGGTTGGAGACTGAATCTACCGACTATGAGGAGATCGCTAAGAATTTAAGTAAAGCGGGTATGGATTTCTTACTTACCGGGAGATATGAAAAAGCTAAAGAGATTATTGACGTCTTAATTGAGGAAGTCAGTCCGGAAAAGGGAAGGACTGATAAACAGAGTAACGCTTGTAGAGAAGCTTTGGAAAGATTGAGAGATATTGGAATTGTGCGTGACCTGGTTGCAGCGCTCAGGGATTGGGGCAAGGAGAAATACGAGACGATCCAGTTGATTCTCCTTCAGATGGGTGAAATTGCGGTGGTTCCTCTCCTGGAGGCGCTCGGTAGAGAAAGCGATAGATCACTTAGAAAGAAGATTATCTCTGTGATTGTCGGTTTAGGGGAAAAGGCAATTCCGGAAATTGTCCGAAGGTTTTCCGATAAGAACTGGTATGTAGTTAGAAATATGGTGAGAATCTTGAGGGAGATAGGAACGGAAAAGGCGGTGCGTTATTTGAATATACCTCTTAAACACGAAGATCCACGGGTGCGCAAAGAGGTTGTTTATGCTCTGAGCGCCATAGGGGGTAAGGAATCTTTCAGTTTAGTTTCTCGCATGGCGGACGACCCGGATGGAGAGGTCAGGCGGGGGGCTATTAAGTATCTGGGCGCTATGAGGAGTAAAGGAGCTGTTCCTCTCCTGGTGAAATTGATTGCTCAAAGGAATCTCTTTGGACGTAACAATTCCCTGATCATTTCTGGAATTGAGGCTCTGGGAGAGATAGGCGCTGAAGAGGCGGTTCCCGGGTTGGTTCGACTGCTTGGAAAAACGACTCTCTTTGCCAGAAAGAGAAACGATGAGGTGAGAATAGCGGCGGCCACTGTCCTGGAGAAGATAGGAAATGAACAGGCTATGGAGGCTCTGGCGCGGGGAACCAGATATAGGAGAAAGATTGTCAGGCAAATGTGTGAGAGGTTGATTCAAAAGCATAAACAGAGTAAAAAGCAAGATTAATGGGAAGGCCGTATGGATGAGAGATTAGCAGAAGATTTCATAACTTATCTTTCTAATGCTACCAGAAATAAGACTATCTATCCTTCGGGGCATCCGATAATAGTGCGTTCTTTAATGAGGACTTTCCAGATTTTGGAGAATTTGCTGGAAGAAAAAAATGAGATAAATATAGCGCTTATAGGCGATGAACTAATATTTGAGGGGACGGCTCTGCACGAAATTAGTGCAGCCCTTTATGGTTTTACCAGGGGGTTACGGCAAAGAGAAATAGAGAAGATTACTTTTCTTAAAGGAATAAAAAGCGAGGAGTTCTCAGGACTTATTGATATTTTGAGTATGGCACAGGAAAAGCTCAAAAATAGCGGTGGTCCCATCAAAGTATTGGATTCCAGGGGAGTCAAAAATATAACCCTGGGTAAAATCGGAGCTCCCAAAGAGGTTCAACTGGAACCGGTTCGTGGGGAGGAATTTAAAGCCCAGGCTAAGCAATATTATAGGGACGCTGTTGACGCAATAAAAAGGATAGTCGAGGATATCAGGTTCAAAAAGACCATAAATATAGAAAAGGCCCGCTTTGCCATAAACAGTATGGTGGCCAGTATTCAGAGGAATAGGACGCCCCTGGTAACCCTGGCTTCTCTTAAGGCTCACGATGAATATACCTTTAGCCACGCAGTAAATGTTGCTGTGCTTACTATTGTGCAGGGTGAAGCATTGGGTCTGGACAGGCAGACGCTTAATGACCTGGGAGTAGCTGCTCTCCTACACGATATGGGGAAGCTTAATGTTCCGGAGGAGATTCTTAAGAAGCCTGGTAAGTTGACTTCTGAGGAGTTTGACTTGATAAAGTTACATCCTGCCGATGGGGCAAAAATATTAATGAAAACCGCGGGCATAAGTAAACTGGCATACGTGGTTACCTTCGAGCATCATATAAAATATGACCTTAGTGGGTATCCTGTCGTTTCTCGAGAAAAAGGAGGGTTGAATTTAGGTAGTATGCTGGTTCGTATAGCCGATACATATGATGCTATGAGGAGCAACCGCTCCTATGCCAAAGAGGTGCCACCGGAAAAGACTATAAAAGAGATGGAAGAATCCTCAGGGAGAGAATTTGAACCCGTCCTTTTAAGAAAGTTTATTAGACTGATTGGCATTTATCCTCCGGGCACTTTTGTTAGACTGGACACAAATGAGATCGGTTTTGTCTTCCAGACAAATCCAGCTGACCCTTATCGGCCGAGGACGAGAATAGTTATTGATAGCAACGGTTCTAAAATAGAGACTCCCCAGGAAATAGATCTCGAGGAGAAGGTTCCTGAAACAGGCAATTTCAGGCGTTCGATTAAGGAGTCGGTAGACCCTGAACAGCTTGGGCTTGTCCCTGACGAATATCTGTAAAAAGGGCACAGGCTACTTTCTTATTTGTTCTCCATTGAAAAGTAGCCTGTCTCATTTTTCCTCCCGATTTCATAGGACGATCCCCATCGCTCGATTGACGAGATTGATGTCCCGGAGGGAATATGTTGAGGAAGAGTATAAAGATGAATGTCAATAGATTATGTTGCAAGCTGACTATAGTTGCTTTTACCTTACAGGTTCTCGTTAGCATTGCTTTTGCAGAAGAGATTTTAACTCTGGAAAAGTGCATAAATCTGGCTCTGGCTAATAACCAGGATTTGAAAATTGCGCAGAAGAGGATTCTTGAATCAAAGGGAAGAAAACAGGAAACATTTGGAAATTTTTTGCCAAAGTTGAGCGCTTCAGGTAGTTATACCAAGTTGAAAGAGTCGCCCAGAATGAGCGTTCTCTTTGGTGGCATTGAGCAGACTTTCGAGTTGGGCCCTGACTATTTGTATAGCACACAGTTGACTCTCAGACAGCCTCTATTTGCCTGGTGGAAGATATACCATGCAGATGAGCAGGCGAGGCTCAACTATGGCCTGGTTAATGAAGAGTATAAAGAAATGAAAAATAGCATCATTTTTGATGTGAAAAAAGCTTTTTATAATCTCCTCCTGGCCAGACAGTTCGTGGTAATTGCTGAAGAAGCAGTGAATGTAACAGATACTCACTATAAGACTACGCGGGCCCTTTACAAAGAGGGGAGGGTTTCGGATTATGATGTCTCCCGGGCTAAGGTACAGTTGGTCAATAATCAGACAAAATTGATTAAGGCCAGGAATAACCTGAAGTTAGCAAGGGAAGAACTTCTTCTTTTACTGAATACAGAATTAGAAGAGGATTGGAAGATAAAAGGAGACTTCCCTCGGGAGAAGAGAGAAGTCAGTTTGCAGGACGCAATGGAGAAAGCGCTTCGGGAGAGGTCGGAAATAAGGCAATTGATGATTCAAGAAAAAGTGGGTAAAGTTTCTATCAAGTTAGCCAGGGCTGAGAACCGGCCGAATTTGGATTTCCTGGCTAATTATGAGTATACCAATCCGTTCTATAATAAAGAAGAGTGGGGTGAAGCCTGGAATGTAATTCTTTCTTTGAACTTTCCGCTGTTTAGTGGGCTTTCCGACCTGGGAAGGGTTAACCAGGCAAAAGCGGGATTGGAGCAGGTGAAAATTTTGAGAAATCAAGTTGAACAGAGAATAAAGCTGGAAGTGAAGAAGGCTATTTTTGATATGGAAGAGGCTCGGGAACGGATTGAAGCACAGGAAGAGAATGTGAAGCTGGCGCGGGCGAATCTGAGAATTGCCCAGGAAAGATACAGGCAAGGGTTAATGTCCGAAATTGAATTGCGTGATGCTCAGCTTTCTCTTACTCAGGCTGAGACGGACTATTTTCAGGCGCTCTACGACCATAATGTTGCCGGTGCTTTTCTGGATAGAGCTATTGGCAAATATCAATAGTGACAAAAAAGGGGGAAAGAAAAGGAGGAAGGAATTGAAAGGGAAAAGTGTGGTACTTATCGTGGTATTGCTGGTTGTTAGTCTGGTCGGCTATAGGATAATAAGGTATAACATAGCAAAAAGAAACATAAAAGACTTTACGGAAGAAAAAGTTACTTTCGTTAAGACTGTCCCGGCGGGAAGAGGAGATATAGAAGAGATAATATATCTCAATGGCGATATTCGTGGTTTGAGGGAGGTGGACGTCTATACCCGGGTTTCGGGAAAGTTAATTAAGAAAATTAAGGAAGAAGGGGAAAGTGTCAGGAAGGGTGAAGTTGTTGCTCTAATCGACCGTGATGAACCTGCCTTAGGATTTACAAAAGCAGAGGTAAAAGCGCCTATTAAAGGCACAGTAATCAGATACTACGTGGACATAGGTGACTCGGTAATCCCTCAGGAACCGATGCCTCAAGAGCCTGTGGTCAATATTGCCTATATGGATAGGGTTAAGATAGTAGTGAATGTGGGAGAGAAAGATATTGCCAAATTGAGAAAAGGAGAGAAGGTGCGCGTGTCTGTCGACGCCTACCCGGGAGAAAATTTCCTGGGCCAGGTTGTGAAAGTTGCTCCAGCAGTAGACCCTAGAAGTAGAAAGCTGAAAGTCGAGCTGGAAATTGAGAACAAAGACCACAGGTTGAAGCCGGGAATGTTTGCTGATGTGGAGATAATCTATAATGAACATAGTAATGTACTGGTTGTGCCAAGAATTGCCATCCTGGAAAAGGAAGGGAAGGAGATTCTCTTTACAGTTGAGGGTAGTCGTGCTAGATTAAAAGAAGTCAAGATTGGCATCGGCGATGAAGAAAAAATAGAGATTTTTGAAGGATTAACTGAAGGGGAAAGTGTGGTAATTGAAGGCAATTATGGCCTGACCGATGGAGCAAAGGTGGAAGTAGGAGGCATCTAATGAAGCTACCTGAATTTTCTGTCGAGCGCCCGGTAACTATAACCATGCTCATTCTAATCATCGTGGTGGTTGGCGCTGTCTCTTTGGGTAATCTGGGACTCGACTTAATGCCCGATATAACCTATCCCGTGATGTCAGTAGTTACCAGTTACGAAGGTGTGGCTTCTGAAGAGATGGAAACTATAGTCACCAAGCCCATCGAGGAGGTGGTGGCTACTGTAAAGAATGTGAAAAAGGTTACGTCTTTTTCTCAGGAGGGCTTATCTGCAGTAATGGTGGAATTTGAGTGGGGAGCCAATCTCGACCTTTTGGCTCAGGATATCAGGGATAGGCTGGATATGATTAGTGATTTCCTTCCTGAAGATATGGATAAACCTATAGTGGTTAAGTTTGACCCTTCCATGATGCCCATAATGATGTATGGAATTGTGGGCGAGAGGGACTTGAGGAGCCTTCGCCAGCTGGTTAAAGATGTGTTTAAGGAACGCCTGGAACAGGTAGATGGAGTTGCTTCGGCTATGGTTTGGGGAGGAAAGGAGAGAGAGATAAGAGTTGAGGTAGACAGGAAGATGCTGGAGTCTCTTGGCCTCTCATTACAAGAGGTCAACCAGAAACTTTCCCTGGAAAATCTCAACCTGCCAGGTGGGCACCTCACATCAGGCTATCAGGAGTATCTTCTGCGCACTGTGGGAGAATTTAAATCTGTTGATGAGATTGAGAACATCGTGATTGCGCTCAGAGGCAATGTCCCCATATATTTGAAGGATATTGCCACGGTTTCTGACGCGCATCGGGAAGTGCGCAGTTATGCCCGTACTAATAAACAGAATAGTGTACTGGTGATAGTGAATAAGGAATCAGGAGCCAATACCGTGGTAGTTTCCAATGGTGTGAATAAAGCGGTTAAGGAGCTGGAGGGGATACTTCCTCAGGATATAAAGTTTTACACTGTTTTCAACCAGTCCCGGATGATAAAGAGAATTCTTAAGGTGACGGGCTCCAATGCCCTCGTAGGTGGTCTTCTGGCGATTGGCATTCTTTTTCTTTTCTTACGTACCCTCTATCCAACAATTGCTATATCGTTAGCAATTCCTCTATCTTTGATAGCCACTTTCATTCCTTTGCACTTTCTGGGATACACGCTCAACTTTGTTACTATGATAGGAATTGCCCTGGGAGTAGGGATGATTGTGGACAATGCGATTGTAGTAATTGAGAACACTTTTCGTCATTTGAGCCTTGGCGAAGATAGGATAATTTCGGCTAAATCAGGAGCAAGTGAGGTAGCCAAAGCCATTACCACCTCAACCCTCACTACCGTGGCGGTCTTTCTACCGCTTCTTTTCATAAAAGGAATTACCGGGAAAATCTTTACTCAGATGGCTATGACCATATCTTTTGCCCTGTTTGCTTCGCTATTTGTAGCCCTGACTCTGGTGCCAATGATGGCTTCTAAGATTTTCAAGGCAGGTTCAGCTAAAGGTTACGAGGTTAGTTTTGGCAGGAGAACTTTTGGCTATTTTCGAGAGAGATATAAAGGATTTTTGCGCAAGGTATTGGCTCGTCGGAAGGGAGTAATCTTCTGGGCGATTATTCTCTTTCTATTGAGTCTTTGTTTAATTCCCTTTATGGGGAAGGAGTTTTTTCCCAACATAGATATCAATATGGCTTTCTTTATGATGAAGATGCCTGTAGGAACCAATTTGGAGGAGACTGATAGAGTGGTCAGAAAAATTGAGGATATTGTTCTGGCAGAGGAGGGCGTGCAGAGCGTAGGTGCTTTTACCGGTCTTTCCGAGGCAACAAAACAGGATGCCGCCTTTGGCATGGGGTCGGCGGGAGTGAACGAGGCAGAAATTTTCATTCGCTTGGAAGATAAATTGGAACGGAAACGCATTTCCAGAGAAATTGTTGATGATATTCGAGCTCAACTTCCCCGGATAGAGGGAGCGCAATACGAATCTATAGATATGTCTCAGTCAATTATTACAGGAGGAGGGACCCGGCAGGCTGCTATTGAACTTAAACTCTTTGGCAAAGATCTGGGAATTCTTGAGGAGATTTCCATAGGAGTTATGGGAGCAATGGGAAAGATTAAGGGAGTCTATGATTTGGGGAGTTCGTTGGAGAAAGGAAGGCCAGAACTACAATTTATGATTGACCGTCGCCGTGCATCACAAATGGGATTGGCTGTCAGTCAAATTGCTTCTACATTGCAAACAGCGGTTCAGGGAAAGGTGGCTACATTGTTTCGCCAGGGAGGCGAGGAAGTCAATATCCGCGTATCTCTTGATGAGAAGGGCAGAGAGAGTCTCAGAGAGATTGAGAATACAGTTCTTCCTTCTCCTCCGGGAATACTTGTCCGCCTGAAAGATGTTGCCGATATTCGAGAAGCTAAAGGCCCGATAAGGTTGAATCGAGAGAACCAGAAAAGAATGGTTTCTTTGACTGCTAATCTCAGTGGTAGACCCTTGTCCAGTGTGATGAGTGATATAAAGAATGAAGTAAGGAGAATATCTTTCCCCGAAGGGTACTTTGTTGACTATGGAGGACAGGCGGAGAAGATGCGCGAGACATTCGTAAGTTTGGGTCAGATACTTCTCTTGGCAGTACTTTTAGTTTTTATGATTATGGCAGCACAATTCGAATCTTTTACCCAGCCCTTGGTTATTATGTTTACTGTTCCCCTGGCCATAATTGGAGTTATCCTGGGTATTATCATTAGCGGAAAGGATATTAGTCTTCCCTCGGGTATGGGGGTAATTATCCTTGCTGGAATCATAGTAAATAATGGTATAGTTATGATTGATTACGTTAATCAATTGCGCAAGAAGGGGATGGAAAAAATGGAGGCAATCATCGAGGGAGCGGCGACGAGGTTACGTCCAATTTTAATGACTGCCTCTACTACTATTCTGGCAATGTTTCCTCTGGCTCTTAGCCGTGCTGAAGGTTCGGCAGCGCGCTCGGTGGTAGCTATCTCTATAATGGGTGGATTGGCTGTTGGCTCTATTCTCACATTGATAGTTATTCCCGCACTTTACAGTATTTTCGAAAAGTGATAAATTGCTAGTGTAGAGCTTTATGGGCTACGCTACTGACAACTTTTTGGAGAAAAGCGATATTGATGTATTCATTAGATGAAAGATTCAGAAAAAGTAAAATAGCCAGCTGGACAGGTATTTGGGTAAATTTCTTCTTAACTTTGTTTAAGATATTTGCCGGAATTTTGGGAAGAAGCCAGGCCATGCTTGCTGATGGTTTCCATTCTCTTTCCGATATCTTTGCTGGCATATTAACTTTAACCAGCGTAAAAGTTTCTCAAAAGCCTGTGGATAAAGACCACCCTTATGGACACGGCAAGGCAGAATCAATAGCAGCACTTAGTGTCAGTTTCATATTGTTTGGAATGGTCATAGTGCTCACTTACCGTGCACTAAATGCCATTTTTTTAAAGGTCATGATAGTACCGGGGCTTTTGCCTCTATGGGCAGCTTTAATTTCCATTTCAGTCAAAGAATTGATGTTTAGGCATGCTCATTATATAGGCAAAAAATTCGACAATTTAGCCATTTTAGCCATGGCTCATGACCACCGTGCTGATGCAATTTCTTCTGTAGCAGCTCTGATAGGGATAGCTGGTGCCAGACTTGGTTACACTTTCCTCGACCCTCTGGCTGGCTTCGTAGTTGCCCTGTTCATTTTTAGGATGGGAATAGACATTTTTCGTCCATCTACGAGGGAACTGATGGACACTTCTCTTCCAGAAGATTTTATTGATGAAATTAAAAAACACACACTGAGTATAGAGGGAGTAAGAAAAATTGATGATGTCAAGACACGTCGTATAGGTTGGAGAAATTCAATCGACCTGAGTGTTCAAATTGATGCCAACCTATCTATAGAAGAAGGACATCGGATTTCCGATAAAATTGAGAAATTGCTACACCAGAAGTTGAAAAATATTGGTAATATCATGATTCATATAAATCCAGGAGCTGCAGATAGATACAGGAATAAAAAGCTGGAAATTATCACCAGGATTTTACAAGAACATTACCAGAAATTTGTAAACTTTCATGATTTATGTATAGTGAGGAAAGGGAACGAAGAACAGGCTTATCTCCATCTTGTCCTGGCGAGGAAAATTAGCGTTGAACAAGCCCACCGGCTATGCAATCATTTGGAGAGAGATATAAAAAGAGAACTCCCTAATTTTAAAATGCTGATCCACGTGGAGCCCAGATGAGGATAGAGTGAAATATGGCAAAGATTAATAAATTACGCGAAACCTGGAAGACGAGGGCGGGGATTATCCTTGCAGTCGCCGGGTCGGCAGTAGGGCTGGGAAATTTTTTACGTTTTCCTGTCCAGGCAGCACAGAACGGCGGTGGCGCATTTATGATACCGTACTTTATCTCTTTTCTCCTCTTGGGCATTCCTTTAATGTGGATAGAGTGGACAGCTGGCAGATTCGGTGGAGGATTCGGTCATGGCACAGCCCCGGGCATTTTCCATTCGATGTGGGAGAAGAACCGTTTCATTAAATATTTTGGTGTAATCGGCATTTTCGGCCCTATTCTCATTTTCATGTATTATACCTATGTTGAGTCGTGGTTATTGGGCTATGCGGTTTTTTCAATCACCGGGAGATACGCGCAGGCTACATCACAGTCAGCAATGCAATCGTTTCTCCAAGGTTACCAGGGTTTGCAAACGAATGAGTATTTCCATGGGATCAGCTGGGCATATCTATTTTTCATAATTACATTTTCATTGAACGTGTTTGTAATTTACTATGGTATTCGTAAAGGGATAGAAAAATTATGTAACTGGGCAATGCCCATACTTCTAATTTGTGGAATTATTCTCGCTGTTCGTGTGTTAAGTTTAGGAACGCCCAATTTATTGAAACCAGATTGGAACCTACTTAATGGACTGGGATTTCTATGGAACCCAAATTTTGCCGCTTTAAAAAGCGCTAAAGTTTGGCTTGCTGCTGCTGGTCAGATATTCTTCACTCTCAGCGTGGGGATCGGCGTAATCCTTACCTATGCCAGTTATTTGACAAAGCGCGATGATGTTGCTCTTTCTGGATTAACTGCGGCAGCAACCAATGAATTTGCTGAAGTCGTTCTGGGCGCAAGCATCATTATCCCGGCAGCTTTTGTATTTTTTGGCCCTCGGGAGATTGTAAATATTGCTCAAAGTGGAGCTTTCAATTTAGGCTTTGTTACTATGCCCCTGATTTTTCAGAGGATTGCCCTGGGTGCAATCTTTGCTTTTCTGTGGTTTACGCTTCTCTTTTTGGCCGGTGTGACTTCCAGCGTTTCTTTAGCGCAACCGGTAATAAGCTTCTTGGAAGACGAGTTCGATATAACCAAGAAAAAATCAGCAACTATATTTGGAGTAGTTACATTTATTCTCTGTCAGCCAGCCATTTTCTTATTGGGAAAAGGAGTGTTGAATGAACTCGATTTTTGGGGAGGTACATTTTGTCTGGTGCTTTTTGCTACCATTGAGACCATAGTGTTTGCCTGGATTTTTGGCATCGAGCGCGCCTGGGAAGAGATTCATCATGGAGCAGATATTGTGATTCCCAAATTCTATAAGTTTATCATTAAATATATTACTCCACTATTTTTGCTTTTTATCCTTGGATTCTGGTTAGTCAAGGAAGGATTGCCCATAATAACAATGAAGAATGTTACGCCGGAGCAATATCCATACGTTTTATTCATAAGGGTGTTAATAGTAATAATATTCATTGTGCTGGCAATATCTGTAGCATATGCATGGAAGAAAAGAAAAATATTAATCAGGAAGGAAAAATGACAAGTTCGGGTTGGTTTTTTCTGATATTTTCTTGGTTAGTCATATTACTTCTTTTAGTCTTCTGTTTCTATAATATTTTGAGAAAGAAATAGATTATCAAAGATAATGCAAATTGTAACGAACCGCCCATCTTATAAATGTGGCGGTTTTTTATCCGGGTTGACAAAGGAATTTAAATGTGATATAAATAAGACGACAATTGATAACAATCTCAATGTCAATCGGGACGACAGTTCCTGAATAATTAAGGGTGGATTTTGGGAGGAACCCCTTGAGAGGAGGGGGTCGACAGTCCCCAGCTTGTCGAGGGACGCAAGCAGGTCCCGATTGGAAATCGGGACGATGCGCCCGTAGCTCAGCTGGATAGAGCGTCGGACTTCGAATCCGCAGGTCGTGCGTTCGAATCGCACCGGGCGTGCCAGATAAGATAAGGCAGTTTTGAATATATATTCTCCGGGCCATTAGCTCAACAGGTAGAGCAACTGCCTCTTAAGCAGGAGGTTGGAGGTTCGATTCCTCCATGGCCCACTTGCCGCGGTGGTGAAATTGGCAAACACGCTAGGCTTAGGACCTAGTCTCCAATTATATGGAGTTGAGAGTTCGAATCTCTCCCGCGGCACCAGGCAAGGGTTAGGATGGCTATGGAAAATTTAAAGGCAGAAATGTCCAAAAAAAATGAATGCGAGCTTGTTTTCAAAATTGAAATTCCTCAAGCAGAAGTAGAAAAGGAAATAGAGCTGGCGTATAATAAAATTCAAAAGGAGGCCGTTCTACCCGGTTTCCGTAAAGGAAAGGCGCCACCTACTTTTCTGAGAGAGAAATTTAAGTCTCGTTGCCAGGAAGCTGTTTTAGAATCGCTCTTACCAGGCGCATTATCCCAGGTGTTAAGAGAGAAGGGGATTGACCCTATTGCCCCGGCAAAGATTTCTGACCTTAAATTCGATTTTGATAAACCAGGGCCAATATCTTTTCAGGCGATGGTGGAGGTAATACCTCATTTTGAACCACGGGATTATAAGAAACTCAAGATAAGAAAAGAGACAAAAGTCGTGGGCGATTCCGAAGTAGGGGAAAGTCTGAAAGAACTGCAGAAAAGGAATGCCCAACTTGTGGTCTCCAGGAATGAGGTGGTGGATAAGAAAAGTTATGTAGTAATAGATTATCAAGGATTCGGTAACGGCAAACCTGTGAAAGACCTCCGAGGTGAAAACCAGTTAATAAGCGTGGAAAATCCTATTTTTCTGCCAGAGTTCTCTGAAGGATTGATTGGCATGGAAAGAGACAGAGAAAAAGATATTGAAGTGAATTTTCCCGATAATTATTTTAACAAAGAGTTAGCGGGGAAGAAAATTCTGTTTAAGGCAAAGGTGAAAGAGATTAAAGAAAGACGGTTACCGGAAATTGACGATACTTTTGCTCAGGAGCTAGGAGCTAAATCTTTGAAAGAACTGAAAGATAAATTGAGGGAAAATTTGATTAAGCTGGAAGAGCATAGAGCAGACGAGGCGATGAGAGAACAGGTTGTTGACAGGTTGATTGAGAATAACCCAGTGGCGGTTCCCAATTCTCTAGTGGAGAGACAACTGGATTATTTGATGTCCAAGATGAAGGGTTACTTGCAGAGTCGTGGGCTTTCTTCTGAAGATATCGGGGCGGATGAGGAAGTCCTGCGAAAGAAATATCGTAACCTCGCGGAAAAGCAGGTGCGTAGCGCTCTAATCTTTACCAAGATAGCGGAGAAGGAGAATATTAAGGTCGATTCCAAAGAAATAGAGAAAGAAATAGAAGAAACCGTAAAATCTACCAAGGAAAAAGAAGAAGAAATAAAGAGGTATTTTTATGAAAATATAGACCAAATTACCAGCAGAATGAGAGAAAATAAAGTATTTGACTTTTTGATAGAAAATGCTAAAATTATAAAAGAGAAGAGGAAATAGACAAAAAAATTACCCTTCTCCCCTTGGGGAGAGGGTTAGGGGGTAATGTATGAAATTGAAAACTTTTGGGCAATTAATTCCCATGGTCATCGAACAGTCACAAAGAGGAGAGAGAGCCTTTGATATTTATTCCCGTCTATTGAGGGATAGGATTGTCTTTCTGGGTACTCCTTTAACCGACGAGGTTGCCAATGTGATTATTGCCGAATTGCTTTTTCTGGAAGCAGATGACCCGGATAAGGACATTTCCTTATACATTAACTGTCCAGGAGGAGTTGTAACTGCTGGTCTTGCGGTCTATGATACGATACAATATGTTAAGCCAGATGTCTCTTCTATTTGTATGGGACAGGCAGCCAGTATGGGAGCGCTTCTTCTTGCTTCCGGGACAAAGAAAAAGCGATATGCCCTGCCCAATTCCCGCATAATGATACACCAACCTCTGGGCGGAGTGCAAGGTCAAGCAACCGATATTGGCATCCAGGCTAAAGAAATTATGCGTATGAAAGCCAAGATGAATGAGCTTATGGCAAAACATACTGGTCAACCTCTGGCGAAAATAGAGAAGGACACAGATCGCGATTTCTTTATGCAGGCCGAAGAGGCAAAAGCCTATGGCCTGGTTGACGAAGTAATTGTGCAAAGAAAATAAGAATTAGGAAAGCGAAAAGATATTATGGTTGAGCTTACTCGTCGAAAAGAATCTCTAAGTTGTGTTTTCTGCGGCAAAAATAAGAACGAAGTGAAAAAACTTATTGGTGGTCATGGAGTCTATATTTGTGATGAATGTATTCGGCTGTCTTACAATTTATTGAACAAGATTACTATAGAGGAAGAAAAGAAAACCAGGAAAGTTCTGCCCAAGCCCTATGAAATTAAGGCCATACTGGATGAATATGTTATCGGGCAGGAGAAGGCTAAGAAGCTACTGGCGGTTGCTGTATATAACCATTATCAAAGGGTGGGTCTGGATTCTCTTTTTCTCAATTCTCGGCCAAGAGTTCCCGATGAAGTGGAATTGCAAAAGTCGAATATTCTATTAATTGGTCCCACGGGGACGGGAAAGACGCTTCTGGCCCAGACTTTGGCTCGTTTGTTAGATGTTCCTTTCGCCATTGCTGACGCCACTGCATTGACGGAAGCCGGTTATGTTGGCGAGGATGTTGAGAATATTGTTCTCAGGCTTCTGCAAAGCGCAAATTTCAATCGGCAGCGAGCTGAAAGAGGCATTGTATATATAGATGAAGTAGATAAGATTGCGCGCAAAGGAGATACTCCTTCGGTAACGCGTGACGTTTCCGGCGAAGGAGTGCAGCAGGCGCTTCTAAAGATATTGGAGGGGACAATAGCTAATGTTCCTCCCACGGGGGGAAGGAAACATCCTCAGCAGGATTTTATTCGTGTTGATACGACTAATATTCTCTTTATCTGTGGGGGTGCGTTTAATGGTCTGGAAAAGATAATTGAAAGTAGAATCAGGGAAAAAGCTTTGGGATTTGGCGCTCCAATAAAGGGGAAAAAAGAAAGGAATCTTAGTCAGATTCTCTCATATGTAGAGCCAGAAGACCTCCTTAAGTATGGATTGATTCCTGAATTCATTGGTAGACTCCCGGTGATTGCTACGATGGAGGAATTAGATGAAGCTGCTCTGGTCAGGATTCTGATTGAGCCCAAGAATGCTCTAATCAGGCAATTTAGGAAAATATTTTCTCTGCAGAATGTAAAACTTACTGTAACGGATGATGCCTTGGAGGAGATTGCCAGAAAAGCAATTAACAGGTCTAGCGGAGCGCGAGGGCTACGCACCGTTATGGAAGATGTTATGTTAGATATAATGTACGATTTGCCTAACACAAACGACGTAGAAGAATGTATAATTGATGCTCAAGTTATAAATAAGGAGAAGGAGCCAGTGTTAGTACAGAAGAAAATAGCTCAAAAAGGGAGGCTGAATTGATTACACCGGAAAGGCCTAAGAAATCGGTTGTCATACCCGAAGTATTGCCCCTTTTGCCAGTGAGAGACGTGGTGATCTTTCCCTACATGGTTCTTCCGTTAGCAGTAGGACGGTCCAAATCGATCAGGGCTTTGGAAGAAGCAATGTCCCGAGACCGCTTAATTTTCCTGGTGACTCAGAAAAAGATTCAAACCGAAAACCCGGGAAAGGAAGACATTTATGCAGTAGGGGTAGTGGCAGAAATTCTCCAGCTTTTGAAGATGCCTGACGGTACGATTAAGATTCTCGTCGAGGGTTTAGAAAGAGGAAGGATGGTAGAATTCATTCCTCAACAGGGATTCGTTGAGGTGAAGATCCAGAGGCATTTAGAAACATATGTTCCCAATCAAGAGCTTGAGGCATTGATGCGTAATGTGATAACCTTATTTGAGAAATATGTGAAATTGAATCGTCGTATTCCCATAGAAACTATAATGTCCGTTTCCAATATCGATGATCCTAGCCGACTGGCTGATGTTATTGCATCTCATATCTCGATCAAAATACTCCAAGAGCAGCTTATTCTGGAAACTTGGGACCCTAAAAAGCGGCTTGTAGAGTTATCCAAAATTTTGACCGCTGAGAATGATATTCTCTCTATCGAGAAGAAGATTCAGGTGCGAGTGCGTGACCAGATTGAAAAGACGCAGAAGGAATATTATCTGCATGAGCAGATCAAGGCAATTAAGAAAGAACTGAAAGAAACAGATGAATACCAGAAAGAAGTAAGTGAACTGAGAGAAAAGGTCAGAAAATCCAAGGCACCTGCAGAGGTGGTAAAGCAAGCAGAGAAAGAGATTTCTCGTCTGGAGAAAATGATGCCTTTCTCTCCCGAGGCCACGGTAATCAGGACCTATCTGGATTGGATAGTCAGGGTTCCCTGGGCCGTCAGGACCAAAGATAATCTGGATCTTAAAAGGGCTGAGAGGATTTTGAACGAAGACCACTATGGGTTGGACCGAGCCAAACAGAGGATAGTGGAGTATTTGGCTGTTTGTAAGTTAACAAAAAAGTTGAAGGGACCAATTATCTGTTTTGTTGGTCCGCCAGGTACAGGCAAGACGTCTCTGGGACGTTCTATCGCTCGCGCTTTGGGTCGCAAGTTCATTCGTATGTCGTTAGGAGGAATACGCGATGAGGCTGAGATTCGTGGACACCGCAGGACATACATTGGTGCTCTGCCCGGAAGGATAATTCAGTCACTAGGTAAAATAAAATCTAGAAACCCCGTGTTTCTACTCGATGAGGTAGACAAGATGGGTCAGGATTTTAGAGGCGATCCGGCAGCGGCTCTTTTAGAAGTCCTGGACCCCGAACAGAACAATACTTTTTCCGATCACTATTTGGAGGTCGAATTTGATTTGTCCGATGTGATGTTTATTACTACTGCTAATACTCTACATACGGTTCCGCCTTCTTTAGCTGATCGCATGGAGGTTATTAAGTTCCCCGGGTATACCAAAGACGAGAAGATTAAGATTGCTCAACAATTTCTCGTGCCCAAACAGATCAGGGAGAACGGCTTAAGTAAGGAGAAATTAGTTATATCTGAGCGAGCCCTAAATTTAATAATCCGCGATTATACCCTGGAAGCGGGAGTGAGAAATCTGGAAAGGGAAATAGCAAATATCTGTCGGAAGGTAGCAAAGGAGTTGGCCTCAGTAAAAGGCAGAAAAGTGGTAAAGATTACTACTAAAAACCTTCATCATTATTTAGGCATTCCCAGGTACCACCGGGAGAAGCCGGGACAGAACGAAGTAGGTGTAGCCACGGGGCTTGCCTGGACGGAATTAGGTGGAGATATTCTTTCTATTGAGGTCTCAATTATGAAGGGTAAAGGCAGCCTCACACTTACCGGGAAACTGGGAGAAGTAATGAAAGAATCCGCACAGGCAGCACTCTCTTATGTTAGGTCTAATGCCAATAAGTTGGGTTTACCCGAGGATTTTTACAAGGATAGAGAAATTCACATTCACGTTCCAGAGGGGGCGATACCTAAGGATGGCCCATCGGCAGGGATTACTATGGCAGTTGCTTTAACTTCAGCGTTAACCAATAGAGCGGTTAAGAAAGACGTAGCTATGACCGGAGAGATAACTTTGAGAGGCCGGATTTTGTCCGTAGGCGGATTTAAAGAGAAGACGCTGGCGGCCCATAGGTCGGGAATAAAGACAGTTATTTTTCCCCAGGAAAATGAGAGGAACCTGAAAGAGATTCCCAAAGAAATCAAGAATAAGTTGAAGTTTGTCCCGGTTAAGAACATAGATGAAGTATTGAGAATAGCCCTAGTGGCTAAAGAAAAGAGAAAAGCAAAGATAACCAGAAGAAAAAAATTGAATCGAGTATCAATAGGCCAAAGGTTGCCAGGACTACAAGCAAAAGAAAAAATAGAACGGGAAAACAAAAAAAAGAACTAGGAATCGAGAACTAAGATTTACTTATTTAGAAATTGTGTGCTACTCCCGGAGATTTTTCTAACGGGCAAAGGAAAAGCTATCTACTTTTCGGTAATCTTAGTTTGACTTCTTAGTTCTTAATTTTTATCTAGGGAGCACAAAAATGAAGAAGTATCTTTTAACGCCGGGTCCTACACCTGTTCCGGAAAGAGTACTTTTAGCCTCGGCACAGCCGGTTATCCATCACCGCACTCCGGAATGCGGTCAGGTTCTTTGTGAAGACATAGAAGGTCTGAAATACGTATTTCAGACGAAAAACGACCTTTTCGTTTTCGCAGCTTCGGGAACCGGGGCGATGGAGGCCTGCGTGGTCAACCTCCTTTCTCCTCAAGACAAAGTTCTAATTGTTAACACGGGTGCATTTGGGAGAAGATGGGTAAATATTACTAAGTCATTCGGAATTGAAGCAGAAGTTATTGAGTATCCCTGGGGTAGAGTAGCTAAGCCCAAGGATGTGGAGAAGAAGCTAAAGGAGATACCGGGAATTAAAGCTGTATTTACACAAAATACAGAAACATCAACCGGTGTGGTTAATGATATCGAGACAATTGGTAAGATAGTGGCAAGAACTGAGGCTGTTCTGGTAGTCGACGCAATAAGCGGGCTAGGAGGACAGGAGTTGAAGACTGATGAGTGGAATGTAGATGTGGTAGCCAGCGGTTCACAGAAAGGGCTGATGCTCCCTCCGGGATTGGCTTTTGTCAGTATAAGCCAGAAGGCCTGGAAACTTGTAGAGAATTCTAAATTACCAAGGTTTTACTGGGACCTTAAGGCATACAAGAAGTTTCTCGAGGAGAAAAAACAGACGCCTTATACTTCAGCAGTGGGATTGTTGTTGGGATTGCAGGAAGCTTTGAAAATGATAAAAGAGGAAGGGCTGGAGCAAATCTTACGGCGTCATGCAATCCTCGCTTCTGCTACGAGAAAAGGAGTGCAGGCATTGGGCCTGGAGCTTTTCGCAGAAGCTCCCTGTAACGTGGTTACAGCAGTAAAAGTTCCCGAAGGAGTTGATGGGGTACGGCTGGTCAAAATGATGCGTGAGGAGTACGGAGTGGGAATTGCTGGTGGTCAAAGAGAATATAAAGGAAAAATTTTCCGCATCGCACATCTGGGCTATATGGATAAATTTGATGTAATCATCGGGCTTTCTGCTCTGGAAATAGCATTAAGTAAATTAGGATATGAAATCGATGTAGGAAAAGCCGTAGCTGCGGCAGAGAAAGAATTCCTGAAACATAGTTAGGAGCTGTCCCGATAAATCGGGACGAAGCCCGGCTTCATAAATGTATTGATTTACAAAAGGAGGTTTCCGTGAAGGTATTGGTTAGTGATAATTTAGCGAAAGAAGGTATAGAGTTATTGAGGGAAAGCCCCGATATAACAGTTGATGTGAAGCTCAGGCTGGAATTGCAGGAATTGATAAAGCACATCAGCGATTATGACGCTCTTCTTGTACGCAGTGCAACTAAAGTGACAAAAGAGGTAATTGACGCAGCGAAGAATCTAAAAGTCATTGGAAGAGCTGGAGTGGGAGTGGACAATATTGATGTTGAGGCAGCAAGCAAAAAAGGTATCCTGGTAATGAATACGCCTGGTGGAAATACCATTTCTGCAGCAGAACACACGATGAGCATGATATTAGCATTATCCCGCTGTATTCCTCAGGCTAACATATCCCTGAAAAGTAAGCAGTGGGAAAAGAAAAAATTCCTGGGAACTGAAATTTTCAAGAAGATTCTGGGCATAATCGGTCTGGGTAGAATCGGAGCGGAAGTTGCCAGAAGGGCGCAGTCGTTCGGGATGGAGATAATAGCTTACGATCCTTATATTTCTAAGGCCCATGCGCGAGAGATTGGCGTCAAATTGGTTACTTTTCCGGAACTTACTAAACAGGCAGACTATATAACAATCCATGTTCCATCGACTTCTGAAACCAAGCACTTAATTAATAAAGAAACTATCAGTGAAATGAAGGAAGGGGTGAGGATCATAAACTGTGCTCGCGGGGGAATTATAGATGAGGCTGCCTTAGCAGAAGCAGTGAAATCAGGTAAGGTTGGTGGGGCAGCTCTCGATGTTTTTGAGAAGGAGCCACCTTTTGATAGTCCTGTTTTGGGTTTGGAGAATATAATTGTTACCCCACACCTAGGAGCTTCCACTGAAGAGGCTCAGGTTAACGTGGCAAGGGACATTGCTCTGCAAGTTTTGGATTTTCTCAAGAGTGGTATTGTTCGTAATGCAGTCAATATGCCAGAATTAGACCCCGAGAAAATGAAAACTCTGGGTCCCTATATTAATCTTTGCGAGAAATTAGGAAGGTTACAAGGACAGATAAGCGAGGGAGGACTTACTCAGATTGGCATCCAATATTCAGGCGAGATTCTCCGTCACGAGATTAAGCCCTTAACCATTGCACTGCTTAAGGGACTTCTTGAGCCAATTTTGGAACGGGAAGTCAATTTTATTAACGCTCCTTTAATTGCCGAAGAGAGAGGGATTAGAGTTACCGAGTCCAAAGTGAGCAAAGTGGAAGATTTTGCCAACTTAATAATAGTTCAGACAATGACTGAAAAAGGAGAAAACATAGTTGCCGGGACACTTTTGGGGAAGAAGGAGCCCCGGCTGGTAAGGATTGGGGAGTTCGATTTGGACGTTGTTCCTGAGGGGTATATGTTACTCTGTTCAAATCTGGATAAACCAGGAGTAATCGGCAAAATAGGAACAATATTGGGAAATAGAAAGATTAATATAGCCGCAATGCAAGTGGGGAGAAAAATAGTAGGTGGCAAAGCATTAACCGTCATCAATGTAGATTGTGATATTTCAAAAGAGGTTTTAAAGGAGATAAAAGGGATACCAGAAATTGTCGAAGCAAAAATGGTAAACCTCTAACTCCTGGGGAGCCCCGATTTCCAATCGGGACGACGAGCCGGTAGCTCAGCTAGGTAGAGCAGCGGCCTTTTAAGCCGTTGGTCGCGTGTTCGATTCACGCCCGGCTCACTAATAAGATAGGCGAATTCCGGTGTAAAGGGAATATAAGATGGGCGGTGAAGACCAGAATATCAAAGTTTACAGGATTACGTTTATCTCCATATTAGCAGCACTTACTATGTTTCGTATAATCTATGCTCGGCTCCTACCTCTCTCTGCCGATGAAGCTTATTTCTGGCAATGGTCTCGTCATCTGGATTTATCTTATTACGAACATCCTCCCATGACCGGGATTGTTGTAGCTCTTTTTACTCTATTTAAAAGCACATTACTTACAGTAAGATTGGCTCCTATAGTTTTGGTTTTAGGGACAACGATTCTTGTTTATCTTCTGGCCAGGGAAATGTTTCAGGATGAAAGGGTAGCCTTCTGGTCGGGTCTTCTGGTAAATATTGCCCCCATCTTTGCTGTAGGAGCTATTATTACAACTACAGATGCTCCTCTGGGAATCTTCTGGATGCTCACTCTTTACTTTGTTTATAAAGCGACAAATTCCCAGAAGCAATACTGGTGGTGGCTTTCTGGATTGGCTTTAGGTTTTTCGTTTCTTACAAAATTTGTCTCTATTTCTATTCCCATTTCAGTATTCTTATTTCTATTATTTTCTAAAGAGAAGAGAAAATGGCTACTGCGTAAAGAGCCGTATCTGGCACTTTTGCTGTCGCTCCTGGTGTTCAGTCCTGTTATCATCTGGAATGCTTCCAGGGGCTGGGTAACATTTAAGTATAATTTAGGAATGAGATATATTTCTAGCGATGCTTCACTCAAATTTAGATATTTTCTGGAATATTTAGGAGGTCAATCTTTTATCCTCTCCCCATTTCTATTTATGGGCAGCCTGGCAGGCATAATCCATAGCGCATATAGAGGATTCAAATATAAGGATGATAAATTTCTTTTTCTATTTTTTACTTCAGTA
>JABAOF010000613.1_pt4 | contig 52246 bp, 39 predicted proteins | sample 7062171 | NCBI WGS metagenome assembly JABAOF01 (sample SAMN14538628, study PRJNA623070) | marine sediment metagenome | biome: marine biome [ENVO:00000428]; feature: marine pelagic biome [ENVO:01000023]; material: deep marine sediment [ENVO:00002113] | place: India: Gulf of Khambhat ... | reverse complement strand
ATCATGAATGTTTGAACCGCACCAGCAAAACCTTGGTATAAATGCTCTGCGCCGAATATTGCGGAGACAATTAAAACGCAAACCAATGGACGCTTCATATATTTATTAAGAATAGTATAACCGTATCCGCGGAAGATAATCTCTTCTGCCACACCAATAGCAGTAGCGCTAATAACCCACACTGCTGAAAAAGATATTTTGCCTACACCGACTTCGGAGAGACGTATAATGGATACAAGAAATTCATGCAGCCATGGAACTACAAAAAATAAAAATACTAACGCTCCCGACCCGATGAGGCAGTCTTTCCACCAGGAATAAGATCTAAAACCTATGTATTTCAAAGAATTTCCACCGCGCTTGACAGCCCAAATTATTAAAAAGACAAGGGCGATTTGAATACCTGCCGGTATGAGCATAGAGCTTACAGGCATCATTCCGGTCTCTGTCTCTTGGCGCAACATTTGGGACGTTGCAAAGTTGCTTACTATCAGGAAAATAGTGAAAAAGATAATGTAGAAGTTTAGTTCGTTAAACTTGGATTTTTTCATTTTGGTTTCCTTCTAGTTTCATATGTATGATTATATGGCCATCTCAGTGTTCATTATGCAAATAGTGACATAACGTTGAATGAACTTAATAAGGATCATATGTTAATTTTTAATAATCGAAAGAAAGCAGCTCAAATTTTAAATACGGATTTAATCCCCGGTTCGCTTTCGGCTCTTAAATGTCAATTTTGCTTCTTCTGCCATCTCAAGAAGTGATCTTCTCTATAATCGTTTCTGCCATCTCAGAGGTAGTTGCATCGCCGGCGAGGTCGTAGGTGACATTCTTGCCCTCGGCTATCACTTCTGCAGTTGCGTTGAAGACTTTATTGGCCGCTTTTCGCTCGCCAATATGCTTGAGCATAAGGACAGCAGAGAGGATTATGGCAGTGGGGTTTACTTTGTTCTGGCCGGCATATTTTGGGGCACTTCCGTGTACAGGCTCAAAGAGGGCAATTTCATCTCCGATATTAGCACCTGGTGCAACTCCCAGCCCACCGACTAGACCAGCACAGAGATCGGATACAATGTCGCCGTACAGATTGGGAAGGACCATTACATCATAAAGCTCTGGTTTCTGCACCAACTGCATACACATATTATCGACGATACGGTCTTCAAATTCTAATTGGGGATAATCCTTGGCTACCGTACGTGCAGATTCTAAAAAGAGGCCATCGGAAAGCTTCATTATATTTGCTTTGTGAATAGCCGTGACTTTTTTGCGGTTCTCTCGAATAGCATATTCAAAAGCGAAGCGCACAATGCGCTCGGAAGCCCTTCTGGTGATGCGTTTGATGGATTCTGCCGTATCAGGGTCAATCTGCCTTTCTATTCCTGCATATAAATCCTCAGTATTTTCCCGAACTACTATCAAGTCAATATCTTCATACCGAGATTTTACACCTTTAAGAGAAAAGGCTGGGCGGAGGCACGCATAAAGATCAAGCTCTTTGCGCATAGCTACATTTACACTGCGGAAGCCGCTTCCTACTGGTGTGGTAATGGGTCCTTTAAGAGCAACTTTGTTTTTGCGGATGGATTCTATAACCTGCCCGGGAAGAGGTGTGCCGTATTTATTCATAACGTCGGCGCCAGCCTCCTGAAGCTCCCACTGAATCTTAACTCCCGTAGCTTCAACTACCTTCCTTGCTGCTTTTGTTATTTCCGGGCCTATCCCATCACCAGGAATGAGAGTGATTGTATGCATATAACCTCCGGGTCATAGAATGTCGGACAATGACTAATTACCAAATCCTAATGACTAATTTTTAAATCAAAAACCAAATATTAAAAAGCAAAAATACAAATCAAAAATCAAAAATGACCTGAATGCAGTGATTGTAATGAGATACTAATCTTTTGTTTTTGAGTTTTTTATATGTGTTTTTGCTATTTGATTTTTCATTTTTAATATTTGAAATTCGCTGTTCACTATTCTTTAGACATTCGTCATTAGGCATTAGTCATTCGCACCCACTCATCCCCTAACTTCCAGCTAAAGCTGGAATCCTCCATGTTTCTTAAAATGCTCCACTAATCCGCCATCGTTAATAATCTTGAGCATTACAGGAGGCAAGGGTTTTATATCAAGAGTAATTCCTTTGGTGAGGTTTTTTATCTCTCCTGCACCGAGGTCCACTTCGAGTTCGTCGCCCGCTTCTATCTTATCAGTGTCACATTCCACTACAGGAAGGCCGGTGTTGATAGCGTTTCGGAAGAAGATACGGGCAAAGGATTTGGCTAATACTGCGCTTATTCCAGCGTATTTGATAACAAGGGGGGCCTGTTCTCTCGAAGAGCCGCAGCCGAAATTCCTGCCACCAACGATAAAATCTCCTTGTGATATTTTGCTGGAGAAATCAGGTTCAATGTCCTCCATTAGATGCCTGGATAGTTCCTTCATATCGATGGTTGAGAATTTGTAGCGACCGGAAATGATATAGTCGGTATTTATGTCGTCACCAAATTTATGTGCTTTGCCTTTGAGTTTCATTTGGTCTCACCCTCACCCTGACCCTCTCCCCTCAAGGGAGAGGAATAGTAATTCAAGATTGCTTCGCTGCGCTCGCAATGACAACTATTTCATTTATAGTGCATCTTGCATCATATATCGTGTATCGATCTATAAGTATTTTCTCGGGTCTGCTATCTTTCCTTCAATTGCTGAGGCGGCGACTGTTGCCGGTGAACCCAGATAGATAAATGCTTTGGGATTTCCCATTCTGCCTTTGAAGTTTCTATTGGCAGTAGAAATAACATTTTCTCTATCAGCGGGAACTCCCTGATGTGTTCCCACGCAAGGGCCACAGCCTGGATTCACTACTACAGCACCTGATTCAATCAGGGTTGTCATTATACCTTCCCCCATTGCTTCAAGACATACATCGCGCGAGGCAGGAGCAACAACCATCCTTACATCAGGATTAACCATCTTTCCTTTGAGTATTCCGGCAGCTATCCGTAAATCCTCCAGGCGACCATTAGTGCATGTGCCCAGATATGCTTTTTGTATCGGAGTGCCCTCCACTTCGCTAATCGGTACCACATTGTCAACAGTATGGGGTTTGGCAATTTGGGGTTCAAGCTTAGAAACATCATATTTTTTGACTTCAGCATATTTAGCATCTTTATCAGGAACAACCGTCTGAAAATCACGTTTACTGTGACTCTTTACCCAGTCTTCCGTTTTTTCGTCAGCTAGCATCAAACCCGCCTTTGCTCCCATCTCTACTGCCATATTGGAAATAGTAAAGCGGGCATCGACGCTTAAGGCATCTATTGCCTCCCCTGTATACTCTACTGCCATATAGGTCGCGCCGTCGGCAGTTACCTCCCCAATGAGAAAAAGAATTAGATCCTTGGAATATGCTCCCCGGGGCAAAGCGCTTTTAAGAACAAATTTGATAGTTTCGGGAACTTTAAACCAGAGCTTTCCAGAAAGAAGCCCAGCTGCCAGATCAGTAGAGCCAACACCGGTCGAAAAAGCATTTATCGCCCCATAGGTACAGGTATGGGAATCAGCTCCAATAACTAGATCACCCGGTACAACATGTCCCTGTTCTGCCATAAGCTGATGGCATACACCGCATCCAATATCATAGAGATTAATGCCAGTCTCTTTTGCAAACTCGCGCATCATGCCGTGAAGTTCCGAGACTCCAATCGAAGGACTGGGAGCGCTGTGGTCTATAACCATAATCACCTTGCTGGGATCAAAGACTTTACGCCCATTCATATCCCTAAAGGCTCTAATAGCTAAAGGTGAGGTGCCATCTTGCCCCATCATAAAATCAACGTCGGCGATAACTATATCGCCGGCGTAGACATCTTTTCCGCTATGCGCACTGAGTATCTTCTCAGCAATAGTCTTCCCCATTAACTCCCCTCCGCAGAGGCAGTCTTACTGCTTTTATATTTCTTATAAATCTGAACCAGCTCTTTGTCGAATAGAGCTCTCTTAAGCTCAACTGACATAGAACGCACATCCTTTAAAATTTCTATCGCTTCTTCTTCAGTCAATTCAATTCCATATTCTTTAAACTTGGCAATCAAAGCCCTGGTTCCAGAGTGCTTGCCGATAACGATTTGCCTCTCCAAACCAACCTCTTCAGGAGCAAAGACTTCATAGGTGATGGGATTTTTTATAACGCCATCTGCATGAATACCCGACTCGTGGGCAAATACATTGGCACCCACTATGGCTTTCCATACGGGAATCGTGCGGGCCGACGCTTGGGCTACATACTCAGAAAGGCTGCGGAGCATCTCGGTTTTTAATCCAAGGTCGACTCCACCGATGTATTTCATTGCCATAACTATCTCTTCAAGAGCGGCATTCCCTGCCCGCTCGCCTAATCCATTAACAGTAGTATTTACATATTTCGCTCCAGCTTTAACTCCGGCTAGAGCATTTGCGGTAGCCATCCCAAAGTCGTTATGGGTATGCATTTCAATTTCTATTCCTACTTTTTCGTACAGGAACCTAACCGCTCTAAAGGTTTCAAAGGGATCAAGAATACCGAGAGTATCACAAAAACGCAAACGGTCTGCTCCCACTTCCTTCGCAGTGTTAGCAAATTGGATGAGAAAATCCATATTGGCACGTGAGGCATCTTCTGCATTAACTGACACATAAAGGTTTTGTTGCTTTGCAAAATCTACGGCTTTCTTGATGCTTTCTAGAACCCAGAGCCTGCTCTGTTTGAGCTTGTGCTCTATATGAATGTCGGAAGCTGAAATACTTATGGCTACCGACTTTACACCACAATTTAAGGAGTGCTCAACATCAGAAATAACTGCACGATTCCAGGCCAGAATGTCTGCATTTAAGCCTAAATCAACAATTTTCTTGATGGTTTCTTTCTCATCGCCACCCATCGCCGGTATACCGACCTCAATCTGGTGAACTCCTATTTCATCCAGTAACTGTGCTATCTGAATCTTTTCACGGTTGGCAAATACTACACCCGCAGTTTGCTCCCCATCCCGCAGTGTAGTGTCATCGATACAGACTACCGGCTCCTCTGGTTTGAGTTTTAGATCGGTAAGCTCATTTTTATCCAAGTCTATCCTCCTGCTTTAACTTATACTCAAAAATATTGTATAGGAAAAGGGGATATAGTAGCAAGTTGCAGAGTTTAGAGTTATAGATCAAGGAGAATGAATTAAGGGACAGGGATAAAGGGACAATAGTGACAGGCTATGGATTTTAATATGGAGTTCAGTATGTATGAATAGTATTGCCAGTGCGCGAAATAATCCAAAAACTGAACTTCAGTTTGAGACGTGGAACATATAAGTTGCAGGCGCAACCTTGGTATTGCCACGCTCGCTCTGACAAAAGTCAGCGCTCACTCGCAATGACGAGGGGAACATTCAGTTGTTGCAAGTAGATTTGTTTTTCATCATTGCCAACATATTTGTTTTTAGCATTGCGCGCAGCGAAGCAATCTCGAATTGAAAATGACATTGGAGGAGCAAACTTTTCATCCTTTATCATTACGAGCGCAGCCATTTTCACCCTTTGTCATTACGAGCCCCGTCATAGGCGGGGCGAAGTAATCTTGCTTTAACTCAAAGCACAAAATTGCACTTGTAACATGCAACTGAAAACCAGGAAATTGTAACTTGCCAGTTTAAACTACAACCTGCAACCTTAAAACTTGAAATACATTTGTATATAAATATATAAATATAAATAAATATATATATTACTACTGACTCTTGGCCAGTTTATCTTTGAGGAGTTTATTAACCATCTGGGGATTGGCTTTGCCCTGAGTAAGCTTCATTACCTGTCCTACCAGAAAACCCAACGCTTTCTCCTTGCCCTGCTTGAATTCTTCTACCACGCTGTTATTTTCGGTAATAACCTGTTCTACCAGCTTTGCGATTGCCTGTTCATCACTTATCTGAACCAGATCGAGCTCATCAATTATGATGTGGGGAAGCTTTCCGGTTTCAAATACCTCCTTGAATACTGTCTTGGCAATCTTCCCACTAATAGTTCCTTTATCCATAAGCTTGAGAAGCTCTACCAGATGCTTGGGAGTAACTGCACACTCATCTATCTCCAGATTGGCAGCATTAAGCATTGCCGCTAGCTCACCATTAACCCAGTTTGCAACAATCTTTGCCTTCGAATAACCGCTTACTGCCTCCTCAAAGAAATCTCCGACTGCTTTCGAGGAAGTTAGAATGCGGGCATCATAAGCGGAAAGTCCAAAATTCTCTACAAACCGTTTAAGTCTGGCATCCGGAAGCTCAGGAAGGGTATCTTCTAATTCCTTTATCCAAGACCGATCAGGCTCAAGCGGCACTAAGTCCGGTTCAGGAAAGTAGCGGTAGTCATGTACCTCTTCTTTGGAACGAAGAGGCAAGGTTACATTATTGTCAGCATCCCAATGGCGAGTCTCCTGAACAACCTTTCCTCCTTCTTCCAGTGTCTCTCGCTGACGCTCGATTTCGTAGCTTAAACCTCTCTGGATAGCGCGAAAGGAATTCATATTCTTTATTTCTGTCTTGGTGCCAAAGACTTCTTCATTATGAATCCGCAAAGAGATGTTTGCATCACAGCGAAGAGACCCTTGTTCCATATTGCAGTCTGATACCTCCAGGTGTTCCAGGATACTTTTGAGCTTCTGGACAAAAGCTTTCGCTTCTTCCGGCGAACGGATATCCGGCTCTGTTACTATTTCAACCAGCGGTATGCCTGCCCGGTTAAAATCAACCAGACTATAGTCTGCTCCGCTGATCCGCCCTGTTTCGCTAATATGGACAAGCTTGCCTGTATCCTCCTCAAGATGGACTCTCGTTATTCCTACTTTGCGAGCGTAGCTGCCCATATCCACTTCAACAAAGCCATTGGTGCATACAGGCAAATCATACTGTGAAATCTGATAGTTTTTAGGCATGTCGGGATAGAAATAGTTTTTGCGGTGGAATTGGGTAAAGGGTGCGACCTCACAGTTTAGCGCAAGGCCAATTTTTATGGTAAACTCTACAGCTTTCTCGTTTATCACAGGTAACGACCCCGGGTAACCCAGGCAGATAGGACAAGTCTGAGTATTTGGTTTCTCACCAAAGGTAACGGCACAGCCGCAAAACATCTTGCTCTGCGTTGATAGCTCAACGTGTATCTCTAATCCAATTACCGGTTCGTAGTGCATGACTCAGTTCTCAGTTAACAGTTGACAGTTATTAGAGCTGTTTCTTACCCTCACACTGACCCTCTCCTTCAAAGGTGAAGGAAAACATGAGATTGCTTCGCTGCGCTCGCAATGACAAAAATAAATATCTTCGCAATGATTAAAACAAATATATTTACAATGACCAAAACAAATACGCTCACAATGACTCAATAATACGTGTGCAATGATAAAAACAAATACGCTTGCAATAACAAAATAAATATGTTTGTAATGACACAACAAATAAGTTCGTAATGACTAAAATAAATACGCCCGTATTGTCCAAATTGCCCTATTTTTGCAGGGCCGGCACCTGCGGTCTTCTGTTCTTAAGGGTACAATCCCCTTCCCTGCTGAACTCCTTAAAAGAGCTAGCTCCACTTTATTCACGGCAACGGCTCGAATATCGCGCATTATACATCGCGCAACTCGCAACTTAAAACACGACATGTTACAATTTTGGCTTCTCTTTCCACTTAAAACTTTGTTCAAATGCATAAGCGACTTTGAAGAGAGTCGACTCATCAAAAGCCTTGCCCATTATCTGCAGACCTATAGGCATTCCATCGGAATCGCTTCCACATGGAACCGATATCCCCGGAATTCCTGCAAGATTTACAGGAATAGTACAAATATCGGAAAGATACATCTGCAAAGGATCATCAATTCTTTCGCCAATCTTAAAAGCAACGGTTGGCGACGTTGGTGAAATAAGCACATCATACTTTTTAAAGGCGTTACTAAAATCTTCAACAATAAGGGTGCGCACCTTTTGTGCCTGCCCATAGTATGCCTCATAGTAACCAGCGCTTAAAGCGTAGGTTCCAAGCATAATTCTTCGCTTAACTTCATTTCCAAATCCTTCAGCCCGGCTTTTCTTATACATCTCAAGCATATCCTCAAATGCTTCAGTTCGGTATCCGTAACGTACCCCATCGTAACGCGCAAGATTGGAACTTGCCTCAGCAGGCGCAATAATATAGTAAGCGGAGAGAGCATAGTCAACGTGGCCCAAAGTTGTCTCCTCCACATCTACACCAAGGTGCCCTAGTACATCTATCGTATTTGATATAGCATCGCGTACCTCAACCTGTGTTCCTTCTCCGAGGAATTCTTTTGGTACTCCTATCTTCATTCCTTTCACATCGCCATCAAGTGCTTCTCTATAATCAGGAATCTCAACAGGAGCAGACGTTGAATCGAGAGAATCATGCCCCGCAATAGCCTGAAGAAGCAGAGCTGAATCGGTAACATCTTTAGTAATCGGACCAATCTGATCAAGAGAAGAAGCAAAAGCCACCAGTCCGTAGCGTGAAACGAGACCATAGGTCGGTTTCATTCCCACTACTCCGCAGAGAGCCGCCGGCTGCCTAATGGATCCCCCAGTATCAGAACCTAAAGCCATAATAGCTTCATCGGCAGCTACGGCGGCTGCCGAACCTCCACTTGATCCTCCAGGAACTGTCTCAACATTCCAGGGATTCCTGGTTGTAAAGAAACCAGAATTCTCAGTTGAGGAACCCATAGCAAACTCATCCATATTGGTTTTTCCCGTCATAACAATCTCTTGGTTGAGAAGACGGTCAACCGCGGTTGCGTTATATACAGAAATATAATTCTCGAGGATTTTAGAAGAGCACGTGGTACGGAGACCTTTTACGCACATATTGTCTTTGATAGCTATGGGAATCCCAGCCAGCAGAGGGAGCTCTTCTCCTTCCCTAATTTTGATATCTATTTGCGAAGCTTTCTTTAAAGCAGCTTCCTCGCTAAGTGTTACGTAGGCTTTAATATCAGGCTCAACCTGCTCAATTCGGGAAAATACGCTCTTACAGAGCTCAGTTGCGCTAATCTCCTTGTTCTTGAGCATTTTATGAAGCTGATGAGCAGTAAGCTCATTTAATTTCATAGAAAAATCCTATGGTATCATTAAGCATTGAGCTTAGAGCACAGAGCTTAGAAAAATATTTATATCCTCGCTCATGGTTCTCTGCTCTCCGCTTGCTTTAAACTATTTTCGGTATTACAAAAAATCCGTCTTCTTCCTTAGGTGCGTTGGAGAGCGCCTCTTTTTGCGAAAGGCTGCCCTTCGCCTCATCCTTTCGAAGAACATTCCGGATAGGAAGCACATGGGAGGTCGGTTTTACCTTCTTTGTATCCAACTGGCTTATCTTTCCGGCATGATCCAGAATGTTTCCAAGCTGCTTGGTAAATAACTCTTTTTCCTGTTCTGAGATAAAAAGGCGCGCCAGCATCGCAACATGTTCCACGTCTTTTTTAGTTATAGACATTCTAAAAAACCCCTTCAGTTCAGAGCTTCGAGCAACGAGCTTTAAGCTTTTTATGTTTTTACCTTCATTCATGGCTCGCTGCTGGTCGCTTATTTTTCTACTAACTTCTTAAACTCTTCCTCGCTTAGTATCTTTATTCCTAAAGCTTTAGCTTTTTCATACTTGCTTCCTGGCTCTTCTCCCACTACCACAAAGTTGGTTTTTGAGCTAACGCTGGAACTTACTCTTCCACCCTGTGCTTCAATCATCTCTTTGGCCTCTTCCCTGGTAAAGCTGACCAGCGTTCCTGTTAGCACAAACGTCGTGCCAGCCAGTTTTTGGGAAACTCTTACCTTTGCGGCTTCCTCCATTTTTACTCCAGCTTTCCGCAGTTTGTCAAGCACCTTGAGATTTCTCCGCTGTTTAAAAAACAACACAACACTTTCAGCAATCTTAGGACCAACCTCATTAATCGCTACTAGATCATCAAAAGAAGCAGATTTTAGCCGCTCGATAGAGGAGAAATGTTTGGCTAAAACGCCAGCCATATGAGAACCTACGTGGCGTATGCCCAAACCGTAAAGTAGCTTTGCCAGCGGCCGCCCTTTGCTGGCATTAATAGCCTCCAACAGATTCTCAGCAGCTTTATCAGCAAAATGAGGGAGCTGAAGAAGCTGCTCTTTTTTCAAATAGTACAGATCGGAAACATCAGTGACCCATTTGTAAGATATCAATTCATCAACAATTGCTTCCCCGAGACCATCAATATCCAGTGCGCCCCGGCTAGCATAATGAAGCAAGTGCTCTCTTAGTTGTGCTGGACATGCTATACCTGTGCAACGGGTAACTGCTTCGCCTTCTGGCCGATAGACATCGCTTCCACAAACCGGGCATTTTGCAGGCATTTTAAACTTCTTTTCCTTACCGGTACGCTTGCCTGGAATAACCGAAACCACCTCCGGGATTACATCACCTGCTCTCTGGATAAGCACAGTATCCCCAATTCGCACATCTTTCCTTTTAATCTCATCTTCGTTATGAAGAGTTGCCCTGCTCACCGTTGTTCCTCCCACCTGCACCGGGGTTAGATGAGCAACCGGCGTAAGGGCTCCTGTTCTTCCCACCTGGACTACGATATTTTCTATTTTTGTAGTAGCCTGCTTGGCTGCGAATTTGTAAGCGACTGCCCAGCGAGGACTCTTTGAGGTCTGCCCCAACTGCTCCTGCTGGGTTAATGAATTAACCTTTACCACCACACCATCAATCTCATAGGATAACCTTTCCCTCTTTTCTGCCCACTCTTCACAAAACTTAAATACTTCCTCTGTGCTTCTGGCTAATCTTATATGAGGATTTATCTTAAACCCAGCTTCCTTTAAGAACTCCAAAGCTTCGTTTTGAGTCTCGAAAGCAACTCCGCTTACAAAACCGATTGCATAGGAAAAAATATCGAGAGCCCGCGACGCAGTCACTTGAGGATCTAATTGACGCAGAGAACCAGCAGCTGCATTACGTGGATTAGCAAAAAGAGAAAGCCCTTCTTTTTCTCTTTGTTTATTTAATTCTTTAAATTTATCAGCAGGAAGAAAGACCTCACCTCTTACTTCCAGTTCCTCGGGTGGATTCTTCAGGCGGAGTCTCAGAGGTATACTATGTAAAGTCTTAAGATTGGCAGTAATATCCTCACCAGTTTCTCCATCTCCACGGGTTGCTCCCCTGGCATAAATTCCGCCTCGATATGTAAGCGCGACCGCAGATCCATCGATTTTCAATTCGCAGACATACTCTATTTTCTGCTGCGGTAGAGCTTTTTCGATACGGCTGAAAAAAGCTTCAAGCTCATCAAAATCAAATGCGTCAGCCAGAGAGAGCATTTTGGTAAGATGACGTACCGGTTGAAAACCTTCAGCGGGAGGAGCACCGATTCTTTGGGTAGGGGAATCTGGAGTAATTAATTGAGGATACTGTTCTTCCAGTTTAATCAGTTTCCGCAATAGTTGGTCAAATTCAGCATCCGATATTTCAGGAGCATCGAGTACATAATAGAGATAATTATGATGATTTATAGTCTGTCTAAGTTCCTCAATTCTCTTTTTTGCCTTCTCCAGATTATCTTTGATAAGATGTCACCTCTCTTAATAGAGCTAATTTCCATGCTTCAAAACAATTTTAATTCCTCTCCTCAACACAAGTCAATTTGTCCTTTCTTGATTATCTTCCAACGTAGTAGCATTATTATACTGAGACTAGCAATGGGATTAAAACCTGCAAAACTAAAATTCAAGATGCACAATACAAAAATTTCAACCAGCAATTCAAAAAGAGCAAGATTGCTTCTTACGCTACTGGCGTAGTCGCAATGATAGATCAAGCAATGACACCATTTTGTATCAAAGCGATAAAATGTTTGACGAAGTGAGTTGTTTTTTGATTTTGATTTGCAATTCCAGTTTTAACTTTAACTTTCATACTCCTCTTTGGAGATAGGCTATAATAAGGTTTTTCTGGGCAAACAGGTCCCCACCTTACACTTTATGTTTATTGAGAAGCATAAATTTTAAATACTATGTGCGATGAACAAAGTTAAAGCTAAAAAAGAACAAAAATCATGCAGAGTATGTGGAAAAACCCCGGAACTGTTTAGCAGGAAACTGGGTGTATGCCTTGAATGCATCCGCTCTCGAACCGGTGAAGCACTTAAATTTACGGCACAAGTGCATGCCCAAAGCAGGAAAGAGTTCGGCCTACCTTCGTCTCCTCCACGCGATCCGAAAGGTAAAAGCTGTACGTGGTGTGTAAATCAATGTCAAATACCCATTGGAGGAAAGGGCTACTGCGGGCTGAGAACAAATCAGCACGGCAAACTTGCCCATCTGGCGGGCGTAAGGAAAGCGGTAGTCTCCTGGTATCATGATCCTCTACCTACCAACTGTGTTGCTGACTGGGTTTGTCCAGCAGGGAGCGATTGCGGGTATCCCCGGTTCTCGTATGCCCCGGGGCCCGAATATGGATATACCAACCTTGCAGTTTTTTTCGGAGCATGCACCTTCGATTGTCTCTTTTGCCAGAACTGGCATTATCGAAATATGAGCCAGCATCTTCAGCCTCTAAAGAAACCAGGAGATCTTGCAGAAGCAATAGACATGAAAACTGCCTGCATTTGCTATTTTGGGGGAGATCCAACACCCCAGCTTCCCTATGCTTTTACTGCATCCAAAATGGCAATAGATAGGGCTTCCAACCGTATTCTCCGAATCTGCTGGGAGACCAATGGTACAATGAATCCCAAGTTCAGGGACAGAATGGCAGAGATCTCTTTGAAGACAGGTGGCTGTATTAAGTTTGATATGAAATGCTGGGACGAAAACCTAAATATTGCTTTAAGCAATACCAGCAACAAACAGACTTTAGAGAACTTCGCCAACCTGGCTAAAAGAAGTAAAGAGCGGCCCGAACCTCCTTTTTTAATCGCCAGTACTTTACTTATTCCAGGCTACATAGATACCAAGGAGGTATCAAATATAGCCACCTTCATCTCTTCGCTGAATCCTGAAATCCCTTATTCTCTCCTCGCCTTCTATCCCTGCTTTGAGATGGATGACCTTCCTACTACATCATGGAAGCATGCTGAGGAATGTATCAAAGCTGCCAGGGAGGCGGGTTTAAAGAAAGTAAAAATAGGAAACGCTCACCTGCTATCTGCAAGATGAGATTATCAGATTACTTCTGTTGAGAACAAAACATTTGCAAAAAAGGGGTTTGTCTCCCTCCAAGAAAAAAATTGATAATCACCTCGTAAAACAAGGCAGGCAAGAATCTTCCCTATAAAACCAAGAAATATAGAGAAAAGACCTGTTCCCTTCGAAAATATAGAAGGATAACCACAAGGGTTATCCCCACGAGAATTACAAATGTAGGGAAGGAACCTGCCTGCCCCGCTAGTTTTATTTGCGGGGTGCCCTTCCGAACAAATAGAAGCTGCAGGTATCTTCACGAAGATTAAAATATGAAGATGGAAAAGGTAATAATAGCCTGGGGGTAACATTTGCACTCCCGTTTATCTCTGCCAATAAAACAAGTGAATCTTGTTTCCTTCTTACCAGCAATTCTTTTCCTCCAGCTCAATTATTTTCTGCACCAGACTCCGGTTCGCACGTAAACCGAAGATACACACACGCGTATTACCTTTGTAAAGACACAAACAATGATCATACTCAGCCATCCAGTAACCTTGTGCTATCTGCTCCGAGTTTAGAAATTCTTCATTTACCTTCTTCTTCCGACGTCCCAGAAACATTACCATCCCTTACTTCAAAAAGGTCATCAAAAGTGCAATCCAATATGTTAACTATCTTTCTTGCAGTAACTGCAGATGGCAACCTTTCTCCTGACTCTAAGGCAGCAATGAAACTTCTGCTCAGGTCCAAAGCGTGTGCTAACATGCCTTGAGTCATACCAGCACGAAGTCTTGCCACAGTTAATTTTCCCGGCTTTATGAATATATGAGCTCGCAGAACATCTCCTTTTCGTATACAATATATCTACTATAAGTAGATGTTTTATGCACAATTAAAGAGCCCTGTTCAAGGCTCGGGTAAAAAATTAGCTTATACTTTTACTTCATAGCTGATTTTCCTGCAAAAAATTTAAATTTAATGAATTTCATTTAGATTTTGTATACTATATGTATACTAAATGTATACAGAAAGGCTGAAAGTGATTAACTATCGCACCATTGGAAAGAGGTTAAAAAGAATTCGTGAAGAAAAAGGTTATTCTCTGTACGATGTCGAGAGGCTGAGCAAGGGCGAGTTCAAAGTACCTACCCTATCCAGCTATGAAACAGCAAAGCGCAAAATATCTATATCGCGCCTCAACAGGCTTGCCTCACTATATGAGGTTACTCTTGACTCAATTTTGGGAGCAGAAAGAATCGCCGAAGAAAACCGCCCTTATGGAAAATCTCTAATTAAAGATTTGCGAGAACTGGAAGAAAAAATTAGAAAAACAATAGAAAAGCTGGAAGAAAAGGAATAACGACATAAATCTATGCTTTTATTAAACCGATCAGCTCTAAATTTTAAATTAAATTCGGCAAAATCAATCCGATACTTAAGGAAATAATTATTTCAGCTTACATATCATTTATGTCATTTACTTAAAGGAGCAATCTCTATTTCTCCCCACATTCCCATCTGTTCATCCTTGATTATCAGTACACCTTGAATTCCTTTGACCGTCTGTGCATACTTAATAGCTTTCTCAATATCGTTCTTCTTATGGACTTTGTTTCCGACAGCGGTAGCAGCAGCATCAGCAAGACTTACCGATTTGGAAATTACCACTACAGCATCAGCAGCACCTAAGCTTACCGACGGGCCAACTGTGCCGGATGATGTACATACGCCGAGGGGTGTCTGTTTGGGCTCTATTTTAACAGCTATTTTGTTGCTAAGAGGAGATATACCAGCAAATATACTGATGAGCCTCGGTTGTTTTGTGCTTATAAATATATCCCCGCCATTTTCCACTATAACTTCTCTTGAGAGCTTGAGCATTTCTCTGCCAACGGACTCAGCAATAGCTCCGGCGACAGCCGCCATAGGACCAATATTTACCTGTGCTGCAGCCCCAGCCATATCTTTAACTATATGTGGTGCATCATCAGGAATCTCATAGGGTTTGAAGGTGTCTCTAAAGACGGGGTGTCTTTCAATGAAGCGTTCCAGCTCTCCGCGACATACTTTGACCGCTTCCAGTGCTTCGCTGCTTAAGTCCTTCTCTGTACTTATGTAAAGATCAGTCTCCTTCAGCTTAACATGAAAAGAAACCAAACCTTTAGCATGGGTATCTTCCCGATAAAACCTCTCTCGGTACAAATTATTCCTTCCGAAAACTGGTATTTACTAATTTCAAATTCTCTAAGACTTTAAGGTATATCAAGATTTTTTGGAAGGGTATATTATAAATGGACCCTCGGGGTAAGTAATTCCCTTCGATGCAATTATTCGTAATATTGAGATTGTTTCGCTCTACTCACAATGATTATCAACACATATACTTCCAGCGTTGCTTATTTTCCTTTCACTCTTTGCCCGTGACTTCTGACCCTTGACTCTTTGTTCTCAGTTAGCCAGCATTTCCTTTTTTTTAACCCAAGGTTTCCCGGTGCCGAATTTGGTAAGAAGAACTGCTCCCACACCTAAAAGAGAAATAACGAAACCTAGAAGCCCTCCGATAAAAGGAACAAATCTCAGAACTCCTACTATTAAAACACCCACAATCATCTCAAAAATTTGAGAGCTGGAAGCTGATTTTGCTACTTCAAAAATCCTTTTGCCAATAATGAGGCAGGCAGCAAAGTACCCGTAGATAAAGGAGATAATGACAAAGAGTATAAATAAGGGAATTAGAGCAATACCTATAAGCGTAATGGCGAGTACGACTATAGCGGGTATGATAAGTATAAAGGCTAGAAACCCAACCCCTATTGACTGCCAGGGTTCTCGGGCAATAAACAAAGCTGTCTTCTCAATATGATCGGGAATCAAAGCCACTATCAGTGCTCCCAAACCTATGGAGCCAAGAATTACTATAAAGTTAACAATGAGACTTACTCCCAACCAGGCTCCCGGGGACCAAAACCAACTGTATCTGGAGTCAAAAGGACTAATGTTCTGTGCTCCCCTAACACCGCCACCAATTCGGGCTCCCGGTTCTCTCTCAATATTTCCCCCAATAACAGTAAGCTCACCGTTAATGTGCGCGCTTGACCTAAGCTCTGCATCTCCACCCAGGACAACTACATTTCCAGTAACTGCACCAGCAATAGTTGCATCCCCGTTAAAGACAATTACATCCCCATATACAATCTCTCCTCTTCCTACATTGACGTCTCTGCCAAAACGGACAATGGTATCTTTGTTCCCATTAACTGATGACAAGGCAAAGCCGGGAATGAGAAAAAGAAAGACTGGAATAATTGCTATAATTGCCACAAGCTTTTTCATCTTCAACCTCCATTCTTAAATTCAGGATGCACATTATTAGCCGCAGGTTTTTTGTTATACACCTTCACCCTATCCCTCTCCCTCAAGGGAGAGGGATTGCTTTTTACTCTCTCAAGGTAGGGAACTACTTGTTTGTCTCTCCCTAAAGGGAAAGAAATTGCTTTTTTGAATCCCTCACTCAAGGGAGAGAAATTGCTCTTCTTCTCTCCCCTAAGAAAAGGAATTGTTTGCTCATTTATCTCTCCTTCAAGGTATAGAAATTGTTTATTCTTTCCCTAAAAGAAGAAATACTGCCTACTTGTGTCTCTCAAGAGAGACTGTTGAAAAATCTTGACACTTCAGCCTTTAACCTTGAGCCTTGAGCTCAGAGTTTTAAGGTCCAGTTTGGCCACTTAACTGCTTTAGCAATTCTCCTAACGCTTTTATTTCATCGCCATACCTGGCAAAATCACCTTGCCTTATCGCTTCTTGAGCGTTATTGAAATGTTCGGTGGCCTCTTGAATTAGTTCGCTAATAGACCTGGCTTCTTCTTTCGGCGGAGGTTTTTCCTCGGGCACCTCTTTTCCAAATACAAGCTGGAATGCTTGATCAAGACTTTCTGCCATAACCACCCGATCGCTATACGCAAGTATCACTCTTTTGAGCTCCGGGAGTTCGCTCTGTTCCGCCTGCAGATATAAAGGTTCAACATAAATTACCGAGTTTTCAATTGGAATAACAAGCAAATTCCCTCTGATAATGCGTGATCCCCGTTGACCCCACAAGGTGAACTGCTGAGAAATCTCCGGATCCTGATCGATCCGAGCTTCAATCTGAATTGGACCGTATATCAACTTCTGCTTGGGGAATTTAAAAACCTGTAACTCCCCGTAGTCAGGGAAATCACTTTTAGCGCAAAACCAGGCAATCATGTTATTTTTATTTTTCGGAGTTAAAGGTAGCATTAATATGAACTCTTCACGCTCTGCCTCCGGGAGTTTTAAGATTACATAGTAAGGTTCAATTTGTTGCTGTTGTTCATCAAAGATCTCATTTGGAATAACCCACAAGTCTTCTTTATTGTAGAAGACCTGAGGATCAGTCATGTGGTAGGTGTTAAACATCTTGGTTTGAATTAAAAAGAGGTCTTCCGGATATCTTATATGGCGTTTAAGGTCATCCGGCATCTCAGCAAAAGACTTAAAGAGCTTGGGAAACGCTCTGCGATAGGTAAGAACCAGCGGGTCTTTGTCATCTATTACATAGAAGCTTACAGAACCGCTATACGCATCTATTACCGCCTTAACAGAATTACGAATATAGTTGTCTTGTCCGCTGAAGGGTTGAGAATAGGGGTATCCTGAAGTAATAGTATACGCATCCTGTATCCAAAACAATCTTCCCTCATCAGACACAACTATATAAGGATCCCGATCGTAAACCAGGAAAGGTGCTGACTTTCTTACCCTATCACCTATCCTGCGGTAGAACATTATTCGGCTCTCGTCTTTTATACTGTCCGACAGTAGAAACTTGAGACTTCCAAAACGCCAGGCAAATGCCGCCTTCCTCCACGCTGACTTAATGGGAATTCCTCCTGATCCACGATAGGTTGTGTAGACATTAGTATCACCCTTAGGATAATCAAGCTCTTTCTCTCCGGTCTTGACTACCACATAATCATCCCCAATCTCACCGTAGTAAATCTCTGGACGCTTTATTGTTATATTGATAGAAGAAGTGGGTGGAATATCTTTGATTAGTAATTCAGGAAGCCCTTCTGTGGTCAACTTGTTGACTTCATTCATTACCAAACCATGCCCGTGTGTATATATAAGATGCTGATTTATCCAGGTTTGTGCAGCGGTAGGGAGCTGTTTTGCGTCAAGTTCTCGAGTAGAAAGAGCTACCTGCCGATATTCTCCATCAATTGAGTATCTGTCAATATCAACATCATGGAAATTGTAGTAAAGCCTAATTTCTTGAATCTGCTTAAACGTTTTTTGTAAAGGTCTCCAGTCCCAAAGGCGTATATTCCCCGTTGTGCCTTTATTCTTCTCAATATCGGTTGGCTTAAGTGTGGCTATCGCGGGAAAATCTCTTTCCATTACTTTATCCAAACCATAAGCTGCCCGTGTAAGCTTTATATTTAACCTAATGTAAGGTTCTTCTCTTGCAATTTCATTTGGAGAAACTCGATACTGTTGAACAATAAAAGGATAAATAGTCCCTACTATTAAGGACGTTGCTATAAGCAGGGAGACGCTTGCCAGCGGAAGAATCCATCCTCTAAACCTTATATTTATAAGAAAAAGGACGGCCGATATAACGGATATGAAGATGAGTATTCGCAGCGCAGGTAACTGAGCATGAATATCGGTATAACTTGCACCAAAAGCGACTCCGCGCGGCGAAAAAAGCAAACTGTATGCTCTAAGCTGATAATTCCACGCTATTACTATAAGGAGTGCGCCTAGCAGAAAGGAAAGGTGTGCCTTAACATGAGGAGCGAATATCTCCTTTCCCCTTCTCCAGGCAACAGCGCCGTCAAGAATGTGTATAAATATGGAGATAATAAAGGTAAGGATTAGAAGCACAAAAAGAAAGGATCGAATAAACTTATAGAAGGGAAGACTAAATACGTAAAAACCAATATCTCTGCTGTAGATAGGATCTACCTGATTAAAGGGCTGCTGGTTTAAATATCGTAAAATCATATCCCACTGATCTGCCGCAGTAAGTCCTGCTAGAAAAGCTATAAAAACAGCAACGAGGATAAGAAAATAAGTTATATATCTTCCCGTAGCCTCCCGATAGCGTTCATAAAGAGCCTTCATATATCCTCCTAGACCTGCTATGGTTTCTTCAGGCCCGAGAAGGAAATATTTGGGAGCAAGCCTTCTGGCTATAAGGATATTGGCAACTAGAAATGCAAAGAAAAGCAAGCCAGATATTGCACCTAAGGCAACTTTGGTTAATAGGATTTTTACGAAGATGGACTCAAAATTTACTTCCGTAAACCACAGCCACTCTGTATAGAGGTTTACTAACCCTAAAAGGATCGAGAATAATATAATCAAGATAAAGATTGTCAACCAGCGAAACCTTCCCATATCGCTCACCTCTTTAAACCCAAAGTGTTTTATTTAAATATTCCAATTATTTCTTCCCTTAAACAATAATATTTCCTGCTTGTTGTAAAAACTAAACGTAGTCATAACAAAAAGGCAGTGTAGATGCGATTGTACGATATATTCTGCTATGAATATGTGGTTTTTAACCATATACTAAGACGGGACTTGAACGTCCCGTCTATCCTAAATTGCGCTAGATTTATGTCCTTGTACTCTACCCTTATCTGGCGTCTTGCGACCCTAATCTTATATTATTCCAAATAGCTGTGACAGTATAATACTTCGTTATTAAATACTGCTATAGTTTTTACAGCGTCCATCAAATCTTTGTCCATGGCATCGGCAATTGCAGCATCCAGACCACAGTTGGCAAGCATAACCAGGTAAGTGCGATTGAGAATGCTCTGAATTTCTTTGGGTGAACCATTAGAAGTGTTACTTAAACCGACAACAGTCTTTGGTGGGGGATCTGACAGCTGCTTGAACATCTTTATAGCTTCCAGGACCTCGATTGCCTGTTGTTGGGCAACACCGATAGGTAGAATTAAGGGGTCGAGATACAAATCTTCTGCTGGCACCCCGTGCACTGCAGCAGCTCCTAAAATATCTGCTGCAATAATGCAACGTTCTGAAGCGTCTCTAGGAATCCCCCCTTCGCTCAGCGTTAGCCCTATTACCTTAGCATTATACTTACCAGCTAAAGAAAGCATGCTTTCCATACGTTCCTTCTCGCCGGAGGCAGAATTTATCATCGCCTGTCCTTTGTGCGCTCTTAGCCCGGCTTCCATTGCTTCCGAATTAGTTGTATCAAGGGACAGAGGTACATCTACTACTTCTTGAACTGTTTTAACCAACCATTCCATCATTTCAGGTCCACCTTTAGTTGCCGGGCCAATGTTAATATCAAGCATGCCCGCCCCTCCTTCTACCTGTGCTTTTGCAAGCTCCTGGATTGGTTTAGCTTTTCTTTCTTTCATAGCTGGACCAATAGTCCTGGACATAATATTGATCTTTTCTCCAATTATCAGCATATGCAGATTCCCCTTTCGGATTTTGTTCCTGGTTCTTGTTAACTGGTTACTAGTCACGTTAATATTTGATTATACTGGGTACAAGGTACCAGGCACTAGCTACCCTACTTTTTAGCTTTCTCAATTCTCACAGCACAAACTTTAAGTTCGGGAATTTTGGCCATTGGATCCAGAGCGGGATTGGTGAGTACATTCGCAGGAGCTTCTCGAAAATGAAATGGCATAAAGATAACTCCATCCCGAACTCTTTCCGTAACCCTTGCGTTCGCTTCTATTCGTCCCCGCCTGGTTGCAAGCGTTACCTTATCCCCGTTCTCAATTTTATATTTCTTTGCGTCTTTAGGATTTATCTCTACCTGAGCAATAGGAGAAATTTCATCAATTCCCCGGTTGCGTCTGATCATCGTGCCGGTATGAAATTGGAACAGCAACCTCCCGGTAGTGAGGATAAGAGGATAATCCTTATCTGTTTCTTCCGCCGGTGATCTATATTCAACTGGATAAAATTTACCCTTTCCCCGGGCAAAAGCTTGAGTGTGCAGAATCGGGGTACCTGGATGAGCATCATCAGGACAAGGCCACTGTAGACCCTCCTTCTCCAATCTCAAGTAGCTTATTCCACCGTAGGAAGGCGTAAGCCCGGCAATCTCCTCTGCTATCTCCCGAGATGAATTATAGTTCATATTCTTGTAACCCATTCTGCTAGCCAGCTCACATATAATTTGCCAGTCCGGTTTTGCTTCACCCGGAGGTTCTATTGCTTTTCTTACCCGTTGAATTCTACGCTCAGTATTGGTGAAAGTGCCGTCCTTTTCTGCAAAAGTAACACCGGGGAGCACAACATCAGCCAGTTCGGCAGTTTCGGTCATAAAAATATCCTGAACTACCAAAAAATCGAGTTTCTCAAGACCTTTCTTTACATGCGTAATGTCAGGGTCAGAAAGCATAGGATTTTCACCCATGATATATAATGCCCTGACTTCTTGCTTCAAGGCAGCATCCATAATTTCAATAACGGTCAGACCTGATCTAGCGGGAAGTGCACTGTCCCAGTGCTCCTCAAATTTAGCACGCAGTTCCTCGTTTTCTACTGACTGATAACCAGGGAATACATTGGGTAACGCTCCCATATCACATGCGCCCTGTACATTATTCTGTCCTCTCAGAGGATTAACACCTGTTCCGGGTTTTCCTATGTTCCCTGTAGCCATAGCCAGGTTAGCAAGAGACAGCACATTGTCAGTTCCTGTGCTATGCTGGGTAATTCCCATTGAATAGATTATGCTTGCTCTCTCTGCCCGGCCAAAGAGCCGCGCTGCTTCTATGAGTTTTTCTGCAGGAACACCGGAAATTTTCTCCACTTTCTCAGGCGTGTAACTACTCAACATCTCTTTCAATTTGCTGAAGCCCTCGGTCCGCTCTCTAATAAACTCAGTATCGACCAAGCCCTCTTCGAGAATTACGTTTAACATCCCATTGAAAACGGCCACGTCCGTACCTGGCTTTTGACTCAGCCAGACATCTGCCATTTGAGCAAGCTCAATTTTGCGAGGATCGACAACTATAAGCTTTGCACCCTTGTCCCAAACTGCCTTTTTAATCTCCAGAGCCAGGACTGGATGTGCCTCAGTAGTATTGGAGCCTGTTACCAGAATTGTGTCAGCCTCAGCAATATCATCTATAGAATTGGTCATTGCCCCACTTCCGAAAGCCATGGCTAAACCGGTTACGGTTGAAGCATGGCAAAGCCGAGCGCAGTGGTCTACATTATTGGTACCGATAACCGCTCTCATAAATTTCTGGAAGAGATAGTTGTCTTCATTGGTACATTTCGCTGAGCTTAGTCCCGCAATTGCATCTGCTCCATATTTCATCTTTATATCCGAGAACTTGCCGGCTACCAAACTGAGCGCTTCATCCCAGGATGCCTCTACAAACTCTCCTTCCTTCTTTATGAGAGGAACTTTCAGCCTGTCAGGATTGTTGATAAACTCATATCCAAAACGGCCTTTGACGCAGAGATTACCCTTGTTTACTCCCAACTCCAAGTCTGCAGATACGCCAATTACCTCTCCGTTTTTTGCATAAAGCCGTAAACGGCAGCCCACTCCGCAGTAAGGGCAGGTTGTTACAGTTTGAAGTGTCTCCCAAATTCTACCTTTGTACTTTCTAAGTTTTCCGGTAAGTGCACCCACCGGACAAGTAGACACACACTGACCGCAAAAAACGCAGGGTGTTTCCACAAGTGAACGGTCAAAAGGTGTAGAGGTTACCGTTTCAAAGCCTCTATTCGCAAATTCAAACACATAGCACCCTTGTACCTCAGTACAAATGCGCACACATCTTCCACAGAGAACACACTTATTATGATCTCTTTCGATGAAGGGATTAAAGTCCTCTACCGTATAGCTGTGCTTTTCTCCCCTATATCTTATCTCATCTATGTTAAGCTCATAGGCGAGATCCTGCAGGCGGCATCTTCCCACACTTTCGCATGTCAAACACTCCAAAGGGTGATCGGATAATAGAAGCTCAATAACGGTCCTTCGAATTTTATAAAGAGAGACAGTGTCTGTCTTAACTACCATTCCTTCAGTTACTAAAGTAGTGCACGCTGGCAAAAAGCTCTTAGCTCCCTCTACTTCTACCAAACAGACCCTGCATGCGCCGTAAGGCTTTAATCTTGGATCATGGCAGAGGGTGGGAATATAAATCCCTTCGGCTCTGGCTATCTCTAAGATAGTTTTACCGGTTTCCGCCTTTACTTTTCTATTGTTGATTGTAAGTGTAATTTCGTTCATCGTTCACCTTTAGCAGTTCGCAGTTTTCAAGTGTCAGTTGACAGTTTTTCATATTTGTTATCTACCAACTGCCATCTACCGACTGCGAACTGCGAACTAAAATTTTTGCTTCTTCTTCCTGCTTGTAACCCTTACTCCACCTTCAACCAGGACGCAGTCGATGCAATCCTTGATAAAGAAAGCGATATCGGATACGGAAAGGATACCCACCGGTCTCTCTCCTTCTACTACCGGTAACCTTCGAATGGCAAGCTCCTGCATAAGCTTCGCGGCTTTCACCAGATCCATTTCCGGAGTTAGCGGAATAAAATCCTCAGACATATATTCGCTGACTTCAACTTTGTTTGGATCAATCCCTTCGGCAATTGCCGTATGTGTTATCTGGCGGTCAGTAATTAGCCCAACCAACTTTTCTTTCTGAACAATCAACACAGAGCCTACCTTTTCCTCGCGCATTTTCCTTGCTGTCTCGGTAATGCTCGCTCGAGGACCTACCGACACTACCCGTCTAGTCATAATGTCCTTTACTTTCATTTGCTCCTCCCCATTCTCAGAAAGCTCAGAGCTCGGAGCTTAGAGCTTAGAGAAATCTTTTCCTATATACTCTTGCTCTATGCTCTCCGCTCTCTGCTCATTCAGGCTTGATATATTGCATCAAAAGGACAATGTTCAATACATATAAGACATTTGATACATTTTTCATCATTTACATGATAGACTTCTTTTCGCTTTCCACTAATTGCACCCACGGGGCAATGCCTTGTACATACCGCGCAGCCGGTACATAGCTTCTCGCTAATGATAACAGACAGAAGATCTTTGCATACACCAGCTTCACACTTACCTTCCTTCACATGTGTCTCGTATTCGGGACGAAAATATTTCAGCATAGTTAGCACCGGGTTGGGCGCAGTCTGTCCAAGTCCGCAAAGAGAGGATATCTTTACGTCCCGTGCCAGCTGTGCCAGATTATCAATCGTATTTTCATCTGCTTCTCCCTTAGTTATCTGATCCAGCATTTCAAGCATCCGTTTAGTTCCCAACCGACAGGGCACGCACTTTCCACACGATTCTCGTTGAGTAAAGGTAAGGAAGAACCTGGCTAAATCTACCATACAGGTTTTATCATCCATAACCACCATGCCACCGGAACCCATAATGGCGCCAGTAGCAACCAGCGACTCATAGTCAATCGGTGTATCTAAAAAATCTTTGGGCAAACATCCACCTGATGGACCTCCTATTTGAACGGCCTTGAATTCACTGGTATCTTTAACTCCACCGCAGACATTAAAGATTACTTCTCTCAGCGTAGTACCCATTTGTACCTCAACTAGTCCACTATTTTTAACTTTTCCCGTAACTGCAAATATTTTAGTTCCTTTACTCTTCTCGGTGCCGCGAGAATTAAATTTCTTACTTCCCTGCAATACTATCCAGGGAACATTAGCAAGAGTCTCCACGTTGTTGACGCAGGTAGGCATCTGCCATAGACCTGAATGCGCCGGAAAAGGTGGGCGAACTCTCGGCATTCCCCTCCTACCCTCAACGGAAGCTATGAGCGCCGTCTCTTCACCGCATACAAACGCACCTGCTCCCTCTTTAATATTGATATCAAAGGAAAAATTGGAGTCGAGAATGTTTTTACCTAGAAATCCTGATGTTCTCGCCTGTTCTAAGGCAATCCGAAGCCTTCTTACCGCAAGCGGGTATTCCGCACGAACATAGATGTAACCCTCATCAGATCCAATCGCATAACCAGCTATAGCCATTCCCTCGATAACACTGTGGGGATCTCCTTCCAACACACTCCTGTCCATAAATGCTCCGGGATCTCCTTCATCAGCATTGCAGATAACATATTTCTTATCAGCTTGAACGTCCTTAACGAATTGCCATTTCATACCGGTAGGAAAACCTGCGCCCCCTCTTCCACGGAGACCCGACTTTTTAATCTCCTCAATTAATTGTTGTGGAGAGAAATCTGCAAGCACACCGGCCAAAGCTTTATAACCATTACTCCTTATATACTCCTCTATGTTTTCCGGATCAATTTTTCCACAGTTCCGAAGGACAATTCGTTCCTGGTTTTTATAGAAATCGATATTTTTATAGAGCGGAATTTTCCTTCCTGTTTTCGGGTGAGAATATAAAAACTCCCTCACTACGTCACCAGCAATCAGATGCTCTTCAACTATACGAGGCACGTTCTCTATCGTAGTCTGCGGGTAAAATATCCCCTCTGGCTGGATTACAACTATCGGCCCTTTACTGCAAAACCCGTGGCAGCCGGTAAGCTTTATCCCAATATCTTTGGTAAGTTTCTTACGCCCCAACTCCTGGGAAAAAGCCTCTTCGACGTCCAAAGAGCCCGATAAAACGCAGCCTGTTCCAGCGCAGATTAGAATCTCTTTATCATTAGTTTTGGCGTTTTCAGCCCTTTTGTTCATTCAACTTCCTTCTGCTTGGGTTCTCTTCTCACTGTTTTCTTAATAGCCTCTGTTGCGCTCTCTGAATTTAGTCTTCCGTACGTCTTCTTGTTTATCATCATCACAGGAGCAAGCCCGCATGCTCCCAGACAAGCAACCGTCTCCAAAGAAAAAATACCGTCTTTGGTAGTCTCTCCAATCTCAATTTCCAGCTCACTCGAAATGTCGTCAGAAATTTTTGCCGCTCCACTTACGTAACAAGCAGTACCGTGACACACCTTAATCATATGTTTTCCGCCGGGATGGAGCCGAAATTGACCGTAAAAAGTGACCACCCCGTAGATTTGGCTAAGCTTCACACCGGTGTGATTAGCGATATACTCAAGAATCTCCTCCGAAAGATACCCGTAGGCATGCTGAGCTTCCTGCAAGACGGTAATTAGGGTGCCCTTCTCACCTTTGTATTTATCAAGTATTTGATTTAATTTTTTGAAATCTTGTTTCTTAGCCATTCTTTACACTTCTTTTGATGAAATGCTAAATATGATTCAAGGATTCCGAGGTTCAAGGATTCACGTGACATATTTCCCTCGAATCCTCAGTTCCCTGGTTCCCTGAATCCTTTAATCTAGTTAAAATACTTTTCTCTTATTGCTTTTGAGAGCTGATTGGTCAATTTGTAACTCTTTTCTGCCAGCTCTTCTGACATTGCTCCGGTCCCACAAGTCGGCATAATCAAGCTTGCTTCAAGCAGTCTCCCAATTTCAAAACCCTTGGAAGCAATAAGCTCTAGTGCCTGATCAAATCTCTCCAGCAGGCTTTCAATGCTTTCTCTGGCGATCCGATCAGGCTCTGGAAAAGCAGCTGGCACTATGCCCCAGGCAAGAGCCCCTCCTCTGTCCAAGAAGCTTCCTATCTCTTTGGGATACAAAGCCAGATTCTTGGTATAATCATATGCATCGAAGTGGATAATATCGGTGCTTGTTTCAGCAATCATACTCCAATCGGTATTGCCGCAGACATGTACACCCTTCAATCCTTCTAGCTCAGAAAAACACTCGTTTATATATTTAATTACATCTCCTCTGCTCACACTCACATAAGCCGAGCCGTAAGCCCGCAAATATGGCTCATCCAGAAAAATTATGGTTTGAGCGTCAGGATAAATCTCTTTTAATTTTTTCTCCTGCCAATGCGCCTTTCTTGCCAGAGCTTTCACCACCGTATCCATAAGTTGCTCATTATATATCACTGCCTGCTTCTTCTCATCTGCAACAGTAAGCCCAAAAGTTATGGGTCCGGTAATCTGACCTTTAAGCCATTTGACTTCACTTTCTCTTTTTTCCAACTCCTTTAAGAAACAATATAGCCCCTGAGCATAATTCTCGCTTATGCCGAAATAATCAAGATTGCCAGTGATGTACTTCTCGTAAAATTTTTCTATCTTTGACGTGAAATCTCGAGAAGTATCAAAATATATTTTCTTCTCTTCTTCCTCTACGATGACCCCGGGCATACCCTCAGCACATTGAACATACATACTTTCCAGAAATGATCTATTAGGTAGCTGCGGCCATGCTGGTAATTCAGTCAGATTCCCGAAGACAATCCTACATGCTTCTTCAGGGTCTTTGTGGGGCATGCTGCCGATAACAGTTGCTGCGCATTTAGGAATAAAAATTGCGATGCTTACGCCTCCTTAGTAAGTTTCGGAAGGAGACAAGCCCCTTGCCTACACGGTAGCCTTCCATAGCTCTTTAGCCAAATTTTCTATATCCTTGGCAAATTCACCATCAGCTTCATAGGGCGGTATTCCCTTAAGGTCTGCCTGTCTTATCTTAGAACTAGCTCTTACAGAGCCCAACCACTTAAAATCACTCAATACCTTTTTTAAATGATTTTTCTCATTCTTGCCGCCAATTTTGTTGAAAACTACATAAATTCTTTTAATTCCTAAATCGGATGCCAGCTCCTTGATGGACTGCGCAGTCTTAATGCTGCTTTCTCCCGGTTCAACCACAATTATTAGTATGTCTACCGAATCAGCGGTACCCCGGCCCAAATGCTCAATTCCCGCCTCCATATCCATTATTACTATCTCTTCTCTCTCGATAAGCAGATGGCGAATCAAATTTCTAAGTAGACTGCTCTCTGGACAAATACAACCTGAACCTCCACGTTGAACTCCACCCATCACTAACAGTCTAATCCCGAACTTCTGAATACTGAACCGCTCCGGGATGTCATCAACCTTCGGGTTGAGCTTAAACAGGCCTACCGGATCAGAGCCTGCCCCCGTTCTTTCCTCTACCAACTCCTTCATCTGAGAAAGAGGGACCACCTCTCTTAGCTCCGTATCTGTCATTCCAATAGACGAAGCAAGGTTAGCATCAGGATCAGCATCTACGGCAAGGATTTTATAGCCCTGCTCTGCATAGTAACGCGCAAGGCTAGCAGCTATGGTAGTTTTTCCTACTCCTCCTTTTCCACTTATGGCAATCTTCATTCCATTCATCACTACAATGAAGATAACGAGTAACCCCTAATGTCTTACTCGAAACCTACAGATTTGAGATTGCCACGCCCTGCGGGCTCGCAATGACAATAATAAGAGAGTCACTTATGGCAATCTTGATTCCTTTTAGCACCTCAGAATAGTCCCTTTCTTAGTGACCTGAAGAGCACTCTACCTCTTGCAGGCTCCAGTTTTTGAATATACTCTGAGGACCTAAAATTCCGCTCATCCTTATCTTTTAGCTGGGAGCCATCAGCTATGTGCATCATTGGTAGTCATCCAGTCGCCTAATCGCCAGGCTTCCCTTCAGACTACACTCTTGACCATTGTTCCCTGACTCTCGACTTCTACTTAGGGCGGGGAAGCAACCCTGCTTTTTCAACTATCTTTGGCACCGCTTCTTCCCACTCTATAGCCATAACATGAACTCCAGCTATACCTTCAATCTTCTGCACCTGTTTAATTATATCTACGCATATCTCAATTCCTTCAGCCTTCGTATCCTCTGCGCTTTTAAGCCTCTCAATAATCTCATCAGGTACGTCCATACCGGGAACATTATTCTTCATATACCTGGCCATGCCCACCGATTTTATAGGTGACACTCCTGCCAGTATATACGTTTTCTTGTGCAGATTTAATTTACGAACTTCCTCCATCCAGGCAGATAACTTGTCCACGTTAAAAACTATTTGTGTTTGTATAAAATCAGCTCCTGCGGCAACCTTCTTTTTCAAACGAGCTGCTCGAAACTCAAAGGGATCGGCAAAGGGATTCTCTGCAGCCCCTATGAAAAAGCGCGGTTCAAATTCCATCTCTTCACCGTTCAGGAATTTCTTTTCGTCCCTCATTGCCTTAATCATCGCAATAAGCTGAATGGAATCGAGATCAAACACTCCCTTTGCCTCGGGATGATTTCCAAATTTCTGATGATCCCCGGTAAGACAAAGAAGATTCTTTGCCCCTAGAGCAGCCGCTCCTAAAAGGTCGCTTTGGATCGCAATCCGGTTTCTGTCCCGGCAGGTCATCTGAACTACCGGCTCAAGCCCATAGTCAATCAAAACAGCTGCTGCGGCGATGCTGGAAAGTCTCACAATCGCTGTCTGGCAATCAGTGATGTTTACAGCATCAGCAAAACTTTTAAGTATATCAGCTTTATGACGAATTACGTCACCATCGGCACCCTTGGGAGGACCCAGCTCAGCAGTTACTGCAAATTTCCCTGAGATTAGAATCTCCTCTAGGTGGCTACCTGATTTCATACTTTCAGATCCTCTCTTACAATTCTACGTGGGCCGCCGTCCCGGTCCTTTGACCAATCTTTAGGAGAATAGATTTTTTCCATTGATTCTATGTCCCCCATGCTTTTAAGACGGTCATAGATAAGCTGCCAGGCGCATGGTATATCCGATGATACTTCGCATTTCCCATCCTGAGAACCACCACACGGCCCGTTTAACAAACTTTTGGCGCATCGCGCTACCGGGCAGATGCCACCCGTAATCTCGAGCACACAGTCTCCGCAGGCCACGCACCTCTCAGACCAAACACCAGGTTCTTCAGTTATCCCCAGAAAAGTAGTATTCAGGGCGGGTATTACTCTTTTATGCGGATATTTCTCAGCCAGAGCTTGTACTCCCGCTCCACAGGCCATTGAGATAACAATATCAGCATCTTCTACATCATCTTTCAGCTCGTCAACAAACTCCCACTCACACTGTCGCTGTACTGTCTTCTCGGTAACTTTAACTTTTTCCAAACCTACTTCCAGGCGAATTTGAGAGGCAAGTAATCCAACTTCCTTTTCTCCTCCAGCTGAATGAACGGTTACGCAGGTACCGCAACCAGCAACTAGAATCTTTTTATTTCCTTCAACCATTCTCTTTATTTCAGAAAAGGGCTTTCTTTCTCCCGTAATCATCCTAATCTCATCCTCTCATTTTCATTCTGGCAATTGCTTCAGCAAGACCTTCCGGAGAAGGAGTGTAGAAACTGATACAGCCGGTGCCCCGGCCAATTTCTTCCAAAAGCTTCTGGGCATAACTTACCCGCCTTTTCAACCTCTCTGCTCCTTTAATAAAGCGGCATTGATCATCAGGGCAGAGGGAAAGAAGTATACCATCAGCGCCAAGCTCAAATCCCCTGAGGAGCAGGTTTGCATCCAGCCTGCCGGGACACAGCACTTCCACTGATGTAACATCAGAAAGTTCTTCTCCTATAGGAAGATAGGCACAATTAAATACCAGCACCGATGACCCTTTTTTCTTTAAAGCTTTATTCATCTTGACCAATAGCAACTCCATGTCAAAGCGGCGCATAGATATGGCATCCGCCGGACAATCGGCTGCGCATAGACCGCAGGCCTGGCATTTCTCCAACTCAAAGTCAGCCCGCCCCTTCGTAACATAAGCAGCCTCAAACGGACAAACCCGCTGGCAGGTAAGGCACGCAACACATTTATCTTCAATTAGCTCGGCCCCAGCAAGACAGTTAAGACACCTCTGGGCTTCCTTACCAGCTAAATTGCTTGAAAACCCAAGCTCCACTGGATCAAAACCGGAAACCCTCTTACTCAAAGAAACCATAGGCATTGCGGCTCTTCCCATCTTCTTAATTTTCTTGGCAGTATCCTGTGGCAGTTCTCCTAAAGGAATTAGCTCCTCAAACTTAATCTCTTCTAAATTGACACCTTCCAGGTACGCATCTATAAGTACGGCTGCTTTCTTGCCTGAAGCGATAGCTTCAATAGCGGCACCGGGTCCAGTTATCACTTCCCCGCTGGCAAAAACTCCGGGAAGTGATGTTACCTGTCGTAAAGGATCAACCTTCAACTGACCTCTTTTGTTAAGCTCAATCTTTGAACCTTCAACAAAAGATAGATCAGCTTCTTGACCGATAGCAACAATCACTCCCTCTACTTCAATGGTAAACTGTGAACCATCTACAGGTATAGGACAGGGCCTTCCGGACTCATCCAGCTCGCCTAGCTCCATCTGCAAACACTCCATTGCCTCAACGCACCCGTTTGAGCCCATTACTTTTGTAGGTAAAGTAAGGGTCTTAAAATTGATACCTTCTTCCCTGGCATGGTCGAGCTCCTCCAAACGCGCGGGCATTTCCCGCTCGCTGCGACGGTAAACCAGGCATACATCCTTCGCTCCCAGACGGAGAGCAGTTCGCGCTGCATCTATGGCAACATCTCCCCCTCCGATAACAGCAATCCGCTTACTTATAGGTAGCGGGTGACCGAAGTTTACTGCCGTTAGAAAGGGAATAGCAAGTATTACACCCTTCAGGTTCTTCTCGAGATTAGGAAGCGCTTTGCTCTTTGACAGCCCTACACTGATTAATACCGAATCATAACCTTTATCCAGGAGCTGCTCAATTGAAAGAACTTTTCCGATCTCGATACCTGTTTTAATGGAAACGCCCAGCTTTTCAATCTCCCCGATATCAGCAGCTAGTACATCCTTTGGGAGACGGTAAGCAGGAATTCCGGCCCGCAGAGCACCGCCAGGCTCAGAGAGTCTTTCAAAAACAGTAACATCATATCCCAAGAGAGCCAGATCACGTGAAGCCGCTAATCCCGAGGCTCCTGCTCCAATCACGGCAACCTTTTTGCTCTTCCTCTTTTTGGGTTTGAGTTTCGAGACTTTGCGCTTAGCCAGCTCAACTGCTGCACGCTTAAGGGCAGCGATAGCCAAAGCCTCATCTACGGGAAGCCTCCGGCATTTATCCTCGCAGGGGTGAAAGCAAATCCATCCACATACAGCGGGAAGAGGGTTGGCCTCTTCAATCAGTTCCAGTGCTCCTTGAAAATCTTTTTGAGCAATAAGGGAAACATATCCCTGCACGTCGGTATGTATAGGGCAAGCACCGCCCTACATGGCGTTGCAAGCTCTCCTTGTAGAGAGCTTGCGCGGGGAAAAAGTATATTTTCCATTGGTTTACCGTTCACTGTTGACTGTTCACCGTCCAGAGCTAAGTCATTTAGTTGTCCTATTATTTACTATGCTTTCCACTGTTTCAGGAATGCAGGGATATCTCCTGCCTCTCTGGTCCCCACCTGTACTTTCCATTTGTCACCCAGTTCATCTTCCAACTCGCCGCTAATCTGAGCTATATAGCCGGGTATAATAAGTGTGCGGTGCTTTACATTCTCTTCAATCCCTGACTTCTTAATGAATGGAGCTATCTTTTCGGGAACGAATTTACCTGCTGCCCAAGCGGTAAGCACAGAAAGTCCCTCTACATCCATAACACAGAGCCAGGAAGGAACTTTGCTGGATTCCACTTCTCCTGAAACCATAAAGTAGGTTAGAGAAAAGTTAGTAGTTAGAAGCACAGGAGAGGTCTCAGTGGGATTGTTAATTGCATAGACCTTTTGCTCAACCTGCATAGGCTGCTGCGGATCAGTGTAAATATTTTGCCGCAAAACAAATAGAGGCAATGCTTTCCAGGGCTCAAGACTATTGAGTACAATAATGCCTCCGTATTTCATTACGTAGATGGAAGCCGCTAAGGTCTCTTCCATAATATCCTCAGCACCCTCGCCCGGGAAAGTTATGATCGGATAGCCCAGCGATCGAAGTTTTTTGGTTAAAGCTGAACGCCTAATGAATATTAGATTGCGTAGTGTCGAGCTTACGGTTCTTGATCCCGGATCAAGGACTATATCCTTTACCCCGGCTTCCGCTACCTTGTCGGAAAGAGAAACTAGTGTTTCCAGGTCTTTTGCAGAAATAACCAGGGGACAGTTGTTTTCTTTAGCGAGATTGACATAAGCCTCATAGTTATCATTAGTTGCTGCATATAATAACGGCTTTTTATCAGCACAATGCGAGAGTGCGCTTTTAAGAACCTCAGCCTTCTGGCTCATTAGAATCATAGGAAAGTCTATTGAGCTGGATACCTTTTTAACCAAGTTCGCAAAGCCGGTAGCGTCACCTTTTGTATCCTTGAGTGCGACCAAGTCAGCTCGCAGAAGTTGTCCAATCCTTTCAAACTGCGTCTTCTTTAATTGATTTATCCTTTCTTCCTTCTCCTCATCGCTCATACTATCTTCAATAAGTAAAGCAAAGCCGCAGGGATTATAGAAAGTTTTTTCATGACGGAAGAGTACCTGCTCCTCCCCTACCTTAAAAGATTTATCTCCAGTACCAACAGTTATAAGTTTAATGGGTGGTGCCGATGCTTCAGTAAGTTTTGCTTTAGCTTCCTCGGAAACATACGGACAGGTCTCGAGTTCTGCTTGTCCCGCAGCTAACCTCATAGCAAAAGCAAGGCAGGTAGGAAAACCACACTCTCCGCAGTTTGTTTTGGGAAGTAATTTGTAGATATCAAGTCCTGTAAGCGCCACTACGTATCTCCTTTCTGTCGATTTCGTTCACCGTTCGCAGTTCGCCGACATTAGTATACGGTGAACCGTGAACGGCTAACTTTTACTAGAGCATTGGTACCAGAGCTAAAGCAGGATGTCCTACCTTCTCCATAAAAGCAAGAACCTCTTCTTCAGTTACCGCAACCGTCTCATCCGCTATCTTATCTACAAAATCAGGCTGTCCGACTTCCTTTGCTCTTTTTTCCAGCATCGGTCTTAACTGATCCTTCAGTTCTTTTGGTATCCAGACTAGACGGGTAAATCCACCATCTGCAGAGATAAACTTTTCGCTGGTTATATACTGCCGGCCAACTCCAATAAAACCGGGAGTCTGCGCTCCCCCACCTACCGTACCAGCAAGTGTGGAGAACTTCATACCCGAGGGAGTCATTCCCGAGTACTCCCTGTTAACCACCATAACTCCATTAGTTAAGGGCAGTATTGCCACAATACACTCAAAGCAACCACAGCTGGTCATTGGCTCTTCCATCATAGAGTAGGCATTGAATTTGTCAATGTTCTTATTAGATTTGTTGTATATATAAATTCATTTATGCCTTTCCACTGTCCCTTGACTTCGTCAATAGTCTCTCCCTTTGGCACCGGCTGGTTGCCTCCTGTTGGATTTATCTCATAGGCAGCCTTACCGTCCAGCCAGTTATATGCTCCACAGAGACCCAGCCTCTCCGGGCTGATAATACAAACGTGATTAGGAGCAAAGGACTGACATAGAGTACAGGAGTAGAAGGTATCCACATTTTCGTCCTTTAGTCCCGCCACTCTTTCATCCCTTTGGTTATACAGTTTCTTTGCTTCTTCTATCAGTTTTTTAACCGGTTTTTCTTCCGTATAGATGGTAATCTGTACTTTATCGATAATAGCAGAATAGTCAGCTTTCAACTTGGCTATTAAAATTTCACCAAAGTCCTTTATCTTAAATCCCTTGGCCCTAGCTCCCTTACTGATTCTCATCCATATCAGATTGCGCTGGCCCATATGCCAGACACCCTCTCCACCGTTTATAAAATGATGGAGCTGTCTTTCCAGGATAGATTCAAAGTCAGGCTGCATCTTGCGGCCAGCCACATTGACTACAATGCCTAGTGGAACCGCAGTTCCTTCCTTCATATCATCTATCTCCGGTCCTATTACTTCAATCTTTCCATCTTCGACCTCCGATATATCCTTCATCGTTAATAACTCAAAGGCAGGAGATTTCTGCCCACCGAATTCTACGTAGGTTTCTTCCTTGCGGATTCGTTCTCCTTCGAAGGCCGGGCCATAGGCAACTGGAACGGGTACTTTAGTAACGGCAATCTTTAAACCCCTAACTTCTATGGCCTTGGCTATAATCTTGTCATGAGGAATATTGGAGACTACATGTTCATAGGTGCATACCCCTGTGGGAAGTATCTGTGGGATATTACTGTCAGCAATGGTGGGAAATCCATAGGATATTGCTCCAGCAGCCGTTGCATACCACTCATCAGTTACCTCACCCAGTGCTAGGACAAATGCAAAGATTCTATTCTTGTTATAACGGAGGATCCGAGTGAAATCTCCCGGTTGTACTCCTCCAAATGCCATGGCCGCTCGGGTAGCGAATCCCAATGAGTAAATTTGGCTATAAACTTCTTTTCCAAAGGGCACCAAACGGGTGTCCCACCCTAACTGCACATCCTGGTTGGCAAGCTGCTCGCCAAAAGCCACGCCCTTATGTTGACCGGCCATAAAAACGTAGAGATATTTCTCCTGCATCTCCCGAGCAAGAGTAACGGCCAGTTCATCGGTAGGAGTTGCTCCTACCACAGCTGCAAAACCAGGTGCCGAACCATCTACAAACTCAATACCCCTTGCCCGCATAATCACATCATCGGCCGCTCCCAGCCACAGCTCACTAACAGGAGAGGGCCCCATTACATAACGGAGAGCTTCTATAATCTCCTCAGCAAAGAGTGTTGCAATACCAGCATCCAAAGTGGGTCCCAGATATGGCAACCAAAGATTATCACTTGGTATTTCCGGCAAAAGCTCTTTGGCTTGTTTAAGTACCGACTCCATATCCGAAATCTTCTCAATTTCCCGCCCGGTAAGCCCATAGATAACCGGCAAATAGTATCCAGTATTGGGGAATTCTACTTTCTCATTAGGTCCCTTTGCGTCAATAGCCCTTTTTAGCTCCTTTTCAGCTTTATTGACAATGGAGTGGGCTCCACGAATTGCAGCAGAGGCAATTATCTTAGACACTTAACTCCCTCCTCATCTCCATATCGTAAAGAACTCTTTCCTTGGCAACATCGATCTTCAAAGCTTTCCTCTTCGCATCAATATGAGCCAGTGCTTTTTCTACTATGGTTTGTGGATCGGCGTAAAACTCCAGTTTTCCCCCTACTTTCTTCTCCCATCCTTTTGTAATCAGCTCAGAGACTACTTGACTTCCTGAAACAGGTGAAGACACACCACCAAAAAGCACATATGCACCTGAGGCCACACAGTAAACGCCTATCTCCAATGCCTTTTCACAATACCATTCTGGACAAATGCCTACGGCGGGAAGATCGCTTATATCTTCACCAAGTCCACCCTCTTCTACTACTTCTGCGAGAACCGTGAGTATTCTGGAATTATCCACACAGGACCCTAGATGTAGAACGGGAGGCATTCCTACAGCTTCGCATACTTCCTTGAGACCATCTCCTGCTAACTCCATAGTTTCTGGAGTGAGCAGACCGTGCTTGCCGCTTGCTGTAGCACTGCACCCGGTTACGGCAACCAGCACATCGTTCTTTATCAGCTCTCTCACAATATGGATAATGTTCTCATCCTGAACAACTCGAGGATTGTTGCAACCGACTACCCCGGCCAATCCTCTGATACGGCCGTTGATAATATTGTCATTCAGCGGCCGGAAAGATGCCCGGTGGATTCCACCTAACATATATCTAATGTATTCGTGGGAAAAACCTGCTATGAGATTGTTGGAAAACTTGGGAATGTGGACCTCCTTACGATTGGAAAAATTGTCGATGGCACGCTTTACAATCTCTTTAGCAATTTCAGGAGCGCGATGATGATCAAACTCAATATGGGTTGCTCCCAGTATTTTAGCCTTCGGCGAAGTTGTTATAAGTTCTGTATGGTACTGGGAAGCAACTTTGGCAAGCCCCTGGAAAGTGCACTGGACATCTACAACCATAACATCGACCACACCAGTAAGAATTGCTAATTCCTGGTGTAAAACATTTCCTGCCGGGGGAATACCTCTGCGCATAAGTATCTCATTAGAGGTACAACAGATTCCCGCTAGATTGATCCCCTTGGCACCCTTCTTCTTTGCATGCTCGATCATCTCTTTATCCTGAGCTGCATCTACAAGTTTCTCCGAGAGAGTCGGCTCATGCCCATGAACCACAATATTGACTTGGTCCTTCTTTAGCACACCAAGATTTGCTTTGGAGCGCAAAGGTATCGGTGTTCCAAAGAGTATATCCTGCAGGTCCGTTGCCAGCATGCTTCCGCCCCATCCACTGGATAAGGATGTACGCATGGCCTGGTCAAGTATATGTTCAGCATCCTGGTCAGTACCAGCATGAGTACGATGCATCATCTCAACGATTTCACGGTCTACTCCTCTGGGTGTAAGGCCCAGCTTAGCCCAGAGTTCCTGTCTCTTTTTAGGAGCCCTGGAAGCATACATTACCTCTCCTGTCTGTCTACCAAACTCCTCGAGAGCCCTGAGAGCCACATCAGCGGCGATCTCTTCTGTCTTGCGGTCATCGACTTTGACGCCCAGTAGTTCAGCTACCTTCAACAACTTTGGAAAATCTTTTATCTCGTAACCGGGCGCCTCGCCTCGAGCTGCCGCTAACAAAGTGAGGGCAACGTCTCTCCCATGGTCAGAGTGTGCAGAAGCTCCTGCAGCCACCTGACGGGCAAAACCGCGTGCAGCAACTGTATCAAGGGTTGCTCCACATACTCCAGTCTTTTGCTCTTTATCCTTCCCTGTCATCCGGCAGGGACCCATAGCACAGACGCGACAGCAGCTTCCTTCGGCCCCTATGGGGCAGGGTTTTACCTCATCTACTCGGTTAAACATAGTAGAAATGCCAGCTTTTTCAGCTTTTTTAAGCATCTCTAAAGCTGCTGGATCTATGGTTTTCTTTTGTTTCTCCTGTTTTTCAGGCATCTATCATATCCCCTTTCTCAATTCGTCTCCAAGAATTTACTCATACAAGGATTCGAGGGTTCCAGGATTCGAGTGGAAAGGTCTTCTTAAACCTAGCGTTCACTTGCCCTCTTGAATCCTAGAATCCTTGAACCATTCTTCTTTGTATCTTCTCAGCGATCAGCCATGAGCTATACCTACGCCTTCTCCATCAACTTCTCAACTACTCCTCGCACCAACTTTACAGCCTCCGGGTGTCTCATAATCAATATATCTGCTCCCGCTACCAGCAAGCTCACAGCAGTAACGGCTTCCCAGAGAATGCCCCGTTTCACTTCATCTCCCCAACCGGGCTCTTCTTTTTCACTGACTTTCGCCTCTTTGGCTTTCCATGCTTCCTTTCCTAAATTACATATAATAGGCATTTGCATCATATTATCGTTCTGCTGCAAAGCTGCTAAGCGATCTCTTTCCATAACAGAATACGCATACTCCAGTCCCAGACCTAGGGCGCCAGTTGCTGGATCAATTAAAATTTTGTCGGCTTCCAATCCCAAATTGGTTATAAGGATATTAAGCTGTTTTGCCATATTTACATCTATAGGAGTTTCACCTGCGACTATATGTTTAAAACCAAGAGCTGCTGCCGTTACTGGCTTGTAGTTATCTTCCTTTACGGGTCCGATTACAATATTTTCACCCTCGGTGCCTTCAGCAACTTTTTTCAAAACAACAGCATCTTTCTCCACATTTCCTGAACCATATACAATAAGTGGGATTGAAATTGCATCCAGAACTGTCTTTATGGTAGCTAGAGCGTCATCAGGAGAGGTATCCTGAGCATTCGGATCAGTGCTTGCCAGCTGTAAACATATAAGATCTGCCTTGTATTCATCCTGACATTTCTTGGCCCATTTGGCCGGGTCCGGCATAACATCTTTCAACACTTTTACCAGCGCATCCGGCCAATTCTGAGGTTCTTTATCGTAAACTTCCATAGCTATAAGAGGACGATGGGGCATCTCCCCTTCAAAAAGATAAAAGGGAAGCGTAGTTTCTCCGCCGACTGTAACAGTTTTTTCCCTGCCTATCGTGACTTCTCTAATCTTGCTATTATATTTCTCCACCGGTTCCTGATATGCCATTTTACCTCCCCTTATTCGTTATTTGGAATTAGTAATTCGTTATTAGTTAGTCCTTAGTTCCTAATTTCCAATTCCTAATTACTCTCGTTCTTTATCTCTACATCCTGGACAAAGGCCGAAGATACCTACGTCACAGCTTTCAACCTCAAAGCGAGTCTGGTAACTTACCTCGGTCTTCATTCTATTAGCATCAGAGTAAACAAAATCTTCAATCTTATTACAATCGATACAAACCAAGTGACAGTGATCTTCAAGATTACTGTCAAAACGGCTGGGGCTGTATAAAAGTTCTCTTATTAGTCCCGCTTCTCTTAAGGTTCTCAGGGTGTTATATACTGTGCTAAAACTGATGCTCGGAAACTCTTTTCTTATATGGCTGAAAATTTCTTCTGCTGTAGGGTGGCTCAAATTATCTCTCATAAACTTCATAATTGATGCTCTTTGAGGCGTAAGTCGAAAACCCTCCTGCCTCAGTTTTTTAAAGTTCTCTTCCAATACCTTTTCTCCATTCTATACAAGGTAGCATATAATATATATTCTTATATAATAATGACTATATATTATAATGTCAAATTATGGTATCTGCTATTTTTGTGCCAAAGATGCTGCTTTTACCGTATTTTTTAGAAGCATGGTTATAGTCATTGGACCTACTCCACCCGGAACAGGGGTAATCCAGCCTGCTTTTTCCTTTGCTGCATCAAAGTCAACGTCTCCCACTAACTTGCCTTCAAGCCTATTTACACCCACATCTATAACCACTGCTCCCGTTTTCACCATATTTGCAGTAACCATCTTGGGTTTACCAACAGCCGCCACAAGAATATCTCCAGAGGCAGCTACCTGGCTGAGATCCCTGGTTCGGGAGTGACACACGGTAACAGTGGCATTCTCCTTCAGTAACATTAAGGCAACTGGTTTCCCCACAATATTGCTCCGCCCAACTACTACAGCTCTCTTTCCTTCAATCCCTATCTCTGTCCTCCTGAGAAGCTCCATAATTCCATTTGGAGTACAGGGGGGAAATAAAGGCTCACCAATCATCAACCGGCCCACATTAACTGGATGAAAACCATCAACATCTTTATCAGGATCTATTGCATACAGTACCTCTTTCTCATCAATCTGTTCAGGAAGGGGGAGTTGAACCAGAATACCGTGTATTTTAGAATCTTCATTTAACTTCGAAACCAATGCTATGAGCTCTTTTTCTTTCGTGTCAACGGGGAGCGCGTGCTTCTCTGAATAGATTCCCACTTCGGCACAGCTCTTTTCTTTGTTACGCACATAGACCTGCGAAGCGGGATCTTCTCCCACGATTACCACTGCCAGCCCTGGAGTAATATTTTTTTCCTTCTGCAACTGTTTTACTTCCTCAGTCATTTCAGCCTTAAGCTCTTTAGCAATTTCTTTTCCATCAATCAACTTCGCTGACATCTCAAGCACCTCGCTTTACTTCATATTCAATTGCCTGAACTTTTTCCATAATCTCGGTAACAGCTTTAACCGCTGGAGAGACTACCGGAAGATTGACTAGAGGTTCCCCCACTAAATCATATTCAGAAATCCATTTATCTTCAGGGATATTTTCTATCAGTTTCATCTTTGACTTCTCAACCTCTTCAATCAGAGAAGGAGGAAGTTTCTCAGGTGTGCGGTTAATTATAAGAAACCGTTCCGTTATCCTTAGCTTCAGCTCATCTACAAGTGAATTTATGCGTGCCGAACTCTGAATACCTCTAACTGTAGGATCAGAGACTATTAGAAGAAGATCTACGTCTTGAGTAGTGTGGCGGCTGAGATGCTCCATTCCCGCTTCGTTATCCATTACTATGAACTTATAATTGCTAATAATCAGATCTATATATTTTCGAAAAATAGAATTTGCGTAGCAATAACATCCTGGTCCTTCAGGTCTTCCCATTACCAGAAGGTCAAACCCCTCTGCCTCAACTAATGCCTGCTGCAGTTTAAGCTCCATATATGACTCTTTAGTCATACCGGCAGGAAGAGTATTTAGTGTTTCCAGCACATCCTCCCTTACCTGACCAACAGTGTTTTCCACTTCTACTCCCAGTACGTCTTGAAGGTTAGAATTAACATCGCCATCCAGGGCCAAGATTGGTTTCTGACCCTTTCCCAGCAGATAGCGAATAATCAGACCTGCGAGAGTAGTTTTGCCGGTCCCGCCTTTCCCGGCTACAGCTATAGTAAAACTCAAATTAAAAACCCCCTGTTGCTAATAACTTAGAGCTAGGAGCTTAGAGCTTAGAGAAAATTCATATCTCTCTGCTCTCTGCTCTTCGCTCTATGCTCTATGCTCCCTAATCATTCCCATCACTTTCGGAAAAGCGTCCATATTAGTATGAGGAAGGAAGAGTGCCGATATGTAGCGATCCATAAAGGCCGGATTTACGCTCAGCTCTAAATAGGTCATCTTCCTGGCAATCTTTTCCGCCTCTTTCTGCAACGCTCTGGAGAGAGCCACTGCTCTTGTTCCCATAAGTGATCCATTTCCGATAAAAATAAATCTTTCGCTGTCTGCTTCTGGAAGCAAACCTATAATCATAGCCTTATCAATCTCAATATAGTTTCCAAAAGCACCTGCAATGATAATCCTCTCAATGTCCGGAATCTTTACATCTACGCTTTCAGTTAGTATAGTTATGCCAGCATAAATCGCAGCTTTAGCCCTTATCAGGTTATCCAAGTCAACCTCGGAAATTGTAATATCTCGGCCAATCCCTGCTTCTTCCGCCCAGACCAGTACATATTCTGCACCATTTTCTCCCATCCGTATCCTTGGAGTCTTTAGCTCTGTATTGAACTTTCCTTTCTGATTGATAATTCCCGATAAGAACAATTCGGCCACAACGTCGATTAGTCCACTTCCGCAAATTCCTCCTGGCTTAGATTGTCCAATAGTAAGAATCATTGGTTCCAGAGTCTCGCGGCTTATTCGGACCTGCTCAATTGCACCTCTGGTTGCCCTTACTCCATTTCTGATTCCTCCTCCTTCAAAGGCCGGACCAGCTGAGCAAGAGCAGGAGACCAGCCAATCACGGTTGCCCAACACCAGCTCTCCATTAGTCCCAATATCTATATAGAGAGTGAGTTTGTCTGACTGGAAAACCCCTGAACCAAGAATACCGGCCGTTATATCTCCTCCCACGTAACTTGCAACTCCTGGAAAACAGTAAAGATAAACACTCTCAAGGAGACTGATTCCCAGATCACGGGCCTTTAATAGTGGAACAGAGCTTATGGTGGGAATATAGGGATCCTCTCTTATATATTTAGGATCAAGCCCGAGCAGCAAATGTGTCATAGTGGTATTCCCTGCAGCAACCATATAACTAATGTCTTGAAGCTCGATCTGTGCTTTACGAACTAATTCGGATAGCAAGTTATTAATAGTAGTTACTGCTGCGCTCTGCAGCTTGAGCAGCCCACCTTCTCTACCGGCAAATATTATCCTGGTAATGACATCCTCTCCATAGGAAATCTGGGCATTGTAATTAGAAGCTTTTGCTGTTACTTTACCTTCACTAAGATCCACCAGCTGAGCAATTACCGTTGTTGTCCCTACGTCAACTACTAATGCATAGTTTTTCTTGGTAGCATTTCCAGGCTCAACCTGTATAAGATATGTCCCGTCGTCAGTATCCAAGAAAGTCAGAGTAATCTGCCAGTCTTTCTCCCGCAAATTAACTGCTAGATTTTTTAATACTGCAGGATCAATAACAACCTCTTTAAGAGAAATTTGGCGGCTGAGCTCACGGCGCAGCCGCTCCAAGTCACTCAGATTATCTTCAATGGTCGGTGGCGGAAGCTTCATAAACATTTTCCTGGTGGGAGATAAATGCTTCCACGCGGTTGCCATTACTTCCACGTCTGGAGCTGATAGAAAATGGCCCCAGGCAGGGATCTGTCTTTCCCTCTCGAGAATTTTACTATCTCCCATTTGGGATTCTACCGGGACTCGAACCTCAACGTCTCCCTGTACGTTGGTTAGACACGCAAGGTGATATCCCCGTTCAATCTCAGCTTCTGTGAGTTTTCCTCTGCCCAGAACTTCCACTTCACCGGTTTCCACGATTACCCTGCACTTACCACAGGTTCCATCTCCTCCGCAGGAAGCATTAATATGAACTTCAGCAATCATAGCCGCTCTTAGGAGATTTTCTCCCTCTACAACCTCTATTTTTATATTGTCCGGATAAAAAATGACTTCAGGCATAATTAGTTATTCGTTATTCGGAATTAGTTATTAGAGCTCATTCCTAATTCCTAATTCCTAATTCCTAATTTCTAATTTCTAATTCCTAATTTCCAATTCCGACCCTAGAACAGACCTACAATCCTCCCTTTGCCGTCAATATCAATCTTTGTTCCCGCAGGGACTGAAGGAAGACCTGGCATAGTTCTCATCTCTCCACAAAGAGGATATAGAAAACCTGCACCTACTGACGCTCGTATGTCTCTAATAGGAAGACGGTAGTTTCGAGGTCTTCCCTTCCAATTAGGCTCGTGGGAAAGTGAGAGATGGGTCTTAGCCATATTTATCGGTAGCTTGTTGAGACCCAATTCAGTATATTGCTTAATCTTTTGTTCAGCCAAGGGTGCATAATCTACACCATCAGCTCCATATATTTGAGTAGCTATAGTTTCAATCTTTTCCTTGATCGGAGCATTCAGAGAATAGAGGAAATGGAAGCGATGGGACTTATTGGCAGCTTTGACTACCGCCTTAGCAACATCAGTTCCACCTGCTCCTCCCTTAGCCCATACTTCACTCACTACCGCATCTTCTGCTCCTGCATCAACCGCTTTCTGCCTTACCAGCTCTATCTCTTCATCTGTATCAGTAACAAAATGGTTTATGGCTACGACTACCGGCAGGCCAAAAATCCTCATATTCTCAACCTGCTTGGTCAGGTTTTCGCTTCCCAATTCTACTGACTTTAGATCCTGTTTCTTCAATCCCGGATCAAGTGGTCTACCCGGTCTTACTGTATATTTTCCACTATGCATCTTTAAAGCCCGTATCGTACATACTACTACTACCGCATCAGGCTTTAGACCACTATAGCGGCACTTTATGTCCATCATCTTTTCTGCACCGCAGTCAGCTCCAAAACCGCTTTCAGTAACACAATATTCTCCTAATTTAACAGCCATCTGATCCGCCAAAATAGAGTTATTGCCATGAGCTATGTTTGCAAAGGGACCAGCGTGGACAAATACCGGAGTATGCTCTAAAGTCTGAATTAGATTGGGCTTGATAGCATCCTTAAGAAGAACTGTCATTGCTCCTGCACATTTTAGGTCTTCAGCCGTAACAGGCTTACCGTCTTTGGTAAAGCCAATAATAATGCGTCCAAGTCTCTTGCGCAGATCCTTCAAGCTGTCGGTTAAAGCAAGGATAGCCATCACTTCTGAAGCAACAGTTATGTCGAAACCTGACTCTCGAGGTATACCGTTGGCTCGTCCACCCAAACCAACAACTATATGCCTTAACGCTCTATCGCTAACATCAACCACACGCGGCCAGAGTATACTTTGCGTATCAATTTTTAACTTATTACCATGAAGGATACTTGCGTCAATAAAAGCAGATAGGAGGTTGTGGGCAAGACCTACCGCGTGTACATCTCCCGTAAAGTGAAGATTAAAATCCTCCATAGGGATTACCTGGGAGTACCCGCCTCCAGCTGCACCACCTTTTATACCAAATACCGGCCCCAGCGAGGGTTGTCTAATGGTAGTCACAGTTTTCTTCCTAATTTTGTTTAGGGCCATGGAAAGACCAATGGTAGTCACTGTTTTACCTTCTCCCAGGGGAGTAGGTGTTATAGCTGTAACCACAATATATTTACCAGTCTTTTTCTTCTTCAGACGGTTAAGAAGATCTAAAGAAACTTTTGCTTTATAATTGCCATAAAGCTCCAGTTCGCTCTCCTTAATCCCCAGGTCATTGGCAATTTCAAAAATAGGTTTAATTTTGGAAGCCTGCGCAATCTCAATATCGCTTTTCATAGCCATTCTTCTTTCCTTTCTCTTCGACCGACATAAGATATGCCTCAACTATTTTATAGTTACATCTTAAGTTTTTCAGGTCAAAAACCGCGATCTGCTCTCTTATTAGAATCTATTTAAGTCCGAAAAAAGATTGAGTTGAAGAACTATACCATGTTACGCAGAAACGAACATTTCCAATACAAAAATCATAAAAAAGCAGATGTCTGCCGTCTATGCTGAAACAGGCAGGTACTACCAACGACTTCCTAATTCCTATTCTAACTGGTTAGCAAATCAACAGCTTCTAATATTAATAGGCTCTGTGCAAAAGTGCACAATCTTAAAAAAAATAATACCTTCTTAACTATGAAAATTAAATTAAAGAAGTAGAAACTAGCTAAATTATGAAAAATAACCAAACTCCTAAAGTGAAATCATTATAATATACTAAAAGTGTTTGACAACCCGCATAAGATAAATGGCTTTTATGGCATTTGAACGGCATTTTGTACCATTTATATGCAGACAAATAAAAGGAGCTGGTATCGAGTTCCTGCCAGCTCCTTCTTTGCAGTATATAAACTGTAACCTTTCCTCTAGAACAAGACGCCGATTACTCTTACAGGACAAGCATTTACACATAACTCGCAGAGAATACATTCGTCCTTATCAAAGCGTAACTTCCAGTTCTCGATATTCATAGTAAGAGCATCAGTCGGGCACACAGCTGTACAGGCGCCGCAGTCAATACATCCTTTCTCGTCAAGTTTTATGTCTCTAGCTGCCTCCTGAACATCTACATTCTGGCTACGCAGGTAATCCAGCCCTTTTTTTATCTTTTCCTGCGGACCATCGAGTTCCAATACCATATGGCCGGTTTCTTCTTCACGAATCTCAGCGCGTAGAATATTTGTAATCAAATCATAATCCTTCACCAGATGATAGGTTATAGGTTGAGCAACCTGCTCAGGTGGAAAGGTTAAGACTATTTTTTTTCTGGCCATTTATATCTCCTCCTCTGTTTTGATCTCCAAAGGCTTAAAGACCTGTTCTTGTGAAAGATAAGCGATGGGCTCTTGAAGCAGAAACTTACCTTGGCCAATCCACTCTTTGAGAATCCCTGCAATCTCTTTTGCTCTGGCATAACTGGACAGCGGAGCCGTCGGTACTTCTTTGCCGTTGATAGTAATCTTCCCACTCCGAAGTTCCTGATAGCTGACCTTCCCCAAAGCAGGTTTTGCTCGTTGTGGGATACTATAATCAATTATCGTAGTGTGTATATCTTCATCGCCTACACTTACATGTTCCGCTATCTCCTCATTGAGGATTGGAATGGGGATTCCTACACCTACATATATTGTAGTTCCGTAGCGATAGAACGTTGCCCCACGTATAAAACCTGCGCTCATTTGTTTCAAGTCCCCAATCAAAGCTAGAGTTCCTGCGGGGGCAACTGGTATACCTTTCTCATTTCTTCGCTGCTTGGGATTATGTTGGGTTCCTTCCCAGGCAACATACCCCACCGTTCCTCCTAAGAATATCCGCGTTCCTATACCGATAGTCTTATAAAAGGGGTCTTTTAAGAGTGGATTAAGTTGCGAAGCACTGCAGTACGTAGCATTCCCCAGTCTGGGCAAGAGAGTTCCCATATATGTATGGATAGTACGGTTAGAAGTATTTACAGCAACTGCGTAATTCTGATAGCAATTGCGGGGATTAAAAAGGTACGCCTGATTCACACTATCTTTAGTCACAAATGTTTCAATCTCTTTACGGGGATAACAATCCGTACCGTAAGCAGTGGATTTCAATTTTACCGGTTTACCATTAATCAGATCCTCAATTACATGACCTCCACCGTAGTCAAAACCTCTAGTTTCTGACAGCTCAGTTGCTCCAATGTATACATCTACTGCCGCTAATCCTGCATAGCTCAGTACATCATTCAGCCATACTTTAGTCATTTTAATAGGCGGATCAGCGTGTCCGAAGTTAATAAAAGCCCCTGATGAACACATGGGACCAAAAGTTGCAGCAGTTACCACATCCACCTCTTGAGCAACTTTCTTTACACCTTTTTCTTTTGCTAATTTTACAATTTCTTCAGCAGTAACTACTACTACTTGACCTTTCTTAATTTTTTCATTTATCTCTTCATAAGTTTTAGCCATCTTTACACCTCCTATATTAGTTCACGGTTCACGGTTAACGGCTCACAACCGTCAGTTGACAGTTCTCAGTTCTGCATGAATATAATTCCTCCGACCCCACTATATAATATGTGTCGCATTGTTTCTCCAATATTAGTTCACGGTTCACAACCGTCAGTTGACAGTCTTCGAGACCAATAAAAAACCTCTCATCCTAATGGGACGAGAGGTAAAATTCGTGGTACCACCCAATTTCGCAAGTGCCTTACAGCATCCAGCCTCGCTGAGTACGCCCCGCCCTTGGCGGGAATATACTCTTTCCTTTTAATAACGGAGGATTCCGTCTGGATCTACTCCTGAGCACTTACTTTACTGCAAAGTCGGAGTTTGACTGACACTTGGAAACTTTCCAAGTTAGGTCCCACCAAGAACTCTGNNAACTCTGCAGTAAAGTAAGTGCTCGGTTTCTTCCAGAGCCTCAGGGATCATGTTCAGTTTGCATTTCCCGCGCCGGTTCTCAGCTATCCCGGCTCTCTGCCGCAGTACTCAACAAACCTACTCTTTCCCGTCATTGCAAATATATATGCTCCAGAAATATACCTTAAAATCTATCCTGCTGTCAACTTTTTAATAAGTACCTACCACTCATAAATAAAGTAGAACAAATTTTTACGTGTGTGGCATTATTTCTGTAAGATCCAAATTGACACAATTTCAAACCAGGTATTCTATTAATATTTTAAAGCTTGGAGATTTTGAAAGAGAGCAGAGGGATAAATATCCCTCTGCTCTTTAATACCTATTTAACAGTTGCAAAGGCTTCATTGCTGTAGCCTGATTCTACAACTGTGCCGCTAGGACAAGTCTTGTAAGCAGTTACCACATAGTAGAAAACCTGCCCAGTCCGCAATTTCGTATCCTTATAAGTAGTTTGAGTGGTACTTGTTATAAACGAATATTTTTCATTCTGTGAATAATATACATTGTATCCTTCTGCATCTGTAACTGTATCCCAGGCCAAAGTTATACTCCTCTTGCTGGCAGTAGCAGCAAGATTCTGGGGTGTAGCAATCGTGCAAGGAGGCTGTGGCACCATTCCGACGCTTGCCATAGCAACCGGTTCTGCTCCTCCGTTATGCAGCCAGAGGTCCCAGATAGCATTACCCCATCCTTTAAGGTTAGTAAAAAAGGGATCCGTCTGAACGATATAGGCTTGTGGCTCCCCAGAAGGTGTAGGACTAGAAAGAGTGGTTGCAGTTCCATTTATCTCATCTCTTAAGAACTCAACATAGGGTTTTGAGGTAGTCTGATAGTAAAGTGTCCCATACCAGGAAGCAGTACCAGTTGGTTTTGTTATAGTCACGTCATCATAGCCGCCAGCATATTCAGCAGAAGTAAAGTAATTAACTGCATCTATACCTTCCCACTTTGGCTGGGCAAATCTTGTGTACATCTCTGGACCTGTATCAAAACCTTTGGGTGGAATTCTGTTATCCTTATAGCGGTCTGTTGCCAGGGCAAAATGGAAGGTCTTCTGCTCACCAGTAAGATCAAGGCTGGACATCTCTGCTTCCCAAACCAGCTCCTCAGTCTTTGAGGCAATATCACCGCCAGAGACATAAACTTCATTTCCGCCTGCATCCTGTGTAGTTACAAGAGGTGCATAAGGATTTATTTCCTCTATGGGATTTCCCGCACTATCGAAGAACTTCACATTGAGGAACATTCTTCTTCCCTCAGGAAAACCTGAGATCAGTTTATGACCGGTATTGTTTTTAACCCTTATGGTAGCAGAAGTAGCATCTTCGTTAACTATGCTTAAGGTAGCAGCCATCTCAAGCTGCTGGATCGACCTGTCCGCACCATCAAGAAGAGCTTGGGCATATCCTTGTACGCCAGAGACATCTATCTGTGCACCTGCATATTTCTGTCCCGAAAATATGGCATAGTTATAGAAGTCGTAAGTAGGGCTGCTGAGATCAACTGATGCCAGCATCTTAAGAATCCACTGATTTCCTCCGGTAAGATCGTGAAGTGGCAGATCAGTCCTGGTAGGAGCACCCCTCTTATTGCAGCCCAAACCGGTAACATCCCTCATGTGGCAGTCCTGACATTTTGCAGCCCAGGGCACACCTGGTATATCTGCGTCTGCTCCACCACTTCCATAAGCACTCAAGAGAAATTCACTGGTTGTTCGCTCAACATGGAAATAAGTTTGGGGTGCCTGTCTCTCAGGTACATCTGCACCTAAGAATACACTGGCAAGAATAGGATTGGAGACATCGTGACAGGAAGAACAAAACCGCTTGCTCTTGTGAGTGCGACTATAGTACATCTGATGTCTTGCTGCGGCATCAAAGTAAGGACCACTCTTGGCATTTCCCGGATCAACAAAGAACTGCCCTGCTCCATGCTCTATATAATTTGGGAACAATCCATCCAGATAATAAGTGGGAAGATTAGTATCAACTTCAAGAAAAAGTGTACCGTCAAAAAGAGTCAGATTACTTAAAACACTAAGGTCTCTCAGGTAGGTCTCATAAGCCATGCTTTGAGCTATGGGATCTGTTTCGGCTGGAAGATCAGGCTGACCTAGTTGGGTAAATGGATCAATCATGCGGTGGCAAAAATCACACTGAACTCCTTCGAAATCCTTTCCTGTTAAGGCAGATGTATTGGTAGGATCGCTTCTTCCCTCAAGCCATCCAACGGGTGAATGACACCGTGTGCAGATATCTCCTGCATTGGGGTTGCCCACAGCCCATATAGAATCCTGATCACTTGCTGTAAGGCAGGCTAGCCAGAGTGGATCTCTTGCTGCTTGAGCCATCATGGAGCCCCTCCAATTATGATTAGGCTCAACCCCAGCATTGTAGCCTCCGTGACAGTTATCACATTTATTTGCAGACTCTGAATGGCCTGCTTGACCAGGCTGTGTGCCGGGAATAAAAACATTCTGATCATTTTTAACCGGAAGCGGTGTCCACGAGTAAGCAGCATATAAGCCCAGCAATGTAAAAATCAAAACAAGAACTGTTAATCCTACTATTCTCAGTTTCATTTATCCTCCTTTCAAAAATTATTTATAATTTCACTTCCTGCCCTCCTTTCAAAAAGTATTCTTAAGCAGTTTATAAAAATTAAATAAAACTGCTCTTTTCTTAAGATAGAGAACTAGAATTCCTTTCTCTTTCACATTCTTAAACGGCTGCCTTTCTTTATTCCCAAAATTATTAGTTTTAATCTAGTTAGACTGCACTCAATTTTGTATATAAATACTTCGCACCTTCTACGTTATTAAGAGAAGCAATACTTGCGGCAAATATTATTTCAATCATTATCGCTTTGTAAAAATTCTATTTCTTCTTTATTTCCAGCTTTATGGATTTTTTACTTGCCTTATGCGTTGACTTGCTCAACCAGTCTTTATACAACAATAAAGCTTCTATGAATAAGCCAGGCAAATTTAATAAAGGTTTTAAAAACTGAAGTTACAGTCTTCCTTTCCATCTTAAGAAAAAACAAATAAGCTGAATAAAAATACAAGATATAACTATGAAAATATAAAGAGCAACTATTCTTGCACAAATCATAAGCTGGCTGAGAGCCAGTTTTAACATCGCTCTTAATTTTGAAGACCTGCCTTAATATTGATAATTTTCCTAACGAGTGGCTATAGAATGCTGCTGTTCTTAAAGGGGGCGAGAAAAACAAAATCCTGGAAGTATAGAAAGTTGTTAGTAACAAATATTTTAGCTAAATGTTCTTGATATCCATTCACCAAGATAATGGGTTAGAAGTATAACTATTAATGCAATAGCCAGGTGTTCTGTAATTACCAACCATGATTTTACCCTCTGCTCTTTGGCAATAATGTAACTGAAAACACCTATCAAAGATAATCCCCAAAATACACCTATGATAATTGCTGTTGTAAGTTGAAACAATACAATTGGAACGATAAATGTAGAAGCAAAAATAAATTTCGAAAAAAAAGTAGTAACTGTCGCCTGCCATATCTCTTTAGTAATATGCTTATCCTCCGACTCTTCCGATATATGAATACCCAACGCATCTGAAAATGCATCAGCTACTGCTATAGTCAATACACCTCCAATGACTGCGAGTCTCGAATGAGTCCCGGAATGCAACCCCACCATCAGGCCGAGGGTTGTGATTATTCCCGAAGTTAAGCCGAAACTAAATCCAGTCTTTAATGGATGTTCCACGGTAACAGCCTTATACTAAAGTAATGAACTCCACGGTTAAAACTTAAAAACTTGTTTTGGATTCTGTCAACCAGTGATATTTAGCTTGATACTATTTCATATACAACGGAGTTTCAACGACATTTGAATTTAACGTATGAGTTTGCAATTATCCCGCTATTTTTACAAGATTACTCTATAAGATGATTATATGGAAGCTAATATATTCCTGCTCCAGTTGCTGTAAAAACTGCCCTGGCTGAATGAACAAGCAAATCATACCTGAAGGAATTTTGTGAAGTGCAGCGAATAGCTCTAGATAATAAACAATTACTACAAAGAAAGGTAATCTTTAGCTAAAAAAGGAAACAGGGCAGTTATAATCCCCTTACTGGTTCTTTTTGCATTTCTGCTATTAGTCTCTTTATCCTGCTCTTCCGTTGCAAAGCAGGTAAAGAAAGCCGCCAGAAAAGTCCAAAAAGAGACATATCAAGATAGACTGAAGAAACTTTTAGGTAAACCACCTCAATTATATGCAGCTTCCAATGACGGATCGGATAATCTAGTTATCGTTGATTCCCAAACGGATGAAATGAAAATTTCAGTGCCTGTCGAGGCTAAAATAGACAGTGTAGCAATGAGGCCTGACGGAGCTGAACTCTATGCTTACTCATATGAAACTAACAAGATTTTCATAATTAATCTTAAAGAAAACAAAATTACTAAGACTATAGAAAGTAAAGATGAACCGGTGGCCGTTACTTTCC
>JABAOF010002668.1_pt1 | contig 52254 bp, 47 predicted proteins | sample 7062171 | NCBI WGS metagenome assembly JABAOF01 (sample SAMN14538628, study PRJNA623070) | marine sediment metagenome | biome: marine biome [ENVO:00000428]; feature: marine pelagic biome [ENVO:01000023]; material: deep marine sediment [ENVO:00002113] | place: India: Gulf of Khambhat ... | reverse complement strand
CGTCACTGATGTTGAAGGCGTATATGACAGGGATCCTAAACAATCTCTTGAGGCCAATCTTCTGACTGAAATCACGTTAAGTGAATTACGAGATATTGTGGCCACTCTAGCCAACGAACCAGGTGCATATCAGTTATTTGATAAACGAGCTCTTGATATCATCGAACGAGCTGATATTGAAATATGGTTTGTTGATGGAAAAAATCCTCAAAACATACTTTTTGCAATAAATGAGGGAAAAATTGGGACTCGGGTAACCAGTTCTTAATACAAAAGGTCATAAAGATTTCAGGCGATAAGATTTTTTTCCTAAAGGTACCTCTGTATGGTCAATTGTTTCCTTCATGAGCGGTGAGGTTGGCTACACAAATGGGACGGTTAAAAGAGTTATTTGGGGATACTCCTCAGATCCGTTTATTAGAGGTGCTCATTGAACAAAAAGATACGACGATGCACCTTTCAATGCTGGCACGTCGTGCAAACGTTTCTGTTTCTTCTGTAGAACGCTGTCTTCTTCCACTCATTAAAGCTGGTATTGTTTCAGATATCCGTTTTTTCCGTCGGCGTCGCATTCTTCATCTTAACCCTAAGCATCCTGTTGCTCAATTGCTGGTAACTTTTGTCCAAGAAGTAGAAAATGACTGGGATTCACGATAGACGAAACTAGCGCGTCTTTTTAATTTGCGAGTTTTTTGATATGTCCAAGTAGATTCTTAGGGTGTATAATTTCTGCCCACCGCTTCTTATTTCCTATTTCGATGTGGACAAGTGTTTCTGATTTTCGGTAGGGGCGTTGGACATATCCTTGGGCAATGCCTTTTCGAATCATGGGAGAAATTGAACCACTTGTAATTTCGCCAATCACTTCACCCTTCGCGTAAATCGCATTTCCAGTGCGCGGAATTCCTCTGCCTAATAGGATTAATCCCACACGTAGACGCTGAGGTTTTTCTCGCTTTTCAATAACTAACGCTTCTTTTCCAATAAATTGCTCTTTCTTCAAGTTAATGACAAAACCGATTCGGGCTTGGTATGGAGTCGTTTCTTCGTTTATGTCGTTGCCATAAAGAACCATACCTGCTTCAAGGCGAAGAGTATCTCGAGCAGCTAATCCGACAGGGACTAATCCCGAGGCTTTTCCTTCTTTGAGTATACTTTCCCATAGTTGAACTGCTTTCTCCTTTTCCTTTAGGCTAACATTGACTTGAGCAATTTCAAACCCATCTTCACCAGTATAACCACTTCGTGTAGCAATGACTTCAAAACCATCGAGTTTTGTTTGAATGGCGTTAAACCGAGGAATTGATGATAAATCCTGAGAGGAAAGGTTCTCTAGGATTCTAACTGCAGCTGGTCCTTGAAGTGCATACATCGGTGTTTTATCAGAAATATCTGTAATTTTAACATCAAAGTTAGTGCTGTGTTTTTTCATCCATGAGTAGTCTTTCTTACGATTAGCGGCATTAACTACTATGTAATATTCTTCTTCAGCAAGTCGGAATATGAATAGATCATCAATGATTCCTCCGCTATCAGTACAGAAGACGCTGTAAGTTCCTGCTCCTTGGTCTAGTTGGTGAATTCGAGTAGGTAATAGGTTTTCAAGGTACTTGGTTGCCTCTGGTCCGCTAATCATTGCTCTACCCATGTGTGTTACATCAAAAAGGCCCGCTGCCTTCCGAGTAGCAATATGTTCAGGGACTGCTGCCTTATACCATAAGGGCATACGAAAACCGACAAATGGTGCCATTTTCGCGCCATGGGTTTCATGCCAATCATGTAAGTGTGTTTTTTGTAATTGGGGCTTAGTCATGATTGTTACCTCAATCCAACGGTCGAGTTCTTATTTGGGCAAGTGGCATTAAGCTTTCGGTGACGCACATGGCACATCTTGATGCACGACTTGGTAATTTACCTGTTGGGGATATTTGCCCTGTTGCGGTTATGGGAATTATTAACCTTGATCCACAATCATTCTATCACCACTCTTATTATGCATCTCCTCATCGAGCAGTTTCAGCAGCAGAGAAAATGATCGAAGAAGGTGCTGATCTATTGGATATCGGCGGTGTTTCAACTGCTCCAAGATCTCCCTCTGTTTCTGTTGAAAAAGAAATAAATCGAATTCAAATTGTTATCAAGCAGATTACTCAAAAATGGGATATACCAGTCTCTATTGATACACAACGGGCGCAAGTTGCACAGGTCGCCTTATCAAACGGAGCTACAATAGTCAACGATGTATCAGGGTTGAAATTTGATCCAGCTATGGGTGCCACAATCAAAGACGCAAAGGCCAGTTGTGTTATTATGGCATCAGAATCGCAACCGGGTGATCAAAAGTCCCTTCCTGATATTATTTCTGCTTTAAAGAAAAGTCTCCAAATTGCTCAAACTAATGGAATCTCCAATAAGCTCTGTGTAATTGATCCCGGATTAGGATTTGGAAAACCCATTGGTTGCGATTTAGAAATTATCAGAAATTTAAAGACTCTTCGTGTTCTCAATCAACCTCTTCTTCTTGGTGTGTCACGAAAACATTTCATTGGACAAGTGCTAGGCTATGATTCACCTGACAACCGTCTTTATGGAACACTCGCCGCATCAACCATTGCTATCCTTGAAGGCGTTCATATACTTCGAACCCACGACATTCGTGCCACTAAAGATTGCATAAGGATGGTCGCTGCTCTACAATCGCCCAATGAGTGTGAATGAAATGGAACTCTTTGGAATACGTACACCAATAATTAATCCAGGAGATAATTTGGTTGAACTGTTCTCCTCGACGATTATTCAACAAGGAATCTCTCTTACTTCTCATGATATCTTAGTAATTGCCGAGACCGTAGTAGCAACTGCTCAAAATCGAATTAGGAAATTGAGTAGTGTTCGAGTGTCATCTCGTGCCCAGGAGTTATCTGAACAATACAATCTCGAGGCATCATTAGCCCAGCTCGTTCTTGATGAAGCAGATGAGATTCTTGGAGGCATTCCACACGTTCTTCTCACAATCAAAGATAATACTCTAATGGCCAATGCTGGAATTGATCGATCAAACGCACCTGCGGGGCATGTAGTCCTACTTCCCTCAAATCCTACAAAGATCGCTTGGCAAATCAAAACAGAGTTGGAATCTAAAACTGGTCATGAACTAGGTGTCATTATTGCCGATAGTCGAACTCAACCACTCCGATTAGGTACTGTTGGATTAGCAGTTGCTGTTGCTGGAATCGAACCAATTAAGGATTTTCGAGGGCATCCAGATCTCTTTGGTAGACCGCTTCGGATAACACGATCAGCAATTGCTGACAATCTGGCTTCAGCCGCTCAACTTTTACTGGGGGAAGCTGATGAACAAGTTCCACTCGTGATAATTCGTGGAGCTCCAGTAGAGTTTACAAAGAAAAAGATTAGACCGGAGAAACTGACCATTTCACGACACGAATGCATGTACATGGCAATTTTCGAAAAGTACGCCAAAACAACTACAAGCTAGAATGTAAAATGGGTGGAGAACGGCTCAGCACTCAAGATCCTTGTCATTCCTCATAGTAAACTACGGGTCTAGAGGGTCAGGTCGTCACTGCCATTCTCCTTACTTTACCATAGTCTCTAAACTTTTTATTCATTCGGAAAACGAAAAATGGTGCGGCTTCCGGGATTTTCGGTGACAAAGTAGTTGTGTCAAACTTTCGAACCCGGGTCTCAGGCGTGGGAGGCCTGGATCATAACCACTAGATCAAAGCCGCCAGTTCTGAAATGAAGAGGTATCAAATCGACCTAAAACCATTTTGGTAATAAACATGGTTGTTTGAGCCAAGCAGGTTCTGTTGGGTTTTTTGGGTTTTCTTTAAAAGCAATTAGAAATCACAATACGATTTTGGAATAATCTAATCGCGATGCAGAAAATCATACGTCGTAGAATTTTCCCTTCAACTGAACAGGCTAAAATTCTTGATCTACATGTGCAGCGCCAATCATCCTGTATGCGTATTGCTTACAAACGATTATGTGAAGGAAAAATAAAATCCATAGCTGAGAAGCGTTTGAAAGAAATATACCCATAAATCAATTCTCGCTACCGAAAAGATGCAGTTTTTCGAGCCTTTACCTTGAGTACCAGGCCTAAATCCTATCGCTAATTATTTCCCTAGGTGAAGTTGCTCTGAACGAAGAGAATTAATTGGCTTCGCTCGCTAGTGGGGAATAGCGATATAGTTGTTGGTTTTTGGCTTTATCGATTGTTTCGGGGTCGATTCGTTTGAGTTCGCGTTCGGGGAATCGAGAGAGCATTTCCCAACCTAGGTCTAGGGTTTGTTCGATGGTGCGTTCTTCAAACTCGCCTTGGTTGAGAAAGAGTTGCTCAAAAGTTTCAATGAAGCCCAGATAAACTCGATCTCTATCTGAAAGGGCTCCTTCACCGACGACGGCAACAAGGTCTCGGAGGTCAGAACCTTCGCTGGCGGCATAATATAACTGGGCTTGGACCTCATTGTGGTCTGCTCGTGTGTGTCCTTCACCGATTCCTTCTTTCATAAGTCGGCTTAAGCTTGGTGCGGGATCAACGGGTGGGTAGATACCTTTGTTGTGTAAGGATCGGCTCGTAATGAGTTGTCCTTCTGTAATATAGCCCGTGAGGTCTGCGACAGGATGAGTAATGTCATCACCCGGCATGGTAAGAATGGGCATTTGAGTGATGGTACCAGTTCGTCCGATAATTCGTCCTGCGCGCTCATAAATAGATGAAAGGTCAGTGTAAAGGTATCCGGGATATCCGCGACGACCAGGCACCTCTTCTCGCGCGGCAGAGATTTCGCGCAACGCATTGGCATAATTAAGCATATCCGTTAGAATTACGAGCACGTGCATGTTCTGTTCAAATGCAAGATATTCTGCGATGGTGAGAGCCGTACGGGGAGTGATGATGCGCTCGATAGGTGGGTCATCAGCAAGATTCAACACAAGTACACTGGTAGCTAATGCTCCAGTTTCTTCTAATGTCTTCATATAGAATTGAGCCGTTTCAGCTGTGATTCCGATTGCGCAAAGAATAACCGCGAACTGTTCTTCTTTACCAGGAATTTTTGCCTGGCGAGTAATTTGTGCCGCAACTCGGTCGTGGGGGAGTCCTGATCCACTGAAAATGGGAAGTTTTTGACCTCGGACAAGAGTATTGAGTCCGTCAATCACGCTAAGTCCTGTTTGAATAAATTCACGGGGATATTGTCGTGCATCGGGGTTCATTGGAGCGCCATTGAGGTCTAACTCGTCATCGGGTACGATTGGAGGTCCCATATCGATGGGGGTTCCTGATCCATTGAGAACGCGTCCAAGCAAGTCGATCGTGACAGCTGTTTTCATTGTTTCTCCGGTCAGACGAACCCGTGTAGATTTTGTATCGAGTCCTCGGGTTCCTTCAAAAACCTGAACAATTGCGCGTCCGCGCATAGCTTCTAACACAGTTCCTCGGCGGAGGGAGCCGTCAGGCGCCGTTACTTCGACTAGCTCATTGTATGCAACATCTGAAACTTTGTCAAGGATCAAAAGTGGTCCCGAAACAGTGGTGACTGTTTGGTAAGTAGGTTTCAGAGTGGTAGCTTGTCTTTCGGTCATTGTTACTGCCTCACAGGTTCGAACATCCTTACATTGAAGGGTGTCGGGCTTCGGTCACTAGGCTTGTGCAACTTTTAAGCATTACCTTGAGACGAGAAAACGTTTTAGCCAAATTATTCCGTTTGAAACGAGTTGTTTTATGGAATTAGGTTTTCAGTAATAATGCTGCTTTTGCAATAGCACTATTGTAGGCTAGCATTTCTTCCATGCGATCTAATATTATCTGAGTGATTACTGAGTCACGCATAACATCGACAATTGTTTCCGTTTGGCGCTTCCATTGGCGTAGGAGTGGAATTTCACCCAAGACTTGGCGAACCATCTCTTGGTTTCGCTGGAGAAAAGCAGAAATGGCTTTTTTGAGGTTATCATGTACCTTGGTTAATGCTGCTACAGCGAGTTTATTCTGATCTTCAGGGGGTTGACGTCGAGTTAACGCTTCTGCTATGTACTGAACATTTTCATGAACGCTACTAAGCTGGAGGATGAAATATGAAGTATCGAAGATGTCTGCCATTTCAAGTGTAAAACCAGGTGGACGAATACTCATAGCTTTTCTTAACTCGCGTTGCGATCTGAGGTAATTTCCACGTTGACGCCACCCCTCTGTTATTAGTTCATTGGCAACTCGCTCAGTTTCATCAGGACCTTCACGCAATCCTGTAATGAGTGTATTAATACTTTCAATTGCTGCTCTCCCACTCATTTTGATAAATTCTAAAATATCTTGTCCGCGAATCACGCTAACTCCTTTGATAACGATTTGGCGATCAGTACTTTCTAAAATTTCAAAACCCGGAAGTTGATTTACAATTTTTGTTACAATTTTTCGGACAGATTCGTTTAATCTTCGGCTACTTTCGATTGTTAATTGGTCGTACCCTACTATGTAATAGGTTTCAAGTATAGTTGTAAGTGTCAACTCATCCTGTTCTAAAAGACGGACTGTTGCAATCCTTTCGAAAGGCGTTTCTGCAATTTGCAATGGAGTAATGCGTAACGAGCCTTCCGAGTCCTCTTGTAAGTGGAGTTGCGAGTCAGGTTCAATCCCATACTTCTTTATCCACCGACGAGGTAGGCTCACTACAAGCGTTTTGCTTTTTCCCCATTGTGTTGCCTTTCGCGTTTCATCTATCATTGAAATACGCCTTTCCCTAAGTGGGAGGAGTTGTGTGCAAGTACTTTTAATTTGATAATGGTATTGTATCTAATTTGCCTCAATGGAAATAAATTCGTTGTTAATTTCGTTTTCAAGGTCCTTGAAGTATTGCTGCATCGTATTTTGGTCTTCATGAGGTTGAACTTTCATCCGCGCTATCTTCCCAACAACCGGAAGTGCAATGATTCGTCGAAGTGGAATACCATCATCAATCGCCTGGCGCATTTTTTGCCAGAAGTTCATGATGATTTTCAACATCCAGTAACTTTTCGATTCAGGGCAATATGTATCGATTGGATGAAGTGCGGATTGCATAAGGTAATCTTCTTTGACCATTCTGGCAGCTTCCAATATTGCACGTTCACGCTCTGGTAACGCATCAGGACCCACAAGTTGCACAATTTCACGAAGTTCCTTGTCGCGTTGCAGAATAGAAAGAGATTCTTCAGTTAGCTCGGGCCAGTCGTCTCCCATGTTCTTTGAATACCACGGAACTAACTCGTCTTTATACAAAGAATAACTCTGAAGATAATTGATTGCGGGGAAGAATCGTCGTGAAGCCATGTCTTTGTCAAGTGCCCAAAACACCTTTGTGATCCGTAATGTTGATTGTGTGACTGGCTCTGAAAAGTCACCTCCAGCTGGAGAGACAGCTCCTGTCACAGTAACACTACCAACTCGCTCATCCGTTCCCAAGGTTTGCACTCGTCCTGCTCTTTCATAGAAATCAGCTAGACGACTTCCCAAATATGCAGGATATCCTTCTTCACCTGGCATCTCTTCTAATCGTCCTGAAATCTCTCGGAGTGCTTCTGCCCATCGAGACGTACTGTCTGCCATCAAGGCCACGTTATAACCTTGGTCACGGAAATATTCTGCAAGTGTGATTCCAGTGTAAATTGATGCTTCTCGTGCAGCAACTGGCATATTGCTAGTATTGGCTACAAGTAGCGTTCTTTCCATCAACGATTTTCCACTTTTGGGATCCTTGAGTTTGGGGAAGTCTTCGAGAACTTCTGTCATCTCATTACCCCTTTCACCACAACCAACATAAACAATAATTTCAGCATCCGCCCATTTAGCCAATTGGTGGAGAGTTACTGTTTTTCCAGTGCCGAACCCTCCTGGGATGGCTCCAGTGCCTCCTTTTGCGACTGGGAAGAACGTGTCAATAACTCGTTGTCCTGTGTATAGGGGGACTTCTGTCGCAATTTTTCTCTTATAGGGTCGACCAATTCGTACAGGCCATCGTTGGGAAAGCTTTAGGTCTTCTTTACCCGAGGCAGTTTGGACTTGTCCAATGACCTCTTGTATTGTATAATCTCCCTCTCCTACAATGTGTGTCAATTTGCCTTCGATTCCGGGAGGAACGAGTATCTTGTGAAGAAATACACTGGTTTCCTGAACGGTTCCAAGCACATCTCCTTGAGAGACATTAGCTCCCTTCTCTACCATGGGTTTAAATGACCATTTCTTATCACGCGGTAACGGTTCTGCGGTTACTCCTCTTGTAATGAAGTCTCCTACCTGTTCTTTGATAATAGGGAGTGGACGTTGAATTCCATCGAAAATGGATCCAACTAAGCCTGGACCAAGTTCCACATCAAGTGAAGTTCCCGTGGCAACGACCTTTTCACCGGGTTTTAATCCTGAGGTTTCTTCATAGACTTGAATAAAAGCACGATCACCGACGATTCTGTTTACTTCACCAATCAGTTCTTCTCCTCCCACTCTACAGACTTCAAACATTGTAACTCCGAGGAGCCCATCTGCTTCGATAAGAGGTCCTGCTATTCGTTGAATATTTCCTATTCGGGTAGTCATAATCAGCCGCCTTAAATGATAATTCACTTTTCGGTTCTCTATCAGCTATATTCTGTTGTTAAAATTCTTATGGTATTTAGAATCTTTCAAAACCCTTCGAGTTCTACACCGATTGCACGTTTCACTAACCGTCGAACTGAACTCTCTTTACCTTCAAGACGACCGCTTTTATCAGGAATTTCGACAATAACTGGGTAGGGGCGTTCGGATAATTCTTCGATGGTTTCACGGATTTCTTCAGCTAATGGTTCCGTGATTATAACAATCGAAATATTCGAATCGCTTGAAAAGTTCAGCAATGCTTGACGCGTTGCTAGGGCATCAGATGGTATTTCAGAATTGAGGATACCAGCTAATCGGAAACCCACAACAGTATCAGTGTCGCCGATTATAGCAATTTTATTTGTCATTTTCAATTGTCTCATTGTTTTTCATTGATGGAGTTTTTGCGAAGAGTTTGTAAGCGTCGCAACATTCCCGCAACTGATTCGATTCGGGAGACTGCTAGTGGCACTTGTTCTCGTTTGGCAAGTTCAATTGCAAGATAATCGATTTGTTCTACTCCATGTAGTACAAAAAGACTTGGTTTAATTTCACCTTTCATGGCTACAAGTGGTGATCGTCCCGTTGATACATTAACTAAAATTAGAACGCGGTCTTCAGTTGCTTCAAATAGTTTAAGAAAACCGGTACTAGATAGAATATCTAACGCTTCTGAGATATCTACGATAAGATACCCTAAAACCTCGCGATCGAGGAGTTCCTCGCCTACGATAATTTGTGCTCGTAAGCTTTCAATGATTTCTTTGATAGTAACCCCATGACTAAATTCGCTGATATCTAGAATTATACTGGATGGTATCTCTACACCCATCATGCGTTGGAAAGCATTTACCACCTGGCCGCCATTTTGTTCGTCTAGTGTAATTATGGTTTCAACAAAACGTTTGATGGTTTTTGTGCCAGGCGATTGACGGCGTCCACTTTCATAATCACTGATTACAGAAGGTGATACTCTCAAAGCCTCTGCTAATTGGATTTGAGAAATGTGAAACATCTCGCGCCATTTGCGCATGATACGACCGGGGATCTCAGATAATGAGATTTCCCCTGCTATGCGTCGAGCAAGACGTTGTCTAACTTGCGCCGCCACTGGCATACTACTGGCAACTCACTATACTTTAAGTGCTTTACGCAATTTTACTAAAATTACGGTAACTGACGAATTTTCCACATTAAGAATTATTAGGAAGTGAATGGTGGGCCGACGGGGAGTTTCCCCAACCGGCGTATACAGGCTGGTTTTGAACCCCGGATCTCACGGATTCCCGCCATGAGACTTATAGTTCGCATGGTCCCGAACCGCGAATCTTTGGTGGTTCGAAGGAACTTATCCTTTGTCCAATACCAAACTAGACCAGGAAAGCTAGTTTCCTGAGAATCTAGACCATCGACCCAACGGTGCAGGATACAGTAAATAGGCTCTTAAAATGTTTCTTTATCGGGGTGTCTTTTTTCCTTTAATTTTTCAAGTGTTCCTAAAGGCGTGTGATCAAGCATTATAATTTCGGCATCATCTAGTGAGAGATGGCGAAATAATGGAGTTCCTAGATGAGTATTCGACGAATCAATATTAAGAACATGTCCTCGGAGTAAGCTAAGGTACGCTGGAATAATTAGAATTCTCATATTAAGAAGTCTCTGAATCACTTCTTTTTCGTTTTGGAATTGTCCTTCACCTGACCATCTCTTCGTAGTCTCGCCAATTGTAGACCTCCACTTTGTCTTTACCCAGACTCGATGTAGAGATGATTTTTGTTTAAATTTTGAGATAGAGATGGTTGGATGAATGTGACCCATAATCATGCTGTCACAAGAGAGAATATCAGAGGATGGGTGGGCGTGCCCGTGTAGAAGATATATCTGTTTTGATTTGAACTGAAGGCGAAGACCTGCTGATGAACTGATTTTTGTGTCGTCAGGTGTAACTAATTCCAAATCTGCATCATGGTTTCCTGGGATAATGGTGACCTTTGCACGTTGCTGTAAGTGTTGTAATAGTTGTGCAATTTGATGGAACTCCGGCTTAGAAAAATCTTGGATAGAGTGTTTCAAATCACCCAAGATGATGATTTCAGTGGGTTCTAACTTCTCAACGAGTTTTTCAAACTCCGTGATAATCCGAATAGTAAGATTGGTTGAATAATAATCCTGTTTGAAAAGGATTCGTTCGTAACCTATATGTAAATCCCCTACAACTAAAACACGTCGTGATCCCTCACGAAGAAGGAGGGCAGGTTCATTTTGTATTAATTCCAAGTGCATTCTTCTTCACTACTACTAAAACGATAGGTATTTTTTTCTTTATAATAAGAGATTGTTGTTACGATGAAACGCGAAATAGAAAGCGCCCTGAACTCTCTCAGAAAACATCAAGCCATCTCTGGTTCGGATCTTCAAACTCTTTCACAACACTGTGGAGACCGATTTTGGAAGGCCCTTCAAGCCGTTGCAAAGGACTTTGTGAAAAAATATATCTTTGAACCAAGTGGCAGAGAGGCATGGGTGGTTATTGGGAAATCGCGGGATTATCGTGTCTTATCTGAAATATATTGTGACTGTGAAGATTTCTATATCAACGTAATTGTAAAACGTACAGTCGATTTTTGTTATCATATTTTAGCCCAAATTCTTGCCCAGGCCCTTGGAACATTTTCCGAAATTCATGTAGACGACATGCGATATGACGCGCTACGCGACGAATGGGAAATGCTAATTGAAAAACCATCTACTCAAAAGTCTAAGAAAGAAGATGCTTGAGTAAACTTAAAAAGTCTTAAAGGAACTTGGCAGAACGGTTCTGTAAATGAGTGTCTTATATCAAATCTATCTTATTACAACCCTCGGGCTAGCTATCTTAGCAAGTTTGTTAATTGTAGCCTATCACATTCTTGGCGGACGCGAAGAATAGTAGCCTTCCTATTCAGTCTTCGATTCAGCCCACCACTCACGCGTTCTAATAAACTGCTTCTCATTCTCTAAAATAAGACGATAGAATTCACCTTCAGGACGTTCATGACTTCCTGCAAGAATACGTTTAACTACTGTTGGACCAATTCCTCTGCCCGCCATTGCAATCAAAGCTGGTTTTCCATAATTTAACACAACATTAGCATTTTCTCGACCCTTACGTAACGCCTTTTGTTCTTCAGGAGATAATTTCATACCGGCTCTCTTGTGACGAATGGCTTTCTGTAGTAATTCATCGGTTGGAAAAATTCCTGCAATTAACCGTGATGCACACTTTTTACACTGCGGATGCTCATTTATGTGCTTGATAGTACGTACACTTGACCATTGCCCACAATGGAGGCAAACTAATCGTACTTTACGGTTTAGGAGACGTTTTTTCGTTTGTTCAAGGATATATGCTTCAGGTGTTTCGGGTTCAAGAAATTCACCAAATCTTGCTAGAATTTGACGTGCAAAAGGAGAAGGGCTCTTTCGGAATATCTGTTTAACTTTGATTTCATTGCTCTGAATGGCATCTAAAAGAGCTCGAGTGTTTTCAATGTCCAGTTTGTCAACGTAAAACTCTCTGAGTGCTTCATCAATTATTGGTGTTCCAGTAAAATATTGCATAATTCGGAGAAGCTGGCTACTTCTAAGGCGCGCTGAACGTGAAATAACTCCAAATCTCCGAGCGACGTGTAGAAATCGTCTCGCAAAATACGGTGATCGTAACAAGATCAGTTCTAATAATTCATCCATGTGGGTGGATTCCAGCGATTGGAGTCCTTCATACAAGGCTTCTCCAATCGAATATCCACCTCCACGTTCAAATCGAAAAAGAATACGATATTGATCTGCGTGAAATGCAATCTCTCTTCCTAATTGTGAAGTTAAAATTGCTGCGAGTAAACGACCAAGGGTTTCGTTTATTCGTGTTCCGTAGCATGAATGGATGACAATTAGTTCATGACCAACTTCAATGATAATGGTTCGTTTATGAGGTATGAATTCACTTTGAAGCTGTTTTTTAATGGTTTTAAGTTGTACTTCTTTTGCAGCTTCGTCGGTATCGATATCAAAGGAAATTGGTTCTGAGTTGGTTACATTTTCTGCAAACTGGTTCCAAAGATCACTTACTCCTTCAACAATCATCTTCGAGACAGGGATTAGTTCTCCACTCCATCGGGGTATTCGTCCCTTCGTTTGTTGAATTGCTGTTACGTATACGTATTCATCATCTTGTTTAATCACTTCCCAAGGACGACCTCGAAGAACTAGAATATTACCAGTTTGACCATATTCTTCAGCAAAACCAGTATCAAGGCGTCCAATGGGTCGATTTGTTGCCACATTGATGACACGATGGTGGGGCGTGTCAGGAATCACGGATAAGTTTTCAAAATAATAGGGATAGGACTTTCTTCGAGGGCGCAAAATCACATCGTCCATAGAAATTAATCTCTCCTTTTGCAGAAATTCTATGACATGTGATATTTTCTCAACTTCAAGAGTGCGATATGGTGGTGCGCGTCTGATTATTTCAATCGCTTTTTCATAGGTAAGAGTTTTGTATTCAATGGCTAGACCAACTAATTGATGAGCGATAATATCTAGTGCGTTGTAATGAATGGGTGGTGTCTCAAGGCACCCACTTAAGGCATTTTGAGCCACGATCATTCCTTCGCATACATCATCAAACTTTGTGGTAATGATGATTCCTTTTGATTCACGGTCAAGTTGATGTCCTGCTCGACCCACGCGTTGGAGTAGCCGGATGACTTGTCGTGGTGATCCGTACTGAATTACTAAATCCACTGTTCCGATATCCAGTCCCAACTCTAGGGATGAAGTACAAACTAGATAGGGTACTTCACCATCTTTGAATTTGAGTTCTGCTTCAATTCGCGCTTCTCGAGAAAGAGAACCGTGGTGAACGCCAGATTCATTGTCATGAAGTTTTGCTAACCTGAGCCCAAGTGCCTCTGCAGTTTGTCGTTCATTACAGAAAATAAGTGTCGATGAATGTTGCTTTACTAATTCCCATATCCTTTCTGCAGGACCATCGAGAGGTGATTTATCGTTATCCTCGTAGGAAAACGGGCAATACTCAAGGCGGAACCGAAACTCTTTCGTGGCCGGAGATTTGATGATTCTTACTTTTTCTTCTCCGCCCATAAAGTCTCGAATTTCGCTGGGGTTTCCAATTGTAGCTGAAAGCCCAATTCGTTGAAACGGTCTTTTCGATAACTCACGAAGTCGTTCTAATGCTACCATCAATTGAACTCCACGTTTACTGGCGGCAAGTTCATGAATTTCATCGATAACGACACATCTTACATTACGTAGATGTTCTCGAATCCTTTTTCCCACCAAAATGGCTTGTAGCGTTTCGGGCGTTATGATAAACAATTGAGGAGGCTTCAGCGTTTGTTTACGCCGCGTTGAGGGCTTTGTATCACCATGTCTGACTTCAACACTGATTTGAAGGTGCTGGGCAATTAGAACAAGCCGGCGGAGAATATCTCGATTAAGCGCTCTTAGAGGACTAATCCAGAGCAGATAAACCCCTTCTTCGGTTGGTGGATTGGTCAGAATCTGATGCAATCTGGGGAGAAAAGCTGCTTCTGTTTTTCCATGCCCTGTTGGGGCGATGAGAAGGAGATTCTCATTCCGAAAAATCCTCGGGAAGGCGCTTTCTTGGATTGGAGTAGGTTTGGAAAATCCAAGCTTCTTCAATTCCCTTTGGATACGGGGGTCCAGTAGTGAAAAGACGTTTTTCATTAATCTCGGAACCTCAGTTGCAGATCTGAGCAAGGCGATGATTGTCTCAAACCTTTATAGGTGCGTTGGTGGTTGATGAGTAGCAAGGATTGCGATTAAGGAGAAAAGCGGAATTGAAATACATTATCTGCTATTTGGTCGTCTCACAAATTACACGTTTTAAAGACATGTTTTAATACAAAGGTTGAAGAAACTCTGTGACATAATTATATCATGTCAGGGAGGCTGTCTTGACACGTGCCACTTAAGCTTGCCGAAATTGTTGATCTGATTGTTACCAAATCTGGTAAACCTAAGGAAGAGGTTTTGCAATTAATTGAGGCAAAAAAGAAAGAATTGAATGGCTATGTAACTGACGAGGGTGCGGCATCCCTGGTGGCTCGGGAGTTGGATTTAGACTTATTTGAAAGTCAAGCCACACCTGAACTTAAACTTACAATACGTGACCTTGTTGCAGGAATGACAGGTGTTTCGATAAATGTGAAGGTTATCCGGATTTTTCCAGTAAGAACATTTCAGCGAAAACAAGGAGGAGAGGGCCAAGTTGCCAGCATATTGGGTAATGATGCAACAGGTTCGATTCGTGTCACTTTTTGGAACAAGCACACACAACCGATTGAAGATAAGGAATTCGATGAAGGTGATATTCTTCGTATAATTAATGGGCGAGTTAGAACAGGCCTTCGTGATCAATTAGAACTACATCTTGGTGGGGGGAGTCGAATTATGATTAATCCCCCAGATGTAGATTCCAAAGACTTTCCTGATGAAGTAATTTCTCTTACAAAAATAAAGGCGCTTCAAGAAGGAATGAGTGATGTCTTTGTTGAAGGTGAAATTATTGTCAAGTATCGGATAACTTCCTTTAAACGAGAAGATTCAGAGGGAACTGTGGCTAATTTAGCCCTTCGCGATGAAACTGGCCGTACACGACTGGTTTTATGGGACGAGCAGAGTGACTGGTTTAACAAATTATCTGTAAATGACAGAATTCGTATTGAGAGTGGATATGTGCGATTGGACCAAAATAATGAACCCGAACTACACCTAGGTCGTCGTGGTCGACTCCAACAGCTTAGTTCTACTTCAGAACAACCAGCAAAACAGCCATCTAAACCTCAACTGCTTAAAGATCTTAAACCAGGAGATTATGCTAACACAGTCGGTGTTATCGTGATTGAAAATCAAGGATTGAGTTCTTTTACTCGACGTGATGGTCAAGAAGGAAAACGTCTGGTACTTACCTTAGCTGATAATTCAGGGCGCGTTCGTGCTGTGGCTTGGGGTAAAGCCGCTGAAAACCTTGCTGATATCAAAAACGGTGCGACGTTATTGTTAGCAGGTGTTAGTTGTCGATCAGGTCTTCGTCCGGAGCTTGAACTTCATATTAACGAATCAACTGAAGTTCTTCAAAATCCTCCTGACTTGAAAATTAAAAACCCATCAGAGAACTTTGTAGGAACTGGACAAACCAAAGTTCCCAATCAAGTACTTGCAAAGGTAAGAGAAGGGAATTTTGTCTCGGTCCGCGGAACGATTGTTCAGATAATTCACCAAAAATCTGTATATGATTCCTGTCCGAAATGCTACAAAAAAGTCTCTCAAAGCAATTCAACTATTACCTGTCCAAAGTGTGGTAAAATTTCACAATCTGAACCACGGTTAATTGCCAAAATCGTAATAGATGATGGAACCGAAAATATTCGTGCTAGCCTTATTGGGGGGTCAGCAGAGAAACTCTTTGGAATTGCTGGTAGCGCGGCAAAGACTCTAATTACAGAATCAGGAAATGAAGATGAACCTGTTCGACAAGTAGAAGAAAAACTACTGGGCAAAGAAATCGTATTATCTGGTCGAATAAATCTGAACACCTTCTCCAATGAACTAGAACTGTCAGTCAATGATGTATCTGACGCAGATCCACATGAAGTGGCAAACCAGCTATTAGATGACCTAAAGCGAAAAGTCCAAAGGTAATGTGGTTCTACTACTCCAAATATTGTAATGATTTGACGTCATTGAATTAAAAGGTGTAAGAAATGGGTCGACGACGAAGAAAAACGACACCGCGACGTCCGATTCGAACAATTCCATCTATTTTCAATTGTCCGCGGTGTGGTCGGAACGCTGTTCGCGTGGAGCTAAACAAAAACATTGGTCAGGCTACCATCCACTGTGGCAACTGTGATGTTCAGGCAACAATAGGAATTACGCCTTTAACAGAGCCCGTTGATGTATATGGAGAGTTCGTTGACATTTGCGCTGCACAACCAACATCCACAACAAAAACTACGAATTCTCACCTTTCCTCTGAATCGTAAGGTTTTTCATTTTTGTCTTGTCTCGTAGTTCTTAATAACAAGTATCAAATGCTGGTGTTCATGAAAGTCTGTTGCATAATTCCTGCCTACCAAGAATCACGTGCTATTAGCCAAGTGGTGGTTCTTTCTCAGAAATATTGCTCCTGTGTTATTGTGGTTGACGATGGTAGTACTGATAACACAAGCCAGATTGCTGAAGATAGTGGTGCAATCGTCTTAAGGCATTCTCGAAATCTTGGAAAAGGTGCTGCACTACGAACTGGTTTTAATCATGCCATGGAACTACAATGTGATATCGTGATTACTCTAGATGGTGATTTACAACACAATCCGCACTCAATCCCACGATTTATTAAAAAAATCCAGAAAGGATTTGATATTGTAGTTGGTTCGCGTTACGCCACCCAATCAGAAGAAATGCCCTTCGTACGGAAACTAAGTAATCTTATCACCACACAAGCTTTACGGATTTTTTTCAAGGTACCTGTTACTGACTCTCAATCAGGCTATCGAGCATTTAGGAAGCAAGTGCTCGAAACGATACCTGTTAGAGATGATGGTTTTGCCGCAGAAACTGAAATCTTAATTGACGCTAAACGTGCGGGGTTTAATATTTCCGAAGTTCCAATAGCCACAAACTACGGTGAAGAAAAATCCAAAATAAGGGCTCGTAGGGATATCACACGCTGGCTTCTAACACTAAGCAGAAACCTTCTTCCTCATTTCCGTTTCGTTCGCCAAAGCGAATAACCAAAAATAGCAAATCCTGCAAATAATACCAAAGCTACAAAAAATATCATTATTTGTGTGGGATTTTGAATTAAATCATTTGATATCCATCTGAAAATATTATACCATAATACACTATTGTCCATGGATTGAAACCAACTTTGATTTGTTCCTAAACTCATCGTATCAGAGAACATTGTTACTGACGAACACAAAACAATTCTAGAGCTTCCAATCCAAAACGCCGAGAGCCATCCTGGTTGATTCTGTATTAGGTCTCCATTAATTGAAACTGCTTGAGATGATTCTGCTCCTGTTGAGATGATTAAATCTGAGAGTTCTGTTGTAAGTGAACCCCCAGCAATGAAAACTGAATCGATACCAGCAATGAGAGGTTCACGATTCAGTTGGGAGTAGAGATACGAATTATTTACTTCAATGTTATATGACAGGATTCGTGAATTCTCTAAATCGATGATCGAATCTCCTTCCGTCGTATTACCTTCAGTATAGGTAGTGAAGCGAATCCTGGGCTCTAATAAAGCTTGAAGAATCATATTTAACGCAATGGGGTTACCGATTCTTCTGTTGTCTACTTGAAAATCACTTAGTAGAAACAGCGAACCTCCTTGAGTTACATAATCAGCAATCACATCTAGCTCAGAGGCTGAGTAATTTGTCATCGGATTTGGGATGACAAGAACATGTGATCGAGACAAGTTCGCGGCTGTTAATTTGCCATCATCAAGAATCCGGACCTGGTATTCCGGAAAATTGACAAAGAATTCGATGGCTTCTGTAAAATTGCGTTTTGCCACGCTATATGTGGTATTGTGGCTAAAATCAAAAACGATTGATATTTGTCCCTCTTCTTGTTGGGATTGTCCTTGTGTCTGTGGAACTATGAATAGCAAAAGGACAACTAAGAACCCTACAATGAGTTTTCGGCGGGACATAAGAGCCATCTACCAAGTTCACCTGCAAGTGATAGGCAGATTTGACAAGAATCAAACCTTAAAGCCTTTTCCCAACGGGAGGAAGTCTATGAGTTACGATTTTTTTGGTATTTGGAAGCAATAAAAATTTTTTCACTGGTTGTGCCTAAACGCATAAGAGTCACGAGCTTAATCAATTAGGATAATGGCAGATCCAATTGTTACCACTGAGGTTCAACGAAAATTATTTCACTTGCTCATGATTCTTGTAGCACTAGTTAATGCAATCGGATTAGCCCTTTTTGGAATCCCCTTTGGTCCACTCTTATCGATAGGATTTACTGGCATTAGTCTTGTTTTTTTCCTTGGAATCGAGGTTACAAGAATTCGGGTCTATGGGTACTTTCCTTTCAAACGTATTACTGATCGCGTAATGCGACCCCGTGAGCGAACAAGGCTAAGTGCTAGTGTATATTTTGCTGTGGGAACAATGATTACGTTTTTGACTCTTTATATGATTAGTAACGTTCTCTTAACTTGGTTTCAAATACCAGTTATTTGGATGATTTCAGGCTGGTTAGCTGTTGGAGCCGTAATGGTTTCTGCTATAGGAGATGGAATGGCAGCAATTTTTGGTATCCGGTTTGGTCGACGTCGAATTAAGGGCAATCGTACGCTGGAAGGCGCAATAGCCGGATTTATCTTTGGATTTCTCGCTTATCTGCCTCTTTGGTTTTTCTTAGGCATTCCCTTGATATATGGCTTAATTGCAGCATTAGTGCTTTTTATCGTTGATCTAAATGCGCCTCCAATTGATGACAATTTACTTAACCCGATTGCCATTGGATTGGTTTTGGCGTTTTTTGAAATCATATTTGTTATTTTTCTTATTGGAGGAGTGGGCTGATTGGAATATTATGAATCATACGTAAATATGATTCGGGAAGAAGTTCAACGAATTGCCAAAATTGCCGAGACAGCCCGAAGCAAGGGAATCGATCCAACAGAAAATGTGGAAATTCGCCCCGCAGATGATGTTGCCGGACGTGTTGAAGGGCTTGTGGGTCCACCCGGTGTAGCAGAAAAGATTCGCCAATTAAGTGAAACTGAACCAGCTCATAGCGTTGCCTTTGAAGTTGCTCGGGAAATAATCCAAAAAGCACAGGCGACTGGAGCAAATCTGGAAGAAGCGGCGGAACAAGCAATTCGTACGGCTTTAGCCATTCTGACCGAAGGAATTACTGCTGGTCCAATTGAAGGAATAGCCACTGTCAGAATTAAAACAAATGTTGATGGCAGTCGATACCTCGCAGTGTATTTTGCAGGTCCAATCCGGGCTGCAGGAGGAACCGAAGCAGCTCAAACTGTTATTGTTGCTGATGCAGTGCGCCAACAAATCGATTTAGATCGCTATAAACCCTCCATTGAGAATGTCGAACGATATGTCGAAGAAGTTGATTTGTATAATCGCATATCGCATCTTCAATATCCCTCTCGTCCGGATGAAGTTCGTCTTGCCGCACGTAGCATTCCTGTTGAAGTTACTGGTGAACCTACGGCAGAGGTAGAAGTTACTGGTTACCGTGATCTTCCGGGTGTGGAAACCAACCGGCTTCGGGGTGGGGCTATTCTAGTTTTAAATGACAGTATTCTTGGTAAAGCTCATAAATTGGCTAATCAGGTAGCCCAACTTTCTTTATCTGGTTGGGATTGGTTAGAAAACCTGACGCCCCAAGAATCCGACGAAGACAGAGTTGAACAACGAATTCAACCTAGGGAAAAATATCTGGAAGATATCATTGCTGGTCGTCCGGTTCTAGCATACCCTTCACGAAAAGGAGGCTTCCGGGTTCGTTATGGTCGATCAAGAAACACGGGACTAGCGGCTCTTGGAGTTCATCCTGCAACTATGTTGCTTCTCGACAACTTCATTGCTTGTGGTACTCAACTACTCATTGAACGACCGGGAAAGGGTTGCGTGGCTATGCCTGTAGATACCATTCACGGTCCTATTGTAAAAACCAACTCGGGAAGTATCTTACGTATAGACACGGTAGATGAAGCCAAGGAAATCTGTGATTCTGTTTCCAAAATACTTTTTCTTGGTGATCTTTTAATTGGGTTCGGGGAATTTCGCGAAAATAATCATCTTTTGGTTCCTGCTGGGTACTGCCCTGAATGGTGGGCCCAAGAAGTAATGAGTAGCTTCCTCACTGCCTCTTTGCCGACTCGTAAAAGACTCTTTGAACAAATGGATAAACCCACTTTTAGCAAGCTAATTACACAGCCATTACAGACCTATCCAGATTCATGGCAAGCACTTGCGCTCTCATCTAATTTGAAAGTGCCACTTCATCCTAGGTATCTCTATTTTTGGGAAGATCTTTCAATTCAGCAATTACAGATGTTCAAAAACTGGGTCCAAGAACTTACACCAACCAGTGATAACGGTAAAATTGTGACCTTAGATGGAGCCATTGATGATAAAATCGAAGAGATTATTGACATCCTTTGTATTCCCTGCAAAATTCAAAAAAACCATGTTTGGTTCTATGAAGCAGCTCCCGTTCTTCATGCCCTCTTCATTGGTCCTCAAAAGTGTAAATTCACAGGATCAGAGGTTGACGAAGGTGATGCGTTAGATTATTTGCAAGATAACTGGTCAATCGCTTTACATCCTAAAGGAACCTTCTATATCGGGGCGCGGATTGGTCGTCCTGAAAAAGCAAAACGTCGTGAAATGTCTCCACCCCCCCACGGCATCTATCCTATCGGAAATGCGGGAGGGTCAATGAGAGACATTCGAAAAGCTGAGAAAACTCAGGTTGTAACCGTTGAAGCTAATCAGCGCCTTTGTGCCCGATGTGGGGAAACCACATTTCTTCAAATTTGTCCAAACTGTCAAATTAAAACCGAACAAACCTACTGGTGTCCAATTTGCAATTCCTCTAGTAAGTCACAAAAATGCAGAAAATGTGGAGCATCAACAAACACCTTCGGACCAATTGAGCTACAGATCAAAAATGAACTCCAACGAACTCGCAGGCAATTCGGAGGAAAACTCCCCTCCCGAATAAAGGGCGTTAAGGGGCTGATGAGCAAAAACAAGACCCCTGAACTTCTTGAGAAAGCGATACTCCGCGCAAAATATGATCTGTACGTTTACAAAGATGGCACAATCCGGTTCGACATGACCGATGCTCCCCTCACCCATTTCAAACCAAGTGAAATCAACGTCGACCCAGATAAACTCAAGGAATTGGGATATCATTTTGACAAAACTGGTGCCCCTCTTCATAACACCGACCAAATTCTCGAACTCAAAATCCAAGACCTCGTCGTTCCATACGATTGCGCAAAATATCTCTTCCGCGTATCACAATTTGTGGATGATCTTCTCATCAAAGTCTACAACCTTAATCCCTTCTATAATCTCGAAACACCAGAAGATCTCATTGGACACCTCGTCATCGGACTCGCACCCCACACATCCGCCGGCGTCATCGGTCGCATCATCGGATTCACCCCCCTCCGAGTCTGCTACGCACACCCCTTCTGGCACGCCGCAAAACGACGCAACTGCCTCCATGCAAATGAAGAAATTCTCATCTGGGACACCAACGAGGAAAAACTCCTCAAACTCTCCCTCGGTCACATAATTGAAGAACTCCTTGAAAAAAGAACACCCAATGAGGTCGTCGACAACTTCGGAACACTTGCCATCGATAATCCCTATCATCATTGGCGTACAATCAGCTTAGACCCCACAACCCATCAACCCTTATATCAACCCATCAAACACTGGATCAAAGGGAAAAGTAACCACTGGTTCAAAGTCACCACCCACTCCGGACGCACTATCACTATGACACCTGACCACAATGCCATGATCTGGAATCCTACCACCAACACCATCGAACGCATCAAAGCCCATCAACTCACAATTGGTGACCAGATTCCAATCCTTACCGCAATAAACATCCCTGATAACAATCCACCCAAAACAGTCAATATTCTTCAAGAATTAGCCCAAGGTCTACCAAATACAGAAAAATTCCAAACCTTCAAACATCAAACACGGTTACGAAATGCCGCGGACTGGATGCGAACTACACTCCAAAGATTCGTCCTCTCTCTCAGTAACCATCCAAATCATGTGCCATTAGACAAACTCGGTCCGAGAAAAATCAACAAAATTCTCCGAGACTATTTTACCTCCAAAATCCCACGCAGGCGCCAAACACGCCTTTTCACCCAAGCCTGGTACACTTCCATCCCACTCGCCCACCTTGAAGTCCTCGAACACGAAGGCGTCTTCCAATGGCACGAAATACCACACACTGCCCGACTCGGTATCGCCCGCGACGACCACACCATCACACCCTACATCCCCTTCAACTCAAATTTCGTCCGACTCCTCGGCTACTACACCGCCGAAGGCTACATCCGCGACGACCACACCTGCTACCAAACCAACTTCAGCCTCCCCCACCCCACCCTACGAACACACCTACGACACCTCATCCAAACCGTCCTCGGATCAGACCCCTACTACAAACAAGACAACCACCAACTCGTCCACACCGGACGCATCCACGCCTACCTCTTCGCCTACGCATGGAAAATGGGGATTAATGCTTATAGTAAGAGGTTACCTAGTTTTATTTTCTCTTTAAATGAGGAGTTAAGGCTAGAGTTCCTATCTGCATATATTGATGGAGACGGAAGCATACCTGCAACAGATAGCTGTATTCTTTTCTATTCAGTCTCGCAAAAATTACTTGATGATGTTGGCCTACTACTAAGCACGTTAGGGGTATTTTATCGATACCGAAAAGATCCTCCTCTCGGTCGATATGGACCTAGTGTTCTAGCTAGGTATAAAGAACTAGGTAAAACACCGAAAAAACAGGTTGTACGCCGAATTTCTGTAAGGGGTCCTGACCTTCTTATTCTTGAAAGATTGACAATGATGCATCCAATTAGACGAAAAAACGCTCAAAAAATTTTGGCAAAAGGGGTTCCGGTTGATCGTATAATAAGAACATCCGACGGAACGCGTCACACGTTGGGAGGAATATCAAATTCTGTATTTGACATTGTAGCAGACATCCAAAAAATATCTCGCGAAATGCCATCTTACTGCTTAAGCGTCATTCCAAAGAATACTAATAATAATCTCTATAATAATATACATACGTCTATTTGTATAGCAAACTGTGACGGGGACGAAGATAGTTTGCTGCTGGCGTTGGATTCGATGTTGAATTTTTCGCGGGCGTATTTGCCGACGTCTCGTGGGGGGTCGATGGATACGCCGTTGGTGTTGAGTGTGTTGATTACGCCGAAGGAGATTGATGCGGAGGCGCATAATATTGATGGGAGTGGGATTTATCCGTTGGAGTTTTATGAGCGGGCGAGACAGTTTGCGGATCCGAAGGATGTTGAAGATATTTTTGATTTGGTGGCGCATCGTATTGTGGATCATCGGATAGAACCGACGGCGGAATCGTATGGATTAGATTTCTCACATCCTACAGATGATGTCAATTATGGTCCTCGGGTGACTACGTACACGAAACTGCAAACAATGCAGGAGAAAGTGGAACGGCAATTGGCGTTGGGTAGTCGAATTGCCGCAGTTGATGTTCAGGATATGGCGAAACGCCTTCTCGAGTCCCATTTTCTCCCTGATATTTTTGGTAACATTCGAGCCTTTGCAACACAACAATTTCGTTGCACAAACTGTAATGAGAAATTCCGTCGCCTTCCTTTATCAGGACAATGTTCTGTGTGCTCCGGAAACCTCATTTTGACAGTTACGAAAGCAGGAATAACTAAATATGTTGGCCTAGCCTCCAAAATTGTTGAGGATTATCATCTACCATTATACTATCAGCAACGACTTGAGATGGCAAAACGGGTCATTAATTCTGTATTTACTCCAGAAGAAGATGATCAACAAACGACATTGAAAGAATTTTCACCTGCGAATCCGTAACTTCGTACCTTATTTCTTCTCTAGATGGATTCGCATTAGGTCCTTATCGCGAATAATACCGCACAACTCACCTTTTGCGTCGGTAACTGGGAGTTGGTCGATGTCATTTCGGCGCATAGCTTTGGTTACTTCACCGATCGTTGCCTGTTCGTAGGTTGTGATGATTCCGCCAACCATTACTTCTGCTACAGGTTTATCTGGAAGCTGCAGTTCATTTGTCGTTATGTAAAGTACGGTGGTAGCATCCCAAGACCAATCGGTTCCTTCACTCGCTGCAGAGACCGACGTAGATCGCCGTTCTCGGACGATTTCACTAAGATTCATGATATCACTTACAGAGATGATTCCCACAAGATCACCTTTTTCTGAAATCACAGGTAAGACATCGGTGGCTGCTAGCCGCATAATGGTATATGCTGCTTGGATGGGCGTGTTCTCCCAAATTGCTGTAACTTTTCGTTCAACGTAGGGTGTGATTAGTTCGTCTGGATATTGTACGCTGATTACCTTTCGGATGATTTGATGTACGGTAATCATGCCTTTGAGTCGGCGTTTTGAATCAACAACTGGTAGCCGGCGAATGCCTTTTTCAAGAAGAATACGAATCGCCTCTTCAACCTCGTAATTTTGGGCTACAACTGGAGGATTTCGATCCATTAGAAGTGCTAGCTGGTCTTCTTCGGGTTTACGCATCAGATCTAACCGTGAAACAATTCCAGCTAGTTCTTCACTGTCTTTCTTTACTAATGGAATAGCAGTTTTTCCATGTTCGGACATAATTTGGAGAACAGTGTCACGAGTTCCGGGAACCGACGCCCTAGCAAATTCCGTCTTCATCATATCTTTAACTTTCATATTTAGCCCCTCATGAAGGCAATATCCACTGAACGAATGATCTTGTCAGAGAAAATCCTGCATAAATTAAGTCAGTACCGTTAAAAAGGGTTCCTCAATGTGTCGCTATCGAATTTTTATATACTCATAGGCGTCACGCGCCGTATCGAATGCATAATGAACTTTTTGGAACGCTTTTCGGAATTGTATGACGTCTCTTGCTACAGATTTCGAATCTTCTTTATCGAAGACGATTCGACGCATGAATTCTGCGATATGTGCCATTTCATCTTTTTTCATTCCTAAGCGTGTCATTTCACTCGTTCCAAGTCGTATTCCTCCCGGACGAATGTAATCTCGTCCAAATCGTTTATCCCATGGTAGCAAATTTCGGTTGATAATGATATTAGCATCTTCAAGTTTTTCTTCAACAGCTCGTCCATTTCTTAGAGGGGTGTCCGCGACTTCAACAAGCAAAACATGCGATTTTGTAAAACCCTTATGTTCTGCAAGAACCTTGAACCCCTCTTCCATAAGAGCCTGACCAAGAGCCTGTGCATTTTCAATAATTTGTTGACTATACTCTTTTCCAAAAGCGAGCATTTCCGCCATTACTACTGCTTTGGCCGCCACATGATGAAGGTGATGGTTGCTATGTAAAGCGGGGAATACACCGCGTTTAATTCGATCTGCAAATTGTTCATGTGCAACGATACACCCGCCCTGTGGACCCGGAAGGGTTTTGTGGGTGCTAAAAGTAAGGCTGTCTGCTCCCTCACGAAGAGGATCCTGAAAGTTATTAGTACCAACTAGACCTGCAACATGTGCTGCATCGTAATTCACATATGAACCATATCCCTTCGCAACTTCGGCAATTTCGGGAAGTGGTTGCGGAAAAGGAAAGACCGACGCGCCGAACATGAAGAAATCAATATGTTTGCCTTTTTTGCGTAAACGTTCGATTCTTCGAATGGTTGCATCAACGTCTATGTTTAGTTCATATTCATCGTATTTGAAATATTGAACTTTTAATCCTCGAACGCGTCCTGCTGTGCCCCATAATCGATGGCGTGCTGAAGAGATGTGACCACCAGTAGGAATTGATAAGCACATCATACGGTCACCTGGTTCAGTAAAAGCGGTCAGAATACTTAGATTCGCTAACACTCCACTTATTGGTCTTATATCTGCAAAGTCAGCTCGATATAGCGCTTTTGTGAGTTCGTTGCCCATGATTTCAACTTCGTCAATATATTTGGTTCCTGCATATACACGTTCTCCTGGCCAACCTTCGGCATATCTGTCACTGAAGTCGATTTGCATCGCTTCTCGGACTGCAGGTGAGTGAACATTTTCTGATGCAATGAGGTTGATTGTTCCGCGCATCCAGGAATGGTGTTTTTCTAACAAAGAGAAAATTTGATTATATGATGAACGAGCTTCAATGGGTTTCATTCGTCTCATCTCTGGAAATTTTACTCCTCAAGGGAGAGAAGATGTTTCATCAAGAAACCTTAAAAACGGTTGGGATTTAATGATTCCAGATATTTTGTACGTGGGAATCGTATGCCAAAATCGAAACGAAAAAGACAATCAGAAGGTCCCATGCCAGCAGCGGGTGCCGGTCTAATTCGGTTTTTTGCTGATTCGAGTGAAGGTGTCAAAGTGGGACCAATAACCGTTTTGCTAGTTACAATTGCACTCATTGTAGTCGTTTTCATGGCGGATTTGGGTCTTTTCAACTGGATTTTTCCATCACTTTAAAGATTCTTAGTGGTTGATTATTCTAGTAGGCTTAAATTAGTGAATGTATCTATTCCAGTCTGCAAAAATTTCAGCTGCAAAAAATCGTGGGACATTATAATGCAGAACCCGTTTGTGGATTTCCAGCTAGTTAAATCCCGAAACATCGCCATACGCGCGGGAGAACAACGTTTACTTTTTGATCCCACGCGAATTCCATTTAGATGGCGATCACGAAAAACAACAATATGCATCTCACATGCACATTCAGATCATATTGCAGGATTCAAAAGTAATTTTCCTAAAATCGTCACTCCGGAGACATTGGATATTTACAAATCCTTTATTGGAAAATCCACTAATGTTTATACAATTTCACCAGGAAAATACCATACTCTTGGTGATGGAGGAACAATACAGCTCCATCCTGCAGGGCATATGCTTGGCGCCGCCCAATTCGTGATAGAAAGAAATGGAAAAAGGCTCGTGTACACAGGGGATTTCAACCTTCAATCCACAATGACAGCACACGGAGCCAATCCGATCCCATGTGATGTTCTCTTAATGGAAGCAACTTATGGGCGTCCTGATGCGGTATTTCCTCCCAGAGAACAAGTTTATACCGAAATTGCCGATTGGACAAGTCAAGAGTTAAAGAATGGGAAAATTCCCATATTTCGAGTCTATGCCACAGGAAAAGCCCAAGAAATTATTCGGATTATCAATACTTTTCTCACAGTACCAGTAATCGTGGAACCAACCATAGCAAAAATCAGCAAAGTTTACCAAAACTATGAAATTCCCCTTGACTTCTTCAATGAACACTCAGAGGAAGCACAGGAAATAATGCGTCAAGGCGACTATGTATATTTATCATCAAAACCAATCGAAAAGGCTCGATCACAATATGGACATTCAATCTCGCGCGCTGTTGCTACAGGCTGGGCAAAAATCTTCCCTATGAAAAAAGTCGAAAAATCTTTCATCCTCTCAGCCCATGCTGATTTTCATCAACTTGTAGATTATGTAAAGAAAGCGCAACCTCGGGCCGTTTACCTAACCTGTGGGAACACTGTAACTTTCGGAGCGGTACTTGATAAATTAAATATCAAGCAAATTGTACTAAAACATCGTCGACAATTAGAGCTCTCTGATTTTCTCTAATCTAGTTTGGTCACATCGAGATACCTGAAACGTATGGTGTACCACCCAACACTTCCTGTGCGGCTTTACCGACGCGTTTACGAAGCGGAGCGGTTGTATATACACGTACAATATCAAGATATCCTTTAAGAGAAGAAATAACTCGGGATAACTCAACAAGGTCAAGTGCAATCTTTTTCTTACCCACGTACGCAAACCCCGGAATCTCCATGGGATCAAGTTGCGAGGAATGACGATAAGGCACAGATGGGAGAAGTGGGGAATCGAGTTGTACTTTGTCTATATCTACCTTAGCTTTGGCAGCAATCTCTTGTTCAATTTGTTTCCGAACACTTTCTTTATCTAACAAATCAATAGTGGGACGGTCTTGAACTATTGATTCAACAGTATATGCACATTTGATAAGTTCGCGGCGCTCTAGGCGTTCAATAATTGGACGGGACGCCTTATATTGCTTAAGCCTCGTCCATGTCGTGTAATCGTCCATTTCCAAGTAATCCTCAGGTGTAATAAACTCCGATAATCCAAGCTCCTCATTAGCAAATTTGAGGGCATCCGCTAGCATCCGTTGGACTGCCCTACACACTCTATGATAATAGATACTACGAAAGCTTAACACCCGTGCAATCAAAAAGGCTTCAAGAGTAGTTATTGCTGTGGTGTTAACCGATAAATTTCCTTGAAATGGTTCAATAGTGTAAATCAAGCGAAAAACATCAACGTTTCCGTACTCGGCTCCAGTATGAAAGGAATCTCGAACAATGTAGTCTAATTTATCAACGTCAATAGAACTCCGAATTACTTGATTAAGATATAATCGCCCTTTTCGTTCTAGTTTCCCAATGGCTAGCTGACTCAAATCATTGGGATTTATTCCTCCATCCTGCAAAATATCTGCTAGCTCGGAATCTTTCACTAGCCACGTTGTAATATCTTCATGGTTTTGACCTTTCTCAGCTAGAATTTCTTCGAAAATATGACTAAAAGGGCCATGCCCGATATCATGCAATAAGGCAGCAAGCCGTAATGATTGAGTCTCCATCTCATCTTCTGTAATATTTTCCGCCATTAATCCAGCTAGATGCATTGCGCCGATACTATGTTCAAACCTGGTATGATTGGCACCCGGATAAACAAATTCAGCACCAGCTAGCTGTCGCAATCGGCGCAACCGCTGAACTACGCGCGTATCAATGACATTTTTTTCTAAAGGGGTGATTCCCACGTATCCATACAATGGGTCTTTAATGAACCCCCAACGTTCACGGACCAATTACTTAGCCTCCATGCTAATTGAAAAATCTCTTCAAATAACATATAAACCTGCTGCTTATAACCCCCTCTAAATCAGCCTAACCGCGTCTTTCCCTCTTCTGTTGCTGTCATTTCTAGTAAAACCGAACGGACAGCAGATAGTACCGCACCGACCTCAGTTTCATGCTCCCGTGATAAAAACAGGTTTACCACCACAATTCCCCCTAATTTTTGTGCGGCGATATCTGCAATCGCCCTTGCTTCTGCTTGAAATCGTGTTCCTACCATACAGGAAGTTGCAACTGGTGATACCTCACTAAACGGACTCGGCACACCCACCGCAATCGTACCAAACCGGTGTTCCCCGTCGCTTACTAACAACAAAGATCCGTTTGCCAAACTACTTATCGCTACAGCGATTCGAAGATCACCAACATCCACAGACTCTTCTACAAACTCTAAGGTCATACTTATCACAACTCTGTAACTGAGCTAAGGGTTCAAATGAGTTCGTGTTTCTTGGTATTATCATCCAACGCGCTTCTTAAGAATCTCCCATTCGCGTTCAATTCCCCGCTCAAACTCCTTTACACGCACCGGATCTTTCACCAATGTCCGAAATCGACCTTGCGGTTTCAAATAATCCATCAACGGCTTCCGTTTAAGCTTACCTTCTGCAATCCGTTTACTTCGTCCCAAAAATCGCCATTCATCCCCCTCCTTTTCCCACATAATCCACACCCCTGTATCCACGGCTAGCTTACCCATCTCCACCGTATCCCATGTCAAATATCGCCATCCTGTCGGACACATGGTATGCACCTCAACGAACCGCGTTCCCTCTATATCTTTCACCTTCGAATACGTATCATATACCAGTCGCGGGTATGCTGCTGAAATTGACGCAGTATACGGAATTCCATGTTCCGCCATAATTCTTGCAAATGGCTTCCTATGCTGCATCTTACCCGTGGGTGTAGTTGTAGAAAATGACCCATATGGTGTAGCTCCAGAACGTTGCATTCCAGTATTACCGTAGGCTTCGTTGTTATAGCAGGTATAGATGAAATTGGTTTGACGTTCCGCAGCGCCACTAAGAGCTTGGATACCAATATCATAGGTCCCCCCATCTCCTGCCCAGGCCATGAGATTGATATCCTTGTCTTTCCCAATGTACTTGAGTCCGGCGGCGATACCTGATGCAGCAGCTCCAGCAGTCATAAAGGCCGTGTTAAGAACCGGTAAGTTTAGCGCGTTTTTGGGGTAAAGCCCTTGGATGACAGACATACAGCAGGCTGGTACCGTAAGAATAGTGTTATCGCCTAGAGCTTTGAGGGCGTGGCGAATTGCAATCGTTGCTCCACAGCCTGCACAGGCCGCGTGGCCGAGTTCAATGTATTCTTCTCGGGGCATATCTTTAATTGCTACCATTTTTTTCACCTTTTGAGTCCGTAGAAGACATCAGGTCCAGCTTCGCCTTTATCAGCGACTTTGAAGCCGGTGTGTATGAGTCTTTTTAGGTCTTCAACACGAACATCTCGTCCGCCAAGACCCGCGATGACTCCCTGAACTGGGGTTGTGACATTTCCTCGAAATAGAGCGGAGCGAATTTCAGTTGCGGCCGCACCTAGGTGACCGTAGGAGAGGCTTCGGTCAACAACGACAAGGGCCTTGGCTTTTCGTGCAAGGGCTTGAAGTTCTTGTGCGGGGAATGGTCGAAATATGCGGAGGCGTGCCGATCCTGCTTTGACGCCTTCTTCGCGGAGCGCTTCAACAGCAAGTTGGGCTTCTTCACCCATTGTTCCCATGGCAATTAGGATGACTTCAGCGTCGTCACATTGGTAGGTATCGATAAAACCACCGTGTTCACGACCGAAGTGTTTCTTAAAGTCAGCTTCAATTTTAGGAATAAGTTTACGAGCTGCTTCAAAACCTTCATGGATGGCATAGCTGAGTTCATAGTAGTATTCGGGACCAGCAAGGTTTCCTGTGGCCATTGGTTCATTGATGTCGAGTTTCCAGTGTCCTGCCTCATAAGTTGGAAGAAAATCTGTTATTTCATGATGTTCGTATGCTTCAATGGACATGAATGTATGGCTTAAGATGAAAGCGTCCAGAGCAACCATTCCAGGTATTAACACTTTAGAATCTTCACAAAGGCGGTAGAGCATGAGGACTGTATCATAAACTTCCTGATTATTCGCAGCATAAAATTGGATCCAGCCTGTATCACGACATGCCATAGTATCTGTGTGGTCAGTCCAAATATTCCATGGGGGTCCGAGTGCACGGTTAACCACTGGCATAACAACTGGTAGACGTGCACGTCCTGCCCAATGGAGCATTTCATGCATCAAGGCGAGTCCATGCGATGCGGTAGCGGTGAAAGTTCGAAGACCTAACGCGGATGCTCCAATGCATGCAGCCATTGCACTATGTTCTGATTCAACGCGTACATATTCGGATTTGAGATCTCCGGCTTCAACGAACTCAGCAATCCTTTCTACAATCGTAGTCTGTGGTGTGATGGGATACGCAGCAATGACTGCAGGTTCTACAGTCCGCGCCGCCCATGCGGCTGCATGATTTCCAGTTACAGATATTGTTTGTGGCAATGTTAGTTTCCCTCACTTTGTTTATCTTCAACCTCAGTTTCGCGTATACGAATAATGGCTTTGACTGGGCAAACTGATTCACAAATTAAACAGCCTTTACAATATTCGCGGTTGATAACAGGCTTGTTATTTTCATCCATGGTGATGGCTGCATCAGGACAGTACATCCAGCAAGTTTGGCATCCTGTGCACTTTTCGTTATCTACTACTGGACGAAATATCCGCCAATCTCCTGTACGTCCCATAGCTCCGGTTGCTGGGTAGGTGATACAGGTTATACGTTTTTCTGGTGGATCTCGCTTGAGGGGAGTCATACTCAATTCTCCAATCTAAGTTCATTATATGCGCGTTGGGCAGCCTCAACATTTGTTTCGATAACTTTCACGGGAAGATTTGATAGACCTTTTCGAATAGCCTTTTTTATGCTTTCAATTGAAGCGATATTTGTGGCACGGGCAACAGCCCCTAACATTATAGTATTCACCACAGCAATACCAGCCACTAAAATTCCCTCGTCTAAAGCGATTTTTGTGGCATCAACAGTAGAAATCTTTGCTTTCACTTTAAGCTTGATATCTTGTGGTGACCGAGAGCTATTGATAATAACAAAGGTGCCCTCCTTGATGCCTTCCTGAACAGCAGGATTATCGATTAGTGTTTCATCCAGAACGACGATTGCCTCTGGTTCGTAAATGTAACTATGAATACGAATGGGCTCATCAGCCACTCGAGTGAAGGCCATAACAGGAGCACCACGCCTTTCTGCACCATAATGCGCAAAGGCTTGAAAGTGTTTGTCTTCTAATCGCGTCGCATCGCCTAAGATTTTTGCGCCGGTTACAGCTCCTTGGCCTCCGCGACCATGAAATCGGATTTCGAAAAGTTTCATCACTGAGTCCGCCTATATTAGATATCGTAACAAAACATCATTTATCCTAAAAGGATTATGAAACGCTAGTATCACAAGGGTAGGGGAAGGATGAAGAGAAGTAAGATGAGGGATATCACGAAAGCAACAGCATAGACGGTGATTCCAACTTTTTTTGCTACGCTTGCCGAAATGGGAACAAGGCTTGTTAATTTCTCTACGGTTCCTTCGCCCATTACCATTAGCGGGTCGGTGGTGCCCTGATAAAGCGCAACCGTTCCAAGCTCAAGATTTGTGCTGACTTCGGTTACAAGTTCAACAATTAGGTTAGTCAGTTCGTCATGAGGTATTTGTTCCCCTATGGGACTATACCCGTTTGATGAAGAAATCGCTGTGGTTTGGTGTGTATCCGAAGTCATTATTTCAGCCGCATCTACATGTTGTGGAACGAGTGCATTGACGATTTTTTCTCGCAATCCAATAATCATGTTATTTCCGTCGATAAGGACAAAGGCTGTCTTTTGACCGGCTACCTCAATAATCGAAACGGTAATCCCCTCAGCTCCCATTCCTTCCTCTTTGGAAAAACCTGTTTTCCTTCTTTGTATGACGCCTATCCGTGGTTTATCTCGTGTTGATTTTATTGCTTCACGGGTGGCAGTTTTTGCAGCTTTGATCATATCAGGAACTAAGTTCGAGTCTTCATATACTGATTCTTTGAGTTCACTCATGCAATTATGGGTATCAATGATAATACACCGTTTCACGAGTGGCTTCAATTCTGATGTAATCTGCTCTGCCACCGCTAAACTAATGTCATCCATTTCAATCGGCGAACGAGTAAAGAGAAGAACCGCAGTATCTCCAAATACTTGGCAACCGGCGTGTATTGTACCTGAAGTTGCGCGGCAAAACTGACTTACATCTTGGATTGGTCTCGTCTGTTCATACGCTGCTTGAATCATACCCATGAATCGTTCAACTTCTTCCTTTGAGACAAGATTCAAATCATGGGTGGAGGCACTGTGTGGCGAACAGGCGATTGAATTCAGCGTTGTTCGCCCCCATTCTCCAATTCGCGTGGGCAGTGCGCTACTACCAGTGTTTTTGAAAGGACCAGGATGTACCCCTGGAATTACATTTACAAATAGCGGATTCCTGGTTTGGGTGGTAAATTTCATAATCGAGAGAGGCAGGCTTTTCTCCTGTCCTATCTGCGTGAGGCTCTCTTCCATGAGATCTGCTCTGTCTTCCATCCAGACCTCAAGAAACCCGCGGAACATTTGAATCCCATCAACTTTGAAGGCTTTTTTCAATGGGCGACCGACTGCTGTAAGTAGAATTCCTGAAGTACTAACAAACATCAAAGCACAGAGGAAATATATTAGAAGGAAAATCCATTGGGTCGGAACAGGTTCGGTTAAAACGTACATAACCATGGCAGATGTGGGAAAGACCAATGAAAGCAAGACTCCGGATGTAACACCAACGCGGCTGGTGCTTAATGCAATTAGGAGCAGAATGGCTGACGTAAATGCAGCCGCTAAAATCAGATTCCGGAGGTAGAACATTGTTGCGATCCCTCCACCTGCTAAAGGGCCATATTGAAACTTGAAAATCACCTCAATTGCCCATCCAATGAGAGTAGAAAGTAACCATATGACTAAAAGAACTACAACAGCTGTTGTTATCACTCCGAGTAGTCGATGCCAATTCAAAATGGTTCCTTTTCGGGTACCAAGACGGAAAGCGACGAGCGTCAACAACGCCGCAGGAATTGTAATTATCAAGCCACGAATTGCGCCTCTTAAAAAGACCATACTGGTAATTGGGGGGCCTCCAAGATAACGGAGAAGCTCTGTTAGTCCGCCTACCAGAATCGACGCAAGCACGATAATGAGAACCAAAGTTCGGTCAGTTGGTAAACTAAAGAGTCGTCTGTAAAGCGAAATCGTGCTTCGGACATCTTCACTCATAATATATCGCTCATCAGGGATTCTAGAGGGGAAATACCAATCTGAGGTGTAGCTTGAAAAGCTTTTCTTGCAACCAATTAACAAAGATGGTTTGAATCGGCTATTTTTATGACATATATAATGAGGGGCATTTTCCACGAAGACATTCTTCACATTGTATACACTGATTCTCAGTAATTCTCGCTTGATTCGTATCCATTGTTATAGCATTATTTTCACAAAGACTCTGACAGGTTCCACAAGCAGTACAAAGTACACCACGGAATACCGTTCGAGTAAATTTATTCATAATTTTCTTTGTAACTGGGCTCGAAAATGTAAAATGACCACTTTCGGAGAGAAGAACTTTGACTTGCTCATCTTTCTTTGGGATTGAAACCTCAATCAGATTTCGATTTAAATCTAAAACCATATCACCCAAAGCAGGAAGAAAGGCTGCTGCTCGAATCAGGTCAATTGGTTTACTGAATCTACCTGAAATCAATCCTTTCTCGAGGTAATCTGAGGGTTCGATAATAACAGATAGCTGTTCTTTTGCTTGATTAGGGTCTGATGAGAGCAGGTCAATTTCCAGTTTCTGCGCAAGTTCTCGAATTTTGGGCGGAGGATTTTTCCAGCGCCAGAATCCATGATTCAACCATTTTTTGCTCATACCATATTTCTTTGCAACTCTTTCAGCATTATTTTGCCAACGTTTCCATTCCGAAGGACAAAGATCAGCAATAATTGCTAACTCATTCATACTTGAGGCTGGGCAAAACATGCATCCAATTCTTTCAAATCCCTTTTCATATAACGGGTTGTAACTTGCGTTTTCTTGAAAAATATAGAGCCATATCATCATTGCTGTCCAATTATGAATTGGGCTAGCTCCGATTTGTTTTCGCACCCACGGATTATTCCATATTCTTCGGCTAGCGGAGCGTCGATGCGATTCATAGCGTCGTTGGCCAATGAAACTTACACATCCCTCAGGAAAATGTTGGTCAATGAGTTGGCTAGTCGGTCCTAATTTAACGGTTTTGCAGCAGACACGATAATCTCGGGCCACAAATCCATACAAATCCAGAACCCGGAAAAATTGGTCTTTTTCAACATTTTTTACTAGCAACTGGTTTTCTAGACCAAAATGCGCGGCTGTTGCATATACGTTTTCTACGGTCTCTGGAAATTCAATTCCCGTATTAATGAATATTATATGAAATGCTTGGTCGGAAAGAGCTTTTTTCACCAATAAAAGCGTTGCAAGGCTATCTTTTCCTCCAGAAAAAGCCACGACCAAAGGTAGAGTATACTCCTGGGCCACCTGTTCTACAAACGCAATGGCTTCGTTCTCAATTTCTTGTAGAATAGTGGCATTTGCTTCCAAGACAGTATCCCATGTTTGTCCATTTGGTAAAAGATCGGCTTCTTGCGGTTCAGCTTTGTATTGTTTTTTAATCGCCATACCCCGCTCTTTTATTCGCATTTCTTGCCCGGTCATTGTGGCGGTACCTACAAGAATCGCCTTTCCTTGTTCAGTAACTCCAATTACAAATTCGCCAGGCTGAATCGATGTATCAGCTGTTGAAATTCCTGGTCTAAGGAGATTCGCACCTTTGACAATGAACGGCACTGCTGTATCCGTAATTACTACTTGTTTGGCATTGGAAAGCCTGACTAGTCGCCGTGCGCCTTCCATTTTGGGTACAAATTCCCATGATAATGTATCTATTCGAAATCGGTGTAATCCAATTATTTGTCCGTCGACAATAATTTCCTCACAGCAATCAATATCTGGGATCGAATTCAAAAGGACAACTTTATCTGAGGGAAGAAATTGTTGAGCAACGCTATTTCCGTATTGGGCTGCAATTGTGGCAATAATTCGATCTCGATCTGTATTAAAAGCAGGACGAGCATCACCTGGTGGTGTCACTGGGACGGATCTGGTCTTAGCTCCACATCGACCACAACGGACTCGCTTTACTAACGGAACGTTACAGTGATCACACCAAGCAAGTAAAAGTGGACCTAAGTATGGCTTTTTCTTTCCACTCATTGTATTTTGCCGTTTTAGTGGTTTTCAAAGTAAAAGATAAAATTATGGTATTTTCGGCATGATGTTCGATTATCGAATGATAAGTCCTTGAACTTCTTTCCACGTTTCTTCTCGTAGGCGTTGTACATCTGCTATGGAAATCTCTTCGGCTTCTTTGACAGTGTTCGATAGTTGAATTACATTACCAACCGCTGTAATGTTAGAAACATCTACTGGAAGTTCTACACCTAAACCTTTGACTTGTAACTCGACTTTTCCAGGCGGTAACATGATTCTGAGGCTTCGGACTATTCCGATTCGACGGGCGCTTCCATCGATTACCTCTTTTCCAATAATATTACCAGGCATCTGTAATTCATAAACTTCTGCCTCAGCCATTGAGGGTACACCGGTTTTTGACATCACGGACACACTCCATCTTCATAAAGACGTGGAATATAGTGTAATATAAATGCGGGTAATAAAGTGATTTCAGACAAAAAAATACTCTATAACACTAAAAAATTGTGCTGCGATTAATATGACAGAGCCGGAATATGTTCAACATCCGCTCATCAAACCCCATAAAATCAGTAAAAGACTCTATCAAGAAACTATCATTGGTACGGCCATTAAATGGAACACCCTCGTGGTGCTTCCCACCGGCGTTGGTAAAACGGTTCTTGCTGTGTTAGCCGCAGCATATCAATTACATAATATTCCTTCATCAAAATGTATCGTTCTTGCCCCAACGAAACCACTTGTGCTTCAACATCTGAAAACCTTTCATGAGTTTATGACGATTCCAGAAGATCAAATGAAAATAATCACAGGCGAAGTAGCTCCGAAAAAACGCCATGAATATTGGAATCAAATCAAGATTGCTTTTATGACCCCTCAGGTCCTCCAAAATGATTTGTTAGCTGGAAGGTATACGCTTGAAGATGTTTCTTTAGTTGTCTTTGATGAAGCCCACCGGGCAGTTGGCGAGTACGCATATACCTTCATTGCCAGCAAATATCATAAACAAGTTGAATCACCACTAATTTTAGGGCTGACAGCGTCACCAGGATCTGAAATTGAAAAAATCCGAGAAATTGTTGCTAATCTTGGAATCGAAAACATTGAACTCCGAACCCGTGAGAGCCCAGACGTTGCACCCTATCTTCCTCCTATTGATTTTGAATGGCTTGAAATCAAATTACCTGATGTGTTCCTCGATGTTGTGAAAGCCCTTCGAAAAGCCATTAAGGCGCGGCTTATTCCGTTAAAAGAATCGGAGATCATTGACTCAAGTAATCCTCGCAATGTTTCCGTTCGGCAAATTTTACAAATTCAACGGGAAATCCAAAATAAGATTTCAAACGATACTTCTCCTCCGAGTCAACTGTTTCAATTAGTTTCTCATTGTGCTGCATTAATCCGGTTATATCATTGCGTTGAATTATTAGAGACTCAAGGAGTGAGTGCCTTACAACGATATTTCGACGGACTTCAAAAAGAAGCCAAACGTGGAAAAGCGTCCAAGGCCGTTAAAGGGCTTGTTCAAGATTCTAATGTGTTAGAAGCTCAAAGCCAAGTCCAGAAACTAATTTCCTTAGGTATGGAGCATCCAAAACTTGATAAATTAATCAATATCGTAGAACGGCAACTTGTAATTTCACCTGATTCACGGATCATGATTTTTACTAGATTTCGTGATACGGCCAAGTTATTGGAAACAACACTAACGTCATCAACAAATTCTCGTCCAATACGATTTGTAGGGCAGGCTACCAGATCAGGTGATCGTGGATTAACTCAGAAGGAACAAGGTGAAATTCTCCAATTATTTCGAGAGGGCACTTACAATATCCTAGTTGCTACCAGCGTTGGCGAAGAGGGTTTGGATATTCAAGAATGTGATTTAGTTATTTTTTATGAAGCAGTTCCCAGTGCTGTTCGTTTAATTCAACGGCGCGGACGTACAGCCAGAACCCAACCTGGTCGGGTGATAGTTTTGGTTGCATTAGGTACACGGGATCAAGGCTATTATTGGGCGTCCATTCACCGAGAAGCGAAAATGAAGGATTTACTCAAGGAGATGAAAAAAATGTCTCGAGACATTGAAAGTGATCGAAAACAATCAACCTTGAAAGATTTCATGAGCTCAAAGACCAAAGAGCCTTCATCTAAAGAGGTAGATGAAATTAAAATCATCGTGGATAACCGCGAGCTCCGTTCTGCAATTACAAAGGCATTAAGTGAGCTCGAAGTTAGCATCACGGTTGAAACCCTCGAAGTAGCCGATTTTATACTCTCAGATCGGGTTGCTGTTGAAGCGAAAACGGCAGATGATTTTGCTCAATCGATTATTGATAAACGACTATTTCAACAACTTGGCGCGCTCAAGGATAGTTTTGCCCTTCCACTCCTTCTTATAACTGGTCCAAGTCTTTATGGTTCAAGTGGTATCAACCCTGCAGCCGTTCGAGGGGCTATATCTGCAGCATTAACAGGTTTCAATGTACCAGTTATCAATGTAAAATCTCCCGAGGAAGCAGCTGCGCTGATGTTTGCTATTGCGCGGCAAGAGCAAAGTTTACGAAAAATGACCTTGAGTATACGAGGTAAAAAACCTGTTCTTAGTATGTCTACGCTTCAAGAGTTCATTGTTGCCGGGCTTCCGGGGGTAAATACTACTTTAGCTAAACGCCTTTTAATCAAGTTTGGGAGTATTACAGAACTCACCAATGCCAGTATCGAACAGCTGGCAGAAGTTCAAGGAATTGGTAAAACTAAAGCCCAGACGATTCGGGACGCTTTAGATGCTCAATACGAGCCAGAAGAGTGAGTAGTTCTTAGCGCTGAAATTGTTGAATTCCTTTTAGTATCTCAATTAAATCCCTGACCGTTTTTGCAAATACACGTATTTCTTCTGTATGAGGTTTTTCTGGAAATGATTGGATGAGACTCTCAATGCTAATAAGAACTTTTGATGCGAGTTGATCCAATAGATCACCACTTGTAACATATTGATCTGCACTGGGCATTACTGATTTTTGTTCTATAACTTCCTTGTCACACTTTGCACAATACATAGATCCATCTTGTAAACGGAGAAGGGGTGTGTTACATTTGGGGCACGCAACATTTAGTAAAGCCGCGCCCTTCCGAAGCAACTGACCCATCCGTTTTGTAACCTTATCATCTGACATAACATCTCTAATATCGGTGAAAAAAGCTTTTAAGTAATCTTGGTATCTCCAAATCGAACTCATAAAATAGATTCCCGAGGGGATATTCCTATGGCTGATCCAAACAAAGTAGAAGAGCTTTCCAAAGAAACGATTCAGAAGATTGAACAAGCCACGATAATCCTATCGCAGATTGGCGAAGATAGTACTGTTCCTAGGAACATTCGTAGAGCTGCCAATGAGGCAATTGAATTGCTTCACAGTGAACTGGGTTCAGCCGCCGTTCGTGCTTCAAACGCAATTTCTCGACTTGGAGATGCAACTCTTGATCCAAATTGTCCCAGTCACGCTCGGACAGGAATTTGGAACGCGGTTTCTATTCTCGAAACGATAAACGATTGATTAAGCATTATTGCTCTCAATCTAGGTTCTTAGAAGCAAGGGCAAGGAGTTTTTTAGCAAAAGGTTCATCTCGTGCTGCAATATAGGCATATCTCGCGTCATTTGTACATTTTCCTTTAACCGCAGCGCCGTATTGATCGATTAAGGCCGCGCCTGCTTCATTTAGAATTAAACTTGCTGCTGCTAAATCGATTCCTCGAAATTTTCCCCGAAGATCAATGAATCCATCCAGGGAGCCATCAGCCACAAAACACAATTCTAATGCATTTGCCCCAAAATGCCGAGTATAACGGATTGGAACTTTAGTCCCCTTTGCAGCCATTCTAAGTGATTTTGGAGGGAAGTCTCCATCAACCCCCACGAGACTAGTTTCTAAAAGATTTTCGCCCGAAGGATGGATCCGTTTCATATCTTTAAAAGCTCCTTCTCCCCGCACAGCGTGATAACAACTACCTGAAAAGAGATCTAATACAACTGCTACTTCTAATCCATCAAGCATCAACTCCGCTGCATAGGCTATGGCAATACATGCAAACGAGATATTATGACTAATATTTACACTCCCGTCAATTGGGTCCATGATGAGAAATCCCTTAGGGTTGGATCCCACTTGTTTGATTCCTGCTTCTTCACTCACAAGAGTAAATGCAACCAAAGGCTCCAAGTATGCAATCATGGTTTGCTCTGCCACAGAATCAAATCGTTTTGTGAGATCACCACCCGCGCCTGTACCAATTATATCATGACATGTTCTCTGATTCAAACAATCTAAAACTCGCAATCGGGCTAAAGCCGCTGCATTTCTCAGGATTCGACTCCATAAACGTCTAGTCGCAGAAGGTGTAGAAGATGACACAGCCTCTCATATATTTTCATTAAGAGAAAAACTTTATCTCGAACCTTAAAATAGCACACATCCCCTCGTTTTTTACAGGAGCTTCTTGATGTTCATATAGTCTACTAATATCTAAATCAATTCGAAGCTAGTTGACTGAGACAAAAACGCCTGTCTTAAGGTGCGTGGTTACCGCTCTTCGGAGTAGTGTTCTTCAATGATGCAGGGACCGAACACCTTCAAGATAATTCCTTGGTGAATAAGTTTCGGAAAATGGTGTAAGAGTTTGGTCAATCTAAAAAGCTGGATTCTGGCTTTCACACTAATACCATTATAGAATGAAATTGGGGCAAAGGTTTATCTTGCTCCGACGGTGAAATGGAGTTTTGCCCCTTAACAAAATCTGCGGGGGTAGCCAAGCTTGGTCAATCTTCGAAGCTCTTGGTACTCCAAGTGGCACTTTTGAAGGGCTAAAGGCGCAGGGCTCAGAACCCTGTCGTGTAGGCGTTCCTGGGTTCAAAAGCCGGCTCTTGTAATCAGAGATGGCGGAAATTCCCAGCCCCCGCACCATTTACTTTTTCAAAACAATATTGCGAAAAAATATTTGAGAATGATAAATGGCGGGCTCGGCGGGACTTGAACCCGCGACCCTCGGGTTTCTTTAGAAGCAAGAAGAACTTGCTGTACAAGTTTCGTACAGTCCCTAATTGGTGGCTCCTATAAAAGCCCGATGCTCTGACTTTGCCCACACCGGATATTCGTGTGTGACTGGCTAAGCTACGAGCCCTGAGACTTGTAAGGAAGTCTGGAGTTCAGTCAATAACACCCTGCTATAAAACTTTTGAGTAGAAACGTAGGGTAAAACAAATAGAATTGGTTCAAGGATGTATTGGCGTAATTGTTTGTGGTTAGAATTACTAATGAAGGCTATCGGCTGATAGATGACCCGGATCGGGATGAGATACTTCAAGAACTTACAGAACGCTGGGACCATATATTTGAAGAAGCTCGATGGGGGTCTATTGACCAGGCAATGGAAATGTATGCTCAACTATTCGAGTGGATTGATCAATATGGAAAGAAAGTTCGCCATTGTCCTTATCGAGCTGATGCGGTCTTACCACCAAGAGATATTGAACCGGATGAATTGAAATATCTGCTCGGAAGTGATAAAAGATGATATCGCGACCTAACTTTCTGCCGCGATAAGCGTCACTGTTTTATCCACTTCAGGGAGTTGTCGTATCTTCGAGATAATAGTGTGTTTCAGTTGTCGGATATCTTTTACAATAATTTTAGCTACAATATCAAAATTCCACAGAACTTGATATGCTTCTTTTACCTCCTCGATGCTCATTAAGGGTTCGAGAAGCTCATCTTTTTGGACGCCTTTTTTTGCCACAATAAGGACATACGCTTTAGGCATGGCAATCACCTAAAATTCAACAATTTATGCTATTATCTGTAACCAGTCAAAAGCCTTATTGTCACTCAATCTTCATAATGAAATGTATAGGATGGATGTCTGATGTCACCTGTGCGAACCCTCTTAGCAGAGGAAATGATTGCAATTGAATGGAATGCGGAATTCTTTGGTGTTGACCGCCTAATTTTAATGGAAAATGCGGGACGGGCGGTTGCCCGTGAAGTCCTTCGCAGGTCTAAACGGTTACCTCGGGTTGCCATCTTTGCTGGTTTAGGGGGAAATGGTGGTGATGGTTTCGTCGCTGCACGTCATCTTGCCCCCCGATGCCAAATTGTGCATTTGGTCATTTTGGGAGACCCTGACAACATCCGAAACGAAGCAGCAGCGAAAAATTGGGAAATCATCCAAAAAATGCGTCACTCTATTGATCTCCATATTGTGCGCGACACATCTGAATTACCCCAAATTTATGCAAACGTCGTGGTGGACGCACTTTTAGGTACAGGCGCTATAGGCAAACCACGGGCTCCTTTTATCAAAACGCTTCAGCTTATGAACAAAATGGAAGCTTTCAAAGTTGCGATTGATGTTCCAACAGGCATTCATCCCAACACAGGTCAACCTACGACGAAGGACGCATTTCGACCAGATTTGACTGTGACGTTCCATTATGCCAAAGTAGGACTAGCAAAAAATAGGGAACATACTGGAAAATTGGTAGTTGCTGATGTAGGAATTCCTCCTGAAGCAGAACTCTATGTAGGTCCAGGAGATGTCATAAGGGCAACTCAACCACGACCTATTTTTACGAAGAAAGGGGATTTTGGGCGATTATTAGTCATTGGTGGAAGCCCGCAATATATTGGGGCACCCATTCTTGCCTCAATGGGGGCTCTTCGAAGTGGTGTTGATTTGGTGTACTTAGCTGCTCCTTCGCAGGTTATTACGGCTGCGACCAGTCACTCTCCAGATTTTATACCTGTTACACTTTGCGAGAAAAAACTAGTGAATGCTGATCTGCCGCTAATCGAAGAGGTTCTCGCTGATGTGCAAGCAGTGTTAGTTGGGCCTGGACTTGGCGATCATCATGAAACGTTGGATGCAACGGGAAAAATTATGTCAATGGCTAATCGCCTGAAAAAACCACTTGTGATTGATGCCGATGCACTCAAAGTTGTTTCACGGTTTATGAAAATTGGCGTTAATACAATCATTACACCGCATGCAGGTGAGTTTAAACGTATTCGTGGAATTCAAGTCGCTACACCTCTTCTTCAACGGGCACAACAAGTCCGAGATTTATCAAAAACGCTCAAATGCGTGGTTTTATTGAAGGGACCGGTAGACATCACATCAACTCCCACAGAAACAAAACTGAACTGGACTGGGCACCCAATTATGAGCGTTGGTGGAACAGGTGACGTGCTAGCCGGTCTCGTTGCCGGGTTCCGGGCCCAAGGAGTAAATTCGTTTCTTAGTGCATGTGCTGGTGCTTTTATAAATGGTGCAGCAGGCTTACTGGCCTATCAAGATAAAGGACAAGGCGCCATTGCCTTCGATTTAGGTGACTACATTCCAAAGATACTTGCGAATCCCATGGCTAGTCCAATAGCTTACAATTTCCGAATTCCAATCAGCGAGTGATTCAGTAACCTGTTATTTATCATCGTTAAAAGACGGCATATACAGCAGCTGTTTCTGCACAACCTCACTGCTATTTTTTGCATCCTGATATTCTCTCAAAGGTTCTGAGTTCAGATCAAAAAAATGCGGTCCCCATTTGAAGAGATTCAAAATCTCTTTTGCCCTCTCTTCAAATCCCAGAATATATAGGGCACTTGCTGCAGCTTCAGCTGAACAAAGTTTTCCAACCTGACCATAATTGACTGGATTAGCTGCAACCAAGTATGGCAGACCTCGTGGTTCCCCGCGAATTCTTCGCTGAAACAATTCCATTGCTTCGTTCCACGAACAATCTAAGACTAAAACACCATCCTTCTGTGCGTGCTTCAAATCGGCTGGGGAGAAAGCTTGAGACGCGAACGGGTTCAAAATGATTGGGTGTCCACGGATTTGTCGGGGGCTATGTAAAAGACGGATCATTTTATGTCGGGAGAGCTTAAGAGCACTGCATTTCTTTGGGTCACAACCTGGGATGCGTAACACAAGAATTTGTGGGGGATCCACTGTTCTCCACCCTTTTGTGAGAAAAGGCGTGGTCCAGAAATGAGAGTAGCCCATCTTTTGTTCAACCATTCAAGTTACCTTGAATGGAATGACAGCATCTGGCTAAGCACCCTACCCGCCACCTCAGTAGGCTCCTCATTGATGGCCTATTTGGGCTTGCTCCCACGGTGTTGGGCCGTTTCATCGGTTCCAACGCTGTCCTCAACAGGTTAACAAGCGTCCTGTCACCAGCACGCCGCTTGGAGCAAAGTTACCTTTGCTCCTCTACTGCCTCATCGTCAATTCAGCGCTGGGCGTGTCGTTTCTGTTCCCAGAGCAAGGCTCTCGCCTTACGGCTCACGCCGTACCGCTGCCTAAAGGAGGATGGAGCTTCCTCAGACGCTAGGCGTCCGGCAGCTGTCCTTCATCGCTGAACCACATCCGATTGATTTACTGCATGATATATGACTGTTGTGTGTCCTATAATTAGGTGAAAATAATAATTAGCAAGAGGGGAAACTTGAATTTAGGAACCATCTTCTGAATAACGCTGAAGGGATAAAACGTGGTTCACCCTAACGAAAAATCAAGTGCATTACACATTATTAAAATTCTAGAAGGACACTATCCCCAAGAGCCACTGACACTTAAGGCGCGTTCACCTTTCCAATACCTGATTGCTACGATGCTTTCAGCTCAATCGACAGACGTTCAAGTCAACCAAGTAACCAAAGAATTGTTCAAGAAATATCGTACTCCTAAAGATTTTGCCTCAGTTAATCCTCGACAACTTCAGCAAGATATTTTCAAAGTCGGTTACTATCGACAAAAAACCAAGCACATACAAGCTTCGTGTCGAATGCTCATTGAAGAATTCGATGGTAAAGTTCCCCAAACCATGGAAGAGCTTATTCGCCTTCCTGGTGTTGGTCGAAAAACAGCGAATATTATTCTTAATCGCGCTTTTGGTATTGTAGAAGGAATTGCAGTTGATACTCATGTTTTTCGAATTTCACGTCGATTGGGGCTCAGTAAAGGAAAAAATCCCAATCAGGTAGAACGAGATCTAATGGAGCTATTACCCCATGACCAATGGAATCGCATCAATCGACTTTTCATTGCTCACGGGCGAACTCGGTGTACAGCACGAAATCCCAAATGCCAAACTTGTCCTCTTAATACTCTGTGTCCATTTGGGGTTGAGCAACTATCTGTTACATAAATTCAAACCTTATTTCATCCCCTTCTTTTTGACGACAGCTTTAAAGCCGATATTCGGAAACTAGCGATTAGCGGGGTTTAACCTTGTCATCCAACGGTTCAACCAAATATATCTTCAAAATTATTGTTTGTGGTGACTGGGCTGTCGGAAAAACCTCTCTTGTGCGACGATTTGCAACAAACACCTTTACTGAAGACTATCTCACAACAATAGCCATGGATGTTACAAACAAAGAACTCGTAGTTGATGGCTTTGATGTAAATCTCGCATTGTGGGATACCTCCGGCCAAGAACGTTTTAGTGCCTTACGAAAACGATACTACCAAGGCGCACAAGGTGTTATCTTTGTGTTTGACATCACTCGCCCCGAATCTTATCGCGCTATTGAGAAACGGTGGATTCCCGAAGTCAATGAAGTGCTCGAAGACTATGTACCCGCATTATGGGGGACAAAATCAGATTTAGCAAATCAAAGAGTGGTGAGTACCACTTCCGGCGATCGACTTGCACGGCGCATGAAAGCCTACTTCTTTGAAACTTCAGCCTTTTCTGGTGAAAATGTAGAAAAAGCCTTCACAAGCCTATCTCGTCTCGTGTTAAGCAAGGCGTTAACCTCCGCGAACAAGGAAACAAGCTTTGCAATCTAATTTTCATTCACATTTGGGATGCGCAATTTATTAGTCCTGAAGCCGATAAGCCCTACGAAGGGGTGTGTTCGGAACGTCAACACAAACGAATCGTGAAAAGAATCGGCTGAACACGTTGGATGGAAAAACCTGGACGCGCTACTCAATAAGCATCTGGGACATCGGAAAAACAACAGAAGAAATCCGCTTACATCATCCAGCGCTTTTTCCCCAGAAACTCGTGGAACGCCTGATACGAATTTATACCAAACCTGGAGATACCGTTCTTGATCCTTTCATGGGAGCAGGAAGCACATTACTTGCAGCCCTAAAACTTGATTGCCAAGCAATTGGAGTCGATATTTCAACGGAATATGTCAAACTTGCTCAGAAACGGTTAAAGCACAATTCATGTAGCGCCAAAATCTTCTGTGAAAACGCACAGAATCTATCGACATTTATCCCATCCGATTCTATAGATCTTATTATTACTTCTCCCCCTTATTGGAACATCCATCAACAACGTCGCACCGCTGATGGTAAATCACCGCGACCATACACACCCTTGGCTCAGGATCTTGGCAACATCTCAGCATACACTGACTTTATAAATTCATTAGGAACAGTTTCTGCACAGCTTTTCATGGCTCTCAAACCAGGTCATTGGTGCATTTTGATTGTAATGGATCTTCGTAAGAAAAACCAATTTTACCCACTTCATATTGACTGCATCCAACAATGGAGCAAGGTCGGATTCCAACTTGAAGATATCATAATTTGGGATCGAAGAAAAGACTACCATAACCTTCGTCCCCTTGGCTATCCAACAACCTTTCGTGTCAACAAGGTTCACGAATACATTCTCATCTTCCAAAAGCCTTCTTAAGTAGTCACCAAACCTTAAGTATTCTAACTCGACAACTAGCAGGGAGGAACAAATCATACCCGGTTCGGAATCTGAAACCGACATTGCATGGGAAGGGGCCCTTACTTGCCCTTGTGGGAGATCCTATATTCTTCTGAAAATTGATGAGGTTCAGGTTTCAAAAAACAAAGAACTCCAACCATTGGCAGCCTATGTACGCTGTCCTGTTCACCGACGAGTTCGACGCATATTCTTACCCTACAGTCGACTCAGTGAATGGATTGGTCCCGCAGGGAATCGGCTTTTCCGATGCAATATCTGCGGTGAACCAGCCCAACCAAAACGATCTGGAATAAAGGGTCATTTTACAGTTGTATTACTCGAATGTCCAACCCACGGTGTTAAAGACAATAAACGAATCCTCTGGAGCCCCATTTACACCTCTGCTAAGGCAGTAAATGAAATTCACATGGCTGAATCCTTACCACTCCAAGATCTTTTTGATGAACCAGAAGAAGACTCTGCGCTCATTTGTCCACGCTGCCAAACAGAAAATGATGAAGACGCTCGCTTTTGCGCCTATTGTGGGATCCAATTTGATTTATGATCTCAGAATTGGGTTAACGTTCAACAGACAAGTTAATTGCAGTCTCTGCTATGTCAGACCCATACTCAGCAATTCGTCGTAAACTTTCCAATGCTAATCGAAAGTTTAGCACTGATTCAACAGGATATTTACCACCTAGCAAATGCCGAATACCCTTTTCTTCGAGCTGAACAATGTCATCCACTCGATGAATGGTTTTATGCGCTAATGGAACATCTAAACTTCTAAGCGTCATTAACGAATCTTGAAAGACTCTATCCGATAGCTGATGCATCTTAGTAAATGTATTCGTCAGCGGGGACTTCTCAGGAAGCTTGGTATCTGTGGCAATTGAGGCAATTCGTGTTGCGTGATCTCCAGCCCGCTCAATGCTTTTTACAACCATACGATAACCAAGAACAGCTTGAGGACTTGTCAAACCAATCTTTCGAATATGATCTGTACGTCCAATAGCTGAAGTCAACTGCCGAACTATATAGAAATAGAAACGATCTACTTCAGGGTCCCGCTGTACCACTTCCTCCGCTAATCGTTTATCTCCCTCTAATAACGCAATCACAGCATCATTCTGCATAGAACTGACTAACGCTTCCATCCGTTCTAATGCTTTCAATAATGGTAAGTTGGCTTGACCCAAAAAGCACTGAACCACGATTCTATCTGTGGTTTCAGAAACGATTTCAGCTCCAATCATCAATCGGCGTATAGTTTCCTTTACAGCCACACGTTGATCCGCTTTTACAAATTGTAAATCAAGCTGGATAATATCAAATCCCGCTAGGTACTGCGTGATAAAATTTCGAACAATATCTTCTGTTGGCATTCCCTTGGGAATTTCAACGTGACCTTCTGTGAGCGTTGCCGCCTCTAGCGATGCTGCGGTATAGAGTAGCAACGAATATCGATCTTGTGGGACGAGTTGCAACTCGCTGCCTGACTTTAGACCTGCTTTCTCTGCCCATTTTTTTGGTAAAGAGATGATGTAAGTAGCTCCACCAGTAAGTTGTACTTTCCGTGTTTCTGTTGACATAGCTCTCGCCTACTTGAGGAATTCCTTCTTGTATAGAAACTATTCAGTATATATAGATTACTTCGAAAAATTATATATGGGTAAAGGAGCGAAGAACCCACAAGTCAAAAAACAAGTAAATCGTGCGAAAGATTCGCCCCAATTGCTAGAATTGCGTAATTATATCAATCGGCAATGCTTCTGCTGTAAAATTATCTCTGCCTGTCATAGGCGTAGCCATACAGAGGGCATTGACAATGGCTTCTTCTGTTGCTTCCACAACCGCTCCAAAATATGCAGTTAGCCATTTTTCTTGTAATTGTGTTCGCTCAATAGTTAAAGACGATATCTCCGAATTCTCACGATAGGCCGTACTAAATGCGATGACAAAATCCCCGCTTCCATGACTCACCACGCTTCCTGTTCGTCCAATTCCAATGACTGCGCGGCGTGCCATGCGACTTAATTGACGGGACGACAGAGGGGCATTAGTTGCAATAACGACAACTATAGAACCTCCTTCAGAATAAGCTGGATCAGGAGAGAGTTTAGGTGATTCTTTCAAGAGCTTGTTGATTGGTGTTCCGTTTAGGATGAGATCTCCTTTTCGACCACAATTGGGAACTGCAAAACTTCCTATGTAATATCCCCCTTGTTTTTTTGGAAGAACTCGTGAAGCTGTACCAACTCCGCTCTTATATCCAAATGCCATCATCCCTGTACCGACGCCCACGCATCCCTCTTGGACATCTGCAGTTACATTCTGAATTGCTGCAAAAACATGTGATTTGCGAACATGCCGACCCTGGGCATCGTTGAGATATCCATCATGACATTCAGCTACAATCGGATTGGGCGTTGTTTTTGAAATCCCTGCTTGAGGATTTTGCTCAATCATATATTCGGTTACGGCATCTTCAACGATTCCCACATTTAGCGTACTAGTAAGAAGAATTGGTGTCTCGATACGTCCCAATTCCATTAACTGTGCAAGACCCACAGCCTTACCAAAGCCATTGATGATATGCACAGCTCCAACTACAGATTCAGTAAATAGATTCCCATCGTGTGGTAATATTGCCGTTACACCAGTACGTATTGGTCCTTTCCCAGGAATGAGTTTTCCTTCTCCCTCAATGAGCGTTGTATGTCCCACCAATACTCCAGGAACGTCAGTTATGGAATTACCTACCCCGGGAGGTATCGAACCAATCTCTAATCCTATCTCTCGTGCTCGTTTTCGTTTAGTTTGTGTCATTCTAAATTTCCCGCCCTTATTTCGTTGATTTATGAGACGTTGCTTCTTGGGTAACACCCGACCAAGTTATTTTTTCAACCTGGGACTCTTTTGCAATTTCCAAAAGATGCATCATATGCTTTTCGCTTACCAATGGTGTATTTGCACAACGAAAGGGCCGATTAAGTCGTTGCCATTTTGGATTACAGAGCTTGTTGAAGCCTAAAAGGTCCCATTGCTCGACATTGGGCATGTAAAGACGAATAAACGCGGCAATCGCTGTAATGTTTGCAGACGAATCCGTTAAATTAGGAATGATTGGCGTACGTATCCATACTGTGTTAACTTCGCCTCCCAGCCATTTTGCATTTTCAAGAATAGGATCTAATGACCCACCAGTGCAGTCTTTATGCTGGTCAGGATCCATTATCTTCAAATCAAATAACGTTAGGTCACTGAGCTGAACCACCTTCTTGAAAATTGGTGCGCTAGAATAGCCTGCGGTGTCAAGAGCTGTATGAATCCTAGCTTTTTTCAATCTCTGCAAAAGGCGATGAGTGAAATGGTGTTGAAATAAGGGGTCACCACCACTTAATGTCACTCCACCACCAGATTCATCGTAAAACGGTTTATCACGCATCACTTCAGAAAAAACCTCATCAACACTTCGAGGAGTTCCAAGAAGGTCAATCGCTTTCGAGGGACAAACCGGTATGCATTCACCACAGCTATTGCATTGCTGGCGGTCAATCTGTAAACCCTCAGGAGTCAGTGACAAGGCTTTCTTTGGGCAAACGGATATACAATGACATGCACCAATACACCTGTCTTGGTACCACACTACTTGTGGCGTCAGTGACCAAGTTTCCGGGTTTTGACACCAGTGGCAACTTAGGTCACACCCCATGAGAAAAACGGTCGTTCGAATACCGGGCCCATCATCAGTCGAAAAACGCTGAATGTTCAAAATGATGCCTGTGTAGTCATTTGTCTTGCTACCCACGAGGATCTCTCCTTCTAGAAACGGTGTAAGTGTGCTGGTTATGCTTAGAAAAGAATTTCCCTTCACAAACACACAATCCATTTGCTGTAGCGTACAATGCCCTCATCCTTTTTGTATGACAGAAAACCGAAAGCTTAATTTAATGTGGTTGACAAAACTCGAAGACTGGAGCCGTGAAGAGCTACCGAAGACTGCGAAAGCCTTAAGTAGCTCAATGTGCGTCCCTCCTTTTTACTACCATTTCAGCCCGTATGCTGTGCATATGGGTGTCGAGCCTAGGAGGACCGTCCTCTCCTTGGTCTTCACGATGATGGCTATGCATAGGTCGTATACCCTGGATAACGCCAGTCAGAATCAGTGTGGGTTCTAATTAGTACCAACACAACAACGCCACTTGGTGGATGACTAGGCTTGGGCGCCGAAGAAGGCCGTGACAAGCTGCGATAAGCTGTGGGGTGGTGCATGTAGCCTTATCCACAGATCGCCGAATAGGACTTCCTGGCGTACGCTAATAACGTACGTCGCTCCTTTCGTAGGAGTGGGAACGCCCCGAACTGAAACATCTTACTAGGGGCAGGAAAAGAAATCAAATGAGATTCCCTGAGTAACGGCGAGCGAAAAGGGAAAAGGGCAAACTGAATCCGCATAGGAAACTATGTGGAGATGTAGTGTTGTAGGGCCCGGCCGCGGCCTCGCTGCGGAAGCCAAAGGATCCTGGAAAGTTTCGCCAGAGAGGGTGATAGCCCCGTAGGCGTAACACAGCAGGCTTTGGGCTGGAGTCCCTGAGTACTGCGGGTCGGAAATCCCGTAGGAAGCTGGGAAACATCG
>JABAOF010004382.1_pt2 | contig 52296 bp, 51 predicted proteins | sample 7062171 | NCBI WGS metagenome assembly JABAOF01 (sample SAMN14538628, study PRJNA623070) | marine sediment metagenome | biome: marine biome [ENVO:00000428]; feature: marine pelagic biome [ENVO:01000023]; material: deep marine sediment [ENVO:00002113] | place: India: Gulf of Khambhat ... | reverse complement strand
GCGAACTGAAAGCGGCGCCTCAGTTCCTCGATATCGTCCACACCGCGATGGCTGGCGGCGTCGAATTCGATTACATCCAGGCTCGCCCCACGCTTGATTTCAAGACAGGCTTCACAATCGCCGCACGGCTCGGCGGTGGTGCCTTTGACGCAGTTGAGCGCCATGGCAAGAACACGTGCGGTGGTAGTCTTACCCGTTCCTCTTGGTCCGCAGAAAAGGTATGCATGGGAAATACGAGCGGCCTTGATTGCATTCGCCAGCGTTTGGGTGACATGGCGTTGGCCGATTATTTCCGAGAAGGCGGCAGGGCGATATTTCCGGTATAGGGACTGGTATTCGGAAGACATAAGTGTAGCAACCTCAAGCCGTATAAAAGAGTTCGACCCCACTGCCCGCAATCCCTGTCGGCGGCTCTGGGTTATCAAGCTATCGCGCGTCGATACACTTCGAGCACCTGCTCCGCACACCTGGCAGAGGAGAATTGCTGGGCGCGCTGCCTGGCCTTTTCTCCCATTTCTCTGCGTTCCTTTGTATCCTGCAATACCCGGCTGAGCGCTTGGGCAAAGCGCTCAGCCGTCGCCTCCACCACCAGCCCCTCTTCACCATTACGAAGAATCTCCGCCACCGCGCCGGATTCTGTTGCAACCACAGGCAGGCCGCAGGCCATCGCCTCTATTACCACGATTCCCTGGGTGTCGGTGAGAGAAGGAAAAGCGAATAGCTGGGCATGCTTCAAGGCGTGAAACACCTCTCGACGGGGCAGAAAACCGCTGATGTGAACCGCCTTCGACAGGTTCAATCGGCTTGCGAGCCGTTGAATCTCATCCTCCCACGGCCCGCCTCCAATGAGGAGTAGATGGGCGGCGGGTAATCGGCTGAGTATCTCTTTGAATGCAGTGAGCAAGAGTTCCAGGTTCTTCTCTTTTGCGATACGACCGGCAAAAGCGACGAGGGGCGCCTCTTCCGGGATCCCCCAGCGCTGCCTGATAGGGGAGGAGAAGGATTCTTCCGCCAGAGACAGGTCCGCTCCGGTAGGAATGATTTCCACGGGATTGACCACCCCGTAAGAACGCAGTGCCTGCTGCGCGGCGGGGCCGGGGGCAATAATGAAGTCCGCGCGGTCTGCGAAGCTGCGACTTACCCTGCGAGCAAGCCAGCGTACCAGGGGCTGAGGCAGGGGTACATAATGAGAATAGTCTTCCAGCAGGGTGTGGTATGTAAATACCAGGCGGGCTTGCTGCCTATGGGCCGCTTTCTTTGCTGCACGGCCCATGCCGAAAAGTGAATGAGAATGCACCACCTCAGGAGCGAAGTCCCTGAGGTGTGTGGAAAGGTCCCTCGAGAAAAGGGGGATTCCGAGAGGATAGCGAGGATTTGTGGGCAGGGAAATTGAAGGAAAACGGAAAATATTGGGCTCAGTCTCTTGATACCCCGGATAGCGTGGGGCGAACAGATAGACCTGATGACCCAGCCGGAGAAGTTCTTGGCGCAGGGTAGAGACTGCTACCACTACGCCGTTTACTATGGGAGAATAGCATTCACTGAATAGGGCGATCCTCATATAGGACGACCTGAGTCGGTTTACCTTAACACGGCCAGAGAAGAGGGGTCAACAGAGAGCGAAATGCCAGCAGTCCGGTTTCCTGCGGTAGCGGGGGCGTTTTATGAGAGTGTGCCGGAACGGCTGAAAGCCTCCATGAAGGAGTCTTTTGTCCATCGCCTTGGTCCGGGGCACCTGCCGACGGTTGCAGATAACGGCCCACGCAAGATCCTGGGAATGATTTGTCCGCACGCGGGCTTTCAGTATTCAGGGGCGGCCGCCGCCTGGGCCTATGATGCCCTTGCGGCTGACGGCAGACCCAAGATTGTCATCTTATTGGGAACAAACCACCGCCTTGCGGGAGCGCCCGCCGCCATCGAAACCGCCGATTGCTGGGCGACCCCGCTAGGACGTGTTCCGGTCAATGCTGCACTGCGCGATTCACTTCGTTCATCTCGGTTGTTCGAGGAGGATGATTCCGCGCATGAGTATGAGCATTCCATCGAAGTGCAGCTTCCATGGCTGCAGTTTCTTTATGGTGATACGGTTCCAATCTGCCCGGTCTCTTTGGGGCATCTGTGTCATCGAGCCCTCCATTCCTTGTCTGAAGCGCTGACGGAGGCGCTCTTTTCTCGAGATGTACTGATAATTGCCAGCAGCGACTTCTCTCACTATGTTCCACATGATGCGGCAAGCGAGCTGGATCGCGTGGCGCTGGAGCAAGTTCTCGCTCTCGATCCGGACGGGCTCCTTTCTGCAGTGGAGGAGAAGGGAATAACGATGTGCGGCGTGGCCCCGGTGGCAATCATGTTAGCGACGTGCCGACGCCTGGGTGCTGCGCAGGGCAGGCTGCTGACCTATTATACCTCCGGGGATATCACCGGAGACTTGGACAAAGTGGTGGGTTACGGCTCTGTTGTTGTGGAGAAATAATTGGTATTCCTCTCCTTAGGAGGTCCGACATGAGTTGGGTAGATATCTTGGCGCTGGCAATCATAGTGGGGATCGCATTTCTTGAAAGTCATCGCGGCTTCGGGTTGGCACTATTTGACACGATCGGGGCGATAGTGGCGGTCAAGATCGCCATCGGAATACATGCCTCAATTGCAGGAGCGGTCCCTCTGGGCTTCTCTTCGGCTGGGGCAGAGGGTTTTTGGCTGGGTCTGATATTTTTGGTGCTGGCGGTGCTGGCTGTAATTGCTGGCAGGGCCATCTACCAGACTACCTTGCTTTCTATGGATGTGCTGGACCCCATCTTGGGGGCTGTTCTGGGAATTGTCTGTGGCTGCATTACCACACACATATTGCTGCGAATGATGGTTCTGATGTCTGAGGGCACTGCATTTGCGACGGAGCTGGCGGATACTTTCGTAGTCAGGCAATTAATCGAGTTTCGAGGCTACCACTATTTTCTTGAAGTCATGCGGCATCTGGGTGAATGAACACCCCGTGGTTTCGCACCCGATTAGTCCCCTTGACGGAGGCGCACAGCCGCTCTAGAATGGGGTAGTGAAGCAAATAACAACGGTCAGGGGGTCGAACCAGTAACTTGGCACACGCATATTCTCCTTCCACAGCTGAATTGCAGGCAGAACTCCAGCGGCTTCGTGCCGACATTGGGCGTCTCGAACAGGCGCGCCGAGCATTAGAGGCCCAACTGGCCGGCTCAGTCGCGCCTTCAGCCCCCATCACCACATCTGCTGAATTACAGGCGACTCTTCGTCGTTTCCTCAAGCAAGTAGGCCTCATCGTCCAAGCGGAAAAGTGCGTCATCATGCTGTACGACGAGGAGACCGGTGATCTGGTGGCAACCAGCCCGGCCCTGGGCATCAGCGATGAGGAGGTGGCGAAGTTTCGCATTCCCGCCACCCAAGGCATTTCCGGTCAGGTCTTCCGGGAGATGAAACCGGTTCTTTGCCATGATGCCATGTCCGATCCGCGCACAGTAAACGAGATGTCCGCTCTACTGAAAGTGCGGAACTCCATCACCGTGCCTCTGGTGGCTGAGCGCAAGAACGCTGAAGACATGGTTGTGGAGCGGAAGACAATCGGCATATTCCACGCCTACAATAAGCGTTTCGCGGAAGGTTTCGGAGAAGAGGATGTTGCCTTGCTGAAGTCCCTGGCGCGCAACGCCGCGGCCGTCATCTCCACTGCAAAGACGTACATCGCTGTCGCGGATGAGAAGCGGGAACTGGAACACACCTTCCAGAGCATGGTCTCCGGTGTCATGGTGGTAAGCGGGGAAGGCAAGCTGAGACTCATGAATGCCGCGGCGAGGCAGATTTTTGGTGTCCCAAGAGGAGATCGATTGGGCGGCCGACTGCAAGAGGTAATCTTCAACTCAGACGTGGAAGACCTCGTCAATAACGCTTTGACGAGCGGCATTGAGAATATCCGAGAACTCTCCATCTTCACCCCTGAGGAGCGTGTCTTCCAGGTGCAGACCGCCTTGCTGAGAGATGATGACCAGCAGGTCTCCGGAGTTGTAACCACCTTCAATGACATAACCGAACTGCGTAATGTAGAGAGAATGAAGACGGAGTTCGTTTCCAGTGTTTCTCACGAGTTGCGCACACCCTTGACCTCCATTAAAGGTTTCGTGCGCACGATGTTGGATGACAGTGAGGGCTACTACGAACGGGATATGCAGCGAGAGTTCCTCGGCATCATCGACAGCGAGTGTGACCGGCTCGTGAGGCTTATTTCTGATCTACTCAATGTCTCCCGTATCGAGAGTGGACGGTCACTGGAGCTGTCTCTCAAACGCGTCAACCTGCCTGAGCTGATTGAACGACGTGTCGAGAGTCAGCGTTCCTATACCAGCAGACACGAGTTCGTGGTGCACTGTGATGACGGCTTCCCGGAGCTGGTGGCGGATGAAGACAAGGTAGATCAGATCCTCACGAATTTGCTCTCCAACGCGGTCAAGTACAGTCCGGAGGGAGGCAAGGTTACGGTCGATGCGCGTGATTGTGGAGACACGGTCTCCGTAAGCATCTCCGATGAAGGCATCGGTATTCCTCCGGAGCATCTGGACAAAGTGTTTCTCCGCTTCCACCGAGTTGACAGCATGGATACTCGTCAGGCCGGAGGCACGGGTATCGGCCTCTATCTGGTCAAGCACTTGGTGGATGCCCATCGCGGCAGTATGGAAGTAACAAGTGAAGTAGGGAAGGGATCTACCTTCAAGTTCACCCTCCCCAAGACGCAACCCGAGCAGGAGGGCTCCACCGAATGAAGGTGGCGCTGGGCGCAGACCACGCCGGCTTCCATTTCAAAGAATCCCTCAAGCGATTCCTGGAGAAAAAGGGCCTGTCCTATCAGGACCTCGGTTGCGATTCTGCCGCAGAGACGGACTATACGGACTTCGCCAAGGCCGTGGCTTTCGCCGTGGCAAAGGGGGAAGCGGACCGTGGTATCGTCATTTGCGGGACCGGTATCGGCTCCTGTATGGCCGCGAACAAAGTTCCTGGTGTTCGCGCCGCACTTTGCCACGAAACCTTCAGCGCAATCGCCTCCCGCCAGCACAATGATGCAAATGTCCTCTGTCTCGGAGCACGCGTGATCGGGGAACCGCTGGCTCAGCACGTCGTCAATGTCTGGTTAGATACCGCTTTCTCAGGCGATGAACGCCACCGGCGTCGCATAAAGAAGATATCTGAGATGGAAGGGGAAGCCCGCGAAGCGCGATAGCATGTCCATTGGGAGATGGCAGCGCCTTCCAGGAGACGGGAGAGAAGCCTTGAAGAAGGATGAAAGACCAGATTGGGACTCCTACTTCATTGAGATAGCGCGTATTGTAGCCAAACGAGGTACCTGTTTGAGGCGCAAGATGGGGGCCCTGCTGGTGAAAGATCGCCGCATTCTCGCCACAGGGTATAATGGCGCACCGGCGGGCCTGGCACACTGTGCGGAGACAGGCTGTCTGCGGGAGGAGTTGGGAGTGCCCTCCGGTGAACGGCATGAACTCTGCCGTGCATTGCATGCAGAGCAGAACGCAATCATTCAAGCCGCTCTCCATGGCGTTGCCGTTGCCGGAGCGACACTTTACTGTACCCATCAACCGTGCAGTGTTTGTGCGAAGATGCTGATCAATGCGGGGGTGCGGAGAGTGGTCATCTTGGACGACTATCCAGATCCCATGGCAATTGATTTCTTTTCTCAGGCGAAGGTCGAACTGGTGCGTTTGCCCCTATCGACGGAATCGCCTTCTCCAAAGGCGCCAGGAGTGGAAGCTCTCTCGCAAACAGCAGACCTGTCAGAATAGAGGCTAAATCCCAGACTCCATAGAACCAACATTCTTGCCCATGTCTTCCGTACCAACGACCCTCGGATTCTGTTTTCTCCTCAGTGGAGCGGCGGTTGCTCTTCTTACGCCACTCGCCCGCATGCTCGCGCTGCACTTCGGAGCAGTGGCTTATCCTGGAAAAAGGCATGTCCACGAATCCGCCACCGCTTCATGGGGAGGTATCGCCATTGTGGCCGGCTTCATCCTTGCGATGTTTGTGACAAGGCTGGCCTTCTTCGCGGAGCAACTACCTGCTCGCCAATTCTCCGGTCTCCTCCTGGGGGCCGGCCTGGTGACACTGATAGGAGCGGTGGATGATCGCTTCCACCTTGCCGCCCGCTTCAAACTCGCGGTACAGGTCTTGGCCGCATCCATCTTGCCTATCTTCGGGATCGGCATCACGGTTATCTCCAATCCTATGGGCCAGGGTTGGCTGGCGCCTCCGTCATGGGTGGCGTGGGTTCTAACAGTGGTATGGGTTGTGGCTGTTACGAATGCCATCAATCTGATTGATGGGATAGACGGGCTGGCTGCAGGGGTGTCGGCCATCGCCTGCACTGCCTTGGCATGCTTAGGGCTTATGCTCGGTCAGCCGGGAGTCGCTTTGGTGGCGGCAGCTCTTGCAGGAAGCGCCGCCGGATTTGTGGGCTGGAACTTCAATCCTGCAAAGATCTTTATGGGTGATACGGGGGCCTATTTTCTCGGCTTCATGATCGGAGGCATAACCGTTCTGGCGGCATTTAAGATGGCTGCCTCCATTTCCATCTTCATCCCTTTGTTGGTACTTGTGGTTCCCTTGCTGGAGGCAGGGCTCTCAACTCTGCGAAGATCCCTGCGAGGACAGCCGGTCTTTAGTGCAGACCGAGAACATATCCACCATCGCCTACTTGAAATGGGTTTGTCGCAGCGTGCTATCGCCGTTCTTATGTATTGTGTTACTGCAGTGTGCTGTATAATCGCCGTTTGGATTTCTCGCCCTCAATAGGGCAATCAATATCCGGGACAAACAGGTGTAAGGTCACGCCGTAGGGTCGGGGTATCATGCGGAACGGCAAATCCAAAACTGCGAATATCATGGTCATACTGGGCACTCGCCCGGAAGCCACCAAACTTGCTCCCGTCATCCTGGAACTGCGCCGGCCGGCGAAACAGTTTAACGTGAAAATCATAGCCACCGGCCAACATCGCGAAATGCTTTCTCAGGCCTTGGGGGTATTCGGCCTCAAGCCGGACATCAACTGCGACATAATGAGGCGGGAACAGTCTCTGGAGCACATCACTTCCGCGGCCTTGAGCCGATTGGACCCCATCCTCGGTTGTGAGCGGCCTGACCTAGTTTTGGTGGAAGGTGACGCGACTACCGTTCTCGCCGCAGCCCTGGCTGCCTTTTATCATCATGTGGCGGTCGCCCATCTGGAGGCGGGCCTGCGCACTGAGGAACGCTATAACCCGTTTCCAGAGGAGATGAACCGCCGTCTTACCTCGGTCCTGGCTTCGCTGCATCTTGCCCCGACCCCCGGGGCCAAAAACAATCTGCTTAAAGAAGGGCATGTAGAGGGATCGATCTATGTGACCGGCAATACTGCTGTTGATGCGGTCTTATGGTGTGCATCTCAACCACCTCCTGATCTGCCCAAGACTTCGCATGGTGCAAAGGTTATTCTTGTCACTACCCATCGGCGAGAGAGCTGGGGGGAGCCACTCAAACGCATCTGTGAAACGCTGGCGGAAATCGCGCGTCGATTCTCTGATACTGAAATCGTTTTCCCCGTTCATCCCAACCCTAAGGTAAAGGGAATAGTCAAAGAAGTGCTCAAGGGAAGGCAGCGGATCCATCTTGTCAAGCCTATGGATTATATGTCCTTCGTACATATGATGAAGAAATCTTACATCATCTTGAGCGATTCCGGAGGCATTCAAGAGGAGGCACCCTCCTTGGATAAGCCGGTGTTAGTTTTGAGAGAGAATACGGAAAGACCCGAAGGACTTGTCGCCGGTACCTCCAAGCTTGTCGGGACGAACACAGCCAAGATCGTATCGGAGGTTCGACGGCTGCTTTGTGATGAAAAGGCGTATGCGTCCATGGCGCGGGCGCGGAACCCATTCGGAGACGGCCGGGCTGCGAAGCGGGTGCGAGAAGCGATACTACATTATCTGGGGATGCGAAAGCGGCGCCCGATGGAGTTCAAAGGTGTTGTCAGGAGAAAGTCAGACTAGAGGCGGAGGAAGGGTGACATGAGCGAAATCTTCTCCTTGCCGCGTGAATCTTGGCTTCGTTACCTTGTGCAAATTGCGCTTGCCGTGGTGTTGGTCTATATCGTCTGGCAGGTGCGTCTCGTACTGATCATCCTCCTGCTCGGGATGCTGTTGGCATATGCGCTGCGACCGTTAGTGATTGCGTTTGAGAAGGCGAGAATAGGCGGATGGAAGCTTCCTCGAGGGCTCGCTGTGGCGCTTGCCTTTGCTGTATTGATCGGTTTCCTCTGGATCTTCACGGTATCCTTGGTTCCTCCGCTGGGCCAAGAAATCGCAGAACTGAAGACGAAATTCCCCGAACAGCGAGAACGGTTCAGTAATGTATGGAGCTCGGCGCGTGACTTCTATGAGCAGCACCTTCCCGAAAGCGTAAGAGAGGCGTTCGACGTTTCCTTTGCTGAGATGCGTACCCGTCTCACCGATTTCAGTTCCAAGGTCTTGTCGGGCACATTCCGAGGGATCGGGTTTGTCGCGGAGCTCTTCCTGGTTCCCATTCTGGCCTTCTATTTCCTGGCCGACGCTGAAGCGTTGCGCCGCCAGATGCTTTTCTTCGTGCCAAGGCACCTTCGACCGGGCTTCGCTCGTTCCATGGAAGGCTTGAGCGATATCATGTACCGCTATGTCGTCGCTCAGTTGATTCTTTGCTTCGTGGCATTCGCGGTGGTGAGTACGGCGCTCTGGGCGCTCAAGATAAAATTCTGGCTGGCGCTGGGTTTGTTCGCCGGTATCACCCGCGCCGTCCCTGTAATCGGCCCGCTGCTCGGAGGGATTCCGGTGGTGGCGGCGGCATTGGCTCAGACCCAGTCAATCGGATTCGGCCTCTGGGTGACGGTCTTCTTTACCTTTCTGCATCTCTTCGAGAGCAAGTACCTCATGCCCGCCGTCCTAGGGCGCCAATTGGGGCTGCATCCTGTGCTCATCATTTTCGCCCTGCTCGTGGGGGCGGAATTCCTCGGGCTCATTGGTATGTTTATCGCGGTGCCTATCCTGGCCGCCATACAATTCCTCATCAGCGAATATCGCTCTCACACCTCAGCCGAGCCAGCCTGATAGATTTCTGTCAGCCGCTTCGCGCTGTTTGCCCAGTGATGAACTCGTTCTACATAGGCGCGTGCGCTCAGACCTAACTTTCGGCAGGACTCAGGTTCGGCCAAGAGCGATAATACGGCCTTGGCAAAAGCCCCTTTCTCCGGCTCTGCTATGACTATCTCTTTTCCTTGCTGAGCGGAAAGCGCCCGAGATACCAGAGGCGTTCCTACCACGGGTTTCCCCATGGCCATCGCCTCCAGCACTTTGTTCTGCACTCCCACGGCGGTAAGGATTGGGCAGGCAATCACCGAGGCCCTCCGCAGATAGGGTCGCAGGTCTTCAACATATCCTGTTACCTCAATATCTGGTCTTCTATCCAAGTTCAGCAAATATGAAGGTGGGTCCGCTCCCGCCAGGATCAGTCTTGTCTTCGGTCTCTGTGCTTTGATGAGGGGGAAGATATCCGTGGCGAAGTATCTGGCAGCCTCGGCGTTATTGTAGAAACTCATCCGCCCCGAAAACAGGATCGTGTCCTCCTGCGGAGTCGTGTCCGAGGGACGAAAGTAATCCAGGTCGACCCCATTGGGGACAACCTCCAGACAATCACCCGTATCTCCCATGAGCGCGGCTAGAGCCTGCCTCTCTGTCTCAGAGGTAACAATCACGCGGTCAAATAGCATTGCGCAAGCTGGTTCGGTGCGCCGCATCTTTACTGCTTCCCGACGATAGATCGCCCTGCGCAGGAGGCTCCCAGGACGTTCGGCATACTGAGAGAGAAGTGCGCTTATACAGTCAACGGCATCGAAAATCATCTTGGGTCTGGGGGACTCGCTTCTGAGTTGGGAGAGTAGAGGAGAGATGAATAGTGAGCGTATATGCTCGACATGAAGGACATCATAGTCACCTTCATATAGGTTCTGCCTTATTGCTTCCGAGAAACGCGGGCTTCGTCCGTGAGCCGCCCATAATGACTCTCCCTTCAGCAGAGCCAGACTACAATTCAGCCACGGGCGCCACGAAGGCAAACGAATTCCCGATGCGCTCACGCGCTCATGTTCGGAGAGAGTGTGCAGATCTTCCCATTCTCTCTCTGTCGAGACATGAGAGAGAACGTCAACTGTATGCCCTTCTTGGGCCAGACAACGAACGAAGTGATAGGGCCTAACTCTGACTGGAGATGGAACATATGGTGTTACGAAAAGAATCTTCATTTGATGGTCTCAACACCCCTTGATTAAGAGCTTCGCCTGCCGACAAGCAGTGAGGTAGGTCCTGAGCGCAGGGAGAGATTCTGACAATCGCGCAAACGCGCCTCCTCCATCCACTTGGCAACCTCGGACACAGAGTAGGACCGTCCAACTCCGGTAACGACCAGCATGTGAACCGCGAAAACGGCTGCTTCGGTTGGACGGGTCAAGGAATCGTCCAGAAAGAAATCGTGGATCGCCAATCGGCCCCCTGGGCTTAGTGAATCGGCGGCTTTGCGAATGATTTCGCGCACATTCTCTTCCCCATAGGAGTGGATAATATTTGACCCGATTATCAAGTCATAAGGGTAGCCGATGTCATCCACCAGGAAGTCACCGGGCATTATTGCTATGCGTGATTTCAAATCCCGATGAAGTGATACTATTTCTTCTGTGACTTTTAAGATATCAGGATGATCGAAGATAGTAATCTGGCACGAAGGATTTCGCTTGGCAACTGCCAATGCGTAGTGCCCCGGGCCTCCGCCGAGATCCAGGGCGTGTCGTACATTCGTCAAATCGAGTAGAGAAGCAACCTCTTCCGCCCGTTCCAGCCCGCAATCATACATCGCCCGGGCGAATGCCGCCGCCTCCGTAGGTCCCTCGTACTTGGCCGCTTCGCCGGTCTTTACCACGCGTGTCAATTCCTGCCAGGGATGCCAGCAGCGTGCGATATGGACCAGAAAAGCGCCTCGATATTCCGCGCTCTCACGCACCAGGAAGCGCTGGCCGGAGGCGGTATTGCTGTAAAGGCCTCCCCGTTTTCGCAGGAATCTCAAACCAACCAGCGCGTTCAGGAGAATCGCAGTAGCGCGGGGATTAGTGTTCAGGCGCAGGGCAATCTCCTTTGCAGACATACGCGCTTTTCCCAGTTGGCTGAAGACATCCAATTCAATCGCGGTTAGCAGGATGCGCGAATGGCGAAAGGAGTTTGCCACCTCTATTGCTCCTTTCAGCCAAGGCGTAATCTTATGCTCGTTGCTCGGATTCTTCATTCACAGCCCCAAGGAGACTTAGGTCGTTAATGCACCTCTTCCTTGCTCGTCGGCAGCAGATTAGGCTTCAGCCGGTCCCACGCCTGCTGTACGAGAATAACTTCTTCAGCCGACGGAGAAGACAGTGAATACGCCGCGCGGGCGTAGGCCCATGTGAGACAGGTCAAGTCATCAGCATTAAGCCGCGCTGCCGCCAGAAGAGTCCGGAGAGCTTCGAAGGGCGGTTGGTGGGCCTTCTTGAGCCAGCCTCGTTTGCCCGCACACTCCAATAGAAGATGAAAGGTAGCCATTATTACCTGAGCGGCGGACAATTGCTTCAGCGCCTCCGGGTCATCAAAGATATCTACTAAATGGTCCCTCTTTGTCTTATGTCCAGCCAGACTTCTCGACAACTCGGAGGGACGCGCAACTCCGTAGATAATGCGTTTAACCCAAGTCTTGAGTTTGTTCCAGAGCCGCGCTGCCCATACAACGAATCTCTCCCAGGTTCGAGTTCGTTTGATCCGACGGCATACCAGCCACGCAGCTGTAACGAGCAGGGCGAGGATAATGAACGTCAACAGCCAACCGCCGACGCCGGAGAGAAGCCATTGGATAATTGAGCCGCCCAAGCCTTCAGCGGATGAGTAACTTCGCAGTTCAAGGCGCGTTTGCGGAGGCTGGACGCGAAACCGCTGGAAGAAGTCAACGAGCGCGTTGAGAGGCAGAAGCGCGGAGAGGAAGCATATCAGCAGAATGAGTATGCCGATGACCGCGGCCCAACCAAACTCTGCAGAGCCGTCTCTCTTGCCGAGCCCCGGCAGGTTCATCCGACTCCTCTTTGCCAGAGAAAGCAGAGAGTTGAACCTGCCCAGAGCGAGGAGAGCCAACAGGGTGATGACGAAGATCACCGCCGCAAGAGCAGGGGTATCCCAATTCTCAGAGCGATCCATCGCTCCCAGCGTCGAGGGAATGGTGAAGGCGAATACAAAGAGAGAAAGCATGGCCAGGATAACGAGCGGGGGATAGACAGGCGGCGCGTATTCACTGCGAGATTTCACAGAACGCGCTACTTGAAAGGCTGCGTATAGACCACCTTCATGGGTTCGTTCTTTTCGACCGATGAGTTCTTTCAGCAGAAAATGAGAAAAGACCCAACAGAAACCGCTTGAAAGCGCCATGCTTGCGGAGATGACAAAGAGCGCAGTTCCTGAAGTTGCAACCGTCAGCCGGGTCCAGGTGATCACTGCCCCCAAAAGAGAGAACGCCAATGGTACAACCAATGCCGCCAATGCGAGNNTCACCGCCAGTGCTGCGAATATCGCCACACAGACAAACCCGATCGGTGCAACCAGAGCCGCTCCGGGAGAGATGGCGTCCAGCCGCCTTGCCAGATAGAGATGGAAAACGCCTACCGGAGTCATAATAATCGTCCAGCAGAGGACGAGTCCGGCTGCCCAAGTCCCTGGCTGTTGCGGCCTTCGCTGTACTCTATTGCTGTCAGGCAAATAGGCCACCAATATCCTCCTGGCTCGTGACCTTCCGCGATGGAATCCCGGCCGCGGCCAGACGGAGATGCGCTCTGGTCGCTGAAGGAGAGTCTCCAACCGCCAAGCCAAGCACCGGAAAACCCGCATGAGCGATACCCACGAGGGATTCCACAGCAGTGGTCTCGATGGAAGGAGTGATGACGATCAGCATCTCTCCCCAGGAAAGTTCAATGCGAACACCCTCCAACAAAGGCTTCAACGACCGGCCCTTGACAGGCTGAAGCCTGGCAAGAAGGGCCAGGATCTCCAAAGACTGTTCCGGTTTACGGCTTGGAGGAAGAAACGCCCTGCGCTGAGCGGCAAACTCGTCTGAGAACTCCGCCATGTTGTCAGGAAGTTTAGTCACGTCTGCATCTCTGAGAAACTCGTCTCTCTCTCGGACGTCGAGCCCGTTTGAAATGACTCCCACCCGCTGGCTGGCAGATAGCAAATGCACGGCCAGGGAGGCCGTCAGTGAGACTGCGATTTCACTTGTCTCTTCCGCCTGGGCAGGATTGGAAGGATAGTCAGGACGGTAGAGATTGAATACGATCATGGCCTGCAGAGTAGTGCAGACATCATAGAGTTTCGATTGAGGACGCCCGGAATGGGCAGTAGCCCTCCAGTGGACGCGGCGCAGTGGATCTCCCTGTCGATAGGGGCGAATCCCTGCCGGGCGTGTTGAATCCTCGAATGTCCGGCGCATTGTCTGAAGTTCTCCGGGAGCCCGCACCACAGGCAGTCGCACCCTCCCCAGGTCAACAATGCGCGGCAAAACCGTAATGCTTTCGGGCGCCAGCAGAGTTTGCCGCTTTTCAGCGAACCCGAAGCCATCTCCATAACGGAGTCTCAATGGGCCCAGCGGAAAATAACCGCGTCGTGTGCCCTTAACGCTGTAGGTGAATTCGCGTTCCTTGCGGGCACCAGGGGACAACATGATGCCACACTCCCCCTGCACGGGCAGAAAAGGAGCAGCCTCACTCACTTGCAGCCAACCCCAGGATCGCCGCTGCTGGCGCAGGCTTATCGAAACACTTGCCTCTTCTCCAAGCTGAATATGGGTCGTGGACAGAGCTCGCTTCGCCTCTATTGGGGGGCTCAACTGAGCAAGTATTCGAGAGGCTATGAGAATGAGCATGAAGACACATGACACCCAGGCAAGGACAATACTCTCGGCTAACCACGCCAGGACAAGCGCAAGCAAGGCCAGGAGAATCCAAAGAAGATTATTCACCGCTGTAGTCCATGGTTGTGAGTTGTTGGGTCAGCGCTAAGGGCAGCATTTGCGATTCCTGCCGTTCCTATTCACCGAATTCTCTCCCCACGGGCGCGGCGATTCCCTCCGCCACTTCCTGGAGAATGCCCTCTGCGCTCATGCCGCGGAGCCGACTTTCCGGTTTCACTATTACTCGATGGGCGAGGGCGGGGCCTGCAATCCACTTGATGTGATCCGGTAAAACGAATTGGAGGTCGTCCATCGCCGCGAGCGCCTGACCACAGCGAAAGAGCGCCAGTGAACCTCGCGGGCTTGCCCCCAGCGCCAGGTGAGGATGAGTGCGAGTCGCTGCCACGATCCGAACGACATAATCCCGTACCTTAGGATGAACAAAGATGTCCCGCACGTGCTGTTGAGCCCGGCTCAGCTCTTCTATGGAAACTGCCGTCTCAATCCCTTCTATCGGATGGCCTGACTGTAACCTGGCCAGCATCCGGTCCTCATCTTCAATGGTAGGATAACCGATGGTCAGTCTGAGCAGGAAGCGGTCGAGTTGCGCCTCCGGTAGGGGAAAAGTACCTTCATATTCAATCGGGTTCTGTGTGGCGAGGACCATGAACGGGCTTGGGAGCCGGTGGGTCACGCCGTCCACGCTGATCTGGCGTTCTGCCATACACTCCAACAAAGCGGACTGGGTGCGAGGAGTGGCGCGGTTGACCTCATCCGCCAGGAGCACGTTGGACATTGCAGGCCCGGGGACGAATTCGAAGGAACTGTTGAGCTGGTTGAAGACAGTCACTCCAGTGATATCTGAGGGAAGAAGGTCCGGTGTGCACTGCAGCCGCTTGAAAGTCCCGCCGATGGAAAGGGCGAGGCTGCGAGCCAGCATGGTTTTTGCCACACCCGGGACGTCCTCAATGAGAACGTGTCCCTCAGCAAGAAGTGCCACCAGGGCAAGGCGCACGGCTTGTCGCTTGCCCACAATGACCTGTTCGATGTTCTCGGTTAGCCGTTTTGCGATCTCAGCAATAGTATTCACACCAAGATTATATCATCTAAGCGGTTTTTCCACTCATGTGTGAGTCGGGCACGCATGAACGCCGAGAGGAGGGGCAGAGTGCGAAGAAGGAGACAGCGCCAAAGAGGGGATGGCTGAATACTTTTTTGAGCCACAGACCAGTGCGCGCTGCGCCCAGTCGATGTAGGCTGAACGGGCTCCTCGGGTGGTTTGAGCAGCACCAATCTGCTCAGACAGTGACATAGCCTTTGGGTGTCACAGGGCATCAAGCATTCTGCCTCGGGTGAAATGAGGACTCACAAGTTCGGATTGGAGTGGTGAGGCTGACAGGGACGGACACATCCATTTGCATGAAAACATACTGTTCCGTTAACTTTAAGAAAGTTGAGAAAATGAGCCAGATAACTTGACAAATAGCTAATGCCGGTTTATAGTTAACACATGAGAAAATACGTACGATCTTGCCCGACTTGTGAGGGAAAGCTCGAAGCCCGCGAGTTCTGGTGTCCTGAATGCGACATTGCCGTCAAAGGCAGGTTCGATCGTTGTGAATTCTGCGATCTGCCTGAAGAGCAGTTGACCTTCTTGAGGCTCTTCGTCTCTCGCCGGGGGAATTTGAGAGAGGTGGAGCGTGAATTGGGGTTGTCCTATCCGACTGTGCGGGCGAGACTGGATGATCTGTTGCGTGCACTGAAATATCCTGTCGATCTGCTTCCCGCGGTGGATCGTCAGGAGCGTCGCCGCGAGATATTGGGGAACCTGAAGGCGGGAGATATCTCTCCCGAGCAGGCAATTCGCTCCCTGAGGGGGGAGAAAGGAGAATGACATGGAATCGGAAGCATTAGAAGTGCTTCAGATGGTGAGAGATGGGAAACTGACTCCGGAGCAGGGAAGTGAGATGTTGCAGGCATTGGAGGCGCATTCAAAAAGCGTCTCTACACCGGGCGAGGGAAGGCCGCGCTTTGTCCGCGTTCGCGTGAACGTAAAGGACAAGGAGGATGACGTGAATGTGAATTTCAATTTGCCAATTGCATTGGCCGAGCTTGGTCTCAAGTTGGCCCAGGGTGCGAAGATCTCACGACGCGGAGAGACGATCGTCCTGGGCGAGTACCTGAAGGAGCTGAGTGGGGTTGACCTCTTCGGAGTCATGCAGATGGTGAAGGAAGGGGCCGAGGGAAAACTGGTTGATGTGGATGTTGGTGGCAATGATGAGGAGAAGGTGAAAGTCGAGGTGAGCGTAGATTAGGCGCCCCAGTCTCATGCTGATCTTGGGCATCCGTCATCCCGCTCTGCCGCTCGGGATGATTTGGCTGGCGATCCCGTCATTCTTGGTGTATGTCCTTGCTTGGATGGCAGGGATTGTCGGCCTGATCCTTCCGAAAGAGGGGGTGGTTCGATATCTGCCTGGAAAAACCTCCTTGACGATGAACTCGGCAAGGATGGCATTGTATCTGCCGAGGTCTGTCTGGATCGTGCTCTCTTCGGGCTCTTACGTACTTATGGACATACGGGTTGCCTCCGAGAATTTTAGACTATATGTACGCTTAATCTAAGAGGCGGTGAGCCGCGGCCGTTCTCGGTAGCGCATCATCGCAGCAACAGTGGAAAACCCCGGAGCTACCAAGAGGAAGATGGGGTCTTTATGGCAAAGCATGTGGGGACAGAGCTAGTAAGGAGAGATGCACATGATTTCCACCACCTCTTTGATCTGGGTTGCCGGGATTATGGGAGCCATTGCCCTGGCGATGACTGTGTTTGCGGTGAATCGCGAGGGAAGCATCGCGGTCGAGGGCTGGCTGCTCGGCGGGAAGATGTTGCTTCAGATCCTGCCATTGCTGCTATTCGCCTTTGCAATCGCAGGACTGGTGCAGGTGCTTGTGCCCAAAGAGGTCATTGCCATCTGGCTGGGTGACAAATCAGGCTGGCGGGGGATAGTTTTCGGTTGTCTCGTAGGGTCTGTTACTCCAGGCGGGCCTTTTGTCACTTTTCCCGTTGTGGCTTCGATTTACCGAGCGGGTGCGGATGTCGGCACCATTGTGGCCTTCATTACAGCCTGGTCACTGTGGGGCTTTCAACGGATGCCCATGGAGGTGGCCCTTGTAGGGCCCCGCCTGGCCTTTGCGCGCTTCATGTCCACTTTTCTCTTTGCCCCTGTCGCCGGCTTAGTGGCGAGAGCGCTATTCTCCGGGTTCGTGCGGAAGGGGTAGAAGGGCTAGGTGGGATCAAAGCCTCATTTACCGATATGGCGCAGAAACTCTTCTTCGCTCAGTACACGGACGCCGAGTTCGGTCGCTTTGGCATATTTGGAGCCGGGGGAGGCGCCGACGATTACGAAATCGGTCTTCTTGCTCACACTGCTGGAGGCCTTTCCGCCTTGATCTTTCACTAATGCCTGGGCCTCCTGCCTGCTCATTGAGGAAAGTTCGCCGGTAAAGACCACGCTCTTGCCGGTGAAGAAGCCTTGCTTGACGCGCTTCTTCTTCTCCTCGAGCCGGACTTCCGCCCGCCTCAGTTTCTCAAGCAGTGTATGAGTCTGTTTCTGGCGGAAGAAGGCGGCCACGCTTTGCGCTATCTTTGGGCCCACTTCCGCAATCTCGTTCAATTCGTCTTCAGTTGCCCTACCAAGGGCTTCCACACTGCCGAAATGCTCTGCCAGCACCTCCGCCATATGTGTCCCCACGTGGCGGATACCCAGCGCGTTGATGACTCGTGACAAGGGGCGGGATTTGCTTTCCTCCAGCGCGGAGATGACATTGGAAGCGGATTTCTCCGCCATGCGTTCCAGCCCCGCCAGGGTTTCCTTATCCAGATAATAAAGGTCACCCACGTCCTTCACCAGGTCCGCTTCGACCAGTTGATCCACCAGGGACTCGCCAAGGCCTTCGATATCCATGGCACCGCGCGAGCCGAAGTGAAAAAGGTGTTCTTTCAATTGTGCCGGACAAGCCACTCCTGTACAGCGCGCCACTGCTTCTCCTTCAGGGCGCACCACATCGGCGCCACATACCGCGCACTTCTTGGGCATGACGAATCTGCGCTCTTTGCCCCCGCGTTTCTCCTTCAGGACCCTAACGACCTCAGGGATCACTTCTCCAGCTTTTTGGATTACTACGGTATCGCCGATTCGCACATCCTTGCGGCGAATCTCGTCTTCATTGTGGAGTGTGGCGCGGCTCACCACACTGCCGCTTATCGGCGTCGGCTCCAACAGGGCAGTCGGAGTAAGCGCCCCTGTGCGGCCCACGGAAACGAAGATGTCTTTGACTCTTGTGGTTTTCTGTTCAGGTGGATACTTGTAGGCGATGGCCCAGCGCGGGCTGCGGGAAACCTGACCCAAATCCGCCTGCAGTGCCACAGAATTGACCTTCACCACGACCCCGTCAATCTCATAGGTAAGATCATGGCGGCGGGTCTCCCATTCTGCACAATAGGCAGTAACCTCCTGGATGCCGCGGCATTGCTTGGAGGTGGAATTGATGCGGAACCCGGCCTTTTGAAGATACTCCAATTCCTCCCAATGACAGGAAAAAGTGCGGCCTTCGCATACTCCCACGGCGTACATGAAGCTGTTCAAGCGGCGCTTGGCGGTGATGCGGGAATCGAGTTGGCGCACAGAACCGGCGGCTGCATTGCGGGGATTGGCAAAGAGCGGCTCCTCATTTTTCTCCCGCTCCGCGTTAATGCGCTTAAACTCTTCCTTGTCGAGATAGACCTCACCTCTAGCCTCGAGGAGGGGAGGGGGTTGCGCATCCTGCAGCCGGAGGGGAATGGTGCGTATTGTGCGAAGATTCTGAGTAATGTCCTCACCCGCCAAACCGTCCCCGCGCGTGGCCCCGGCCGAAAAGCGTCCGTTCTCATAGACGAAGGACACCGCCAGACCATCTATCTTGAGTTCACATACATACTCGATACTCTCTCCGGCGGAAATGCCCAGCATTCGCTTTATCCGCGCGTCGAAGGCCTCAAGTTCCTCGCGGGTGAAAGCATTGCCCAGGCTGAGCATGGGGGTGTGATGTGTGATGGTGCCGAATTCTTCAAGCGGGGGGGCGCCTACGCGCTGTGTGGGAGAATCGGGTGTGGCGAGTTCGGGGTACTCCTCTTCCAACTGAAGGAGTCTGCGAAAGAGGCCGTCATATTCGGCGTCTTCTATCTCCGGCTGATCCAGCACATAATAGAGGTAGTTGTGCCGTTCAATGAGGCGGCGCAGTTCCTCCGCCTCTTTCTTGATTTTGAGCGGTGCAACTCCCTTGTGCTCAGGATGAACTTTCTTCATTTCACCCTCTTGTGACCGGAGCTCGTCACTTTGCCGGGCTTTGCTTGGATGGTGTCTCGGGTAGGCTGGCGTCAATTTCTACTTCGCCGGAGGCCTCCAAAGTGCTCCTCTTCAAATCCAGATTGATGGTGAAGGCGTGAATGTCATAAGTTCTCGTTGTCGGCTGGGCCGCGGGTTGGCCGTTTGCCGGCGGCTTTGGGGGGATTGTTTCCACGGCATGTGCATGGGCTTTACGCGCCTTCTTGTCCGGCCCCGCGGAGCGGGCCCCGTGTATAGTGACCTTCCCCTCCGCTATTTCATAAACAAGGGAATCGCCTTCGCCATCCACCTCCATGAGCGACCCGTCCTCCCGCTTCTGCTTGGCCCTGAAACGAACATGACCGGTTGCCTGGAGGCGCTGGATCCTTCTGCTCTCGGCATCGAAAAAGCAGGTCACAGTGTCCGCATGGAGAGTGAGGTCCTTGGTGGTGAGAGTTGCGCCTTCACTTGCCGTCATCTTCTCGCCGATAGTCAACGTAATGCGAGGTGCCTGAATCTTATAATCCTGCATTGTGTATTGCGCGCCACAGGCGCCTGTAGCACCCGCCAGACAGACCAGCCCTGCGATGATTACCTTGAGGAGGCGCTCAGTGGCTGAAAGAATGGTGCCGCCCCTCATCTCTCTTCTCCGCTATTGGTGAGTTCTACCGATCCCAGTGCGACATCTGTCCTCAAGAGACTACCCTGCAAATGCTCTTCCCGGTGACTCAGCCGCACATCTCCCCGGGCCTCTATTGTCCGCTTTTCCAAGTTGAAAGTCACCTGGTTTGCGTGAATGTTTACACCCTCATCAGGCCACTCAGCCTTGACGTCTCCTCGCAGCATCACTTCCTGACCGTCCGGCCGATAGGCGGCCTCGCCGGCCTCTGCGGTAACTGCGGGTTTGTCGGCTTCGAGTAGAGTGCACTTTACCTTGTACATCCTTCCCTCACCGCTGAGGAAGTCCCCTTCAATGGAATCCGCCTGGGCCTCCCAGAGCCGCCGGCCGTCGGAATCCGCCAGATGAATCCTGCCGCCGCGTACTTCCACCCTTGCCTCTCTCACCTGCGGCTTCGTTTCCGTGCGCGGAGACTCTTCTCTCGGCGTTCCACAGCCCAAAAGCAAGAAGAAGGAAAATGCTGCGAGGGGTTTTGCACGCCAATTGGCTTTCATATTCATGCTCTTCTGGCGATACATGGGCTGCTTGTAAGGCATCTTCAGTCGGGATTCAAGGCGAAGACGATGAATCCTCGCTTCGCATCCTCCAGAACCGAGTTCAGTTCGCCTTGAGAGATGAGACCTTGGAGCGACTTCTGCAGTGGGTCTTGGCTTGCGGTGAGAGAACGGCGCACATCGGGTGAAAGGAGAAGATGGGTCACCCCCAAGCGTCTGAATGCTGCAGCGAGGCTCTCTGGAGTGGCGACTTCTTTTGATTGAATGAGATTGTGATGGCCGATGCCCCAGAGGTATTCGCGGTCGAGATAAAACCCGCGAGTGTCGTGCAAGAGCATTATCTTTGCGTCTTTGGGCAATTGGGAATTGACCTGGTCGTATATAGGATAGATGTTGAGTGTGCGTGAAAGAAATTCCTTATCCGTTTCCAGGTTGAAAACCGGTAATGCCTGTGGTCCGATAAGAATTACGCATACGGCCATCCCAAGAGCGAGTTCCACGCCTACTGCGATACCCGTTACCGTCCCGATTCTTCGCGCCCATCTCTGTATCCCTATGATGGTACCGGCGGCAGCCAAAGACAACACCGGCAGGATCGGCAGAAGGTAGCGATTCGTCTGAGCCGAGAGCAAGAACCAGAGAATAGCGGCGACTCCGCAGAAGGCGAGCAAGAAGCGTGTCAACGGATCCCGCCATGCTCGTATGAGCATCGCAGGCAGGAGCGCCAGGAACAGCGGGCCGATGACAGCGATGAGGATATTGAAGGTCTTCAGTGATTCCGGTTGGTCATAGAAGCGGAATCCGTACATGGTCAAAGTCCAGGGCAAAGCGAAAAGCCAGGCGATTCCATGGCCCATGCCGAATTTCGCCTGTGCTGCGGCGTATTGTCCAGCCAGGGCCTCTGACCAGTAGCGTCCGCCGAAGATGTCGTAGAAGAAGGGATAGACCGGGTTACCGGTCCATAGATAGGACTTGACGTACCAGGGGGCGGCTACCAAGAGAGCGGGGACCAGCCAAAGCGCCAGGGCGATGGGACGGGCGATGCCTGTTTGCGGGTTGGAAGGCGTTTCATCCGCTTTCTCTGAGGGGCGCTTGGATGCCGGCTTCGTCTTCTGTTTCACGGACAGGTCATCCGCGGACTGTTCAATCTTCCGCCACAGAATGGCTAACACCATGAAGACCACCAGGAAACCGGCGAGCATCTTTGTGGCAAGGGCGAGGCCGGCAAATATGCCGGATAAGATGATCCAACGCGAAGCAGGGCCCTCCTCCTTCTTCCACCACGCCCAAATAGACAGAAGACAGAAGAGCGCGAAGGCAAGTTCATTGTAGGCGACTGTGGCTTCCCAAAAGACGAGGGGAATGGAAATGAAAATCGCCATCCCCAGCAGGCCCGCTCCTTTTCCGATGGATTTGTTGCCCCAGCAATACACGGCCAGGGCGATAAGCACACCGCAGGAGAAATTGAGGAGCTTCGCCAGCGCCTGACCCTGGAGCGCGAGCCCAAGAAGGTACAACATCTCCATGGCGAAGGGGAAATTGGAATGGGACATCCACGGGAGTACAAGAATACGGTGATGCTGAAGGTATATCTTGGGCACGGCCAAATGATAGGCGAGACCGTCCCAGCCGGTACCTGCGGAGGGCGCCAAGACACCCACCAAGAGTAGAATCGTCATCCCAACTGACCAGAGTCCAAGGGCAACAGAGGCATATGGGAAGACTGTCCTGAGAGACCTCTGGAATCCCGTGCTAACACCTTCCAACAGTCGAAACATGTCTTTCCAGCTTAACAGGGCCAGGAGAAGCAAGAGTGCCCCGAGGCTCCAAACATAAAGCGCTGCGCAAAGACCTAACAAGAGGATGAGGTAGGACACCACGCCCAGGCCAAGCGAACTTGCAAAGACGAACTCTTCCGCCAAAGAAGGAGGCTTTGAGCGGGGCGAGTCGGCAGGCTGAAAAAGCCGCATCCAACGCAAAATCCTGCTTCCCGTACTGAAGCAGATGAGAAGGATAATCACGCAGAGGAGTATCGCGAGCAAATCGTCACCTTCCCTGGTCGAGGATGCTCAGGAGCCATTTCGTCTGGAGCGCGTGGTACCAGGCCAGTGCAAATATAACCCAGCCGGCCAATACGACTCCCCCTACGGTTTTTCGCCAGTCCGCGCTTTCTCGGGCTCGCTGAGTGGATCTAGGTTTGCTTCTATTCTTGTCTTTCTTCCGCATTCGACTATTACCTCTACTCGGCCCAGGGTGCGTCCCAAGTGTCCGCTGTGAAGGATAGGCGCACCCTCTTCTCGTTCATATACTGCTGTGTGGCTGTGCCCTCCCAAGACTAAGTCAACGCCTTCTATCTTGGCGAGGCTGCGGTCTTCTTCCAACCCGCAGTGAGACAGAATGACTACTATATCGGCATCGTTTCGCAGTTTCTTCGTCAGTCCGGCGCCGGTCTTCTCTGGAGGATCGAAGACATAATGTGTCACCCGGCTCCACCACGACTCAGGCGTGGTCATCTGAGGTGCCAGGCCGATAACCGCCACTCGAACGCCATTGGGCAGACGCCGTAGTATATGGCTTCTTATCTGTGGAGGTGCAGGCCGGCGCTTTACCAACAAGTTCGCCGCAAGAATGGGAAACTGGGCCCCGGCGAGTTTGCGCTCCAGTAATCCGCGAAAAGGGTGGGATTCGCGATTCCCCATCGCCATGGCGTCATAGCCCAAGCGGCTCATACGTGTCAGAATCGGATCTTTCGGCCGCCGCGCGTCGAGGTTACCGGCCTCCACCGCATCCCCGGCATCGAGCAGGAGTGTATTCTCATCCTCTTGGCGAAGGGCCTTGATTCGGGCCGCAGCCTCCTCAGTGAGTCGTCCATGAAAGTCGCCTGTGAGTAGAAAGATAGACTTCTTCACGCGGGCACCTTAGCAGAGGCAACTGGGGCTGTCAACGCGTTATTCGAACAGGCCGGACACAGACTCGCCCGTATGGATTCTCTTGATAGCCTCGCCGAAAAGCCCGGCGACGGAGAGTGTGCGTATCTTGCTCCCTTCTTTTGTCGGTTGACGAGGGACGGTGTCAGTGACGATCACCTGCTTGAGCGGATCCAATGCTTCGATTCTCTCCAAAGCATCATTGGCGAATACGCCGTGTGTGGCGGCGGCTCTGACTTCTCGCACCTCCATATCGTGAACAGTCTTTACTGCCTCAAGAAGCGAGGTGCCTCTGCATATTTCATCATCGAAGATAATAACGGTTTTGCCGCTGACATCGCCGACCACAGCGCGCGCATGTACCTCCTCATCACTCACTCGGCGCTTGTCTATGAAGGCGAGGGGTAGATTCAGGCGGATGGCATAGGCACCGGCGCGTCGAGCGCTGCCGGCATCGGTGGCCAGTGCCACCGTATCCTCCAACCCCAGCTCGCGAAAGTAGTCACAGAAAATACGAATAGGGTTTAGTTGATCTATGGGAATGCGAAAGAACCCCATAACCTGGTCTGAGTGCAGTGACATTGTAAGCGCGCGGTCGGCGCCGGCTGACTGCAAGAGGTCGGCGACCAGCCGCCCGGCAATGGAGATGCGCGGCATGTCCTTCTTGTCGGAGCGAGCGTAGGAGAAGTAGGGAATGACAGCGGTTATGCGGCGTGCTGAGGCATGGCGGAGGCTGTCCAACATCAGCAGTAATTCAATCAGATTCTCGCTCACCGGACTGCAAAGCGGCTGAACTACAAAGACATCCCGTTCCCGCACATTCTCTTCAATCTGGATGAATATGTTCTCATTGGAGAAGCGGGAGATGGTTACTTGTCCGAGGGGGAGGTCCAGGTAGTCACAGATTGCCCGTGCTAAATGAGGGTTACCATTTCCGCTGAATACTTTGATGCTATCTTTCATAGAGAGTGTCACACCTGAAGGGCTCTGCGTGGATATTCGCCGCAAGCAGGCTGTATTCCTGCAGGACAGCTAATCCATTGACTGGAACCGTTCTTAAGCCAATGACACGTGCTTGATACTTATGCTGCACGGGGCCGCGAATGACGCGGCGACAATGTTCAGCGCAAGTCCGCAGGTGACAGCGGCTGATTGTAGTAAATGCGGCGTTTCACGACGATTTGCCCGGTGGTCGTATCTACAACCGTAATTCCCTTTATAAGACGATTCTGGATATCTGATCGCCCCAGGGCAGACATGGAGGCCGCCGTCGTGAGGGTTGTCATGAAACCTGCGGCATCGTATTTGCCGACAAGGGAGCCTTGCGGCTCAATCGCCGGTGAAATCACCTGGCCCATGCCATTCTTTACTTCGCCTGTAGCGGTGTTTATTACCAGGTCCGGAGCCACCGCGAAATAGCTACCTGTCGTATCTGCAGCCTGGACGCTTACGGCGGCCGGCTCTTGGCCTATGGATGCGATCGTCGCTGCCGCAAGAAGCAAGACAGACACCACTGCAATGGCGAAACTTACCGCCTTCTTAGGGTTCTTGTTCATCTCCGCCTCCTTCAAAAATAGCGAACTCATAGGATTATACCATGGAGCAACGCGCAACTCGAATCTAGACGACGAGTGTCTGCGACAGGCTCTGTTTTCAGCCTGATTGTGGCGTTCATCTGAAGTGGTCAGGTAGGCACTGTTGGGGTGTCAGCCAAGTTTCTTCATGACAGATGCTACCTTGTAGTCCATGGTGAGATCTTTATCTCTGCGATCATCGATCTTGATGACACTTTGCACTCGAGGATAGCCCATGGCAAAACACATTTCGTGCATCTTCCGCGCTATCTGCAAGAGCGTATCTAGATCGCCCTCCATGGTTGTGCCCATCGGATTGAGTTGAAAGCGTATGTTGTGATCTCGCGCTATCTTCAATGCATTCGCCACCACCTCCCCCAGACTGGCATCCGCCTTTCCACTGGGTATCAGGCTAATCTCCAGCATCGCCGCCATCGCACTTACCTCCCGTGGATGCAGTTTTCAGCAGGCACACCTTTCTACGAGGATCCTTGGCCGCTTGCTATGGAGCCGCGGCCATCCGTTCCCCAACATTCTTCCAGTTTACGAGGTTCTCCATGAAGGCCTTTGTCCACTCCGGGCGGCGATTCTGATACTTCAAGTAGTATGCATGTTCCCACACATCCAGGACCAGGAGCGGCTGGACTCCCCATTGCGTCAGGTTCTCATGTTTCTCCGCCTGGAGCACCACCAGTGCTTCATCCATGCTGCGATAGGCAAGTACCCCCCAACCTGAACCTTCAACGCCATTGGCCGCGGCCAGGAACATGGCCTTGAAGGCATCGTAACTCCCGAAGGCGCCGTCAATCGCCAGCGCCAGTTCTCCCTCCGGCACACCACCACCTCCCGGTGTCATATTTGCCCAGAAGATGGAGTGCAAGATGTGTCCGGAGCCGTGAAAAGAAAGTTCCTTGCAGACCGGCTTGATGGCCGCGTAATCACCTGCCTTGATCATAGAGGCCAACTTATCCTCTGCGGCGTTCAGGCCTTTGACATAGGCGGCGTGGTGCACATCATGGTGCAAACGCACAGTCTGCTCATCATAGTGAGGCTCCAATGCAGCATAATCATAGGGAAGCGGAGGCAATTCGTGAGGCATCTTTCGCGTCTCCTTTTCTCTGTTTTGGGATATGCATTTATCTCCCAGAGCCAATATTGCCAGCCCCAGGCCGCATGAACACATGAACTCGCGTCGGTTCATTTGCCCACTATTCTTCATCGAGAGAAGAATTCCGGCGAAAAGAACAATGCCCTTCCCCGAAAGCCGGCAGTTTGTTGGGTTCTGCCGACAATCTGTCAAGGTCTTATCGAGGGAACTGCCATGCAAGGGTCTGCGCCGCGGCCCAGCCAGCAGGTAAAGAGCGCAGACGAGACGAATCCTCTGATCGGAGCCGCAGCATGCATGACGAGCTACGCATCGGAATCTGCAGCGAACGCGACATTGTCCTGCTGGCGCGTCAGTTCTCATCAGGTGATCGTGGTGTCCACGCCTTCCGCTACACGAGACAGCAGGACGGGCGCAGCACTTATCTCATCGCTTGGCTGGGAGAGGTCCCTGTGGGACATCTGGATCTCAGGTGGCAAGGGGCGGAGGAGTCTCTGATAGCACAACAGCACCTCGCCGAACATGCTGAATTGAACGGTATCGTCGTTCTCTCCGAATACCGATCCCAGGGCATTGGGAGGCGACTGATCGCTGCCGCCGAGCAGATGGCCCGCGAGCGCGGGTTCCGGGAAGCCTGCCTTGGGGTGAACATCGAAAACGCGCGAGCGCGCTCCCTCTACGAGCGGTTGGGGTACAGAGACTGGGGCCACGGCGTCGTGGAGGCAACATGGCTTCTGCCTGACGAGCACGGGACGCGCCATACCGAGCAGGTCATCTATCTGCGAAAAGAGCTAGACAACTGGTAACCGACCGCGGCGCTCAGTTGTGGCAGCATCTCAAGGACAGGTTCCGCGGAATTCCAGCCCGTGATAGGCGTCCTGAATCAGCCGTTCGCACTCGTAGAAGGCCGAGGAATCGTAATAGCATCTGACGTTGTCCATTGATGCTCGCCTTATTAGCCGGGGGCGACCTCCGTCATTTCGTAACGTTGGGCCTCGAAGTCGGTCATCGTGACCTCGTAGACGCCGCTGCCAACCACGCGCCTGAGCCGCCCGTTGTCAAGGACTGCACAGGCAGATTCTCCGATGCCCAACCCGCGACGCGTCTTCGTCCTGCTCATGCCGTCAAGAAGGGTTGGCAGTGTACCTGGCCCCTCTGTGAAGTGAACCTCCACGATCAGGTCACTGACGAGCCCCAGTCCCTCCACAACCTCAAGGGCCTGGTTGGGCGTGTTCGGAGTGGCACGCAATAGACAGACGTCTGGGGCGAGCAACGCACCAGCGGACAGGCCGGCGAACGGAACGCCGTCGGAGCAGCGCTGGCGGATCACGCTTCTGATCGGCTCCGAAGCATAGAGTTGGTGATACCTGGATGTCTGACCCCCGGCGATGAATATCCCGCTCGCCGCGCGCAAATCACTTGTCGCCGCGGGAAGATCTAAGAAGCCGTCGTGGCGCGGCACGATCAAATGGTATTTCGTGGCGCCTCGCTTTTCCCATGGCTGGAGATACCGAGGCAGATACCGCTCCCATCCTTGCCCCCCAATCATGAGCAAGGCAGTGGTGGCGTCGCGACCACCGGCTGCGGCAACGAACTCGTCGGCGACCGTGTCGAGTATGTCGTCTTGGGTGCCGCCGATCAGGAAGAGAAGTGTTGAAGCCATCGCTTTCCCATGATTGGCAATCTCTTGCCGGTCGCGCTTGGTTTCAGATGCGTCGTAGACTCATTGAGTAGTATAGGGGTTCAAGCCTCATTCATCTACCTCAAGCTGGGAGCAGGCTTACTGAATGTTAGATGCCTGCTTTATTACCAATCAATCGCATTATTTTTAGGCGATCGTGGCTATGGCTGCCACAAGGATCCCCGACATTCATGAATCCATCCGGGAATGAGGCAAACATTCATATTCTTCCCAAGCGTCGGAATGTCCGTATTTCATCTCAAGTCTTATAGAAACTATGGAAAACGGGCTTGGAGAAGCACCTTAACTGAGATGGAAATATGTTTGCATTTCTAAACACTCTCGCCAAGGGCGGGGTTGTGATGATCCCCCTTGGCATTTGCTCATTGGCCGCGCTTACGGTTTTGATTGAGCGGATCGTCATCTTGCGCCGCTCCTCGGCTGAAAGTGGGACACTTATGGCGAGCATTCGAGCGTGTGTGGCGAAAGGGGATCTCCCCGGCGCGCTGGAGAAGGCGCAGGCCTCTTCAGGGCCCGTGGCTTCCGTTTTGGCGCATGGCCTAAGGGCAACGCTCATGGGCCTCAATCCACAGCAAGCGATGGATGAAGAGGGGCTTGCACAACTGCCCATCCTCCAGCGCCGCCTGGTGGTGTTGGACACGGTAGTTGCAATTGCCCCACTGCTGGGCCTGTTAGGCACTGTCATAGGGATGATTGCCTCCTTTCATATCCTGGCAATTGCCGGCACGGAGAATCCCGGCGGGATCACCGCGGGGATAGCGGAGGCGCTCATCACCACCGCCACCGGTCTCATCATCGCAATATTCGCTCTTGTTGGATTCAACTGGTGCCAGGAAAAGGTGAGGAGTATTGGCACGGACATGGAGAGACGCGCGGTTCAACTGGCAAGCTGGCTGGTGCAGATCGAGAAAAAGGATCAGGCAGAGATAGAGAAAGAGAATGAGGCTAAGGTCGCTTCTTACCAGGCCCTATAGAGCCAGGATCGAGCTCGTGCCCATGATAGACACCATGGTATTCCTGCTGGTGTTCTTCATGATTGCTTCGCTCGCCATGTCAACACAGAAGGGTTTGCCGGTAGCCTTGCCCGGAGCGGAATCGGCCCCCAAGGCCACTTGGGCGGACAGGTCAATAGTGATCACAGAAACCGAGCAGGGTGAGATATATCTTAACAAAACACCCCTTGCGCGGGACGAATTATCGAGCCATCTATATGCCCGATTGAAGGAGAAACCGAAACTGGTGGTTGTGATAAACGCAGATGAGAGTATTCGTCATCGCGAAGTGGTTTGGTTGATGGATGTGGCAAGGAAGGCAGGGGCCGTGCACATGGCTATTGCGACCGACGGCGACCAAGGCATAGGAGAGGTCATCGAACCGTAGAGAACGCAGACATGCACAAAGGAAGGCCTACGATAGTCATACAGAGCCAAGGCACTCCTGCAGCCGCCCGGTCGGGAGACGGGCAGATTCTCCGCGGGGCATTCGCGGGGGCCGTTGCCATCCATCTCGCCATGATTTCCGCCTTCGGCCTGATTCCATCGTGGCAGGCGAACGGCCTGGATATTCACAAGATCAACCTGTTCAGGAGTGCTGGGGCCTCCTTCGCACAGCCGGTTCAAATGATCAGCCTGGACGCATTGGGCGGCGATTCGGCGACGGAATTGCTCCGCGACACGCCTGCTCGGCCGGACACGGCGGAGGTCACCGTTCGTAAACCTGAACCGACCAGACACAGTCCCGTTGTGCCTACCCCAAGCGAGGTAACCACATCGGAAAACACAGTCCTCTCCACACATCGGCCGGGAGAATTGGACCAACCGGACGAACCGCCCTTGCCTGGAGGCATGGGCAGCGGGCCGCAACTTCCGTCTACTGGGACAACGCAAGCATCGGGACCTGATGTGTCTGTTGGCGCGGGTGGCGATACTGAGTTGGGCGAGTTGCCCGGCAGTGGCACTGGCAGCGGTTCAGGCACAGGTTCGGGTACGGTGACGGACTCGGGCGAAGACGGACAGGGTGGGGGCGAGAGTTTCGTTTCCCGGCTGGCAGACCGTTCTATCCCGGAGGTGACCTATCGAGGCGGGCTCAACTATCCTCCTTCGGCCGCCGATGAGGGAGTGGAAGGAGAGGTAGTGTTGGAGGTGTTGGTAGATGAGAAGGGACAAGTGGCGGACACAAAAATCATCTCCTCCGCAGGTGATAAGAGATTGGATGCCGCCGCAACTGAATGGGTTAGAAGATGGTGCTACTTGCCCGCGGTGCAAGACGGCACGCCTCGCAAAGTATGGACCAAGGCAAAAGTATCTTTTCGTTTGGAATGAATAAGATGTTTCAGGACTCATATATTTCCTTTTTCTCGGGTCACCAAATTAAGGAGGACAATACATGAAGAGGGCCACCGGACTAATCTTTCTCCTCTGTTGCCTGACGGGAATAGTCGTGTTGAGCTTGGCAGGGCCGGCGAACGCCGCCTTGACAGGCATCATCTCAGGAACTGTCGAGGATGCGGCGACTGGAAAGGCGCTTTCCGGAGCGAACGTAATCCTGTCTCCCATCGGATATTCGACAGTCACCGATGAGGCAGGCGAGTTGCTGTTCACCGCGGTTCCGCCGGGGAACTACACACTGACCGCCAACCTGGTTGGATATGCTGAGGTCCGTATGACCGATGTAGCGGTTACGCAGGACCATACCACACAGATTGAGATAACTCTCGATCCGGCAGTGGTGGAGGCTGTAGGAGCGGAAGCAGTGGTAGTTGCGGCGAGGGTGCATATACGCCCTGAACAGACAGGCTCGACCTATGTACAGACCGCAGAAGATGAGCGCACTACTCTTTCCCAGCCCAACGACCGCTATCAGTTTCCCGGTCTGGTGTTCACCCAACCCGGCGTGGTGCCTGATTCCACCTTCTTCCCGCACATTCGCGGTGCACGGGAAAATCAGGTGGGCTACATGATTGAAGGCATTCCCATTGTGGAGCCTAACAACAATGTCTTCGCCACAAACCTGGTTACAGTCGGCCTGAACAGGATGGAACTCTTTACAGGCGGCTGGGATGCCCAGTATGGAAGCCAGGTGGGGGGAGTCATCAATGAAGTGGTCAAGCGCGGTGACCAGGTGCGCGGCGGATCGTTCGAAGTGGCCGCGGGTACCCCGACGAATCTGCATCAATTCGTACTGGAAGCGGGTGATGTCGGTAAGGAGCCGGGGAGCAGCTGGTATTTCGCCGCCAATGCATGGGGCAGCCAATTCCCGGGAGATAACTTCATCAGCAAGACCCCACTCTGCCTTGACAGCATCTTCAAGGGTGTGATGCCGCTGAATGACGAAGATTCATTGACTCTTCTCGCGCATCACGGCTATGCCGCCTACCATTTTCATTTTCTGCATACCCGAGAGTTCAATGCCGCGACCGGACTCTTCGAGGACGCGCCGGAGAAGATCGATAATTCGACACAAGCCTACAACTTGGACGCACTTACCTATACTCACTCTCTCGGCGAAAAATCGTATTGGACGGCACGCCTTTATCGGCACAACAATTTCATCAGCGTTCACGCCGGCTCCGACATATTCGTGATCTTCCAGCGGCGACAGCAGAGGATGTTCGGAGCGCAACTGGATTATGTAAGCCAGGAATCACCCGACCATCTCTTCTATGCCGGCATCTGGAAGATTGATTCCAAGAACCGCTGGCGAACCGCCATGGACTTCCCTCCTTCATTCGGTCCCTTTGATCAGGAGGCCAACAACGATACCCGTAATCTGCAGATCTATGTGCAGGATACGCGGCGCATTGCCCCACGCCTCAATGTGGGATTGGGATTGCGCTATGAAGAGATGAAATTCAAGCGGCCCGAATTCGGAGACCTCAACCTTTCCGAGGTCAGCCCGAGGGTAGGACTAACTTATGAACTCGTGCCTGGCCGACTCCTGGTGCGTGCTTCGGCCGGGAAATATGTCCAATTCCCGCCCGCCAGCAGAACCGGCGTTCTATTCCGTGAGGGTGATCCTTCAGACCCGTTCTCTCCTCCCTCCTGGTATATGTTCCAAGAGGGTCGCTCTCAACTCAAGCCGCAGAAAGACACCAACAGAGAGTTGGGTCTGGAATATAAGCTCGACGGTAATACCTTGATTTCTGCGTCGGCCTTTGTTCGAAAATCAGAAGATATGCTCCAGCTTTGGGCCGGGCCCAATGATGATCCGGATGATTATGATCCAGGTGTCTTCTGGGACAGCCCGTTCAGATTCGCCTCTAATGGCAGGGGTAAATATCGGGGCCTGGAATTGAAAATTGACCGGAAGTTGGCGAATAACCTCCGCGCCTGGATCTCCTACACCAAGCTCAATGCCAAGGCCACAACTTCCGCGGAGAATGTGTTCCCGCTAGGTCTCTCCACCACCGGAGATGCGGAGGATATGTACCCCGTTGACTGGGATCAGGAAGAGACGCTGGTCTGCGCGGCAAGTTGGAAGAAAGGCCGGCTGGAGGTTTCTCCCTGGTTGATGTGGGGAAGCGGCTTCCCCTTCAATCTCCAAAGCGGATTGGATATTGATCCGACGGGAGGCTTCGACCACATCAACGACGGCGGCGGGAACCCGATTCCCATTCTTCTGAACGGCCAACCGCAACAGGCAACTGATCCGAATACCTATCGGCTGGGAGACAACTTCCTGCTGAGTCTGAACCTGACTTACCACAAGGACAAGGATTCGGAATGGTTCCTGGACATCTACAATATCCTTGACCGGCGTGATGTGACCAACATGGTATGGTATCACCCCGATACCGGCGCCGTTCTGGGCTTGAGACCGGCAAACGCGACCTATCCCTTTGGCTATATCGAATACGTGTCGTTCTCAAGCACTCTGCCGCGGTCAATTGCTTTCGGATTACGCCAGAGATTCTAGACGCACATAAGCGTTTGCCTGAAAGGCGCTTCTTTCCGTGCGGAGGCGGGTCATCTGACCCGCCTCCTGCTATTAGTGGCCGCCGCGAATCTGGCTCTACCGCTTTCATCTGTATTCACGCTGTGGTAATCTCAACCGCAAATCTGCGCATTGTACTTGAGAGAAGGTAAACCTAATCCCCGTATGGAAATCAACTTTACGCTAGCTTATTGGCAACGCAGTATGCATTATCATCGTAGGAGTAAGTATGAAGGTCCTCAAAGAAGGTGCCCCGCAGGAAACTCTCCAAGTGGCGGTTTCAACTAACGCTTCACGATGGCATCGATTCACTCTGCTTTGGCTGGTATTCTGCGGCGGAGTAGCGGTGATGGGCATGGAGATGACCGCTTCCCAGCTGATCGCCCCCTATTTCGGCAGCACCATATCGGTCTGGACCAGCCTCATCGGTCTGGTTCTGGTGTTCCTGACGACAGGTTACTACTTGGGGGGCGCGCTGGCGGACCGGCGCCCTTCCCGCGGCCTGCTGGGAACGATCGTGTTGACAGCCGGCGCAGCCATGATTGTTATGCCGTTGGTTAGCGTACCGGTTCTGCAAATGGCCTGGCAGCTCACCCCAAGCGCGGGGCTGCTGGGCGGCTCTCTGGTTGGCACTTTCATCCTCCTGTCGGTACCCAACATTCTGCTTGGCTGTATCTGCCCGTTTGCGATGAAACTCAGTATTCTCGACCTTGGCCGGACGGGGAGAGCCTCCGGCAACATCTACGCGATTTCCGCGATAGGCAGTGTGATCGGCACTTTTCTTCCTGTGCTGGTCACCATTGAAGCATTTGGGGTGCGGCGTTCTCTGATGATCTTCGGAGCGCTGCTGATCGTGGCTGCGATACTCCTCTTGAGCCGGCTGCGCTATACGCCCGCGACTGCGGTCATGCTGCTACTGGCGGTGCCGCTTACACCGATACTTCCCACGAAAGGTCTGATAGCGGAGCGTGAATCCGCCTACAACTATCTGCAGGTGGTGGAAGCAGGAAACGCCAAGGTACTCATTGTGGACTGGGGAGCATTTTCTTTCTACGCCCCTGGTGAATTTCGCACCGGTCAGTACTATGATTATCTACTGCTGGCCCCACTCATGCGCGCACAAGCGCCGACCGAATCACTGCATCGGGCACTGGTAATAGGCCTTGGCGCGGGAACTATCTCGAAACAGGCTACCCAGGCTTACGGCCCTATCGGAATTGATGGTGTGGAGATAGATCCTGCCATTGTGGAGTTGGGCCGGACCTACTTCGACATGCACGAGCCCAACTTGCGCGTTCATGAGACCGATGGACGAGCGTTCCTTGCCGCCTCTCGAGAGCCGTATGACTGGGTAGTGGTGGACGCCTATCAGGGCTCTGAGATTCCTTCGCATCTGGTAACAAAAGAGTTCTTCAGACTTCTAAAGAGCCGAATGACCTCAGATGGGGTGCTGTCCGTCAATGTCGCCTGGTGGGAGCCGAGCGATACAGAACTGCTTCAGCGGCTGGTAGTGACAGTTAAGACCGCCTTCCCCACCGTATGCGCTATAACCGGTATCTCTCGACAGTCGGGGGCCGTGTTGTTGGCGGGAGGGGAGGAGGCGTCTCCCGACAGAATCATCGAGAATGCGAGAATCGTAGGACATCAGGGCCTGATGGAGATTGCCGACGAACTCGGTGACAACCAGCCGCCGCAATTGGAGGTCCCGGAGGGACTGACGGGGATGCCCTTGACGGATGACCGGGGCCTCTTGAACAAGGTAGTGGATCGGATGTACCTGAAAGCGCGCAAAGATGCCTATGAGCGAGAGCGGGAGGCTTTGGGGCTATAATCTAACATCTTGCTACTTCGGCAAAACCTTGACTCTCCGCTTCGGGTCCACGCCCGTGCTTTGGGTGGTAAGACCATACTGGTCGGCGAGACGGTGTTGAAGCCTGCGCAATGGCGCCGACACCGGCGGAAGTTCTACTGCTTGTGAGGTATCCAGGACTTGTCTGATGGCCTGCTCGGCGGCGTTTAAGGCAATGTCTTCGGGTGTACGTTGTTTGACCCGAAAAACTTCTCTAAGCGCCAGCAGTATTTGGTGTAACGTGTTGGCGCGCAAAACGTGCAGCCGAGCTCGCCTCTCCGCTTCTTTCAATTTTGTCTTCTGCTTGCGATGATGTGCCTTGAGTGCCAGGACAAGGTCAGCCTCATCACTGTTTCTCACTATCTTTGCTCCGACTCCGAGTTCAACAATGGCCTTTTCCAATTTGCTGCGATTGACTCCATAGGGAAAGATGCGTAGGGGCCGGCCGACTTTCGCCATCTCAGGGCCCATCGGCGCTTTTTCCTTCTGCTCCCACCCGTAGCCAACCTGTTGAGATGAGACTACTTCCACGCTGCCATCAGGCTTGCGCAGCCGAATCTCGGGAGAGATTCGTTCACCGCGAAGAAATGCATCCACAGTTTCCGCCATATCGAAATGGATGGCCAACTGGTCAATCTCCATTATCTCCACCACCGTATCGAAACTGGGCGGAGATTTCCTTTCCAGAACGGTCTTTTGTGTGCGGCGGCGGGCGGCCTCTTCATCCGAAAGAATCACCGCTTGTACTCCTCCCACCAGATCCGAGAGGGTGGGGTTCATGATGAGATTGTCCAGAGTGTTTCCATGGGCGGTACCGATGAGCTGCACTCCTCTTTCCGCGATGGTGCGGGCCGCAAAGGCCTCCGCCTCTGTGCCTATCTCGTCAATTACTATGACCTCCGGCATGTGGTTTTCGACCGCTTCAATCATGACAGAGTGTTGAAGTTCCGGCCGGCGTACCTGCATTCTGCGCGCTCGTCCAATGGCGGGATGAGGAACATCTCCGTCGCCTGCAATCTCGTTGGAGGTGTCAACTATCACTACCCGCTTACCGAACTCATCTGCCAGCACACGAGCCACTTCCCTGAGTTTCGTAGTCTTGCCGATGCCCGGACGGCCCAACAGGAGAATGCTCTTGCCTGTCTCGACGATATCTCGAATAATGTCAATGGTGCCGTAGACCGCACGGCCGATGCGGCAGGTAAGGCCCACCGCTTGCTTGCGCCGATTGAGTATGGCGGAGATACGATGCAGGGTAGCGGGAATTCCCGCGCGGTTGTCTTCTCCGAACTCCCCAACGCGGCTGCCGACATACTCCAAGTCGTCATGAGTTACCGGCTGCTGCGAGAGGTGGACGATGTTATTCACATAGCGGGCCTCCGGGAGCCGGCCCAGATCCAGGATAATCTCGAGGAGCCCCTCCCGACCGTCCTCAACTGATAAGGCCTCTCGAAGATGTGGAGGAAGAACATCTAGAAGTTGGTTGAGATCGTCAACTATTTCTCGGCCTGACATGATACTCACCGATGGTGTCGGACAAAGCGGGCTGTACGTTCCAGTGCTTCTTCGATGTTCTCGAGAGAGGCGGCATAGGAGATTCGTACAAATCCCTCTCCGGACGCGCCGAAAGCGGTTCCAGGTACCATCGCCACCTTTTCCTCTTCAAGGAGCCGCTGGCAGAAAGTCTCGGAATTCAGCCCTGTAGAGCGAATACAGGGAAATGCGTAGAAGGCGCCCTTGGGCTCAAAACAGTCAAGTCCCATCTTCCGCAGGCGTGAGTGAACCACGCGACGGCGTTGGTCATATTGTTCTACCATGCGGCGAACATCTTCACTACCGGTCTTGAGCCCCTCGATGGCCGCCTCCTGCGCGGTGGTGGGAGTGCACATGATTGTGTAGGTGTGCACTTTCTGCATGGCGGAAATTATGTCTGCAGGTCCGCAGGCATATCCCAGCCTCCAGCCGGTCATCGCGAAAGCCTTGGAAAAACCGCTCACCAGGAGAGTTCTCTCTTTCATTCCCTCGAAGGCCGCAATCGACGCATGAGTTCCGTCATAAGTCAGTTCCGCGTAGATTTCATCCGAAATTACGATGAGGTCAGACTGCAGCGCGACCTCAGCAATGGGCTCCAAGTCCTCGCGGCCCATCACCGCACCCGTGGGATTGTTCGGATAGCCGTAAAGAAGTACCTTCGCCTTCTTGGCCGGCTTCTTTATTTGCTCGGAAAGGAGCCGGAAATCGTCCTCCGCCTGTGTTACAACCCTGATGGGCTGTCCGCCCGCAAGTGAAGTGCAGGGCGAGTAGGCGACGAAACAGGGCTCAGGGATAATCACTTCCTCGCCCGGATTCAGCAGGGCGCGCAACCCGATGTCAATTGCCTCGCTCCCACCCACAGTAACCAGAATTTCTTTATCCGGGTCATATTTCAGCCCAAAGCGCTGTTGCAGATATTCCGAGATAGCAACACGGAGCGCGCGCAGTCCGAGATTTGGGGTGTACTGAGTATGTCCTCTTTCCAAGGAGAAGATTCCCGCCTCACATATTCCCCAGGGGGTGACGAAATCCGGCTCGCCGATGCCGAGCGAGATTACTTCCGGCATGGACTCCACAAGGTCAAAGAAGCGCCGAATCCCCGACGGGGCGAGTTCTTGCACCCGCCGGCTGATTTTATCAGGGGTCTGTGAACGAGTGGATTTGGGCTTCACAGTAGTCTCTCTCGAGTCATAAGGCATATGTGGGCGTTTTGAATCAGTCTATCCGGGAAACCCCGGCAGGTCAAGGCGAAACCCTCGAGCAGTGTCGTCGGCCTCAATCTCCTGCCAAACGGTGGAGTTCGCCCAAGGTAAAGGCCGAACCAAGTGAACACCCTATCTCCTTGAGGCTCTGACTGCCGCCTTGTTGCCGATCAATCACACACACGACATGTTCCACTACTAACCCCAATTTTCGCATCTCTCTTATCGATGCGCATACCTGGCCGGCAGTAGTGATTACATCCTCGACCACCACTGCCTTTTCCCCTCTGCTGAAACCACCCTCCACTAAATTGCAGGTACCATAGGTCTTGGCGGCTTTACGAACATAAAGGCAGGGTTTTCTCAGCCTTAGAGAGAGTCCCGTCGCCAATGGGATACCACCCAATTCCAAACCAGCCAGCTTGTCAAAGGAGGCGGGCAGAAGTTTCCGGAGTTCATCCACGAGCGCGGCCAGTAGGAGTGGCTCGCTCTCAAAGCGGTATTTATCCAAATAGAAAGAACTGGTCTTTCCAGACCGTAGCCTAAACTCTCCGGTCAAGAACGAGGCCGCCTTTACGCGTCTTGCCAGTTCTGCTTTCTCCATAGGCCTGCCGCATACAGAAAGGTTCTACGAGACAACTCGCAGTGTTTTGATCTCAAAGGGATTGATGCTGAAACATATACGGCCTTCGGTTACTTCCAGACTGTGCTCATTATCTTCCACAAGATTGGTTTCCATTACTTTCCCGACAGAGGGCAGTGTGAGTTCCACCGGGCCTCGCTGGTTGAGGGCATCGTAAAGGCGAAGTATGACTCCATTGCCGTCTTCGGCGGGTTTCATTGTCTCCAGGAGGACATGATCCGCGGAAAGCGGGATCTGCACACTCTGCTTTGGAGCGCGCCCTACCGCGGCAATTAACGGCACGTTCAGAGCGTAGGCTTCGCGGACAACATCGAGCAACCCTTCTCCATGAGGCAACAGGGCATAGGTAAAATCATGTTCTCCGCGGTCAGCTTTGGGGTCAGGATAGGTGGTTGCCCGAAGCAGGGTGAGAGAGATTCGATTACCGAGCGTGGAGTAACCATATTTGCAGTCATTGAGAAGGGCAACACCGAACCCGCCTTCGCTCAAATCAGCCCACTTCTGGGCACACACCTCGAACTTTGTCGCCTCCCAGGAAGTGTTGCGATGGGTGGGACGCTTGAGATGGCCGAACTGAATCTCATAGGTCGCCTGGTCGCTATTCACTGAAACCGGGAAATAAGCGCGCAAGACCCGCTGGTCTTCATTCCAAACGACATGGGTGCGGAACTCCAGCCGGCGGCTGTGCGAATATAGTGAGACATCCTGGACGATTTCGCCACGCTCCCAGCGATAGGTGAATCGCAGTGTGGCGCGTATGGGTCCGGTCTCCACCAGCTCGACCTGTTGCGCCTCCAGTACCCGATACTTCTTCTCATAGAAGACATTCAGGTCCCAGGCATCATTCCAACCGCCGTACGGGCCGGGCGCGGGCCGGTCTTCGTGAAGTCGCAACTCATTGGCGATTTCGCCTTCGGCAAGCGCCTCTCGCTCCTTTTCAATATCATACAGAGAGTTAATCTGGCCTTTTTCGTTGAAGGTTGCCCGTATCCAGCGATTGGAAAGGGTATTCTTTCCCGCCTTCAATCCTTCCGCGGCAGCCTTTTCGGCGCTGAAAATCCCCAGCGCCGGTGTTTCCACCAGAGCCAGTTTGCCGCCCGTCACTGTCTGTGTCTGCAAATCGCCCTTATAATCCTCCGGCAGCCGGATTATATCCTTGCGCGGCCATGAGAGCGTGTTGGCAATCGTCGTCTCGCCTGCGACCGGTTTCGTCATGCGCTCGAGAGATTCACTTGCCAGCCGCCTCGCCTGCTCTCTCACATCTGTCAAGACAGGTATTGCTTCCTCATACACCATGGGACGGCTGGAGCCGGGCAGCACATCATGAAACTGGTGGACACACACTTTTTCCCATAGAGGACTGAATGTCTCCGCTTTCGCCTCACCGCCTTGATAAATGTCCCACGAGGCCAGCATCTCCGCATCTCGCAGCGCAAATTCACATTCTCGATTGAGGCGCTTCATCATTGCCTGAGTGGTATAGGTGCCGCGGTGATTCTCGAAGTAGAGCTCTCCTCTCCATATGGGAAGTTTGGCTTGCGCCGCCTCCCGGAAGGTCTCCGCCACGGGCCGAATCCGGGCGCGGGGAACTCCTGCTNNCCGCCGCCGCCGTCACCCCACCCGAACATATAGGTGGCAAAATCAATTTCTGGAGTCCTGCGTGCCTTCTCGGCCGCAATCAATCCTCCGGGCGTGAAGGTTGAGCCATAGCCATATTGCTGAATGTGTGCAACTACCTGGGTCCCGTCAATTCCTTCCCATTGGAACCAGCCGTAGGGGAACCGATTATCTTCATTCATGCCCAACTTGTGAGTAATGAAATAGGGAACATCTGCGCGTGAAAGAATCTGGGGCAGAGCGGCCGAGTAGCCGAATACATCAGGGAGCCATAGTAGTTTCGTGCGTATTCCGAATTCCTGTTCGAAGAAACCATTACCCAGCAGAATCTGCCGAATCAAGGATTCGCCGCTGGGAACATTCATGTCCGGCTCCACCCACATTGCGCCTGTCGGCTCCCAGCGCCCCTCCTTTATTCGTCCCTTGATTTCCTCATACAGGGCCGGATAATTCTCTTGCACGAATCGGTAGAGCGCCGCCTGACTTTGGATGAAGCGATATTGAGGATATTGTTTCATGTAGTTTAGAACTGTTGAAAATGTACGGCCGCATTTACGCACTGTCTCAGAATAGGGCCACAACCAGGCCGTATCAATATGGGAGTTTGGCATAGCGTCAAGTGTCAGACGACCTTCCTCTCCACGCTGTTTCAATTGCGCCAGGAACAGTGAGACCGCATTTTTCGCGGGATCGTCATAATCGGCTGGGCCTTCGCTTCCCCAGGGGAAGGCATCCAGCGCCTCATCCAATGCCTGCCACAGTCTTTCCGCACGGAGACTTTCTTGATCAAGGGCCTCCACCAAGTCCAAACAGAGTACCCCCAAGAAGACTGCTTCAGCGACAGCCGCGTTCTCGCAAACGATATCTGCCTGTTCGAATATGACAGGACTACTGAAATCCGCCCAGTAACTCTTGGAGGGGATTACTTCCAAAAGTAATTCAAAGGTTTCATTGGCCTTCGCCGATTCCGCGAGCATTAGATCATTGCGTATCCAATCCAGCCCCTGCCAGGGAGTACCATCTCGGCGGTAGCAGAGACCTTCGCCTCCACTCCGTACACGCAACAGAGTCTTCCTTCCCTTGCACTCGGTCGGCAATGAGAAAGTGAGTTTGAAATAAGCCTTCTCCTCGGCGCCACCCGCGCCCCAGGAGGTCCCTGTCTGAAAAGGCTCAAACGGCCCTGCCCAGGCCTGTTCGAAGGATAGATACTCAGGCGTAGTGAACCATTCTATCCTGTCAACAGGAGCAATGATTTGAGCGGCAAGCGGTTTCAGCAGTTCCAGACGCTGACGCACCTTGTTCTTTATAAGCCAATGCATTCTGTGAGCACCTCAAGGAATTGGTTTTCCAGGATGTAGTTTCTTGCTTGATGGCAAGTTTTCCTGTTATCAGTCACTTGATGCTAGGAGAGGAAGGAGGCTGGCAGAGTCGCGCTATCGTGCTTTGAAGAACCAGCGGAGACGACGAGGAGAGAGCGCAACCGATGCTAGGAAGAAGAAAGTGGCAAGCAGCACTATGGTTGCGCCGGATGCGGTATTCAGCCAGTAGGAGAGGAGCAGCCCCAGCGTGGCCGCCAGGACACCTATGAGCACAGCAAGGGCCATCATCTTGCGGAAATCCTCGGTCAACTGATAGGCCGCGGCCGCGGGAGTGATGATCAGGGCCGATACAAGTATAATGCCCACCACCTTCATTGAAAGCACAACCGTAAGAGAGATAAGCCCGAGCAGCACGAAATGCAGCCTTTCCGCCGGCAGTCCGGCCACTTCCGCCATTTCCGAGTCGAAGGTTATGAAAAGGAGGTCCTTGAAGAAGAGCCCGACTACTGACAATACAACCGCGCCCAAAATCAGCGAGATCCACAAATCCTGCGGAGTTACTGCGAGGATACTGCCGAAGAGATATCCGAACAAATCCACCTGATAGCCTTTTGTCAGACCAATCACCAGAATCCCGAGAGCCATTGTGGCGGCAAAGAACACACCAATCGAGATATCCTCTCTTACTTCCCCTTTGCGCGCGAGTATGCCGATTCCCCAGGCAATGATCAGGCAGAAGACGAGCGCCGCCACCACGGGATTGATTCCCAGCAAAACACCCAATGCCACTCCCCCGAAAGATGCATGCGCGATTCCCGCCCCGATAAAGGCCATACCTCTCAATACTACATAGACTCCCACCACCGCGCAGATAACCCCGATAACTGCGCCGGCGATCAGCGCTCTCTGCATGAATCCGTACTGGAGGATATCACTCATTCTTATCTTTCTCTGTGTCAAGAGTTTCGTGTTCAGGGACCACCATATGGGGGATGGGGCCATGGTCCAGAAAAGCCGCGCGGGGACCATACATACAGGCCAGCACTTCTCCTGTAGCCACTTCTCCCGGGCGACCGTGGACCACCATGCACTGATTGATACAGGCCACCGTGTCGGCGTAATTGGCCACCACTCCCATATCATGTGAGACAACGACAACGGTGAGCCCCTCTTTATGTAATTTGTAGAGCAAATCATAGAAAGAACCGCTGGTGGCGATATCCACTCCAGTGGTGGGCTCATCCAGAAGCAGCAAGTCGGGGTCATTCGCCAGGGCGCGTGCGACGAAAACACGCTGGCGCTGGCCTCCGGAAAGTCGGCCAATCGGCTCATTTGCAAGGTCGGTGATTCCTACTCGCTGCATGGCCTGTAGCGCGGCTTCGCGGTCGGTGGAGGAGGGGCGACGCATCAGGCCGATGCGACCGTAACGGCCCATCAACACCACCTCTCCTGCTCGGATAGGGAATCTCAAGTCAACGGACATCGCCTGAGGAACATAGCCTATCCGCCGACGCTCTTCTCCCAGGTCCCATGGAGGCCTGCCGAAGACCCGAACGGTACCCCGACTGGGTCGAATAGTACCGAGGATTGTCTTCAACAAGGTGGTCTTGCCGGACCCATTGGGACCGACTACCGCCAGAAAGCTGCCCGCGGGCACTCCCAGGTTGATGTTGTTCAGTGCAACGTGAGACTGATAGGTGACGCTGATGTCTTCCAGTTCGATAATCGGCTTTGCTTCCGCCATCGTCTCGCTCATTCGATGCTCCAAGCCGCGGTCCTATTTCAGGCCCTTCTCAAGTTGAGCTAAGTTGTAGCGCATAGTCTCAAGGTAGTCAAACGCCGGCGGCACACCCAATGGGTTCAAGTGCAATACTTGAGCACCGCTCTCCGCTGCAATCACCTCGGCCACCTTCTTTGACAACTGCGCCTCTGCGAAGATGGCTTTTGCTTTGGCGGCTCTGATTGTCTGGACGATTTCAGCGATTTCCGCGGGAGATGGTTCACGCCCCGGCGTGGTCTCCACCACCCCGGCCTGGACCAACCCATAACGACGGGCAAAATAGTCCCATCCTGCATGTTGCGCGATGAACTTCTTGCTGGAGAAAGTCGCCACCGTGATTCTTATGTCCGCATCGAGCGCACGTAGTTGTTCGACATAGTCGTCCGCGCCGGCCTGATAGACGCCTTTTCCCTCGGGGTCAGCCTCAATCAGCGCGTCGCGGATGTTCTCGACCTGACGGACAGCATAAAGGGGGTCCAGCCAAACATGGGGATTGCCGCTCTCGTGATGATGCTTGTCGCTTGAAGCATTGCCCTGGATAATCTCCAGATCTTCCGCTGTCTTCACCACGACCAGACCGGGATTGTTAAGTGCCTTGATGACATCATCCGCCCAATACTCCAGGCCGACGCCGTTCAGGACTAAGACAGAGGCCTGCGCCACGGACTTCATTTGCGCGGATTTTGGTTCGAATGTGTGGGGGCTCTCACCAGGCGATACGAGCACTTCGACTTGCACGCGATCGCCGCCTACGCGGCGCGCAAAGTCGGCGAGAGGAGAGATGCTGGCCACGACCAGAATCCTCTCTGCCTGTTCAACCTTTCGATCTTCGCCACAGCCGATGCTGTTCAGTCCTGCCAGCAATGCCAGCAGCATCGCCAGTGCCGCCGGCCTCACTCTAGCTTGCTGTCTCAATATCAGGATCCCGCACATCATATAGCCCATTACGCAAGCCGTTCCAGCATCTCAATGACATTACCCTCTGGATCTTCGAAGAAAGATACACGCAGGTCTGCGACATCGGTAGGGTCCAGAAGAAATTTGATGCCCAGAGATTTGAGACGGTCAGTCTCCTCAACAACACTGTCCACCAGAAGGCAAATATGCTTATAGCCGACCTGCTGATTGCCCCATTGTGATTCCTTGGCAGGTGTCCCTCCGCTGAAGAACTCGAGTTTCGTGTCATTCAATTCAACGAAAACAAGTGTGCCCGCATCGGGCACCTGCAATCGTCCCGCCTTTTCAAAGCCAAGCACATCAATATAGAACCTGGCAATCTTCTCAGCATCTGCGGCCATTATGGCAAGGTGTTCGATGGCCTTAATCACAAGGATACCTCCTATTTCAAGTAGAATATTAGCCGCGTTCGCCCGGCCCGCGCAAGGTTCCTGCATACTCTGCGCTGCCGAGAGACAGGAGGTGGTAACAGTGGCCTTCAAAGCGATCAAGACAGTGGTAACGCTGGGGGCAGATGACCTGGTTCGCCTTCAGGAGATCTTGATGGATGAAGACAAAGAGGAGGCGGTCGCCTTCCTGCGGGATGTGATAGGGGAGAAGGTGCGCTGTGCGCAGGTGGAGACTCACCGTCCGGAGTTTGAAGGCGGAACCGGCAAAGAGCCCTCTCATTACATCCATGGAGACGGCATACATTCTCCGCCGAAGAAAGATGACTGAGATTCAGCTCTGGACCGCCTGAGTCTGCGCGCAGTTCGCCTCCCGGCCTCACGAAAAGAAGGAGACTCCCCATCCAGGCAGAAATGGGATATTGCCCCGTGCAGCGAGACCAGAGGCAAGCCATGATGATTCTAGAAGTGCAGTCTGGAGAAAGGAGAATAGACTGGGATGGCTAGTGACGAAACGAAGATCCTACTGAGAGAAAGCGAGATGCCGCAGCGCTGGTACAACATCAACCCGGATCTGCCTGCGCCGCTGGCGCCTCCCATTCACCCAGGGACCGGGCAACCGGTAGGGCCCGAGGACTTGGCACCCATCTTTCCGATGGAACTGATCAAGCAGGAAGTGAGTATGGAGCCGTACATAGAGATTCCTGACGAAATACAGCGAATCTATCGGCTGTGGCGGCCAAGTCCTCTCTATCGCGCACATCGGCTTGAAAAGGCTCTGAAGACCCCCGCCAGGATTTACTACAAGAATGAGAGCTTCAGCCCTCCCGGCAGTCACAAGCCCAACACCGCAGTGGCACAAGCCTACTACAACAAACAGGAAGGTGTGAAGCGCCTTTGCACAGAGACCGGGGCAGGGCAATGGGGCAGTGCGCTTTCATTTGGCTGTTCCTTGTTCGGCATTGAATGTACGGTATATATGGTGAAGGTCAGTTATGAGCAGAAACCTTACCGTCGTGTGCTAATGGAGACTTGGGGCTCCACGGTTCATCCTTCACCGACGAAATTGACAAATGCAGGGCGAACGATTCTGGAGAAAGATCCCAATTCTCCCGGGAGCCTTGGAATAGCCATCTCTGAGGCGGTGGAGGACGCGGCCACTCACGATGACGCGAAGTATTCTCTGGGCAGCGTTCTGAACCACGTCCTCCTTCACCAGACAATCGTGGGCCAGGAAGTGAAGGCGCAGCTGAAACTCGTGGACGAAGAGCCGGATGTGATAGTCGGCTGCGTCGGAGGAGGCTCCAATTTCGCGGGCGTCGCTTTCCCCTTCGTGAAGGATAAACTCAATGGCAAGAAAATTGATATTATCGCCTGTGAGCCGGAGGCATGTCCGACGCTGACGCGCGGTGTCTATCGTTATGACTTCGGGGATACCGCTATGTTAACCCCTCTTCTCAAGATGCACACTCTGGGTCATACCTTCGTGCCGGAGCCGATTCACGCCGGTGGACTCCGCTATCATGGAGATGCCCCGCTCGTGTCTCTCCTGGTCAGCCAGAATGTCATCGAGCCCCGAGCTTACCATCAACTGCCTACTTTCGAGGCCGCTCTCAACTTCGCCCGTACGGAAGGATCCCTTCCCGCGCCGGAGACCGCGCACGCTCTCCGCGGCGCCATTGATGAGGCGCTCAAGTGCAAGGAAACCGGTGAGGAGAAGTGCATTCTCATCGCCTACAGCGGACACGGCTTCTTCGACCTCGGCGCGTATGAGAAGTATCTCAGCGGACAACTCGAGGATTATGAATATCCGAAGGAGAAAATCGAGGCCGCCCTGAAGGAACTGCCGGAGGTGGCTGCGCCGTAAGTCCGACATTTAGGATGACTCTGAGAGGCCAGCGGTGGGATCCGCTGGTCTCTTCTTTTGTCAGTGGAGTGCATGTATGTCGCCTTTCGTCACAAACAAGGGAAGGGGTTCGAAGATGATACCTGGTAGGAGATACCTGAGACTACGTGACTGAGAGGAACACAAATGAAGGTGGCATTCTTCGGCATTCAGGATTGGGAGCGGGAGCTGCTTGCAGGTACCGAATTTGTGGGCGAGCCGAATATGTTGAACGAAGACCATCTCGTTGCTGAGAATGCAGCCGAGGCGGTGGGCTTTCCCATAGTCAGTGTATTTGCGCACTCGGAGATGAATCGCCAGGTCATTGAAGGCCTGCCTGATCTTCGCATGATTGCTGCTCGTTCCACCGGCGTTGACCATATTGATCTTGATGCTGCGCGGGAGCGCGGTATTGTAGTCTCCAGTGTGCCCGGCTATGGCGCCAATACTGTGGCTGAGCACACCTTTGGGATGATTCTTGGACTTTCCCGACGACTTTTTGCGGCACACACGAAAGTGCTCGACCGAGATTTCTCTCTCGAAGGGCTGCGCGGCTTCGACCTCAACGACAAGACCATGGGGGTTATCGGTGCGGGCAGTATAGGTCTGCACGTCATTCGTATGGCACGGGCACTGGGTATGCGAGTACTGGCATACGACACACAGCCCATGCCTTTGATAGCGGAAGTCTTGGATTTCGAATATGTGGAAATGGACCAACTACTCGCAGAATCTCATGTGATTTCTCTTCACGCGCCGCTTACTTCGCAAACACATCATATGATCAACGCCGAGACTCTGGCGAAGATGCGCCCGGGTGTATTGCTTGTCAATACCAGCCGCGGTGGACTGGTAGATCTACAAGCGGTGGCTGAAGCGCTTGATTCCGGTCACCTGGGCGGAGTGGGGCTGGATGTTTTCGAAGGTGAAGAGTGTGTAAATGAGGAAACTCGACTTGTGCGCTGCCGGGAAAGACCCAAAGGCCTGGACATGATCCTGGGCCTGCTCGACCGGCCAAATGTCATGCTCACTCCTCATATCGCATTCTACAGTGACGAGGCCCTAGAGCGCATTATTAACACCACAATCGAGAACATCCGCGCCTTTGAGGCAGGGGTGCCCGTGAACCGCGTTGCATGAGGGCAGATTGAATTTTCGGCGCGATCGGGGTATAATCTTGTGTATCAGAATTACTCGCCGGCACAAGTGCTCCAGGGAGGACACCGTATGAAGGCCGCAGTCAGCGCAAGGGTAGTTTGTTTGATGGCTGCTGTAATGCTGACCATCACGAGTGCTCTCGTACAAGCGAGAAGCCTTTGGACACCTCCGCCGCTTTCCGAGATGAAGAAGGATTGGTCTGCTGGAACGGAGTCCTTCCAGCGCTCTCAAAGCCGACAAACGGTTGTTCCTTTCAATGTGAAGATTATTCTTCCCACTGACGAGAAGGCTTTACGAGGAGTGGTTGATGTCAGGGCCGAAGGAGTGGAACTCGGTGGTTACGCGGTCTTTCGCATAGATGGCGAGTTTGCATATGCCACATTCGTGCCTTACACGATGCGCTGGGATACTGCAGGCCTGGAAGACGGTGAGCACGAGATTCATGTAGCCGCCTATGGTGCTGACCGGCAACTTACCGGTTATGGCTCAAAAAGGGTACGGGTGCGTAATCGTATTCTTGGGGCGGTTCCCGCTGAAGGCATTTCGCTCCAACTGCGCACTCGCAAGGGGGAGACAATCGTAAGAAATGTTGAGGGCAAAGCCGAAGTTACCGGCCTCGACCCACAACTTACTCTGCCGGCCAGTCTGCAGGGAATCTCTGGTCGTCTCTATGCGCGCATGAGTCAATCCATTCTGAGCATCGACGACACTGACAATAGCGCCAATCTTCGCACCAGTGTCAGGCTGGGCATGCTCAGTACGAATGGAATAGAAAAGGAACTGGAGGAAAAGGGACATTACGGAATTGCCAGCCTCATGACCAATGGTCTTGAACTGCCGCCTCCTCCCGGCAGTACCAGACCCAGAATCGGCCTTGGAGAGGTCTCGCTTGCCGTACCCGTAGGTCTTGTCCAGGAGGGCATGACTTGGACTTCCCCAATGCGCGTGATTCCTACCCTGGCACAACGCAACTCCGTACAGGTTGAAGGAAGCCATACTTTTGACGGTGTCTGGTGGATGAAGGGACGAAGGTGCGCCAGAATCTCTTCCATCTATGATATTGACGAAGTCTACCTCTCCGCAGCAAGACCCGCGCCTGTTGCATTGGCGGTTTTCCCGGGATATGTAAGCCAATTCACATTTATGCCTGGGGGAGGAACACCTCCGGGAGTAGGCAAGGTTGGCGGAAAGCAGGATCCTCAAAGAAGCGCCAGACGAGGCCAAAGCGGAACGAGACGTTCCGGAAGAAGCGCAAGGCCGAGAGGTGGTGCGACTGGCGGGGGACGCACGTTACGGGCGGGCAGAACAACAGCTAGTCGGAGGACTCGTATCACACGACCAAGTACCCTTAAAGTCCCTACAGGCACCCTGAAGCGACTCGCACGGTCTCCCATAACCGCGCGGCTTACCGGTGTCTCCGGGGACCGCACCACCTGGATTGATATTGATAAAGGAATCGTGGTGCGAGTCGAAGACCATATCGCTGGGACTCTCGTAATCTTGGACGCGGACAGCGGATCGACTAATGCCTCTCTGTTCACCCCGTCTGGTATGCCTGGATCCGGAATAGAACTCACCGCCAGTATGGGCCGCGGCAGACCAGGTGGGGGCGGCCGCTCCGCAGGTGGTATGCGAAGCTCTCGGGGCGGACGCGGAACAAGCCGAGTCAGAACCAGCGGAGGTCGCCGCGGCACCGGCGGTCGCTCTTCCGGTACGGTACGGAGACGCATAGTAAGAAGCACTCCCAGCGAGCAGATCGAGCTTCCGGCACTCCAGCGGCTTCCTTATAGCCTAACCATGATAATAGAGATCGCGTACTGACATCATAGACGCGATGATCGCCTCTGCGGGCCAGATCTTGCCCGCTGCCCACAGTGTTCTTAACCCGATGCGCAGTCTGAACGACTGTTTGCGTCTCCTGCTTTAGGACCCACCCGAATTATCCTATTGACCGCAAACATGGTATATGCATTTCTGCTGGCAAGCGTTTGACATGGTAGGAGTCGGGAGCATGCGGCCTCACTACTGGCGAAAGCCAATCGGTGAGATTCTTATCGAAAAGGGCCTGGCCACTCGCCTCCAATTGGAACAGGGACTGGCCCTTCAGCAACATAAGCCGGGCCAGAAGATTGGCGCGATTCTGGTGGGACTTGGCTATGTCACCACGAAGGATCTGCTGCGCGCATACGCGGACCAGTTAGGCACAGCTTATGCAAAGGCCTGGGTAGGATGGCGCGAGAGCTGAGGGGCTTCCTGACCGGGTGTTTCGCGTCAAGTGCAGACCGTCTGATTTGAAGAGAGAGTCCGCCCGGGCTTGCGACTTGCAGGCTATGATATATGGAGCGCGACTCCGCTGGTAGCATTGATTTCATGGCGAGTATTATTTTGCCATGATAGGAGGGATGGCTTTGCAGCCGCGCAACTGGCGAAAACCCATCGGCGAGATACTGGTTGAGAAAGAGTTAGTCACTCGCGCCCAACTTGAAGAGGCACTCGTTCTGCAGCGCCGCCAGCCGGGTAAGAAGATTGGTGAGGTCCTTGTGAAACTCGGCTATGTCGACAAGAAGGATGTGCTTCGCGCCCACGCCGAGCAATTAGGCATGATGTACGAAACAGGGGTTGACACAGACTGAGGCCCCGCCAAACATGCCTGAAGCCTCCGTCCGACCGTCTACTTCACCAGTCGGGAGCGTATTCCCTCCAACAGCTCCTTCGCAGCGGCAAAATCTGTCCACTGTTGTTCGCCGGTGATTTCCCGCTCTATCGTTAGCGGACCGCGGTAACCCAGGTCCCACAGTTTCTTGATCACCGCTTCGATATTTACATCACCTTCGCCCAGGCGCGCCTCACCGCCGAATTCCCCAGCCTGCTTCGGTGAGTGGTAGTCCTTGCAGTGGAAACCTACGACGAACTCGCCAAGCAAATCGAGCGCCTCAAGCGGCCGACCCGAACCGTAAGCAATCATGTTCGCCGGATCGAAATTGACCTTAAGATTATCCGCGCCGACGTCTCCTATCAATCTCCGCAGGCAGTCCGCACTCTCCTGGCCCGTCTCCAGCGACATCTCCAGCTCCAGCCCTTTGCAGTAGTCGCAAACCTGCTTCATCGTCTCCACCACTTCCCGGTACAGTGGATCGGAGGCATCTTCGGGCACCACGCCGATGTGTGCGCCAATGCGCGAAGCATTCAATTCTGCAGCGAAATCGGCAATCTTGCGCGTCTCCACCAATCGTTTCGCTCTAAACTCCCTGGGAACCAGCCCGATGGTGCGCTTTACCGCCTCCATGCTTTCATAACTCTCGCCTTCAAAGGCACAGAAGACGGTGGTTACTTGAATACCGCTCTGCGCCAGCGCTGACTTGAACGCTTCCCTTGCCTCTCCCACGAAATATCCCGTCGGCCAGCGCACAATTTGCGCGGTCGAGAAACCCATCTTCTTGGCTCGTTCGAGTTTCCACAGATCATCCTCTCCGAATACGAGGAATACACCAACGGTCAATGGCTCCATACTGCCCTCCGTGAATTATAGATGCCGTAAAGCGCACACTTGCAAAAGCAGGCAATCGCTATATATGTAGTTCACCGCAGGGATTATATCACACGCCATTTTCATGAACAAGCCTCGCGCAGTATATACGGCTTTCCTTCTCTTACGCATTAGTGTTGGATTGTGATGCCGCAGTTTACCTGATATAATCTGTCCTTGGAGAAGAGGCGAGATGACAAATGCGATCTCTGTGAAGCAGCGCGGTCACCAGATAATTGACGAGGTTGAGCGGGTCATTGTGGGCAAACGCCAAACCGTGGAACTTGCCCTGATAGGGTTGCTTTGCGGCGGGCATATTCTGTTGGAGGACATCCCGGGAGTGGGCAAGACCATGCTGGCGAAATCGTTTGCCCGCGCCTTGGGAGGGCACTATCGGCGTGTCCAGTTCACCCCAGACCTGCTTCCCGCCGACATTACCGGAGTCTCCATCTTCAACCAAAAGACCGGGGAGTTCCAGTTCCGCCGGGGACCCGTGTTCGCAAATGTGCTTCTCGCCGATGAAATCAACCGCGCCACCCCTAAGACTCAGTCAAGTCTGCTCGAATGTATGGAGGAGTTCCAGGTCACGGTGGATGGTGTGACCTATCCGCTGGAACCACCTTTCTTCGTCATCGCCACAGAGAACCCAATCGAGTTCCACGGCACCTACCCTCTGCCGGAGGCTCAACTGGACCGTTTCCTCATGAGGCTCAGCATCGGCTATCCCAAGCCTTCTGAAGAGGTCAACATTCTAACCCGGCAGGAGCGTCAGCATCCGATCTTCGGTCTCAAGGCGGTGATCTCTCCGGAAGATGTGGGGCAATTGCAGCGGCAGGTTCGCAATGTCCATATTGATGAGAGTGTCAAACAGTATCTGGTGCATATTGTGAACGCCACCCGCCGCAGCCCCGCAGTCTCCCTGGGTGGAAGTCCGCGCGCCTCCATCGCGCTTATGCGAACCTCTCAGGCGAAGGCCGCCCTCGAAGGACGAGAATACGTCTTACCTGACGATGTAAAATATGTGGCCGATTCTGTACTGAATCACCGCATACTGCTCACCGCAGAATCCCGTGCCCGCCAGTTGAACACAAGCAAAATCGTCGAACAGATTCTGTCCTCAGTGCCGGTGCCGGTGCTGGAGCCGGCGGCCAGCAAAAGCGCTGGTTCGACGGCATAGAATAGGAACTCGACAGGATAGAAAAGACAAAGGCGAAGGCTGGTGCCGGGTCCCAGAGTTGAACTGGGGACGCCGGGATTTTCAGTCCCGCGCTCTACCACCTGAGCTAACCCGGCACACTGTGTATGGAGTCTAGAGTTGAGGGTTGAGAGTTCAGGGTCTTCTCCCCACTCTAAACCCTAGACTCAAAACTCTCTCAAACAGCCCTACTTCGTCCTGCTTCGCAGCTAATAATGCTTTGCTGGACTACGAAGGGCATTCTGCATCGTCCTTCGGACTTACGCAGAACAAGTTCTGCATAGCTCTTCGCCGCTCCTGTGGATCTACGAAGAGCGACGCAGAATGGCACGCCGGAGAGGACTCGAACCTCCGACCTCAAGGTCCGCAACCTTGCGCTCTATCCACTGAGCTACCGGCGCACCCTACTTCGTCCGTCACTCACAAAGAGGGCAGGATTCGT